>Ga0073928_10006348_pt1 | contig 15956 bp, 17 predicted proteins | sample PaiPotPPA55metaG_FD_76969 | JGI IMG/M metagenome (GOLD analysis project Ga0073928, IMG submission 76969) | Iron sulfur acid spring bacterial and archeal communities from Banff, Canada, to study Microbial Dark Matter (Phase II) - Paint Pots PPA... ... | reverse complement strand
GCGGCTGCGCAATTTGGACGGTGCCGGCTAGGGCCGAGGTTGATCAGGATCAAATCCTGGATGGTCCACGCGCAAAGGGGTTTCGTGCATTGTACCGACTATCGGCGCCCTTCGGGAGCTTGCCTGCGTCGAACTTCACCGCTGCGCGCTTCCTATCTGACTCAGGCGACTGGTCTTGGCCGAGGAAAAGCGTGGCCTCGAAGACCACGCCCGGCGCCTGTTCGGCTGTTCCTGAGCACGAAGCCATCATGCCATTGAATCTCCCGGTAAGCTTTACGTCGACCTCGTCGATGCCGAAAACAGTGGGTGGGCCTGCAGCGTGTCTTCTGGTCGTAAGCGTTGCGGTGATCCGATCGTCATCAACTTGGTATGAGCCGCTATAGGCGAACGGGCTATCGCCCCCCGATATCTTGCCATTTGCAAGATGCACGATGCCGGTGCCTTCGCCGCGCGAAGTCCTAAACCATGCAGCATATTTGCCGTCTTTGAGCATGGAAGAGCTCTCGCACAGAGAGAACTAACGTCTGGTGCTAACTAAAGGGCGATACAACCGGCCGCTACTGAGGCATCGCGCAATAGTTAACGATTTAGAAAAGGCGAGTTAGAAATTGTAGTCACCTCGAAGCATATGAGCCGACCTACATGTGAGGAAATTGCTGCGGAGCTTTGGCTCTTGGTATTCTGGTCGCGACGATTTAACCGCTTCCCTAGCAGAAGGTCCCCGTCTGGCGCAAAGCGGCCGTACATGACGGCTTCCGATGTCCGCTCCCCGGGGGCAAAGCAGACCTCGCGGTTACGAGCGCTGACTTCCGAAATTGACCCCATCTCGGACGTCGACAAAAATAAATCGAAAGGCCGGCTTTCCGACACCTTCCGAGCATCGATTTTACCGCTACACTGCGACCGCCTGATCCTAGAGGGGGACCGCATGAGACGGCGGGAGTTTATCGCACTCGTCGGCGCCGCGGTTGCCGCCATGCCCTCAGCGGCTAGTGCCCAGCGATCAGGGGTCGCGGTTGTTGGCGTGCTCAGTCCTGAGGGACCGAAAACAGGCAATGTTGACGGGCTAATCGAAGGCCTCCGGGCGCTTGGGTATGTCGAAGGACGCAACATTCGGTTCGAATACAGATGGGCAGAGGGAAAGTTCGACCACCTTTCCGAACTGGCCGCCGATCTGATCCGTTTAAAGGTGGACGTAATCGTAGCGTTCGTTACTAAGGCTGCCGAAGTCGCCAAAAACCAGTCCAGCACGATTCCCATCGTGATGGTGGGCGTTGGCGATCCAGTTGGTGCGGGGCTTGCCGCTTCACTCGCTCGTCCCGGGGGCAATGTGACAGGCACATCCACGCTGGCCCTCGCGCTCGTCGCTAAACAACTAGAGTTACTAAAATTGGTAGCACCTGACCGCACCGATATCGCGGCGATGTTCAATCCAACCAACGTGACTTTCCAAACGCAACAAGTGAAAGAAGCAAAGAAGGCGTCTGAAATGCTCGGCTTGCAACTGCGCTTTCTTGAAGTGCGGGAGCCATCTGAATTTGAAGCTGCATTCGAAACTGTCGTCCAAGAACGAATAGGGGTACTTCTGATCCTAATAGACCCGCTATATTTTTCTAATTCCAAGGCGCTTGCGGAGCTGTCGGTGAAGTCGCGCCTCATTACCATGACTGGATATCGGACTTTCGCAGAGGCAGGCGGGCTGATGTCCTACGGCGCAAACTTCTTTGATAGCTACAAAGCGGCGGCTCCGTATGTGGACAAAATACTGAAGGGAGACAAGCCCGCCGATTTGCCAATTGATCAGTCCAGCAGGTTTGAATTTGTCGTGAATTTAAAGACAGCAAAGATGCTAGGCATAGAAATCCCAACATCAGTTTTAGGTTTCGCCACTGAGGTGATTGAATAGGCCTCCATGACCGCTTCTGGCAGATACTGTCGAAAAAGTCGGAAATCGAACGAGGCTAAAAATCTCGCGAAAGTAGATTTTTAGCCGTCCCTATTGTTGCAAGGCGCTATAATGCGGCTACGAAGGTCCATGGTCGTTTTTGAGTGAAACGATGTGGTCCCTCACGTCGACGCGCGCGAAGCGCATCAGCGGTCCTAAAAAATTTTGTCCATCAGGCGAAAAAGACTTTTTCAACACTATCGGCACTTTTCGGACATGAACAGTCGCACTGACGATGTCGGCTCAAAAGGATGAACGGACGGCACGAGGTCTGTTGATGACCTAGGTTGTGTGAAAACTCTAATGCTCAACTTGCGCGTAGAATTTCTGTCTCGATTTCTTTGACGTGGAAACCAATTGCACTGGCAACTTCTGTCGGAAGAAGGCAATTGAGAAAACAATTCCGTGTAGCCTTGGCTCAAGCGCGTTTTCACACAGCCTTGACCCCAAGCGGACATTATCGGCGAGCGGATTGAGGCATCATTGTTGTCGCCTGGTTTTCATTCAGGAGTGAGCTGTTTCTTGCCGGCTGCTGCCTGGGTTTGATGCTGATCAAATTCAGCAGCGTTGCGGTCACGATCATTGCCATGATGCCACCAATACTCAGCGCTATCTGCATCGCAAGCCCGTTCGAGATGTCGAGCAGCGCCATGTGGCTAACGAACGCCAGCAAAACGCCAAGGCAATAGATCGGCAGCGAGTTCTGGCCGCAGCGGATCGCGCCGCGCATCACGGGCGTCTTCAGCGCTCGCCAGTTGCGAGGAACCAACCATGCCGCCAAAACGGCTATGGCCAGAAAATGCAGCAGTCGCAAGGGGTCAAGATTCGATTTGTCCAATGGGTAGAGCAGATGTGCCAGGGTTTGCGGGATCAGTACTTCCAGCGGTTTGATGCGCCAGCTCAGTGCGATCACCAGGCTGAAGAGCAGATAGAGCACGGCAAGAACAAGCGCCGCGCGTGACCTCACCCACGGCTGGACCCTGTTGCCCTCGATTATGCACCACGCGCCAAGCACAACCAGCAACTGCCAGGCCATCGGATTGAAGGCCCAGTAGCTGTTCGGCCACGCCGGGACGGTCCAGCCGAAGACATGCACGAGCACATAAAGCGCCAGCGAGGCGCCGAGCGTCAGGTTCGGCGCTCGCAGCAGCAGCCACAGCAGGGGCGCGAACAATAGGTGAAGAAGCACGAAGATGGGTAAGACGTCGGTGTTTACCGGACGGTATTGCAAGATCGCCGCGCGTGCGAGCGTCGCGCCCGGCTGATCCAGCAGAATGCGCGTATTGCTCGCGTCAGCGGAAGGGCCGCCGCCTACGAGGTGGATCAAGATGGCGCTCGCGAGCGTCAGCAGCAGAAATGCGACATAAATATCCCAGCTTCGCCGCAGCGTCCGGCCAATCACTCCGGTCCAGCCCTCGCAGCGCCATGCCTTGCCGTAGGCCAGCGCACAGGTTACGCCCGAGACGAACATGAATACTTCCGCGGCATCGCTGAAACCGTAGTTCCGCGGCGTCAGCCAACTTCCGATGTTGTTGGGAATATGGTCAAGAAAGATCCACCACAATGCGATGCCTCGGCAGGCATCTATTCGCAGGTCGCGGCCCCAGTCTTTCAGCTCCGGCAGCTCGTCGACCAATGGCTTGGGGATAGCGCTTCGATCGTGCATCCGGTTACCCCAACTGGCTAAATGGACCTGGCGTGTGCGGCACCACCGATCACTTGAAAATTTTAGTTGAAGCAAAGACTCGCGAACGTGAAGTGGTTCACCTTCCATGTGCGTCACAGCGCCGCTTAGCGAATTTCTGCCGTGGTAACCTGATCTTCCATGATCCGTTTCAGATCGGGTGATCGAGACCATTGCGCACCGTGAGGACCGCCCAACTGGCTAAGGGAGCAACTCGTCGACTTGCGGGTGCACCAGATCAAGCTTCTGCGCAGCCGCACTGAAGCTTCCCGTTTTCGCGACGGCAACGAAGGCGCGCATCGGGGCGATCGTATCCATTCTTCACGATTCACGAAAACTGAACCGTCGACAAGCGCCTTTTTCCGCTGAATGGGCGCGACTAGGTTTCCCGCAAGGCCGCTGCACTGGATTTCGGTTCCGTGGCCATCAACCTAACTGGCGCGAAAAAATGGAGATGACAATGCGAAAGAAAATTCTCACCATGCTCGTTGTTCCGCTAATTGCTGCATTGACCGCACAAGCGGCGGCTGCCTCCGAACACCACCACACGCGAGCGAAGGACGGCGCGGCGGCTTGGGAGCAATTGCGAAACAGCAATGCTTATGCCGCACCCGGTGATATTGCAGTGCCGTCGTACTTGTCGAACGAGGCCAATGGCGCGATGGCGATCGGGGATCGCTGGTCACTGATCTGCGACGTATCGAAGAAGAGCCCCGGCAACGCCGGGGCTCTTCTCTAGCCAAAAGTCCGTACCCGCAGAGGCGCTGCCGGGTTCAGTCCACCTCTCTTCTATCGATTGTCGACTGACCGGCGACGTCCGGGTTTGGCACAAAACAGACCAACCGGGCGGATCCGATGATGTCCGTTGTTCGGGTGCCGGCTCAACCGGTCAACGCAACACAGGCGTTAAATCTCTCTGCTGGGGTTTCAAATTGCAAGGTCTCACGTGGTCGTTCGTTTAGCTGACGAGCCACCTTGTTCAGATGGGCTTGCGAATGCACCGACAAGTCGGTGCCCTTCGGAAAGTACTGTCTCAGCAGGCCATTGGTATTCTCGTTCGACCCGCGTTGCCACGGCTTTGCGGATCTGCCCTCTATTTCAAGGGTTACCATCCGATCGAGCACGTCCATCCGCTCGAGGGCGGCGCGCTCCGGCTAAAGAGTCGGCATGAACGCCGACCCCATCTGCCGGTCGAACCAGCCTCGTTGTTCTATCCGCGCTATTTTGTGGAGACCGCCATAAAGGCCGTGCGATGGGCAACGCTCGCGATCCGTCTCGAACGGCTTGCGCGAACGATCCGCAACGGCTCGAATATATGGATCAAGCGCTGACGCCGTTGGTCAACGAAGTCGAGAACCTTGAATTGTAGAAGACCAGGTCCAGCCAGGCGTTTCTCGATCAGCGGCGGCATATCGAAGAGGCGCAGAAGCCAAAGGTCGTAGCGCGGTAAAGTTCATGGCCTCCCCGGCATTTCCCTGACCTTCCAAAGCAGCCGACCGATCGACAATTCCCGCAAAAATTGCTCGCGCATGTTCTGGAGAGCGTCGATTCGTGATGCTGTTTGCTGCAGTGCATGAGTCTGGATACGCCACTCCCAAGTTTGACTGTGTAATCGGGTGGCCCTGTTCCGCAGCAAGGCGATACCATTTAGTTGATTCGATCCAGTTTTGTTGCACTCCACGACCTTGGCCATAGGCCGCGCCGAGGTTTGCTTCCGCAAGAGCGGAGCCATTGTCGGCAGCTCCCGGACGTATTGATACCTTTCCTCAAACGATCTCCGCTGTCTGTATCGAGACCGCTTGACTCTCTCAAGCATATATTTCAATAACTCGTTTTAATAGATTGTATGAACGGAATTGGCATGAACGAAAGCCAGCCGACCGCCACGGCGGATCGCATTCTAGATGTGGCAGAGGAAATGTTCGCCGAGCAGGGCTACCGCGGCGTGTCGGTGCGCTCGATCACGCTGGCGTGCGGCGCCAATATCGCGGCTGTCCATTACCACTTCGGCTCCAAGCAGGTTTTGCTTGAGGAGATCTTTGCCAGGCGCTCGGGTGCCATCAATGCGGCCCGTCTCGCGCTATTGGCGCAGTGCGCCGATCAACCCGGGCGGGCGCCGTTGCTGGAACAGATCCTTGAGGCTTATTTACGCCCGTCCTTCGCTCAGCCTTCGGGTGACAAGGGGGCCAAGCGGTTCATGCGTTTGCGATCGGTAGTCGCGCACGAGCAGGCCGAGCTGTCGAAGAACCTCATCGCCCGGCATTTCAACGCGACGAGCCATCGCTTCCTTGAGGCGATTGCTGCCGCGACACCGCATCTAGCTCTAGAGGATGTCTGCTGGCGGTTCCACTTCTTGCTGGGCGCGCACTACTACACGCTGTCGAATCCGGGCCGTATCCAGGCCCTTTCTGGCGATCAGTGCGACCCTGCGGATCTCGAGGCGGCTTTGGCTGAAATGATCGCCTTCGCCGCCGCCGGTTTTCGCGCTCTGCCTTGCGACAGGTCGCAGATGAGCTTTGCGCCAAGCTCTGCCCAATCAGCCTGACACCACTTGCCTTTCGGGATTCTGTTTATGTCTCCTTCCCTTGTTGACCGCGTCACCTCCCTCAAGCCATCGGCCACCGTCGAGATGACGGAACGCGTCCGAGCCGCAAGGGCATCCGGCCGCCGTATCCTCGCTCTGTCGAGCGGTGATCCGACGATCGATACCGATCCGCGCATCATCAATGCGGCGGAGCGCGCCATGCGAGCCGGAGCCACCCATTACGGCCCGGCAGCAGGGCTGCCGGGCCTGCGCGAGGCAATTGCCGTTCGCGAGCAGACTCGTTCTTGCGCCACCTATGACCCGGTGGACATTATCGTCACGCCGGGCGGTAAGTTCGCCCTGCTCACGGCACTGATGGCCATGGTCGAGGCGGGTGACGAAGTGCTCGTGCCCGAGCCGGGTTGGGTGAGCTACGGGCCCTGCGTGCGGCTCTGCGGAGGCACGCCCATTCCGCTTGCGCTGCTCGATCAGCTCGACATGGAGCTCTTGGAACGCAAGATCTCGCCGCGCACGAAGGCGATCATCGTCAACTCGCCGGTTAATCCGACGGGCCGTGTGCTGACCCGGGAGGAGATTGCCGGGCTAGTCGATTTCGCGACGCGCCACGACATCTGGATCATCTTCGACCAAGTCTATTGCGACCTGCTCTACGAAGGCAGCTTCCCGAGCCCGCAGGCGCTGCCAGGCGGGCGCGAGCGCACCTTCGTCGTCGACAGCTTTTCGAAGACCTTCGGCATGACCGGCTGGCGGCTGGGTGCGCTGATGATGCCTTCTGGCCTGTCGAAGGCCGTGCTCAAGTTCATGCAGCATTCGGTCTATTGCGTGCCAGACTTCGTCCAGCTCGCCGGCATTGAGGCGCTCTCGCTCTTCGACGAAGTGGTGCCGCAATACCGAGCGTTGTTCCGCCGCCGCCTCGAGACGGCCGTAGAGAGTCTCTCCAAGATTCCGGGCATCACCACGCGCATGCCTTCCGCAACCTTCTATCTTTTCCCGGCCATCGCTGCCGACGACGTCGCGACGGCGAAGCGCTGGCTCGACGAAATCGACGTCTCGTCTTTGCCAGGCTCCTTCTTCGGGCCGCCCGGCGCCAGGCACCTGCGCCTGTCCCTGACCTGCCCCGATGCGGACCTCGAGGAAGCGCTGGAGCGCATCGGCCGCATCGGCCTGGCCGCATGATCCGCCATCAACCAAAATTAGGTGAACAAAGACCATGATCAACCGCAGAAAACTCGGGCTGACGGCGACATTCGCCACTGTGCTCGCTCTTGCGCCGCTGGGCGCCGCAAACGCCCAGGCCGACAGCCTGAGCAAAATCAAGGAGCGCGGCACGCTCAAGGCCGGCGTCAAGTTGGACACACCGCCCTTCGGATTTCTCGACGAGAAGAACGAGCCGACCGGCTTCGATCTCGATATCGTCCGCAAGATCGCCGAGAAACTCGGCGTCAAGGTCGAGTTTGTCAAGGTCGCGTCGCCGACGCGCGTGCCGTTGCTGGTCAGCGGTAACGTCGATCTCGTCGCCGCTTCGATGACCCATACCCGCGAACGCGACAAGACGATCGACTTCAGCATTACCTACTACACCGGCGGCCAGTCGCTGATGGTGCCGACCGACAGCAAGGTGACGGGCCTGAAGGACCTCGACGGCAAGGAAGTTGCCGTCCAGCAAGGCACGACGCTGGAGAAGAACATCGTCGCTGCGGCGCCGAAGGCCAAGGTCACCGCCTTTAAGGACTACAACAGCGCCTGGCTGGCGTTGGCGCAGGGCCGCGTCGATGCGCTGACCGGCAGCCTCAACATCTTGCAGGGATTCCAGAAGGACAATCCCAAGTTCAAGATGGTCGGCGAGCTGTTCAGCGTCGAGCCCTTCGGCATCGGCATTCGCCAGGGCGACGCCGAGTTGCGCGATGCTGTGAATTTCGCACTGCAGGATCTCTGGACCTCCGGCGAGTACACCGCACTCTACCGCAAATGGTTCAACGCCGACCCGACGTATCCGATCGAAACCTGGCCGTGAAAGCGAAGCGTGGCGAGCGCTGGCGCCCACCACCTAGAAAGTCCAGACAGTGAACTACACCCTACAGTTCGGCCCGATCTGGGACAATCGTGCCCTGATCATTGACGGCTTCATCACCACGATTCTGCTGTCGGCGGTGGCGCTCGTGCTCGCCATCCTGATCGGAATCGCGGTCGGGACCGCGGCGACAGCACAAGGCAAGACCTTTCGCGCCGTCTCCGTGACCTATGTGGAATCGATGCGGAACATCCCGCTGCTGATCCATATGTACTTCTGGTACAACGGGTTGTCCTTCCTCAAGATCCCGGCCTTCTGGTGCGGCGTCTTCGGCCTCTCGCTCTATTCGGGCGCCTATGTCGCCGAGATCGTACGCTCGGGTATTGGCAGCGTCCCGCGAGGACAACGGCAGGCGGCGCTCGCCAGCGGCCTGACGAATCTCCAGACCATGGTCTTCGTCGTCTATCCGCAGGCGATGCGCGCCATTATTCCATCGCTCGCCAGCGTGTTCTCGCAGCTGATCAAGGATTCCTCACTGGCATCGGTGATCGCCGTCGCAGACCTGACTTATCAGGCCAGTGCCATTGAGGGGCAGACCTTCCGGACCTTCGAGGTCTACATCACCGTGTGCGTGCTTTATCTCGTCCTGGTGACATTGATCACGCAGGCTCTGGCGATCCTGTCCGGCTCGCGCGGCGACGGTTTCCCGCGTAGGGCGGCCGATGCCTGAGGTGATCATCAAGAACCTGCCCTTCATGCTGCAGGGGCTACTGACCAGCCTCCAGATCTCGGCGATGGTCGCAGTTGGCGGCACGCTTGTCGGGCTTATCGTCGCGATCGTTCTCTACAGCCGCGTGCCGCTGCTTTCACTGATCGCGCGAATCTATGTCGAGTTCATCCGAGGCACGCCGCTGCTGGTCGTGTTGTACATCGCGTTCTTCGGACTGCCCGCTCTCTTCGGCTACCAGACCACCGCCTACAAGGCGACGATCGTCGCCTTCATCCTCTTCATCGGCGCCTATTTGGCGGAGGATATCCGCGGCGGATTGCTGACGGTGAAGCCAACGCTGACCCAGGCCGCGCTGGCGACCGGGCTGACACGCAGCCAGGCGCTGCGCTTCGTCGTTGTCCCGCTCGCGGTGCGCCGCATTATCCCGACCCTGTTCAACCAGTATGTCCGGCTGTTCAAGTTCACCTCCGTGGCATCCGTGATCGGCGTTTCGGAGTTCACCGGCAACGCCATGCTCGTCAATGCGCGCGAATTCCAGCCGGTCACGATCCTCGCCTTCGTCGCGCTCACTTATCTGGTGATCTGCCTGATCCTTTCGGGCATCGGGCGCTGGCTCCATGCACGGCTTACCGTGAATTGATCAGCCACAGTCAAGGTCAAAACAATGGAAAACCCCATCATCGTCATCGATGACATCTCCAAGGCCTATGGGGCGACTCCGGTGCTGAGCAATTGCAGCACCAGCATCGCCAAGGGCGAGGTCGTGGTCGTCTGCGGACCCTCGGGTTCCGGCAAGAGCACATTGATCAAATGCATCAACGGGCTGGAACCCTTTCAGTCCGGCCGCATCACGGTCGAGGGCATCGAGGTCGGCTCGCCGCGTACCAACCTGCCAAGGCTGCGCATGCGCATCGGCATGGTGTTCCAGCATTTCGAACTCTATCCGCATATGACTGCACTCGAGAACATCATGCTCGCGCAGGTGCGTGCGCTGAAACGCTCCCACGCCGAGGCGGAGACACGCTCCCGCAGCCTGCTCAAGCGTGTCGGCCTCGAGGCCAAGGCGGATTCGCGTCCTGCCAACCTATCCGGCGGCCAGCAGCAGCGGGTGGCAATCGCACGCGCGCTCGCGCTCGATCCGCAGGTCATGCTGTTCGACGAGCCGACCTCAGCCCTCGATCCCGAGATGATCAGCGAGGTGCTCGACGTGATGGTCGAGCTCGCCGGTGACGGGATGACGATGGCCGTCGTCACTCATGAGATGGGCTTCGCCAGGCGCGTTGCCAACCGCGTGATCTTCATGGATCAGGGCCGCATCGTCGAGGACGCGCCGAAGGAGCAGTTTTTTGCCGCGCCGGCGAGCGAGCGCGCCCGCGAATTCCTGTCCAAGATTCTCGCGCACTGAGCAGATTTGGTGCCAAAGGCGAGCGCCGTCCAAGGGAGTTCGACCTCGCCGAGAATCGCGTCAACACAACGGAATCACGCTTCGCTGTCTGTCTCAACTGACTTTTGCAACAGTATCGGCACGAACCGGACATGGTGCGATGTCCGCTCTGAGTCCGCTTTCAGGGGTATAGCGAAAGTCGAACTTTCGGGCCGTCAGGTCTCCTTTTGCGGACATCAGCCTAACCAAAGTGGGAGGAATCTCGGGCCTATGCTTTGATAGGCTCGGGTTTCGGAGGCTATTGATCGGGGGACTTCGTGACGGGCGCCCATGTGGGAGCGACGACTAGCGAAGGTGCTGGCGGCTGACGTGGCTGGCTACTCGCGCCATGGGTGCCGACGAGGTCGGCACGCTGGCAGCCCTGGGTCGAGCCTGATCGCGTGTTTGCAATAGACAATGGCACGGTCGAAATTTACGCTTAGCGATATCGCGATTGACCAACCTGGCATCACGCACTAGCTTTACCCTTGTAGCATGTGCTGCTCAGAGGCAGACCACATGGCGTTAGGTGACCTGAATCGCATTGAAAGTGCGTTTGCGGAGGCCACTCTTGACCCCGCATTGTGGGGTCGCGCCCTAGACATACAGGCCGACGACACCGGAAGTTTCGGAGCCACTCTTTTCCCTCTCGCGGGCGTAGCGATCCCTAAGGTTCCAGCCACGGAAACAGCCGGCGAGGCCTCGGAGCATTATTTCCGGGATGGGTGGCATTTAATAGAACAACGCCACCCCGGTGTACCTCTCCTGCTGAAGACCCGAGTTGCAGACGACAACGAGCAAAGCATGCCATTTGACATGCATCAGTCGACGCCGTCGCGCTGCAAAAAAATCGCATGACTGATGGAAGGTCATAAAGGCCCGAAAGGGGAGAAATTCAATGGAAACCGCATCATTTTCGAGAATAGCCGTCGTTTTCCTGTTTGTTTGCGGCAGCGGGGGGGCGTCATGGGCGGATACGAGCGATGTGAAGGGTCCAGCTCCCGTTGTCATTGGAAAGTCCGGAAAGCATTGCAAAGACGATCCGCATTGCTTCAATCGTTATCATCCCAACATCAAGCCAGCGGCTACGGTAAAGCAGGATCAGCTTTTCGTCCTTGAGACCCGCGACGCGCTTGATTCCGATTTGACTTTTGCCTCCACCGCCCAGGACGTAGCTGCCGTTAACCTCAACCTCGTTCACCCTCTCACGGGCCCTGTGTACATCGAAGGCGCAAAGAGGGGTGACGCCCTTGCCGTGACTGTTGTTGATATCGCTCCAGATGATTTCGGTTACACCACGATCGTTCCTGGCTTCGGTTTCCTGCGGGATGTCTTCCGCGACCCCTACATCGTGCACTGGAACCTGACCCGTCTCGAGGCTCGCTCAAAAGACTTGCCGGACATAGCGGTGCCGATGAATGCGTTTATGGGCACTGTTGGTGTCCTCCCAGGCAAATCTGAACTCGAAAAGTGGATCAAGCGCGAGAAGGCGCTTGGCGATGCCGGGGGCGCGGTTCTCGCGCCGCAGCCTGTGGACGCCCTTCCTGCCGATCTTTGCGGGGTCAGTGGAACGGCAAAAGATGAGTGCGTCCGCACCATACCTCCACGCGAGAACGGCGGTAACCTGGATACCAAAGAGACTGTTGTGGGAACGACCTTGCTCTTTCCTTGCTTCATCGACGGCTGCGGGCTTTTTGCTGGCGACGTCCATTATGCCCAGGGCGGCGGTGAAGTTTGCGGCACTGCAATCGAGATGGGCGCGAAGGTGACCATGCGGGCCAAAGTTCTCCCTGGAATGGCTTCGCTCCTTTCAACCATGCATTTCGAAGGCAGTGGGGACCAGCTCAAGAAGCTTGCGCCGTCGAGCTTCTACGCGGTATCCGGGCTTCCTCTCAAACCTGAAGGTGAGCTTCCCGCGTTCTCAACCTATCTCGGTGGGCAAAAAATTGCGCCTCTGGCAAACCTGTCTGAGGATGTGAGCTTGGCCGCACGTAATGCGACGCTGAACATGATTGACTTCTTGGTGACGACGAAGGGACTCACGCGCGAGCAGGCTTACATCCTTACAAGTGTGGCTGTCGATCTCAATATCGCACAGCTCGTGGATGTGCCCAACCTTGGTGTGACGGCAATCCTGAATCGCGACGTGTTCCAGCCTGAACCAAAATGACGAACAAATTCTGCAGGCGGGCCTCCACGCCCGCTTGCGCTTTCTCAGGCAACCGCCGGTTGATCCTCACTGGCTTTGTGAGCGTCTCGGCCACGCTTTTTATTTTCCAAGCTGGCGCATTCCCGCTTAGCGAGGGTGCAGGGCTATCAAAAGGTGCTAAGGCTGTTGAACACACGGATCTCAATCCGGACCGTATGTGGCCAGTCTACCGGCGCTATCATCTTATTATCGTTGGTCAGCGAGATGACGAGAGAGGGCTGACCCTCACCAAAGCCTCCACGGACACCCTCGCGCAGTTCCTTCCGGAGTCGCGTGCGCTGCTCGTCAGAGCGGCCGACACGAGACGAATAGGGGTGCTCATAGCGACGGATCAGCAGGATGTCGCGGTGATATCAGCGGAAGGGGCGAAGGCGCTATTTCTCGGTGAACCTCCATTCGAGGATATAGCGGGCGGGCCCGTAAGAGCGATTGTCTCGTTTGGGACCCATCACATGGTATGCCGCCCGAATTTTCGTGCCGGGCACGCTTACGCTATAGCAAAGACTCTATCGGAACATCAGGACAGGCTCCCCGCGACCGTTGCCGCGTCGCAAGACCTGGTTCCTATGCATCCTGGCGCGCGCGCGTTCTTCGCAGGCGAAGATATCCCAAATGACTAACAGATCGGCGTACGGGCCTAGCCACCGGCCTGAGAACAAGCTGATTTCGGCCAATTCTGTGACGGTTATGAGCAAAGGCGGTGTTCTCCCATTGCTGGTTGGGCTTTTTCTTGTAATGGCCATCGCCGGGGCAGCCGCTCACGAGATCATCGATTTGGATAAGGCTAACGAGCTTGTTGCGGCAGCCGATTCGGCGGCGGACCGTGTAAGGAAGGCATCCGACCAAGGGACCGAGGGCAAGACGCTGTTTTCGTTTGGCGCAGTCCTGATCGAAGCAACCGATCTTCTCAATCGTGACATGGCGGCACATAGCGGCCAGTTGACGCTGAACGGACAGCTTCTGCTCAAAGGCTTCGCCCAGCGCAATTTGGCCCCTCAATTTGACGAGGCGCTCAACCGCTATCTTCTTCCAAAGCAGCAGTTGCAGGAGGCCATACGCCTTGCGCCTGCCGCGTCTTATGCACCGCGAGCACGGTTTGCGCTCCTGAAGGCAAGCTTTTACGAAAGCTTTGCGTTTGATCCTTTCAAACCTCTGCACGCTGATATTTCTGCTCTCCAGCAAGAGAGCTCCGAGGCCGAGGCGTTAGTCCGCTTACTTGGGGACCCTGACGAAAGAGAGGAGGCCGCTTTCATCCATGCCATCGACCTCGCGCGGGAAGTCAAGCTTGCTGGCAATGCCGAGATTGCGTCCACGATCGAGGCCAAAGCACGCGCTGCCCTAAAGACCTTTGCGGAGGCTTATCCGGACAGCATGCGCGCCGCTTCTGCAAGTGTGATTCTGCAAGGGCTTGAGCGCGCGCAGCGATGAGAGTCGCCTTCCAAGAACTGCTCAAGACCGCCAATCACCGGCATGCGACCGCCAGGTTTCCGGGCGAATTTGCGTTGTGGCTTCTGTTACTCGTGCTGGCCGGGATGCCTGCATTTGGGCATAACGCTGGTGTCAGCTCATCCGAGATATCGGTCAATGGCCGCGTTGTTGCGATCGAGATCAATGCTCTAGCCCGTGACTATGAGAAGGCGGCAGGCGTCAGGATTTCAGAGGCGGGATCAGGCTCGGTCAATGCGGTCGCTCTTGCCGTTATGACGCCTGCGGTGCTCAGCTACGTGCGCAACCACGCCGAGGTGCTTTCGGATGACGTTGCATGCGAACCAGATGAGGGAAAGGCGCGGCCTGCAGACACGCATGTCACGGTAACGCTTGTATGGACCTGCCCCAATAGCGGCGCGCTTCGCTATCGTCTGAGCCTGTTTCAGGATGTCGACCCTTCAGCACAACACCTCGCATCGCTAAAGACTGAAAGCGGCAAACAGGAGTTCGCTCTGGATAAGAATACGCCCGAGTTGCCCCTGTCGGGCGGAGTGCCGTCCACTTTCCAGGTGGCGGGGCATTTCCTCGCAGCGGGTGTAGAGCACATATTTCTTGGATATGACCACATCGCATTCCTGATCGCGATCATTTTGTGGACAAGCAGGCTTTGGCCTGTGGTCAAGGCCGTCACTGCGTTCACGTTTGCGCATTCGATAACCTTGTCGCTCGCCGCACTCGATGTCGTCCGAATTCCGAGTGCGATCATCGAGCCCGCGATCGCAGCCTCAATTATCTATGTTGCGGTTGAGAATTTCACGACACGGGAAGCCGGCAAGCGGTGGCGCGAAACGTTCTTATTCGGACTACTTCATGGCTTCGGTTTTGCGAGTGCATTGGAAGAGTTGGGCCTTCCTAAGGCGAAACTCATAACAGCGCTGGCTGCATTCAACTGTGGGGTAGAAATCGGACAGATCCTCATAGTGGCAACTGCCTTTGGTTTGCTTTCGGCCGTCGACCGCTGGCAGATCTCGGGAGCATCAGGACCAGTCCGCAACCCAGCTCTTGTTCACGCGGTTTCGTTTGCGATAGTCCTTTTGGGTAGCTACTGGTTCGTCTCGCGAACTTTCGCTTCTTAAGCTTGCTGTCTGAACCTCCTCTGAATGAGTGAACCTCCTCCGAGTGAGCGCCAGTCAACGCCGTCAATCAGCATCGACAACTGCGCCGAGGTCAGCATCAGCGTCCCGCCATGTTCGACGTTTGACGGCCACAGGAACACGCCGTGCTCGAGCCGCTTGGTGAAGAGGCAAAGGCCGGTGCCATCCCAGTACACGATCTTGATGAGGTTGGCCTTCCGGCCCTATGACCGAGAAAGCGCGATGTGGAGAAATAAGAAGGCCGGGAACATGACGCCGCTCTAATCCGTTCCCGGCGGGCCAAGAGAATAACCTCGCGTCTGGCAGGTCTCACATGTTTGACCACGATTCGATTCCTGCGCGGAAATGGGCGTCAAATTTGCCCGTCTCGCATACGGTCCTGCGAAGGGCGTAGTCGAACAGTCCCACCTTGGCGTAGACAGTAGGCCAATTTGCTTCAATGCTCCTTGAAAATCAGGCGTTGCCGCAATTTTTTGCAAGGCGCTTTCAAGCCGAGCCACTATGTCCGATGGCAGCTCTGAGGCGATCACTTGACCGGCGGAATCTCTACAGAAGGCGGGATGCTACTAGCGCAGAGTTGGACTCTGTTTGAACGGGTGACGTTCGACTGAACGCGCGTTACTTCGATCGACTGATGCAGCACTCAATCGTCGTCGGCGAGTGCATGGTTCTGGGGGACAACTCCGACGCTTCGGTGCTGCATGAACTTGCGTCTACTCTGCTCTAGTACCCACTTTTCTTGGATCGTGAGTCGTGATTCAAGATATGGATGATACCCGAAGCAAGAGAAGTCCACCTTTCGAGGAAAGATCGCAAGGTGCTTGAGG
>Ga0073928_10006347_pt1 | contig 15956 bp, 13 predicted proteins | sample PaiPotPPA55metaG_FD_76969 | JGI IMG/M metagenome (GOLD analysis project Ga0073928, IMG submission 76969) | Iron sulfur acid spring bacterial and archeal communities from Banff, Canada, to study Microbial Dark Matter (Phase II) - Paint Pots PPA... ... | reverse complement strand
GCAACCGTTAGCAGTGGTGAGCATCACTCGAAAAACCGCGACGTTTCGTGCGATAATGCCTCCGGAGCAAAAGGTCGGTGGTTCGAATCCACTCGGGCGTACCAGAAAAACATTAGTTACAGGCATTTGGCACCAAAACAGCCCACCAAGGTTGCCCACCCAAATCAAGTTGCTCTCTGAACCGAACGTGCCTGCATCCATGGCTGAGAGCGGGGTTCCGTCCGGTCGCCAACCGCCGATAGGCACGCGCGATCAGCCATTCAACACATACAGAAACCTATTTCACCCGCGCGCGGAGCCACCCATGATGATTTTCGGCGAGGGCGAGTCCTAGCGCTAGATGGATTAGCCCCGGTGTCCATCGCCACCCTGCACGACGAATAAGGTACTAGTACCGGTCCGGCTACCAGCCTCGGCTATGTTATGATTTTCCGCTGCCGACTTTGCCAAACTGTGCTATTGTTTACGCCATGGCCTTCCCCGGGCCACATTAGGAGGATCATCCATGAGAACGCCTTTGGTTCGTTTCTGGTGTGTGATCGGGATGCTGGCCGGGCTGAGCGCGCCGGTTAGCGCTTCGGTCTCCATCCGGTTTTTCACGCCATCGCCGGCCGCGCCGCAGGTCATTGGAACAACGATTACCTGGGCAGTACACGCTACCGACACCAACCCCGGCCCGCTGACTTTCCAATTCAACGTGGCCCCCCCTGGAGGCTCATTCGCCCTGAACAAGGACTTCAATGTGGGCGCTCAAAGATCCGGCATTTGGTCGGCCCAGCCTTTTCTTTGGACTCCGACTGGGATCGAAGGCGCCTATATGATCCAAGTCGTCGTCAAGGATTTCACTTCCGGTGAGAGCGCCTCACAGACCGCATCTTTCCAGGTGAATCCGCTCGTCACCGGAAGCCAGCCCGTGGCCGCAGCGACCGGAAATCCGCTGGTAGCCTTGTTTAGCGCTCCCTCCTGCCCCTCGGGCAGCGCGATGCGTATCAACTTTCAGCAGCAATCCAAGGCCACCCCGGCCACCAACACCAACTACGCGCCATGTCACCCGCCGTCCACCATGACGTTCGAAATCGGCGGCATGCATCCTGGCGCGACTTATGAGATGTTCTCCGAAACCAGTAACGGCGGCACGACCGTCCACGGGCCAACCATCACATTCACTACTGGCGCGTTGCCCAAATCCATCAATTTTCCACCCGTTACAGTCACCATGCCTCGGGGCCCCTCTGCAGACGCTGCGGACAAGATACTCTTGATTGACCTCAGCCAGTTCGGCGACCTGACAAACTATGCCGACGTCGCTACGGACCTGTCCGGAAAAGTGCTTTGGTATTACTACGCCAATCCGACCCTGATACTGGTGCGTCCGCTAAAAGACGGCACCATGCTCACATTGCAATCCGGCGAAGCCTGGAATCCGGCTTCGAACACTTTGCAGTTTCTCCGCCAGATTGACTTGAGCGGGAACATTATTCGAGAGACCAACACCGGCGTAATCCAGCAGCAACTGCTGGCGATGGGCGTCACGGATGGCGGCCCCTGCAACATCTTCCCCAAGCCTGCTCCGGTCGGATCCGCATGTCTCGGCTCTTTCCATCATGACGCGATTCAGACTCTGCCCAACGGATACACTGCGGTCATCGCGGACATAGAGAAAATTTCTCCGCCGGGAACTCAGGGCGATACCAGCGGCCTGCCGGTCGATGTGATCGGTGACATCATTCTCGTCCTGGATACTAACTTCCAGGTAGTCTGGTATTTCGACGCTTTCGAGCATGATAGCGGGGCGCCTCAACTCGATATTACTCGGCGGGCAGTGTTAGGCCCGACTTGCGTTGTGAATCAGCAAGGGTGCCCGCCGATCTTTCTGCTGGGTACCGGCATCGCCCCGGCTGCCCTGGACTGGCTCCATGCAAACGCTCTATATTACTGGCCCCAGGACAAGGATATCGTGTGGTCTTCCAAGAATCAGGACTGGGTGATGAAGATCGACTATCAAGATGGCACGGGTACCGGAAATATCCTTTGGCGCATGGGTCCGTGCGGCGACTATACACTCAATAATATCTATGGCGATCCCTGGCCCTGGTTTTCTGCGCAGCATGAAGTGGGCATCGAAAATCTGGGTGCGGGTCCGATGAGTCTGTTCGACAACGGAGATACGCGAGTTTCACCGCCGACTGGCCCGCATAGTTCCAGCGGTTGTATGCCCGGCTTGGGCAAAGGCGACAGCCGGGGCATGGCCCTCATCATCAACGAATCCGCTCTCCAGGTCACGCCGGTGCTCAGCGATGACTTAGGAGTGTATTCCAGCGCCGGCGGAAGCGCGCAACTGTTATCCAACGGTAACTATTTTTTCATGATTGCCGTCGTGGTCGTGAGCATTTCCAACGAAGCCAGTTACGAGCTTGAAATTCTGCCGACGGCGGGTACGCCAAACGGTATGGAGGTTCTGAATATCCAAGCACCCGTCGGCTATCGCGCGTGGCAGATGCAAAGCCTGTACAAGCCGCCGACAACTTAAGCCGTCCAGGCATGCTTCCAAGCCTAGCCGGTAAGCGAGGACGAGAATCCATGAGAAATCGAGAACAGACAGCGATTCACGATGGTCGCGTGAACGCGCGGCTAACGCGTGGATGGTGGAAGGGAATCGGCCTCTTCGCGTTGTTCCTGGCGGCCGTGTGGTCGGATGGAACCAAGCTGCGTAGAAGCCGCCGGCAATCTCCCGGGTCGCCGTCACCAGATCCTTGTATGTTGACGAGCGCCGAGTCCCAGTTTGCTCGCGAAGAGATCTGCAGCGAGTCTAATCTAATTCTAAGGACCACGCTCTGACCGGGGTTCCGTCCGTTCACGATCTCCCACTGCCGACAGGCACGTGCGATCAGTTTCCAACCACTCCATCAGTCGCTATTTGTCACGTTGCAAGCATCGCCGTCGCCTCTCGGATCAGGTTCTGGTTACCCACACCCAGCACCCACAAGCGTATTCTTGGGGTGTCTAGACTGAATTTCTTGCAAGCAAAAGGTCAGTGGTTCGAATCCACTCGGGCGTACCACTTCTCGATCAGCATCAGCACCTTTCACTCCCCGAAGACGCGTCGTGCGCCGACAGAATTGACAAACGCCGTTGTCGGGTGAGAAGCTTTCCCTTACGCCTCGATGCAATACGGATTCATCATCGACAATCGTAAGTGTATCGGATGCCACGCTTGCACGGTGGCCTGCAAGACTGAGAACCAGGTTCCTATCGGCGTCAACCGCACTTGGGTAAAGTACGTCGAGAAGGGCCGCTTTCCAAACACCCGGCGCTACTTCCAGGTGACGCGCTGCAACCATTGCGAAGATCCGCCGTGTGTGGAGATCTGCCCGGTCACCGCCATGTTTCAGCGCGCGGATGGGATCGTGGACTTCGATTCGGACGCCTGCATCGGCTGCAAAGCGTGCATGCAGGCGTGTCCTTACGACGCCATCTACATTGATCCGGAGAGAGGCACGGCGGCCAAGTGCAACTACTGTGCGCATCGGACGGAAGTCGGGTTGGAGCCGGCGTGCGTCACGGTGTGCCCGGAGCAGGCCATCATCGCCGGCGATCTGGAGCAGCCGGACAGCAATATCGCGCAACTCTTAAGCCGGCACACGGTGCGCGTGCGCCGGCCGGAACAGGGGACCAAGCCGAAGCTCTATTACATCGAATCGGAGGAGAGCGCCATCGTTCCCACGGCGGCGCGCCACGAAGCGTTTTACATGTGGTCGGAGCGCAACGGTCAGGTGCATGGCGGCGGCGCGCAATATTCCGCGGATGGTCCTTGGCTGCGCGCGGACGCGCTGGCCGCATACGACGTGTCGCACGCGCGGCCGTGGGGATGGCAGGTGCCCGCGTACAGGTGGCTCAAGTCCATCGGATCGGCGACGCTGGCGCTGCCTGCGCTGGCCGCGGCGCTCGGCAAACTGGCGCTGGACCCGGTGCGCGATGCGGTGCTGGCATTGGTTGCGCTGGTTTTCGTCGCACTGACGATGGTCATGCTTGTCTGGGATCTGGATCGCAAGGAGCGCTTCTTCCGCGTTATGCTGCGGCCGCAAAGCCGCTCCTGGCTGGCGCGCGGAGCATTTGTCCTGATGGGTTATAGCGTACTGTGTGTGCTCCTGCTGGCGGCGTCGCTGGCGCGCGCGGGGACTCTGACGGCCATACTGCTTGCGCCCACGATACTAGCGGGATTCTTTGCGGCTATCTACACTGCGTTCCTGTTTGGGCAGTGCAAAGGCCGCGACTTGTGGCAGACTCCGCTGCTGCCGCTCCATCTGTTGGTGCAAGCGTTGCTCGCGGGCGCGGCGGTGTTGATATGGCTGCCGGCGTGGCTGGGCGGATCGGCAGAAGCGCGCGCGGTTGGTGTGATGGGATTGGCGCTGTCTCTCGCTCTGCATCTGCTGATTCTGCTCGGCGAATTCAGCATGCCGCACGCCACCGAAAACGCACGGTATGCGGCGCGCCTGATTACGCACGGGCGTTACCGGCTGCCATTTTGGCTGGGCGCGGTCGTGCTGGGCGGGCTTGTTCCGGGCCTGCTGCTTGCCGCGGGAGCCGCGGAGGCTGCCGGTGTGATGGCGCTCGCGGGATTGCTGGCCTTCGAGTGGTGCTTCGTCATGGCGGGGCAGAGCGTGCCCAACAGTTGAGGTCTTTTGATGAATTCGCGCAAAACGGGGCTGCGGCCCGCGACGCCAAAACAAAAGGTTCGCGCCCTGTATGGCGCCGCGAACTCGCGCCCCTTTGCGCTTTTATGGAGATTCACCGATGAACGATTTCCAGCGCGACGGCAGCCATCTGATGTCGTGCGCTCCGGTTGAGAAGTGGGACGATTGGGTGGAGTACGATCCGCAGGCGTGGCCGCGGCGCGTGGCGCGCCATTTCCAACTGATTCCCACGGTCTGTTTCAACTGCGAATCCGCGTGCGGCCTGTTGGCTTACATTGACAAAGCCACGGGCGAAGTGGTGAAGTTCGAAGGCAACCCGAAGCATCCGGCCAGCCGTGGGCGGATTTGCGCCAAGGGTCCGGCGGTGATCAGCCAGATTCACGATCCCGACCGCCTGCTCTATCCCATGAAACGCAGCGGGCCGCGCGGCTCCGGCAAATGGCAGCGCGTCGGCTGGAGCGAAGTTCTCGAAACTCTCGGCGGGCGCATCCGCAAAGCCATTCAGGAAGGCCGGGGCGAAGAGGTGATGTATCACGTAGGGCGGCCCGGGCACGACTTCATCATGGATCGTGTGCTACAGGCCTGGGGCATCGACGGGCACAATTCTCATACCAATGTGTGTTCGACGGCCGCGCGCGTAGGCTATTCGCTGTGGCAGTATTCCGACCGGCCCTCGCCCGATCATGCCAACGCGCGGTTCATCCTGCTGATGTCGGCGCATCTGGAATCGGGACACTATTTCAATCCGCACGCGCAGCGCATCATCGACGGCAAGCTGGCGGGCGCCAAGCTGGCAGTCATGGATCCGCGCCTCTCCAACACGGCGAGCATGGCCGACTACTGGCTGCCAACTTATCCCGGCAGTGAGCCGGCGGTGTTGCTGGCTATAGCCAAGGTGATTCTGGATGAGAACCGTTTCGATGCGGCGTTTGTTCGCGATTGGACGAACTGGGAGGAATACGAGGCGGACGGTTTCGTGGCGAGAGGCCAGAACTTCGCCGCGTTTACGGAGGCTTTGCGGCGCCACTATGCCTGCTATACGCCGGAATTCGCCGAACAGGAGAGCGGAGTCAAGGCGGATGTGATTGTGAAGGTCGCGCGGCAGATTGCCGATGCCGGCACGCGCTTCGCATCGCATCTCTGGCGCGGCGCGGCCTCCGGCAACCTGGGCGGCTGGCTGTCGGCGCGCGCGCTCATGCTGCTGCACGTCCTGACGGGATCGGTGGGCACTCCCGGCGGCCACAATCTGCACGCGTGGACCAAGTTCGTGCCGCGGCCGTTCAGCGTGCCGCCGCCGCAGAAGCGCTGGAACGAGCTGCTCTATCCGCCGGAATGGCCGCTGTGCCAACATGAGATGTCATTCCTGCTGCCACATTTTCTGAAGGAGGGGCGCGGCCGGCTGGATACCTACTTCACGCGCGTGGTCAATCCGGTGTGGACTTTTCCGGATGGCTTTTCGTGGATCGAGGTGCTGAGGGACGAAAACCTTGTCGGTCTGCATGCCGCTCTCACTCCTACCTGGAATGAGACTGCCTGGTATGCCGATTATGTACTGCCCATGGGGCAAAGCTCGGAGCGCCACGACCTCATGAGTCAGGAGACGCACGCCGCCAAGTGGATCGGTTTCCGCCAGCCGGTGCTGCGAGTTTATCGCGAAAGGCTGGGTGAGAAGACTGACTTCACCTACCAGACCAATCCCGGTGAAGTCTGGGAAGAGGATGAGTTCTGGATCAACCTATCGTGGGCCATCGATCCGGATGGCTCGATGGGGATCCGGCAGTGGTTTGAGTCGCCCTACCGTCCCGGCCAGAAGATCACGGTGGATGAGTATTATGGATGGATATTCGAGAACTCCGTTCCTGGACTGCCCGAAGCGGCGCGGAAAGAAGGACTTACTCCGCTGGCATACATGCGGAAGTATGGAGCGTTCGAGATCAGCAACGATGTCTACAAGCAGAATGAGAAGCCCGTCGACCTAGAAGGCGCCGCGGTGGGGCCGGATGGCGTCATCACCAGGGATGGCAAACCCGCCGGCGTGATGGTAGGCGGCCGGGCGGTGGCCGGATATAACACGCCCTCGCGCAAATTGGAGATCTTTTCGCAGACCATGGTGGATTGGAAATGGCCGGAGTTCGCCCTGCCGGAGTATTACCGCAGTCACATTCACCCTGCCGCAGCGGCTGCTTCCAGTGGTGCGCCCCCCCCCGACTTCGATCCGCGTTACACGCCTGCGGTGGAGTGGCCGCCGGAAGCCCGCGGCGACACCTATACCCTGCTGCCGATCTTCCGCGTGCCTACATTGATTCATAGCCGCTCCGGCAATGCCCGGCCGCTCTACGAAATCGCCCATAAGAATCCGCTGTGGGTGAATCCCACCGACGCGCGAAAACTGGGTGGCATCCGCACGGGTGACCTGCTGAAGGTGCATACCGAAATTGGTTACTTCGTCCTGCACGCATGGGTGACAGAAGGCCTGGCGCCCGGCGTGGTGGCCTGCTCGCATCACCTGGGCCGTTGGCGTACGAACAAAGACGATCAGGTGGAGCGGGCCTCCAGCGCATGGGTGGATCTGCGGGAAATCGCGAAGGGGCAATGGAAGATGCGCCAGATTTCGGGCGTGGATGGTTTTGCCAGCGGCGCTTCCGACACGTCGCGAGTCTGGTGGAGCGATGCGGGCGTGCACCAGGACATCACCTTTCCCGTGCACCCCGATCCGGTCAGCGGTATGCACTGCTGGCATCAGCTCGTGCGCGTGGAGCCAGCCGGCGGGAGTGACCGTTACGGAGACATTTTCGTGGATACCAACCGCTCGCACGCGGTGTATCTGAAATGGAAGGCGCTGGCCCGTCCGGCGCCGGGGCCAGACAATCTCCGCCGGCCATTGTGGCTACCGCGCGTAGTGCGTCCCGCGGAGGCAGCGTTTTACTTCGACCGTCAGGCGGACCTGTAGCGCTTAGTCACTTGGCTCGTCGAGCCGGCGGAACAATTCTCCGAAGTCGACTTGGCCAACCAGATCTGTTTTGACAAGCAGATCGGGGCAGTCGCGCAAGCCGTCGCGGCTGGCCTCCTGCAAGCGGCGGGCGTAGGGATCGGGTATCCAAATGTGCGCCACGCCAAAGCTCAGGTACTCGTCGACTTTTTCGAGCAAGTCTGCGGCCCTGTCATCCGGTGAGGCTATCTCAATGACCAAATGAGGGGGTTGAGTAAATACGGGCTCGGCGACGTATGGCCGGGCCATCACGCACACGTCTGGAATGCGGTATCGGGCCGGGAGCGCCACGCGGATGCGTTGTTCGGTATACACGTGAAACCCGCCTCGCGTTTCGCGAGCTTCCAGCAGGGACGCAAGGAGCGTCTCTAACCGGCTGTGCCAGCGCTCACCCACGTTGCGCTCCACCAGTACGCCGTCCACGTACTCCATGTCGGGGCGGTAGGTGGTGCGCAAGTATACTTCGAGGGGAACGATAGTAGACGTTGCCATGCAATCCTAACTTTACCACGGCGTATCAGTTCCATCCGGGCTGACAAATCGGATCGAGTCTATTTGAGGGCTCCCGGCCCCTGCAAACCTCCGACGCGTAGAGGTCGGCCGATCAGCCGAAGCCCTTGATTCTCGACTTGTGAGCGTCATCATGTCATGGCTATCCTGGAAGAGAGGTTCTCAATGAAGCAGTCTGAACGATGGCCATTTCGCCAGGATGACCCAGAGTGGGCAGCCGAGATGATGTGGGATCGCCAGGCAGTAATGGCCGCTCATCAGCAGTACAACTACGCCAACGAGACGGAGGCGTCGCAACTGCTGCGGCGTTTCCGCGCCGGAAACACGATTGGGAACGAAGGGTGCCTCCTGACTTCTCTTGCGATGGTTCTTCGTCTCCTGGATCACAAACCCGCTGGTCTCCGAAAACGCTGAATGCATTCGCGCACAGACACCTCTACTACACACGGTGTGGCCTGTCCATGGCGACGCTCTACGCCGACCTCGTGTGTGAGGCGAGCAATGGCGAGGTCCAGTTGCTACTCAAGGAAGAGTACCTCTCCGGCGAACCGGGCTGGCCGCCTACCTACGCCTCTACGTGTATGCCACTCCGCGCATACCGCACGCTATCGCCGCAGGGCCGTCGGGACGTCGTCGTCATGATAAAGACCGGCACTTATGACGATACCGTGGGTTCGCACTTTCTCCTTGTGGACCAAGCAGATCCGGGGTTGCCTGACGACGACGATTTCGTCGTTCAAGATCCTGCGAAACCCCTTCCTTCCGCAAAAGTACGGTGGCTGCTGAGCGATTCCTCCCGCCACATATGTCATGACCAAAAGGTCCGGGAGGCGTGGCATGCGACAGGAGTCAGCGATCTGCAGCTTGCCGGTGTTTGGATCTTCGCACGCTGGCACTCCGCGCGCGACGCGGCCCTCGGCGCTCCTTTTCTGCGGGCGATGGCCCTCGTGCTGCCTGGCAATGAGCCAGGCAATGAGCCTGCGCTGGCTATCCCAGACAGATGATACTCGGCGCTCAAAAAGTGCAGAACTGTAGCCTAGAGCGGTACAATAAGAAAGACCCTTGGGGAGGGACCGGCTATTGAGAGTTTTGATCGTTGACGACGAACCCAGCCAGCGCAGTGGCCTGGCTACGATGGTCACGACGTGGGGCATGACGGCGGAAACTGCCGCCGACGGCAACGAGGCGCTGGAAGCCTTGAACCGCCACCCCGTCGACGTGATTCTGACCGACCTCAGCATGCCTGGCCTGGACGGGTTCGGTTTCCTCGAGAAGCTGCGGGAGATGGGCGACATGCCGCCCACCATCGTCATCACGGCCTTCGGCAACATTGAAACCGCCGTGAAGACCGTCCACGAAATGGGCGCTTACTGGTTTCTGGAAAAGCCCATTCAGGCCAAGACGCTGGAGGTACTGGTGCGGCGGGCATCCGCGCACGCCAGCTTGCGTCAGGATAAGGAGAAACTGCAGCGGCAGTTGCTGTACAAGGGCGCGTTGGGCGAACTGGTGGGATCGTCGCCCAAGATGGTCGAGATTTTCGCCATGCTGCAGCAGGCCGGGCCGAGCAAAGCCTGCGTGCTGATCACCGGCGAAAGCGGCACGGGCAAGGAGATGGTGGCCCGCACGATTCACGAAATGAGCGCGCGCCGGCAGGGGCCGTTCATCGCCATCAACTGCGCGGCTTTGCCGGAAACGCTGATCGAAAGCGAGCTGTTCGGGCACGAGAAAGGCTCGTTCACGGGCGCTTCGGAGCGGCGCGCTGGATGCTTCGAGCTGGCGCAGCACGGCACGCTGCTGTTGGACGAGATCGGCGAGATGCCCCTGGCTACCCAGGCCAAGCTCCTGCGCGTGCTGGAGGACTCCAAGGTGCGGCGGCTGGGTGGACGGACCGAGTTTGAGGTGGACGTGCGCCTGGTGGCGGCCACCAACAAAGTACCCGACGAGGCCATTCGCGGCGGCCATCTGCGGGAAGATCTGTACTACCGTCTGAATGTCTTTCAGATACACCTACCGCCGCTACGGGAGCGCATGGACGACCTGGCTTCGCTATCCGAGGCGTTGATCGAGGATCTCAATCGCAAGCATGAGTGTAAGGTCAGCGACATTTCGCCCGCGGTGCTGGACGCGCTGCGGCGGCACAACTGGCCGGGTAATGTGCGCGAGTTGCGCAACGTGCTGGAGCGTGCCATCATTCTGGCCGGCGAAGGCACTATCGAGCTGAAGCATCTCCCGGCGTTCTTGCAGGGGCGGCCGGCCGCGGCGCCCGCCACGGTCGAAGACGGCGATTTCGTGCGTTTCGCCATCGGCACTACGGTCGAAGAAGCCGAAAAAGGCTTGATCCTGCGTACGCTGGAACACACGCGCAACAACAAAACGCGGGCCGCCGAGATTCTGTCGATCAGCCTGAAGACGCTGCATAACAAGCTGAAGGAGTACGGGGGGGGGCGGGAATTCGTGATTGGCGCGTAGCGGAGAGAGCGGCGTGCTCAGCGGCTACGGCTTGCCCGGCATCGCTCCTCAACCCGGTTCAGCATATCTTCCCAGTATTTGTCGCCAGGGACGATGGACTCTCCGGAATTCAAGGCTACCAAGGCGAGTGCTTCGAGTTCTTCTTTGGCGTCCTGATCGTCACGCGCTATTCTCTCGGAAGGAGTTCATGCACTCACCCGCTCGCGCACGTTGAATTCCAGCTTCCACCGACGCCCGTCGCGAGCCACGCACCAGAGTTGCAAAATGCCGGTCTCAGTAACTACTGTTTCGAATGAGACAGGCACCACGTCGGCGCTCTCCTGCTCGGCGGGCAGGTGGACTTCCATCGGCGCAAGCTCCTGCAGGTCGTCGCCGAAGTCTTCGATCAGGTCGCCGGGCTGATCGTTCTTGCGGACAGCGCTGGTAAAGAAGCGAAACTCGGCCGGCTCGCCGACCAGCAGGCCGAATTCGCGATTGGGAATACGCAAGTCCGAGCCTTCTTCCATGCCGAACGGGACCACGGTCAGCGCCTTGAGTGGCGCAGCGAGGCCCGGCACGGAGGGCATGGCCGTCTCGATGCCGACGTAGTAAGTGCGCGGCACACCGCCGTGGATGCGCACGCCACGGCCCTGGCGCGCGAGGCCGTAATACGCCGCGCCACGCGAAACGGCGTGCATCAGGTCCTCGCCGCTGAGCGGCGCGACGGGTGGCATGCCTTCTTCGGCGAGCCACGAATTCAGCACGCTCAAGATGCGTTCGCGGATCAGGTTGGCATTCAGCACGCCACCATTGAACAGGATATGCGTAGGACACGCCAGCCCGCTGGGCCCGCGACGCACCCCGCCCTGCTCCGCGCTGGCCGCCTGCTGACGCAGGAAGCGCGCCATGTGGCGAGTCATGGCGGCGTCGGCCGCGTAAGGCAAGCCGATCTCCTGCAAGCCGACGCGGCGCTGGCGCGCGGGCAGATCATTGCTCGATACCGCGGGCAGAAAGCCATCGCTCAGCAGGCGCTCGAGGTCGGCGCGTTGCAGCTTCGCCTTGATCGCGCCGCCCACGACGCCGGTGCCTTTGCCGAGGATGGTGACCGGCTCTTCGTCCTTTTTGTTCGCGGGATCGAGCAGCTTCTCCTTGGCGGCGCGGCAGTTGTTCCAGAGCGCCTGAAGCTGGAACGAATCGATCTTGACGTTCTTTTGCGCAAGCTGATCTGAAATCAGGCGGGCGAGGGCCAGGTCGATGTTGTCGCCGCCGAGCAGGATGTGCTCGCCGACAGCGACGCGATCGAGCGACAACTCGCCGTCCTTTTGAGTCACGGCGATCAAAGTGAAGTCCGTGGTGCCGCCGCCTATATCGACGACCAGGATGAGATCGCCGACTTTGACGCGCTCGCGCCAATCGGGATGGCGTTCGATCCACGCGTAGAAAGCGGCTTGCGGCTCTTCGAGCAGGGTGACGTTGCGATAGCCAGCCAGCTCGGCGGCTTTCAGAGTCAGCTCGCGCGCGACCGCATCGAACGAAGCCGGCACGGTGACCAGCACTTGCTGCTCGATGAACGGCGCGTCGGGCATCTTGTTGTCCCAAGCTTGGCGCAGATGGTCGAGATAGCGCCGGCTGGCTTCGACCGGTGAATACTTGGGCACGCCTTCGGGCGCGCGGAAGGGCAGGATAGGCGCGGTGCGATCGACGCCGCCGTGCGATAGCCACGACTTCGCGGAGGACACAAGGCGGCCGACATTCTCGATACCGCGCTTCTGAGCCAAGCGCCCGACGACTGCGTCCGGTTGCGCATCCCATGGCAGCGCAGTTGCGCCGGCCGGAAAATCCGTCGCGCCGGGCACATATAGGAACGAAGGCAGCAGACTCTCGTCGCGCACCTCCGACGGGTTCGTCAGTTGCGCAATTCCGAGCAGCTCGACTTTGGGCAGCGCGAGTGGGTCGGCATCCGGCCGGTTCTCGACGTAAGAGAGCGCGGAGTTAGTGGTGCCGAGGTCGATACCAATGATGTAACGGGGTTGCATGCTTTGGGTGGCGGCGAATTACTCGATTTCAATTTCAGCGGGCGCGATGATGGAGGCGTCCTGCTTGGGGTTCACGGCGGGCAAATCCACTTTAGCGGCGCGCCAGCCTTTGTGTCGCAACACACCACCTTCGGGCTTGCCGGCCGGCACGTTGCCGATGAATTTGACGGCGGCCGGATCGCTGATGGCGGGGCGGGTGTGCGCGCCTTCGACTCCATCGATCACCGGCTGCAGGCTGAGATAACGGGTCAGCGAATCGCGCGCCTGATCGTGCAAACTGCGCACCGCGGCGCCGACCTGGTCGTCTTCGTAAGGCGCGATGTCTTCCATGAGAAAGTCGAGCAGGCGGGCATCGCGCTGCAGGATGGAAAGAAGTTGCAGCGCGTATGCAGGGCTGGGCGGCTCGGGCTTCGGCGCGGCGGCGGGTTTGGGACTAGGGGCTGCCGGCTTGATCTCGCTGGGCAGAGGGCGGCCGAATAGAATCGCGAAGAAAGCGCGGAAGGCTAACAGAATACGGCTCACTCGTTTGGCTCCAATTATTCAGGATAGCATTCGTAGATGCCGCAACCGCGCATCGCCGGGGTGCGTCTGAAACGCTGGAAGGAGAGCTTCGGGTGAAATCAGCCGTTTGGTTAACAGGTGTAGCGCTGTTGAGTGCAACCGCCTCCTGGGCGGGTGTGAAACCGGAGTCTTTCCGGTTGGCGAGTTTGCCTGCGGCCGTCGAGCCGGGGCAGGAGCTAGTGCTTTGCGCCGCCAACATCGGCACCGGCGAAGTGGAGGTGTCACTGTCGTTCATTAATGTCGCGACCGGCGGCGTAGTAGCCGAGCGCACCGTGACCATGAAACCGCTGGGAGCTGGCGCAGGCGCGCAGCCTTGCCTCACCGCCACGGCGGACGCCGCCAGCTCTGCGCCCCAAGCTAACGCGCCCGCCCAAGCGCCGATGGCCGCGTCATTTGCGCCGGCAGCGCCTGCGGCAGGGCCAAGCGACAGTCAGGCGCTGGTGGTCGGAGTGGCCCGGGTCCGCAAGTCGCTGCTCTCGTTTCGCGAGGCGCAGGTGACGGCCTCGATCCAGGTGATCGCGCCGGACGCGAGCGGCGTGATGCGCACGGTCGAGACGATTCCGCTGAGCCGCACGACCCACCCCGCTGACGGCGCACCGGTTTACGCGCCGGCGCCGGATTCGGGTGGGCATCACAAGTGACAGTTAGGGACCATCAATCAACAGGTGTAGGCCGTTGCGGATGGCGGTGACCTTGGCCGCGGGCAGGCGCCCGATATGTTCCGTAAGCTCAGACTTATCGACGGTGATCACCTGCGACACGTTCACAACGCTTTGCCTTTTCAGGTTGGCCTCCCCTTTGGCCAACAGCACATTGCCTGGCGCATCGGCCAGATCTGTGTTCGAAGTGATCAAACAGATAACCGCGGTTTGAATGCGGCTTTGATTGAAGAGATCGCTCTGCACAACGACGCAAGGATGCCTTTGGGCAGGCGTCGACCCGACTGGAGCGCCGAAATCGATCCAGTAAACGTCGCCTTGACGCATGTGGTCCTACCAGGGGTCTTTGATGGTCGCATGAAACCTGCGCTTCATGCCGGCGAGGACCTGGCGCTCCTCGGGAAGCAGTCCGCGCGAATAGACCTTGTTTAGCCGCTCCAGCAGGTCCGCTCTGCGCCGCTCTCGCAGGTAGCGTTCCATCGCGATCGAAAAGAGCCGGCTCCGGCTGATGCGCATTTCCTGGGCGGTCCGGTCGGCGTCATGAAGCAAGTTGTCATCCACCGAAATTGCAGTCTTCATGGTATGCACTTTATTTATACCATAAGTAATACCCACAGCGCCAACTGCAGCTTACGATAGCAGCGCCACGCGCAACTTCTCCAACTGCCGCCGCGCGATGTCAGCCCAGGAGCTGGAATTGTCCAGCTTCAAGTAAGACTTCCAGTGAAAAACGGCCTTGAGCGCGTCGCCCGTACGCTCCGACAGCAGCGCGAGATTGAAGTGCGCGTCTGCATATTTGGGGTTGAGCCGCAACGCGGACTGATAGCAAGCTTGCGCCTTGGCCAGATCGCCTCGCTCATCGTAGAGATTGCCGAGGTTGAAATGCGCCAGGGGATAGGCCGGGTCGGCCTCGATGGCCTGGGTATAGTATCGCTCGGCTTCTTTGAATTTGCGCAGGCGGTAATGGATGGTGCCGAGATTCACCAGGGCGCCGGCGGCGTGCGGGTTCAGTTCCACGGCGCGATGGTAGGCTTCCACGGCCTGGTCGACGGGCGCGCCGGTCTCCTCCAGGAACAGACCTTTTTGGAAGCAGGCTTCGGAGTCCTGCTCGCGCACCCGCGGCGGCGGTGGTTGCGGAGCCAGCGGCTGCACGCGCGCCAGTTCGGCAGTCTCGAAGTCGAACAGGATTTGCCCCGTGAGCGCTTCCATGTTCTGGCCGGCGACACGCACCGCGATGTGGCGGCCGTCGGAAAAGATCTTCAGCTCCGAGAGCGGGTGCTCGACCTCGGTGAGCAGGCGCTTGAGCGACTCCAGCGCGCGGCCGATCTTGCGCGGCGGAAAGCGGTGCGTACGGAGCTCGCATAACGTGCGCAGCGCGATGAGGTCGCGGAACGAGTACGCTTCGGCCGCCGGGATCAGCTCCAGACGCTCCCAGGCTTGAAGCTGCCGTTCACTCACACGGAGCATCCGGCGAACCTCGGCCCGCGGGTACTGCTGCTGCGCATTTTCTGACACGGGGGAATTTTAGCATGATGCGAAAGGAAAATGCCTCACACCTATTGACACACTCTCCAGTCTGGGGTAAGATACATCTATGGACACCGCAATCAAGCTCCAGCCGCTAACCCAGCGATACTGGCTCGGTTGTACCTGCCTGTCCAGTTATCGACTCTCATCCTTATTGTCGTGGTAATCGCCCTTTAATTAGGAAGGCGCGGGATACCGGCAATCCCAATTGGTCCGCTAAACCAATGTACCTTCGGGGCTTGGGCGTTCGACTCGCCCGCCTTCCGCCAAGTTCTTGTAATTCGTTCTTTGACAATTCCGGGTAGATGGGTGAGTGGCTGAAACCGCCGGGCTGTAGACCCGGTAACCCTTTGCGGCAAACCTCCCTGGTTCGAATCCAGGTCTACCCACCAAGTTATGGCCCCGTGGTGGAATGCATACACACCGGTCTTAGAAACCGGCGTCTACGGACATGAGAGTGCAAGTCTCTCCGGGGCCACCAGTCTAAGTGCGCCTGTAGTCCAACGGGTAGAGGCAACCGTCTCAAAAGCGG
>Ga0073928_10006346_pt1 | contig 15958 bp, 15 predicted proteins | sample PaiPotPPA55metaG_FD_76969 | JGI IMG/M metagenome (GOLD analysis project Ga0073928, IMG submission 76969) | Iron sulfur acid spring bacterial and archeal communities from Banff, Canada, to study Microbial Dark Matter (Phase II) - Paint Pots PPA... ... | reverse complement strand
TCGCGCCCATCTTGCGGGCAAGATCCAGCCGATAATCGTTCACGTCGGTGATCACTACGTTGCGCGCACCCACGTGCCTGGCGATTGCCACGGCCATGATGCCGATCGGCCCGGCGCCCGTAATCAACACGTCCTCGCCGACCAGATTGAACGACAGCGCCGTATGCGTTGCGTTGCCAAACGGATCGAAGATAGCGGCCAGATCATCGGAAATTTCCGGCGGAATCTTGAACGCGTTGAACGCCGGAATCACCAGGAATTCGGCGAACGCACCGGGACGATTGACGCCTACGCCCACGGTATTGCGGCACAAATGCCGGCGCCCCGCACGACAGTTTCTGCAGAACCCGCAGGTGATATGCCCTTCACCCGACACGCGGTCGCCGATCGCGAAGCCACGCACTTCCTGCCCCATCTCCACGATCTCGCCAACGTACTCGTGACCCACCTGCATGGGCACGGGAATGGTCTTCTGCGCCCACTCGTCCCATTTCCAGATATGGATGTCGGTGCCGCAGATCGCCGTGCGCGTGATGCGGATCATCACGTCATTATGACCGACTTCAGGCTTCTTGACGCGCGTCAGCGTCAGCCCCGGGCCACGTTCCAGTTTTGCCAATGCTTTCATGATTGTTCCGATTAATCCCGATTAATTCCGATTAATTCCGATGTTTCAGATGATGCCCAGTGAACGGCCGACACGCGCAAACGCATCCACCGCGCGATCGATCTGCGCCGGCGTGTGCGCGGCGCTCATCTGCGTGCGGATACGGGCGCGGCCTTTCGGCACCACCGGGAACGAAAACCCGATCACGTAGACGCCCTCATGCAGCAGCGCATCCGCCATGCGCGACGCGACCTGGGCGTCACCCAGCATGACCGGGATGATCGGATGTTCGCCGGGAACGAGCGTGAAACCGAGCTTGCTCATGGCGTCGCGGAAATGGGCGCCGTTGGCACGGACGCTGGCGCGCAGTTGGGCGCCTTCGTCGCTCGCCAGCAGGTCGAGCACCTTGAGCGTGGCGGCGGCAATGCTGGGCGCCAGCGAATTCGAGAACAGATAGGGGCGCGAACGCTGCCGCAGCAACTCGATAATCTCGCGGCGCGCGGCGACATAACCGCCTGACGCGCCGCCCAGCGCCTTGCCCAAGGTGCCGGTGATAATGTCCACGCGAGAGAGCACGCCGGAATGCTCAGGCGTACCGCGCCCGTGTTCGCCGATGAAGCCCACCGCGTGCGAGTCGTCGACCATGACTAGCGCACCGTAACGATCGGCGAGGTCGCAGATGCCGGCGAGATTCGCGATGATGCCGTCCATCGAAAATACGCCGTCGGTGGCGATCAGTTTGAAACGCGCGCCAGCAGCGTCCGCTTCGCGCAGTTTCGTTTCAAGGTCGGCGAGATCATTGTTCTTGTAGCGGTAGCGTTTGGCTTTGGACAAACGCACGCCGTCGATAATGCTCGCGTGATTGAGTTCGTCGCTGATGATGGCGTCGGACTCGTCGAGCAGGGTTTCGAAGAGGCCGCCGTTTGCATCGAAGCAGCTTGAGTACAGGATGCAGTCGTCGGTTTGCAGGAACGAAGCGAGCGCTTGCTCGAGTTCCTTATGGACGGTCTGCGTACCGCAGATAAACCGCACCGACGCCATGCCGAAACCGTCGCGGTCGAGGCCCGTTTTTGCGGCTTCGATCAGGCGGGCGTCGTTGGCGAGGCCGAGGTAATTGTTGGCGCAGAAGTTCAGCATGTCGCCGCCGCTCGCGAGCTGGATGTCAGCCGATTGCGGACTTGAGATTACGCGCTCGGTCTTGTAGAAACCGTCGGCGCGAATCTGATCGAGAGTGCTGCGCACATGCGTCAGATAAGAATCATGCATCGATCATGCTCCTGAGTGATACGGACGCCCGGCGGAACCCACGATGGATCGGCATCGTGGGACCGCAAGGCAACGCCGTTTAGACGATACGGCTGCCAGTATGCAGGAACTGACGTCAGGCATGAAGCAAAATGCCGATTCAGGGTAATCAGGGCACCGCGTACCAGCCTCTATCCACATGGATGATCTGGCCATTCGCATCACTCGACGCGGGCAACGAGAGACACACGGCCGTGCCTTCGGGTTTGCCCCAACTTTGCGACAGATCGCTGTCATGCACCGTGCATTCAACGCGGCGTTTTAACAACCCGAGGCAATTACTCCAGAGGGACTCCGCGCAGCTCCGGAATCAGGAAGAGTGTTGCCAGCAGATCGACAATATAGATCGACGCCAGCAACGCGATGGCCGTGCCGAACGAGTAATGCGTGGCGAGCGCCCCGATAGCGAGCGGGCCAAATCCACCCACCGCCCGCCCGATGCTCCACAACACGTTTTGTGCGGTGCCGCGAGCGTGCGTTGGATACAGTTCCGCCATCAGCGCGCCGTAACCGCCCATCATCCCGTTCACGAACAAGCCCATGAAAATGCCGCCGATCAGCAGCGCGCTCGAGGTGCTGAGCGTCGAGTAGACGAACACCATGACGAGTGCGCCGACCTGATACCCGACGAAGGCCGGCTTGCGTCCTATGCGGTCTGCAAGCTGGCCGAAGATCCAGATGCCGGCGAGCATGCCGATGATCGATGAACCGGTCCAGATGGCGGACTTGGTGAGCGTGTAGCCGAACATTTTCGACAGATAAGCCGGCATCCAGACAATGAGGCCGTAGTACCCGAAGTTCTGGACCGAGCACAGGATGATCACGCCAATACTGTGTTTTGCCGTGGCCCTGTCGCGAAACAGGGTCTTGATGGGAAACTCGCGTTTCTTCGCGGCGTGCGTGCGCACGAACAGTTCTGATTCGCCAATAGCCTTGCGGATGATGAACGACCCCACGGCCGGAAACAGGCCGACCACGAACATCCCGCGCCAGCCGATATGCGGCAGCAGCAGCGGTGTGACAATGGCCGCAGCGAGCACACCCAGTTGCCAGCCCATGCCGACATAGGAGGAGACGCGACCGCGCTGGTTCGCGGGCCATGCTTCAATGGCGAGCGCCATGCCAATACCAAATTCGCCGCCTAGCCCGACGCCTGCAATAAACCGGTAGACGAGCAGATCGCTATAACCCGTTGCGAGCGCGCAGAGGCCCGTGAACAGCGCGAAGAGAAGGATGGTATAGGTCAGCACGCGAACGCGGCCAATATAGTCGCTCAAGATGCCGAAGCCCACGCCGCCCACGACCCCGCCAGTGAGCGTCCACGTGACCAGCGATCCGGCTTGAGAACTCGTCAGGCCCAGGTCGGCGGAAATCAGGTTCAGCATGAAGCCGAGGATCAGCAGGTCGAAGCCGTCCATCGCGTAGCCTGAAACAGCGGCGATCAGGGCGTGAGCAGGGCTTTGCGTTCCGGCCGCGAGGGGCGGGCTCGCGCTGGCCGGGACGTCGAGCGCTTCGACGCCTTCTTGCTTGTAGCTTGTCATGAAGATAGGGCTCCGTGCGAATGGCGGCGACTCTGCCACGCAGTTGAGAAAGTGTCGAGCACCTGTTTTAGTCGTGAGGCAGCGGGGCGCCCGCGCCGGTTCGCTCGACGATCAATCCATAGTGCTCGGGACGGCGATGTTTGGCGAAATTGAACACATGTTCGCGGAACGTGTCGCCCAACGCGAGATCGATATTGGCGAAAATGACCTCATCGTCTTCACTGGATGATTGAGCCGCTATTTCACCTGAAGGCGCCACGATCACCGAGCCGCCGATCATATGAAAACCGTCTTCAAAGCCGCACTTGGCAGCCGCGCCGATCCACATCGCGTTCTGGTAGGCCGCCGCCTGCAGCGAAATCAGATGCGTGTGCATGCGCAGGTGCGGCGGTTCGTTCCAGTGAATGTTCCAGGAGGGCGTGTTGTAGCCGAGCACGCCGAGTTCGGCGCTCTGCAAGGACATCACGCGCCATGTCTCCGGCCAGCGGCGATCGTTGCACAGGCACATGCCAACCTTCGCGCCGAACGATTCGAAGACCGGAAAACCGCGGTCGCCGACCTCGAAGAACTTCTTCTCGAGATGCTGGAACGGTGCATCGGGCTTATGGTCGGCGTGACCCGGCAAATGGATTTTCCGGTACTTGCCGATCACGTTCGCCGTTTTATCGACCAGCACGGCCGTATTGAAGCGGTGGGCATCGGGCGTCAGCTCCGCATAGCCGAGATAAAAGCCGATGCCGAGTTCACGGGCGGTATCGAAGAGGGGTTGTACGTCGGCGTTGGGCATGGAGCGTTCGAAGAATCGCTCGACCGCTTCCTCCTCGCTCATCCAGTAGCGCGGGAAGAACGTGGTCAGCGCCATTTCAGGGAAGACGACCAGGTCCGCGTTGCGGCCTTTCGCCTCGCGCAACATCTCGACCAGACGCGCGACCACTTTGCGGCGATCGTCGGCAAGGTTGACGGGACCCATCTGCGCTACGGCGAGACCGAGTTTTCGGGAGTGACGCATGCTTGACCTCTGGTTGAAATCGGTTTGAATGATGATCGAGGATTACAAGGTGACCGGTTTGCTGTCGGTCAACGAGCGGAAGAAGCGGGTGGAAGGCGCGAGCTCACGTTCGGTCGCGCAAGGCATGGGCGTTGAGCGCGCAATAAAGCGGCCGCTGCCGCGCGCGGCGTTCAGCTGGCCGTTCTCGACAATGACGCGCCCGGCGCTGACGACTGTTTCCGGCCAGCCCGTTATGGTCATTCCTTCGAAGGGTGTGTAACCCACCTGATCGTGCAGCACGCTCACCGTAAGCGTTACTTCGCGTGACGGATTCCAGATGGCCACGTCGGCGTCCGCGCCCGGCGCAAGCAACCCTTTGCGCGGAAAGAGGCCATACAGGCGAGCGTGATTGGTCGCGCTCAGCGCCACGAATTCGGGTAGGGACAGCCGGCCTTTTCCAACCCCTTCCGAGAACAGCAGCGGCAAGCGCGTCTCCAGTCCGGGCAGGCCGTTTGCGATCTGCTTGAAGGTCGTCTTGTCGCCTTCGGGCAGCTTGCCGCTTGCATCGTACCGATACGGCGCGTGATCCGACGACAGCGTCTGTAACGTGCCTTGCCTGAGCGCGTCCCATAGGGCGTCCTGAGCAGCGGCATCGCGCAGCGGCGGGCTGCAGCAATACTTCGCGCCTTCGGTGCCCGGCAGGTCCATGTCGTCTTCCGTCAGCAGCAGATAATGCGGACAGGTCTCGCCATACACCTGGGCGCCGATTTTCTGCGCGGCCTGGATGGTCGCAAGCGCTTCGCGAGCCGACACGTGCACGATCAATATCGGCACGTCGAACAGGCGCGAAAGCTGGATCACGCGATTCGTCGCTTCAGTCTCGGCCAGTTGCACATGGCTCGTGCCGTGATATTTCGGCGCGGTATAACCGCGTTCGAGCAGACGCTGCGAGACCCAGCGGATCACATCGTTGTTCTCGGCATGCACCATTACCAAAGCCCTTTCGCGTGCGGCCACCGCGAGGACATCGAGCATCTGGTAGTCGTCGATCTTCAACTGGTCGTAGGTCATGTAGACCTTGAACGAGGTGATGCCCGAACGGATCAGCTCCGGCAGATCATGCTGAAGCGTCTGCGGATCGGTCTCCGAGAGAATCAGGTGGTAGCTATAGTCGATGACGGATTTTTCGCACGCGAGCGCGGCGTAGTCGGCGGCTGCCTGTTTGAGCGACATGCCGCGATGCTGGGCGGCGAAGGGCACGATGGTCGTCGTACCGCCGAACGCCGCGGACACGCTGGCGGAGTACCAGTCGTCCGCGCCCATGCGGCCCATTCCCGAGCGCTGTTCCACGTGGCAGTGCGTATCCACGCCGCCCGGCAAGACAAGGCAGTTCGTGGCATCGACATCGTGACGACCCGGAGGCAAACCCGCTTCAACAGCAACAATGCGATCGCCCACAATGCCGACATCGGCGCGGAAAACCTCGGTGTCGCTCGCGATAGTGCCGCCGCGAATGGTCAGATCGAAATCGTTCATAGGGCGCCGCCTTGAGATAGATGATGATGCGTTGTATCGGCGTGGTCCTTCACGCGCGCGATGGCGAATGCGACGGCCGCCGTGCAGGGATCGACCACGGGAACACCCACCGCCGCTTCCACGCGGGAGCGCAGTTCGGCCATGCCTGCGCAGCCCAGCACGATCACGTCCGCGCTCGCGTCGTCGCGCAAGGTCCTCGCTGTTTCAATGAGGCGTTGCAGCGCCAGGTTTTCATCGCCGGAATCGGCTACAGGCAGGTCGATCGCCAGTTCGGAGACGATCCGGCGGTCGAGCGCCAGCGTGCGGTAATAACGCAGATGACGGGGGATGCCGCGTGAGCTCACGGCAATCACGCCGATCCGTTCGCCTAACTGAAGGGCCGCTGAAAGGCCGGCTTGTCCGATCCCTATGACAGGCTTTTTCGTCACTTCGCGCGCGGCGAACAGGCCGGGATCGCTATAGCAGGCAATCACGAAAGCGCTGGCGGACGCGTCGTTGCGCTCCACGTAGCCGGCAACCAGGGGCGCGGCGGCGTCGGCGTCCCGTTGCGACACGATGCCGGGTGGGGCGGTCTCGAGGGTGACGCAATGCAACCCTGGGCCGCCCGCTGGCGCATCGGTCTGGACAGCGCGTGCGATGCGCCCGGTGACGTCCGCGAGTGAGTTTGGATTGATGATATGGATCGGCTGAATCATGGAGGGATTGCCTTGAATCGCGCAATCGTGGTGCACGTTTGCGCCGGATGTGCTGCAACGATATCAAGCGCCGCGCCAGTCGTGAAATACGCCAAAATTTAGAGGGTATAGACGCCGTGCATGCTTCTCGTCCGAGCGTGCGGATAGCGTTAAGCTTGCGCCCTCGGGGCAGCCAGACCGACAGGATTCGAGAGGCAATTGGAGCGCTGATGACCTACGACGACTCGCCGCAACGCAGGCTTACGATGAGCCTGCGCCAGATTGAAGTATTTCGCGCCATCATGATCGCGGGGTCGATCAGCGAGGCTGCGCGCATGCTGTTTATTGCCCAGCCTTCGGTGAGCCGGGTGCTGTCGGTGTCGGAGGAGCGGCTTGGTTTCCTGCTGTTCGAACGATCGCGCGGCCGCCTTTATCCGACGCCTGAAGCCCGGCGTATTTTCGAGGAAGTGGAGTCGGCCTACGCGGGCGTGCAACGTGTCGATGACCTCGTGCGGGCGCTTGTGGACGGGCGCAGCGGCAAGCTGAACGTGGTCTGCAGCCCGAGCCTCGGGGCGCATCTGGTGCCGCGGGCGATCGCGGTTTTCAACCGGCGTTATCCGAACCTGCCGATCCATTTCGAACCGCTCACGCATAACAACCTGATTCCGCGGGTGCTGTTCGGGAAGAATTATCTCGGCGTATCCATGTTCGACGTGGTGCACCCGAATCTCGCGACGGAACCGCTCGTGAGGGTGCCGCTCATGTGCGTCAGTCCACCGGGCTGGCTGCCCGCGAACAGGACCGTGCGCCTGCGCGATCTGCAGGGGCGGCCGTGGATCGACTATGGTCACGACACGCCGCTCGGGCGCGTGGTGGGTGGGGCATTCGGCAGCGAGCCGCGCCCGGCGCCCATTGTGGAAGTGCGTTCGGCAATCAGTGCCTGCACGCTGGTGCAGGAGGGCGTGGGCGTGGCGCTCGTCGATCCGTTCTGCCTCGATGCCGCGTTGCGCGAGCGCATCGATGTGCGCCCGCTGCGGCCCGAGAAGACGCTGGAGGTGCAAGCCGTGTACTCGCGGGCGGAGCCGCTGTCGCATCCGGCCCGCGAGTTTCTCGAGGTGTTGCGGCAGGTGCTGGAGGCGGTGCCGGGTGACTAGTCGGGCGTCATGGCGGAGCCTGGCGCTTGTCTGTGAATCGGTCCCGCGCTGCGGGACCGATGACGAAGCCGTCTTACTTCACCACGACCTTCACGTCGAAGTACTTCGATCCCAGCTTGTCGATGGTGCCGTCGGCCTTCAGGTCCGTCAGCGCCTGATCCAGGGCATCTTTCAGCGCGTGGTTATTCTTCGCCACGCCGAAACCCACCCCCGCGCCCAGCAGCTTCTCGTCGGCCACAGCGGGTCCGGCGAACGCAAAACCCGCACCCTGCGGTGTCTTCAGAAAACCCTTGGACGCCGCTTCCGCGTCCTGGAACGCCGCATCCAGACGGCCCGCTGCGAGGTCCGCGTACACCTGGTCCTGCGCCTGGTACGACACCACATCAACACCGGCTGTCGCCCACTTGGCCTTCGCGTAGGTTTCCTGGATCGATCCTTGCAGCACACCAACGTGCGCGCCCTTCAGGCCGTCGACGGTGGGCAGGATCTTGCTGCCTTTCTTCGCGATCAACTGGTTCGGGATTGCGTAGATCGGATTCGTGAAGTTGATGGCCGCCTTGCGCTGGTCGGTAATGGTCATGTCCGAATTGATCGCGTCGAACTTGCGTGCCTGCAAGGCCGGGATCAGGCCGTCGAACGAATTCTCGACCCAGACGCATTTGACCTTGAGCTTCGCGCATACGGCGTTGCCGACATCGATGTCGAAACCAGTCAGTTCGCCGCTCGGCGACTTCGATTCGAACGGCGCGTACGAAGCCTCGACGCCAAAGCGGATTTTCTTGAGATCCGCCGCCTGCGCGCTTGATGCCGCGAACGAGGTGGCGAATACCGTGGTGGCGGCAAGCGCGAAAGCGGCGACTTTATGATTCATCCGAAAAACGTTCTTCAATGCATACCTCTCAGGAGTGGGGCGGTGATTTTATGCGTTTGCACGGCCATTGCCGGCGAACGCGGGATTGGGGCATAAGGGGGCATAGGGAGGACATAGGAGGGCATACGCAAGCCAACAAAAGGGGCTTCAAACAGGCTCACGCGATGAACCGAGCAGCGCGCCGCCACGCGGTTCATCGGGCGCCTGTCCGCTATGCTTTTCGATCCAGTTACGGCGTTCTTCTCGCGGTGTCACACCGAAGCGGTCGCGGTACGCGTTGGAGAAATGCGCCGCCGATGCAAACCCGCACGCGAGGCTGATCTGCACCACCGACTTGCTGGTGCGCTGCAATTGCGTGCGGGCTTTGGTCAGGCGCAGGTTGACGTAATACTTCGATGGCATCGCGCCGAGGTACTGTCGAAACAGCCGCTCGAGCTGGCGTCGCGAGATGCCGACAAGCCCCGCGATTTCATCGGTGGCGAGCGGGTCTTCAATGTTCGCTTCCATCAGTTGCAGCGCGTCGTTCAGCCGCGGATGGCGTTCGCCCGGCGCGGTCACGAACGGAATGCGCTGGCGCTCCTCGCCCGAGCGCAATACGCCAATGCCAAGCGAATCAGCGATCCGTTCCGCCAGGTCGGCGCCCTGGTCGCGGGCGATCATTGCAAGCATGAAGTCGACGGTCGCCTGGCCGCCGGTGCAGGTGGAACGGTCTCGATCGATCTCGAAGATCTGCTGTGTGACGATCGAACGCTCGAACTCCTCGGCGAACTGCTGGTAGGTTTCCCAGTTCACGGCCACCCGGTACGCGCTCAACTGGCCTGCCATTGCGAGCCACCAGACGCCGTGGTGAATGCCGGTCACGCGCGGCGTGCGGCTGCCCACGCGCGCAAGGCTTTGCAGGAAGAGCCGGTAGTCCGCGAATTGCTGATACCGCTCGCTGACCACGATCAGCCAGTCGCAACTGACGGCGTCGCCGAACGCGGTGTCGGCCTGAAGCTGCGCACCACCCGCGAACGTCAGGGGCCGGCCGTCCCACGAACAGATTTGCCAGTCGTAGAGCGCGTGGCCATCGATCTCGTTCGCGAGACGCAGGCTGTCCAGGATCATCCCCACGCCGCTCATGGAGCACGGCGGCAGGACAACGATTGTGACCTTGAGCGGCTTGGCGCCCGGGGCCGGCCCTGGCCCGGAGTTAGCGCTCGCGTTCACGCTTAAGCTCACGTGCTTACTTGAGACTGCCGGAGAGGAACTGGCGCAGCCGCTCGCTCTTCGGTGCAGTAAGCACGTCGGCCGGCGCACCTTCTTCTTCGGTGCGGCCTTGATGCAGGAACATCACATGGTTCGAGACGTTGCGTGCAAAGCCCATCTCGTGCGTGACCACGATCATCGTGCGGCCTTCTTCGGCAAGCTTCTGCATCACCTTCAGCACTTCGCCGACCAGTTCCGGGTCAAGCGCCGAAGTAGGTTCGTCGAACAGCATGACGTCGGGATGCATGGCCAGTGCGCGCGCAATGGCCACGCGCTGCTGCTGTCCGCCCGACATGTGCGACGGATATTGCTTTTCGATGCGAGGCGCGAGCCCGACCTTCTCGAGGTACATCCGTGCACGCTCCTCGGCTTCTTTCTTCGAGAGACCGAGCACATGGCGCGGCGCTTCCATCACGTTTTCCATGGCGGTCATATGCGACCACAGGTTGAAGTGCTGGAACACCATTGCGAGCTTCGTGCGCACCCGCTGCAATTGCTTGCGGTCGGCCACGTCATGGTTGCCCGCGCGGTCAGGCTTGACGAGCACCGTCTCGCCGTCCACCACGATCTGTCCTGCGTTCGGCCGTTCGAGAAAGTTGATGCAGCGCAGGAACGTGCTCTTGCCCGAACCGCTTGCGCCGATGATGCTGATGACGTCGCCCGCGCGTGCGGAAAGCGATACGCCCTTGAGCACCTCATTGTCGCCGTAGCGCTTGTGAATATCCTGCGCGACCAGTTTCGTTGCTGCATCTTTGGCGGTTGGCTCCAACTCATACTCCCGGGGTGGTTGACTGAACTGCGGTTTAAACCAAGGTGATCCTCGAGGGAATCCTTTCAAGGCGCCGATTCTAATTCATGTCCCTCAACGACGACTCGTGCCCAGATACCCAAGCCAGCGCTTCTCTGCGCGCCGGAATGCGCCGATCAGCACGAACGACACGGCCAGGTAGATCAGCGCCGCGAGCCCGAACGACTCGAACGATTGATAGGTGGCCGAGTTGGCGTCGCGCGCGACCTTCAGGATGTCCGGTACGGTTGCGGTGAACGCGACGGTTGTGGCGTGCAGCATGAGGATCACTTCGTTACTGTACAGCGGCAGCGAGCGTCGCAGCGCGGAAGGCAGGATCACGCGCCGGTACACCGTGAAGGTGCTCATGCCGTAAGCACGCGCCGCTTCCACTTCGCCGAACGGAATCGAGCGGATCGCACCGGCGAAAATCTCGGTGGTGTACGCGCAGGTATTGAGTGCGAAAGCTAGTATCGCGCAGTTGAAACCGCTGCGAAAAAATGCTTCCAGCAACGACTGCGAGCGCACGAATTCGAGACCGTACACGCCGGTGTAGAGCAGCAGCAACTGCACGTAGAGCGGCGTGCCGCGAAACACGTAGGTGTAGAGACGCACCGGTGTGGCGAGCCAGCGGTTCTTCGACACACGGGCGCAGGCAAGCGGCACCGCCGCGATAAAACCAAGCGCAAGCGAGCTTGCCAGCAGCCACAAGGTCACGACGAGACCCGAGGCGCGCATGCCGTCGGAGTAAAGAAACGGGCGCCAGTAATCGGCAAGTATCTGGATCATGATGGTCGCTTTTCCCTTTTGCTCAGAGGTCGGCGTGCCGCACGCCGGTGGAATAGCGGCGTTCGAGATACAACAGAACGATGTTCGAGACAGTCGTGATGACGAGATAGGCCGCCGCCGCGACCAGGATGAAGAAAAACATCTTGTAGGTGCTTTTGCCGGCGTCTTGCGCGGCCTTGACGATATCGGCGAGACCGATGATCGACACCAGCGCCGTCGCCTTGATCAGCACCTGCCAGTTGTTGCCGATCCCCGGCAGCGCAAAGCGCATCATCTGCGGAAACAGGATGCGAACGAACACGCGCACGCCGCTCATGCCGTAGGCGCTGCCGGCTTCCAGCTGGCCGCGCGGCACCGCGAGAAACGCGCCGCGAAAAGTTTCAGTGAAATAGGCGCCGTAGATGAAGCCGAGTGTGAGGACACCCGCCGTGAAGGGATCGATGTCGAACTGGTCCAGGCCCAAAGCATCGGTCAGGCGGTTGACGGCAATCTGGATGCTGTAGAAAAGCAGCAGCATCAGGACCAGGTCGGGCACCGCGCGAATCAGTGTTGTGTAGGCGGTGGCGAGGCTGCGCGTGACGCGGTTGCGCGATAGCTTGGCGCTTGCACCCGCGAGCCCGAGCAGGATGGATACCGCGAGAGACAGGACTGCGAGCGCGACCGTCTGTTTTGCGCCCGCCAGCAGCAGTGGACCATAGCCGTAAAGGAACAAGTGCATGTCTCCGTCTGTTGAAGGGGTCGTGCAGGCATGCGCCTTATCTCGACGGCATTGCCTGGACGACTGGCGCCGATATTCACCAGCGAAAAAGAATTGCTCAAACGGGGCAGGGGCTGTTTATTGCGCTGCAACAAACGTATCCACCGATGGGTCCTCGATGGATATTGCGGACAATGAACCATGGGACAGGGGCTTCGGTCGTGTTGCGGCTTTCGTACGACATGACGCGGCACGTTGACCGCCGAGCGGAATCCACGGGTTTTGCGTCGCTTTTCCGATAGAAACCAGGAGGCCCTGGAAAGCGCTTTGGCGGGGGCCGGACGGGGAAAATCCGCCCGCTCGATTCATCGTGGATGAAGATGCGGCGAAAAACCGTGTCAACCGTTCAGAGCGCGTGAAGCAGCCTGAGGCCGTAGGCGCCGTGAAACCAGACGTGGTCTACAGCCAGGGCGGCTGCGATCCACGCGGCGCCGACGATCAATGCGTCACAGCGGCCGCTGTTCCACCAGTTCAGGGAATGTCGTGAGACGAGCCACGGTACGCCAAGCGGGTTGGGCCAGTCGGCGAAGAGATGCATCAAGCCCCCGCAGGCAAAACCGAAGCCGACGGCGGCCCATGGGTGGACCCCAAGCAGATGGTATGAAACGGCGAGCAGTGCGACCCAGCCAACGCCCCAATGCGTGAGCGTGCGGTGCGTGATCCATAACCTTCGCGCCCGCGTCCACCACGCCACTTCAAGCCAGTCCGGCGCGGTGCCGCCGAACACGCCTGCACAAAAACTGAGTACGCCCCAGAGGTGATATGGACCGGTTGCGCCGGCCTTGCTGACGACCGCGGCAGCGATAAGACCTGCTGCCCAACCGGTCGCGTGATGCGCGTTGCTCGAAGCCATGAAGAGATGCCGCGTGTAGCGAATGAAATGAAGCTGCGCATGTTGACACAAGAGTTGCGTAGTGTGCGCAATGTTCGCGAGGATCGGGCACGTTCGGGTACTTGCGGATTTGTCAGGAGATGCACGCGGAGGAGTTCGAGCGGCAGGGCGGCGCCGGCCACTCAAGTCCGGGCTCGGCCTGAACGTCGAGTGTCACTCCGTTTTACCCAGATTCGGCATTTCAATCGCGTCGGGCTACTCGCTCCACGCCGTCAACTATTGCTTTGTACAACTGGGGCGGCAGATCGTGTCCCATGCCGTCAATCAGCATGAATTCGGCACCCGGGATGACCCTGGCCGTGTCCTCGCCACACGCCGGGACGAACAGCGGATCGTCCGCCCCATGGATGACAAGCGCCGGAGCCGTAATGGTCGCCAGCCGCTGACGACGGTCGCCGCTAACGGCCATCGCCGCGATTTGCCGTCCGAACCCGCCTGGATCGTAGGCACGCCGGACTTCTTCGAGGATCAGGGCGCGATAGTTGTCCTCGTCAAACGGATAGCCGGTGCCGGCAATGCGCCGCGCGAAGGAGAGGCTGTGCGCTAAAAATCCGGCTTCGTCGTCGGCAGGATCCGGTGCGGGCCGGGTCATCATCGCCGTGACATCCGGGGCAGTTTGCGCAAGGGCGGGGTTCCCTGAACTGGACATGATGGAGGTGAGCGACAAGACCCGCTCGGGATGTTCGCTGGCTACAATCTGGGCGATCATGCCGCCCATCGACCTGCCGACGAAATGCGCCCGATCAATCGAAAGGGCGTCGAGCAGGCCGATGGCGTCGTTAGCCATATCATCGAGGGTGTAGGGTATGTCCGGCCGCTGTCCCGACATGAGTGCGCTCGCCAGTGCGCTGAAATCCAGAGCGGGATGATGCTTGAAGTGCGTCGAGCAACCTGCGTCACGATTGTCAAAGCGGATCACGTGATAGCCTCGTGCTGCCAGATCCAGGCAAAACGGAGTTGTCCAGCGGATCATCTGGGTTCCAAGCCCGGCAATCAGGAGCATGGTCTCGGCAGTTTCGTCGCCGAAGCTGTCGTAGGCCAGATCGACGCCGTTGGCCCTCAGGATTTTCATGGTCATTTTTCGTTCGGATCAAGCCAGCATCGGCTGTTCTGTCATGGGAAGGAGGCGGGAGTCCTCGATTCCCCCGATCTTAGCGTACGAAGAACTCGTCTCTTGAGAGCACTCTTGAGGCGAGGGGCGAGTTGATATCCATCGATAACCGGGAGAAGAGGTTTGGATTTTCTACAGCGGGAAGTCTTGACGGCGGCGTTGCACGAGCAGAGCGCTGCAATGGCTGTGTTTGTCACGGGCAAAAATGTGCCGGTTCCCTGGGGTATTGCGGCCGGGATGGCGGATGCGTCCACTGCAAGGCCGCTGACTATCGACACGCCGCTGCGGGTCGCCAGCAATACCAAGACCTTTGTCGCCGCGACGGTGTTGCGCTTGTGGGAGCAGGGCGCGATCGTTCTCGATGCACCTATCGCCGCGCTGCTTGCGCCAACGCTTGAGCGTTTGCTGACGTCCCGCGGGTACCGCACCGACAAGATCACGGTCCGCCATCTCCTGAGCCATAGCGCGGGCATATACGATCACGCCGACGACCCGCGTTATTTCAAGGCGGTGCTCGCGAACCCTACGCATCACTGGACGCGTGAGGAGCAGGTCGACCTGTCCTGCCACTACGCAGGACCGACCAATGCACCGGGGAAGGAGTACCGGTATTCCGATACGGGGTACGTGCTGTTGGGTGACATCATCGAGCGTGTGACACAAGCGCCGCTGGCCGAAAGCGTTCGGCATCAGTTGCGTTTTGACGACCGTGGGCTCGCATCGACGTGGTGGGAGATGGTTGAGTCTCAACCCGCGGGGACGCAGGCACGGGCGCGCCAGTTTCTCGACGACGAAGCCGTAACCGACGTCACCCATGTCAGCGCGACGCTGGATCTTTATGGTGGCGGAGGGTTGGTCATGTCGGTTCGTGATCTTGCTACGTTCCAGCAGGACCTCTTCGAGAACCGCGTATTCGACAATCCAGGCACGCTCGCGGAGATGCTGCACCAGGGTGACCATGAGGGTGCTGAGGAATATCGGCTGGGTATGTCAGTGAAGCGCGTGGGTGGACGGGAGTGTTATTCGCACGCCGGGTTTTGGGGAACCGCGGTTTATTACTCGCCGGATGCCGGGGTATCGGTTGCAGGATTTACCACCCACCGTGCCGGGCGGCCCGCGCTGGTCGAGCTTTTGGAGAACGCGTTGCGCGCGGCGGCGGAAGGGGCCGGCAGCCAAGATTAGAACGGCGAGACATCATGCAGATGAACATCGATGCAATGAGTCTTGCTCATGAAATACTTCGTTATGCTGGACAGTGTCACGACCTTCGGCGCAGACGCCGCGTTTCGGGCGCCTGCGCGTGGCCCGATCAGAATGGATAGGCGGGAATCTGCGAGCGGGTCGTGATCCACTGCCACTCGCTGAACTGATCGGCGTTGGTCAGCGTGCTGTGATTGAAACCGTTACCCGACGCACCAACGCCGCCAATCGGACCATAGACCTCGTGGAGCACTGTCTGGTCGTTGATATGAATGACCCCGGAATGGAGCCGGTCCGCGACGGCTTGCGCGCGTGCAAGATTGGCTGAAGCTACAGCCGCGACGAGACCGTACTCCGTGGCATTGGCGAGTTCGATGGCTTCGTCGTCGGTGCGGAACGTTGTGATCGGTGCGACGGGACCGAAGATTTCCTCGTCGAAGGCTGCCATGCCCGGCGTCACGCCGGTGATCACGGTCGGTTCGAAAAAGAGCCCGTTGC
>Ga0073928_10006344_pt1 | contig 15969 bp, 11 predicted proteins | sample PaiPotPPA55metaG_FD_76969 | JGI IMG/M metagenome (GOLD analysis project Ga0073928, IMG submission 76969) | Iron sulfur acid spring bacterial and archeal communities from Banff, Canada, to study Microbial Dark Matter (Phase II) - Paint Pots PPA... ... | reverse complement strand
GATTGACGCTTCGGGAAGGTCCCGCCTGATATGCCAGCCTTCCAGCCGTACTGGGGAAAACCCGCCGTACGGAATGATAGGGAGGATCGAGGAAACGTCGGCATCATGCGAAGCCCGGTCCGCGCCTCGATCCCACCCGACCATAGCGGTCCTGGACACGCTATCTTGCCCTGGGCGATGATTGCGTTGCCCGAACGGATTTAGGGCGTCATCATGGATATTGGGAGTTGGCTGCGGAGCCTTGGCCTCGAACGCTACGAGGCCGCTTTCCGCGAGAACGAGATTGACGAGACCGTTCTTCCGAGCCTGACGCACGAGACCCTGAAGGAGCTAGGCGTCACCGCAGTCGGGCATCGCCTTAAGCTCCTCGGTGCTATCGCTGCTCTCGGCAGCGATGGGGCAACCAAGCCTCCCTCCGCTGACGAAGCCACCGTGCCGGCTGCCCCGAGCGTTACTGCCGAGGACCGGGCCGAGCGTCGCCAAGTCACAGTCATGTTCTCGGACCTTGTCGGCTCAACGGCACTCTCGGCGCGAATGGACCCTGAGGATCTTCGCGAGGTCATTTCGGCCTATCAGCAGTGCGTAGCAAAGACCGTGCAACGCTTGGGAGGGTTCGTGGCCAAATACATGGGCGATGGCGTGCTCGTCTATTTTGGCTATCCGCACGCGCACGAAGACGATGCTGAGCGGGCAGTCCGGGCGGGGCTTGAATTGACCGCTGCGGTGACCGCGCTCAAGGCCTCTGCACCACTGCAAACCCGGGTCGGCATTGCCACCGGATTGGTCGTGGTCGGCGACTTGATCGGATCGGGAGAGGCGCAGGAACGCGGCATCGTCGGCGAGACGCCGAACCTCGCGGCGCGTTTGCAAGGGATCGCCGACCCGAACACGGTCGTCATCGCCGAGGCCACGCGAAAACTTCTCGGCAATCTTTTCGAGCTTGATGAGGTCGGACCAAAAGACCTCAAGGGCATCGCCGGGCCGGTGCGAGCTTTTGTGGCGCTGCGGCCACGTTCGGTGGAAAGCCGCTTCGAGGCTCTACACGCTAGTGTCCTCACCGCGTTGGTCGGGCGCGAAGAAGAACTCGAATTGCTGCTGCGCCGCTGGGCGAGGGCGATGAACGGGGAAGGGCAGGTGGTGCTCCTCTCCGGCGAGCCGGGCATCGGAAAATCGCGACTTACTGCGGCATTGCTGGAACGCCTTGTCGGCGAGCCACACACCCGGCTGCGCTATTTCTGCTCGCCACAGGCGACCGATAGCGCGCTTTTTCCGGTCATCGGCCAGATGGAGCGCGCCGCCGGATTTGCCTACGACGACGATGCCGAGGCGAAGCTGGACAAGCTCGAAGCGCTGGCGTCGCCGGCGGCGTCGCCGGAAGACGTGGCGTTACTGGCCGAATTGCTGTCCCTGCCGACGGTGCGCTATCCGGCCTCGACGGCCAGCCCGCAGCGCAAAAAGGAGCAGACCTTCACGGCTCTGCTGCGGCAACTGGAGGCGCTGGCCCGCTCTCGGCCGGCATTGATGTTGTTCGAGGACCTGCACTGGATCGACCCCAGCTCGCGCGAACTGCTCGACCGGATGATCGAGCGTGCGGTGCGGCTGCCATTGCTGCTGGTGCTGACCTTTCGGCCGGAATTCCAGGCCCCCTGGACCGGGCTGTCACACGTGACTTCGCTGACCCTGAGCCGGCTCGACCCGCAGAACGGCGCGGCGATGGTTTCGTTCATCGCCGGCGAGCGCGCGTTGCCCGAGGCGCTGGCGGCGAAGATTGTCGAGCGCGCCGACGGCGTGCCGTTGTTCGTCGAGGAACTGGCGCGCGCCGTGATCGAGGCGCAGGGCAGCCGCGAAGGCGTCGAGCGCGCGTTGTCAGCGACCGCGCCGGCGGCGGCCGGGGTGCCGGCGGCATTGCACGCCTCGTTGATGGCGCGGCTCGACCGGCTCGGCCCGATGGCGCGCGAAGTCGCGCAGATCGGCGCCGTAATCGGCCGCGACTTCACGTATGAGCTGCTGGCGCCGGTCGCCGGGCGCAGCGAGGCCGAATTGGCCGACGCCCTCGGCCGCCTGGCCGACGCCGGTCTTGTGTTTCAGCGCGGCGCGCCGCCGCAAGCCGCCTACCTGTTCAAGCACGCGCTGGTGCGCGATGTCGCCTATGCCAGCCTGCTGCGCCGCCGCCGGCAAGAGCTTCATGCGCACATCGCCGCGCAGCTGGAAGCCCGCTTTCCCGACAGCGCCGAGGCGCAGCCGGAGCTGCTCGCCCATCACTTCACGGAGGCCGGCCTCGGCGAGCAGGCAGTCGCATACTGGCATCGCGCCGGCGAGCGGGCGGTCGCGCGCTCGGCCAATGTCGAAGCCGCCGCGCATTTCGGCCGCGGCATTGACGTGCTCAACACCCTGCCGGAAACCGCCGCGCGCGACGAGCGGGAGCTCGCGCTGCAAGTCGCCCGGATCGCTCCGCTACAGAACAGCCAGGGACATGGCTCTTCGGAGACCGAGCACGCTGCCGCCTGCGCGCTCGCAATCAGCCGGCGGGTCGCAGCGGATACGCATGCGCATTTCTGGGCATTGTTCGCCCTGACGCTGGCTACTATCGTGCGGGGAGCGCTGCGGCTGGCGCGCGATTTGGGCGACGAAGCGCTCGGCGTCGCCATGCGTCTGCAAGACCCGGAGGTGGTGGCGTATGGGCACGGCAATCTCGGCCTCACTGAGCTGTGGTTCGGCGAGTATGGGGAGGCACGCACTCATCTCGAGCGGGCGCTCGCGCTCTACGATCCGAATTGGAGCCACGCCGCAACCTTCCGAGCCGGGATGCACTTCCATATCTACCGCGCCATGCTTGGGCGCGTTCTCTGGCATCTCGGCTACCCCGACCGGGCGTTGCACATGGTTCGGCAGGCGATCGCGGCCGCCGATGAGAGCGGGCATCCGTTCACCCTGACCGATGTTTTCCAATGGGCTGCAGTGCTGCATCAATTGCGCCGCGAGGCGGGGCCAACAGTCGATGCGGCCGACGCCGCCCTGACGCTTGCGAACGAACATATCTTCCCGTTTCTCGCCGCGCACGCGACCACGCTGCGCGGCTGGGCGCTGATCCAGCAGGGCTGCGGTGAGGAAGGCATCGACACCATCCGCCGGGGCATCGATGCCGACCGCAGGACCGGCGCAAATATCGAGGATTCTCATTGGCTCGCCTTGCTTGCCGAAGCCTGCAGCAAGACCGGCAATGCCGCGGAGGGGCTGCGCGTGGTGGCGGAGGCGCTGGCCCATGTCGCGCGGACCGGCATCCTCTATTACGAAGCTGAGGTGCATCGGCTGGACGGCGAATTGCGCCTCGCCTGCGATCCCGCTGCCACACCGGCGGCCGAAGCTTGTTTCCGGCGCGCTATCGAAATCGCCCGCGCGCAACAGGCGAAATCCTGGGAATTGCGCGCCGCAACGAGCCTCGCGCGGCTATTGCGCGATCAAAGCCGGCAGGCCGAGGCGCGCGACCTGCTCGCTCCAGTCTACGGCTGGTTCACCGAAGGGTTCGATACGCTCGATCTAAAAGAAGCCAATGCATTGCTGGCCGAGTTGACATCGTAAGGGCGCTGCCACAGAAGCCGGCACGGAATGTCGGCGATTGGCCCATCACGACAGGCCGCCATTTTCGGACCGACCGTCGCTAACGGGACATTGCGGACATGGCTGGACCTGCAGCTTGCCCCGCCCAATCGCGATTGACACACGGCAACCGCAGGACAGCAGGCTTGTATCGGCCCAGGCTCAGCGCAATTACTTCTATTCTCACGGCCGCCGGCTCTCATCCTGATTGCCGCGCCGTTCTCATCCAGATTGTCGCGCTATACGCCTCGGCGCGCAGCGGCGGCTCAGGTTTCGTGGTCCCGTTCTCAATGATTGCTGGTACCGGTACGGATAGTGATGTCGGCTAATATCGGAGCGAGCAGCCTTTGGCCGGAGTATCGACCAAGGTGACGTCGTCCTTGCCGTCCTCCTTTCCAACGTCATGGGATGACGTCTGACCGTTCGGCTCATTCGCCACTTCGCGCCATCGGAAGTTTGAATGATCGCGTCATCGTCGGACACTTCGACTAGATCAACCCTTGCGGCTGCGCCGTTCGGAAAATGAACAGTCTGGGCGTTTTGACAGGCGGAAACTTCGGCGCCTCACCGGGAATCCCATGCTTCCGGGAGAATGCCAAACTCAGGGCCGGGACCAATCTGCCCGTGCACCGTTTCTGCGCGCCACGCGAGAGAGGCCATAGCCAAATTATAGCTTGGCCCCCCAAGCAAGCCGACAAATGCGCTTGCTGATCCGGGCTTGCGCTTTATGCAGCGCCGTGCCGGGCTTCTTTTGCTGTCAGTGGCACCCTTTACGCGGCCGGTGACGCCTGCCCGTGATCGGATGGACGAACACAAGCGGAGCGTGATCGGATTTCAGTGGCAACGATTCGTAATAGGCTTTCAAGCTCGCCACATCGACTAGCGTTCGCAAGCCGGCCTTTCGTGCGGCGATCTTGCGCGAGCTAATGAGGCGCGACATTGTGCGCTTGCTGATTCCGAGGAATGCGGCGGCGTCGCGCGGCGAGAGTGCAATCGGTTCAAGGGTGCCCATGGCATACCTCTCCCGTTGCACGCTTGGCCTAGGCGTGCGGAGAGAAGGCCACCAAGGGCGAATGCGGTCACACAGGATGATCGGCGAATGAAACCCCGGCCTGTGCCCGCGCCCGAAGGTTGCGCAAAGGCGGTCGGAAACTACCATGGCCGGCGAGCGCGTCAACAGAGCTAGGATCGGGCCACACCGGGCCACGACGGGAAGCGCAAAACGGCCGGAAAATGTAGGGGACGCGCGTGCATAACGCGGCAAATTCATGAGCATTTTCAAATTTGTGGTACGCTGCGACGAAGCAATCCAGCCTTCTGCGCCAACTGGATTGCTTCGCGGAGCTTGTCGTCGGGCCGGCCACTTCGGGCCGGACCCGTTGGCTCGCAATGACGAATGGACTTGAGGCTACGTTAATCAGCCGGCTTTTTCGTCGGCGATCGGATTGCGTAAGGTCCCGAGGCCCTCGATTTCAACTTCGCAAACATCGCCGTTCTTCATCCAGACCGGCGGCTTGCGCGCAAAGCCGACGCCTGATGGCGTGCCGGTGAAAATGACGTCGCCGGGCTCGAGCGTGATGCCCTGGGTGACATAAACTAGCATCTCAACAACCGGGAACATCATGTTGTCGGTATTGTCCGATTGCATCACCTGCCCGTTCAATCGGCTTTCGATCTTCAGCCCTTTGCCGCCGGGCGGCAACTCGTCGGCGGAGACGAAGAACGGGCCGAAGCCGCCGGTGCGGTCGAAATTCTTGCCCATATCCCATTGCGTGGTCTTGCGCTGGAATTCGCGCACCGAGCCTTCGTTGCCGCAGGAATAACCGGCGACGCAGGAGAGCGCGTCCGCCGCAGTCAAATGCTTGGCGCGTTTGCCGACCACCAGGATCATCTCGGCTTCATAGTCGAGCGTTTCGGTCACCTGCGGGCGCACGATCGGCTCCCCGTGCGGCACCAGCGAGGTGCGGCCGCGCATGAATATCGTGGGAAATTTCGGGATGTTGTCGCGCTGCCCGCCTTCCTTGACATGCTCGAGATAATTCAAGCCGAGGCAGATGATTTTTCCGGGACGACCGACGGGCAGCCGGTAGGTCAAGCCCGCAAGCGGCTTGCGCGCGTTCGCCGGTGCGCGCTTGGCCAGATCGGCGAGCGGCTTCACATCACCGTCGTGTTTGGCCAGCCATTCGCCGAGGTCGGTCGGCGCGTTGGCGTCGGCCGCGTGCAGATCCACCACTTGATCGCCCTCGACAACGCCCAGCCGCGCTCCGCCCTGCCCTTCGAACGCAACAATTTTCATGATCTCGTGCCTTCCCCTGATCGTTCTCGGCCGTTCGCCGGGCGGCGACTATAACGGCCGGCATCGGCACGATCTACTGGCGCCAAGGTTCCCGGCGCCATGCGACTTGCGGCTCTAGGTGCGCCGCCAATACGATCGCACGACACGCGGGAAAATCCCGAACAGCCCCGGCGTGACCTTATTCACCACGCACAGCACGATAAAGACCAAGACGCCGACGACCGACACCAGGATCGTCGCGAACTTCAGCCGCGTCAGAAAATTCGCCGCTGTAGCTTGCGCCGACTCGATGATTTTTTGCGGATCGCGCAGCATGGCGATCAGCTTGAGATCTTCCGCGACATCGGCAGCACCGTAAAGCGCACCCATGCAGGCAGCGAAAATCGCCAAGCCGCCGAGCCAGGGCGGCGCCCGAACGACCGTAGCGACTGCCAGCCAAAAGAGAATTGTGCACGCGGCCAAGCTCACCACAAAAGCGATGTCGGCACGCAGGACGAATTTCCAATACAATTCCAGTGCCGGACTTCCCCAGGCGGTAACCGCCGCCGCCTGTCCCACGAAATAATCGAGGTAGTCTTTACCGTAGGTCCAGAGAACTTCGGGCGCGACCGCGACCTTGCGCTCGTTGGCATCCGCCGCGTTGCGATGCGCCGCGCGCAAGGCCGTATCAATGGCTTCACGTCCGGCGGCGGTGACAAAAAAGGTTACGACGGTCGCGATGGCGGCAACGCCCAACCACGGCGCGAAGGGCGAAGTGGCGAAAACCGCGAGCAAATCGCACGGTGTTTCCAGGACGGACATGGGTCACGCGCTGACCGCTGCTACTGCAAAAAATGCTTTCCTGAGCCGCTCGCGCGCCGCAAACGCGGCCGACAGATCGAAGCCGTTGACGACGGCAAGGCGAAAGCCGCCGGGCGGCATCGAATGGCGTTCGGGCGCGAGAGCCTCGTGGAACGTGATCTGCACGCTGGAGACGCCCGGGCAGCTTTTGATCTCATCGACCAAAGCCGGCGGCGGATGGAGGTAGCGCACACCGTTGGGCCCGAACAGCACGACGCTATAACCGCCACAACGATTGGCGTCGGCGAAATCCCAGATGCCTTTCTCGTAAAGCCGCACCACCGCGTCGACCCATCCGGGCCCGTAGAGATCGGGCCATTGATCGGCGAAGCGCAGATGCACTTCGATGATGGTGCCGCCGATGGTCTCGAGATTGAGCATGCCGGTATAGCCGGCGAGGTGCTTTTGCACCCAGGCCCCGCAACGCCGTTCGATCTCGGCATCAGGCTCCGCGTGGATCGTCCAGTAGTCGAAGGTGCCTTCACCCGCCGGCTTGCCGGTGACATGCCGCCACCAACGCGGCTCGCCGTCGACCACCGCGAGATCGGACGAGACATGATGCCCATGAAGCAAAGTCATCCAGAAATGGCCGGGCGCGGCGTGCTTGTCGTAGTCGTCCTGCGAACGCAGCAGGCGGCTGCCGACGCCCATGCCCTTGAGATTGACGATCGGTTTGGAGAAAATCGGAAAGCGCGGCGGCGGCGTGCCGTGCGGCCCGGCTTCAAGACCCTGACTGAGCGCTACCGCAAGCTTGTCGTAGACCCAGCGATGCGCCGGGTACCATTGCCACGCGTCGCTGTCCTCGGTGCTGATGTCCGCGGCGGTTTGGACGTGCGAGAAATATTGCAGGCGCCAGGGATCGGCTTCGTGGATCGGCATCAGCCCAAACACGGAAATTATGGACGATCGACGGAGTGAAGTAAGACCCCACCCCGAACCTCTCCCTTTTAGGGGGAGGAAGAAACCAAAGGCAATCTCTTTCCAGGGGCGACTAGCGAGGTGGCTTTTCGATCAGTCTTTTCGGTCAGTCTTTTTTCGATCAATCTTGGCTCATCCGCAGCGCGTGAACGCTGAACAGGCCGTCGGTCCACGCTTCGAGGGGCGACCAGCCGCTGCCCAGGGCCATCGCCTGGAACGACTCGATCGAATATTTGTAGCTGTTCTCGGTGTGAATAGTCTCGCCGGCGCGGAATTCGACCGTCGTATCGCCGATCCGCACTTTCTGCCTTTTGGTGCTGGCAAGGTGCATTTCGATGCGGTGACGCTCGGTATTGTAGAAGGCGTGGTGCTCGAAGGCGGCGAGATCGAAGTTGGCGCCAATCTCGCGATTGATGCGGGCGAGCAGATTGAGATTGAATTTCGCGGTAACGCCTTCGGCGTCGTTGTAAGCGCGATAAAGAATATCCGGCGATTTTTCCAGATCGACGCCGACGACCAGCACGGCGCCGGCGCCGAGCATGCCCCCGGCGCGGCGCAGAAAAGCGCACACCTCATGCGGCTCGAAATTGCCGATGGTCGAGCCGGGAAAGAAGCCCGAGCGCGGCTTGGCCGCGATCTCCGCCGGCAACGCGGTCATGGCGGTGAAATCCGCCACCACGGGGATGATCGCGAGATGCGGGAAATCGCGGCGGAGCCGCGCCGCGTCTTCGCGCAGGAAGTCTCCGGAGATATCGACCGGAACGTAAGCCTCGATGCTCGCCGCGGCACGCAACACGATACGCGCCTTGCGGCTCGAGCCGCTGCCGAACTCGATCAGCGCCGAAGCGGGCGGAAACAGCGAGGCAATCTCCGGCGCATGCTTGTTCAGCAGGCCGAGCTCGCTGCGCGTCGGATAATATTCCGGCAATTCGGTGATGCGGTCGAACAGGCTGGAGCCGGTCAAATCGTAGAAGTATTTCGGCGGCAGAAATTTCGGCTTGGCAGTCAGGCCGGCAATCACGTCGGCGGCGAATTCGTTCGCCGGCTCGATCGGACGCGGGGCGCGAAGGGCGGATCGGGTGCGCATGTGAACGTTCAGCGTTCGAATTCCGCCAAACGCAAACCGCTGAATTGCCAGCGCGCCGACGGATAAAAGAAATTGCGATAGGTCTTGCGTGAATGACCCGCGGGCGTCGCCAGCGACGAGCCGCGCAGCACCATCTGATTGATCATGAATTTGCCGTTGTACTCGCCGAGCGCGCCGGGCTCGGCCACATAGCCGGGATAAGGCGAATAGGCGCTGCGCGTCCATTGCCAGACCGCGCCGAACGCGTTGTCGAGCGCCTCGGCTCTGGCGGCGACCTCCCACTCGGCTTCGCTCGGCAAATGCTTTCCCGCCCAGCGCGCAAACGCATCGGCCTCGTAGTAACTGACATGGCACACCGGTTGCGACGGGTCGACGGCGCGCAACCCGCCGAGCGTCATCGAGAACCAGGCGCCGTCTCTACGCTGCCAATAGCCCGGCGCGTTCCAGCCGTGCGCTTCGACGGCCGCCCAGCCGTCGGATAGCCACAAGCTCGGCGTCGCATAGCCGCCCTCGGCCATGAATTCGAGCCACTCGCCGTTGGTCACCAGCGCCGGCGCGACGCGCACCGGCTGCAGCAACACTTGATGCGCCGGCCGCTCGTTGTCGAACGAGAAGCTCGCGGCGTCGTGGCCGATGGTGTGAATGCCGGCAACGAGTTCGTTGTCGGCGGAGTTGGCGCGCTTGCCGCGCGGCCATTGCCAATGCGGATCGTAGGCCGGATGGGTCGGGTTCTGGGCAAGGGCGTGCAAAAGATCGGTCAGCATCAATTCCTGATGCTGCTGCTCGTGATGCAAGCCAATCTCGACGATCGGGAACACGCGCTCCGGGTCTTGCGTGGCTTCGATCAGTTTCGCCACCGCCGCGTCGACATGCGCGCGATAGGCGGTCGTCTCGGCGACACCGGGACGCGTGATCAAACCGCGCTGTGGCCGCGCCTGCCGCGGACCCGCCGCCACGTAATAAGAATTGAATAAATACGCGAAGCGTTCATCGAAGGGCCGATAGGACGGCGCGAACGGATGCAACAAAAACTGCTCGAAGAACCACGTCACATGTGCGCGATGCCACTTCGCCGGACTGGCGTCCGGCATCGATTGCACCACCTGATCTTCGGCGGAAAGCGGGGCGGCCCGGCGCTCGGTTTCGCCACGCACGGTGACAAAGGCGTCGCGCCAAAATTGGCGCGAATCGCCGAGCGGTTCGGCAATTGTGGCGTCCTCATTCGCTGAGTCATGCAGCCGAACGGCAGAGCGTGGCATTGAGTTAGGCCCGGAAAACCGAATGGGTACGAATAGCTAGGCGTCAAAGGCTAGGTAGCTAATCAGCGCACAGGAAGATGGTTCCATATCAATTCGGTTGCAAGTAGGGCAAAAGCCGCAATGCCGCTCTAACGGGGATGTGATCACCCGGGATTTTTTCGCGGCCAGGGGATTGACGTTGCCGCAAAACTACTTACCGGAATGCATTTCCTCGAGTGAGGACTGCAAGAATGGCGGGCGTCATGTTGCCGCGTGAACGTTGCGGCTATTCAGCCATCGTCGACCGGCCGCCGCTCAAGCTGCCGAGCGGAGCGCGGCTCGTGTTCTGGACCATCGTCAATCTCGAGGTCTGGGACATCCGCAAACCGATGGCACGCCAGGTGCTCGCACCGCCGACCGGTCAGACGCAAATTCCCGACGTACCCAACTGGAGCTGGCACGAATACGGCATGCGCGTCGGCGTGTGGCGCTTCTACGACCTGTTCAAGCGCTTGAAGATCCGCCCGACGCTGGCGCTCAATGCCCGGGTCTGCGAGGACTATCCGCGTGTCGCCGAACAGGCGCGCGCCGACGGCTGGGAATTCATGGGCCATTCCTACGAGCAGGGCCCGATCCACACCGAGCCGGACCAGAAAGCGATGGTCGAGCGCTCGCTCGGCATCATCGAGCGCTTCACCGGCAAGCGTCCGCTTGGCTGGCTCGGTCCGGGACTGACCGAGACCCTCGACACGCCGGAAATCCTCGCCGGCGCCGGCGTCAAATATATCGGCGACTGGGTGTATGACGACGAGCCGACCTTCATCCGCACCGCGGCCGGGCCCTTGCTCACCCTGCCCTATACGCTCGAGCTCAACGACATCCCGATGATGATCATCCAGCATCATGAGAGCGATTATCTGATGCGCCGCGCCATCGATCAGTTCGAACGGCTTTATGCGGAAGGCGAACAACGGGCAAAGATCCTCGCGCTCGCCATCCACCCCTATATCAGCGGCCAGCCGCACCGGATCAAATATCTCGAAGCGATCTATGAGCACGCCCGCCGCTTCGACGGCGTCGTCTACTGGACCGGCGAGGAGATTTTGGACTGGTATCTCAAATCCGGCGCGGTTGCGATCAAGTGACCGTTTGATACTCGTGACGGCCGGGCGTAGCCGTTCGAAGAACGGCATCGCTTCGCTCGCCTATGTCCCGGCCATCCACGCCTTCCGCCGGAATGATAAGACGTGGATGCCCGCGACAAGCGCGGGCATGACGTGCTGTCAGAGGAGGAAAGAGCAATGCGGGGAATTGCGGCCGGAACACTGCTGTTTGCGATTTTATCCGTTGCGAGCACAACGAACGCGGCGCCGTTAAGTCCAGCACCCGCCGCGCCGGCCTCCAAGCCCGCGGCGGCGCCGGCCGCCAAGACCGCGCCGGCAGCGCCGTGCCACACAACTGGCACCTATGACGCCTGGCTCGCCGCTTTCGAGCGCGAGGCGATGGCGCAAGGGATTTCGAAAGCCACCATCGCCGCCGCCGCGCCGAGCCTGACCTTCGATCAGAAGATCGTCTATATCGACCGCGGCCAGCGGGTTTTCAGCCAGACGTTTCTGGAATTCTCCGGCCGCATGGCCGCCGCCTATCGCATTCAGCGCGGCCAACAACTGATCCAAGCCAACGCCGCGACCTTCGCCCGCATCGAGCAGCAATTCGGCGTACCGGCGCCGGTCATCGTCGCGTTCTGGGGCCTGGAAACCGACTTCGGCGCCAACTTGGGCAAGTACCATTCGCTCAGCGCCATCGCCTCGCTCGCCTACGACTGCCGGCGCAGCGAGCGATTTCGCGCGCAGCTTCTCGACGCGCTCCGCCTCATCGAGCGCGGCGACCTGACGCCGGAGGATATGATCGGCTCCTGGGCCGGCGAACTCGGCCAGACGCAGATGATGCCGTCGGAATACAATCAATACGGCGTCGACTTCGACGGCAACGGCAAGCGCGATCTGATCCACAGCGTGCCCGACGTGCTCGCTTCGACGGCGAATTATCTGCATGGGCTCGGCTGGAAGAAGGGCGAACCGTGGCTCACCGAAGTGCGCGTGCCGGCGAACCTGCCGTGGGATCAGGCGGATCTTTCGATCCAGCTGCCGCGCGCGAAATGGGCCGGATGGGGCGTCGCGCTCGCCGACGGCCGGCCGCTTCCTGCCGACAATCTCCCCGCCTCGCTCTTGCTGCCGATGGGGCGGCTGGGTCCGGCTTTCCTCGCCTATCAGAATTTCCAGATCTATCTGCAATGGAATAATTCGCTGGTCTATTCGACCACGGCAGCCTTTCTCGCGACCCGCATTGCGGGCGCACCAGCGATGCGGCACGGCACGCCGCCGCCGGCGCTACCCTTCGAAGACATGAAGGCCATGCAGGGCATGCTGGCGCGCGCCGGCTATGACGTCGGCAAGATCGACGGCTTTGCCGGCCTCAAGACGCGCCAGGCAGTGAAAGCCATGCAGGTCAAATACGGCCTGCCCGCTGACTCCTATCCGACGGCCGAATTACTCGCGTGCATGCGCGGCGGCGGATAGTCGACGATATTTGCCGATGTATAGAGTCATGGTGCCGGCTCCGGCGCCAAACGATCCTCCGCGCAGCCGCCTGCTCCGGGTAGATAGCGGCTTGCGCCTGTAACGTTATAACGTTACAGAATTATAGCACAGCGCTTTCGGTGCGCGGGACTGTCGCGCCGGGGTCACACCAAGCGTCGATCGTTGCGATTGACGCGCGTTTTGTGCCGATCGCATTGCGTACGGTCGGCCGCGTCGTAGACTGGTAAGGTAGCCGCTCGCGGCAAGGAGGAGATAAGTCCGTCCGATGCGGTGGGTTCGTCCCAACAGGCGGTTCGGGGGTTGGCTGGCGCTCGCCGCGCTGGCGTTGCAACTCGCTCTGTCATTCGGGCACGTCCATCTCCACGGCGTACGCGCCGGCGCCACCGCCGATTGGATAGTCGGCGCGAAAGCGCCAAGCTCGCCCGCTCCGGCACAGCATCCGACCAACGACGCCGACGACTATTGCGCGATTTGCGCCACGATCCATCTCGCTTCGACGTCGTTCTTGCCGGAAGCGCCGCCGCTCCCGGTGCCGTTCGTTTCACAAACAGTCGAACATTTTCATCACGTTGCTTTCGTTTTCGTCGCGCCGCAGCGAACCGCTTTTCAATCGCGCGCTCCTCCGCTCGCGTAACATCGGGTCGTTGCTGATCCCGCGTCTGGCCGCGCTTGGGCGCCGGCGAAGGGGTTGAGATCGAACGCGGCAACTCTTTAACACGTTTGATTTCCGCACCGCACGACCCGTGATCACGCCGGCCGTTTGGCCTTTTGTTGCAACAATAATTTATGGCGGGGCGTCATGTCTGTTCGTAACTTCCAGGTGCACAGGGGCTATTTCCTTGGCGGCTGCGCAATGGTTGCGTCGCTGAGTTTCGGAGCAGCCGCGAACGCGCAAACGAAGCTTCCTGAAGTCGTGGTCAGCGCGCCGAAAGAAAAACCAAAGCCGCGCCGCGTACAGGTCCGCGTCGCGCCGGCGACGGCGCCCGCACCGGCGGCGCCCGCCACGCCGGCCGCGCAGCTCAATGCCAAAGCCGACGCCTTCGATCAGGCGCGCAGCAATCTTTTCACGACTATCGGCACCACGTCGGACGTTATCACGCACGCCACCATCAACGCGCTTCCCGGCGGCGACAACCAGCCGGTGGAGAGAATCCTGTTGCAGGCCCCGGGGGTCTCGCAGGATTCCGCCGCCAGCGGCCTGCTTCATGTGCGCAACGACCACGCCAACGTGCAGTTTCGCATCAATGGCGTGATGTTGCCCGATGGCTTGACCGGCTTCGGCAGCATTCTCGACGCCAGCTGGATCGGCAGCATCGCCCTGGTAGTGGGCGCGCTCCCGGCCGAATACGGCCTGCGCACCGTGGGCCTGGTCGACATCACGACCCGCGCCGACATTTTCAACAACAGCGGTCAAGTCAGCATTTACGGCGGCAGTCAAGGAACGCTGACGCCGACGATCCAATACGGCGGCACCTTCGGCAGCACGTGCCCCACAATACCGGCACCGGCTCCCGGCACGCGCGCATTGCCGAGCGCGGATTGCTTTCCCGGTGTCCAGTACTTTTTCACTGGACGCTACCTGCAAACCAAAGAGGGCCTCGAAAATTCAATCGGCTCCTACAGCCCGATCCATGATTTCTCGCAACAGGAGAAAGGCTTCGCTTATCTGTCGATGTTCGTCGACCCCAATACGCGGCTCAGCCTGATCGCCGGCACCTCGACCAGCACGTTCCAGATTCCCAATACTCCCGGGCAGCCGGTCGGGTTCATTGGAGGTGTCTCGAGCGCGTTCGGCGTCACGACCTTCAATTCGGCGCTGCTCAACGAGAACCAGTTCGAGGATACGCAATACGCCGTGCTGGCGCTGCAGCGATCGATCAACGGCTTTGACGGGCAGCTTTCTTATTTCACGCGCTTCGACCGCCTGCACTACTCCCCGGATCAGCTTGGCGATTTGCTGATTAACGGCGTCGCCTCCGACATCGTGCGCCAATCCCTTACCAACGGCATCCAGGCCGACGGCTCGTACCAGATCAATCCGGCGCACACCATCCGCACCGGCTTTTTCTTCAGCGCTGAACAGGCGTTTGTCGGCAATACGTCGCTGCTCGAGCCCGTCGTTGGCGGAGCGGCGGTCGATGCACCTTTCAATATCACCGACAATGTCTCGGCGACCGGCTATCTCGCCGGCCTGTATGCGCAGGACGAATGGAAGGTCACCGATAAGTTCATCATCAACGGCGGTCTGCGCTTCGACCAGATGTGGCAATTCGTCAACGCCAACCAGCTCAGCCCGCGCATCAGCTTCACCTACCTGCCGTTCGAGTACACGAAGTTCCACGCCGGGTATGCGCGCTACTTCACGCCGCCGGTGCTGGTGGAGGCAGCTCCGGTCAACATCGGTTTGTTCAACAACACCACGGCGGCGGTACCTACCGATCAGGGAAACAATCCGATTCTGCCGGAGCGGTCGCACTATTTCGACGCCGGCATCGATCAAAATATTCCGTTCGGGTGCAGCAAGCCGACGGCAAAGGATTGCACCGACCTCGATCTCGGTGTCGACGTCTATTATAAAATCGCGACTGATCTCATCGACAACGGCCTTTTCGGCCAGGCTCTGGTGCTGAGCGCTTTCAACTACGCTCAGGGTGTCAACCAAGGCATCGAGTTCAGCGGGAAATTTCACAGCGGCAATTTTCAGGCCTATGGCAACCTCGCCATAGCGCAGCAGAGAGCGACCGATCCGGTATCGAACCAATTTCTATTCGGCAACGTGCCGCTCGCCGATCTCGGCGGCTTGACCCAGTTCCAGTACCTCCAGACCCACTGGATCTACACCGATCACACTCAGCTCGTTACCGCCTCCGCCGGGGCCATCTATCAGTTCTGCGGCCGGCCCGCTTACGCGAACGAGACGTTCGGGGGTGGACCGGAAGGCGTTTGGACCATGCCATCCTGGTGTGGAACAAGACTTAGCGGCGACATGATCTACGGCAGCGGCTTGCGCGCCGGCGACGCCAATATCTCGACGGTGCCGCAATACACGCAGTTCAACATCGGAATCGCACGCGAATTTCTGCTGCCGGACGATCCGAAGCCGATGACGGTGCGCTTCGATATCATCAATCTCTTCGACACTGTCTATCAAATCAGGAGCGGGACCGGCATCGGCGTGTTCGCGCCGCAATACGGGCCGCGCCGCGGCTTCTTTGCGGGCGTATCGAAGAAGTTCTGAGGGGCAGTATCGGTCAAGCCTGGAACACGTGCGTCACGCCAATGAAGAGTAAACCGGGGTAGCAGTAGAAGGAACAGACAACATGCGCCAAAGACGGGGAAGCAACCGCGGCCAAAACGCCGGCAGCATCAAACTGAATAAGCTGCGCAGAGCAG
>Ga0073928_10006343_pt1 | contig 15971 bp, 14 predicted proteins | sample PaiPotPPA55metaG_FD_76969 | JGI IMG/M metagenome (GOLD analysis project Ga0073928, IMG submission 76969) | Iron sulfur acid spring bacterial and archeal communities from Banff, Canada, to study Microbial Dark Matter (Phase II) - Paint Pots PPA... ... | reverse complement strand
GTACTACTTCTTCACCATGGGTGGTAAACGTCTGATCCGTGCACATGATGTTCTCCTTTGAACAGGACTCGACACGCTGATTTTACGTATCAGTTCCTCGACGCCCCTGCTCATAGGATCTAAGGCGCAACCGCCTCTTTCCCGCACGACGGACAATAGTGTGCAAACGCGTTCTTCCGCGTTTGGCAAAAAGCGCATGCGTTAAACAAGCTGATTCCGCAGTGCATGCAGAAGTCGAGTTTCGGATCGCTCAGGTCGGCCTTGCGTTCGCATCCGGGGCAGATGCCCTTCGCGAAGCGGCTTTGAGCAACGTCATAACTCAACGCCTGGCGACGCTGGTCATCGGGTAACGTCTCCGCGGATTTCTGATTTTGCAGATAGCGCTGCAAGGCGTTGATGGAATAACGCCCGACCAGAATGGTCACGACCACGCCCACGATGTACCGGACATAACCGCCGTAGTCGGGAAGGTACGGAACCAGTTCGACAAAAAACGCGAACAGCGCGAAAAATATGAAGCCCCAGACAAAGGGCCAATAGCGGTTCTTGCGATGCTTCGCAAACAGCCATCCGCCAATCACCAGCAAGGGCAAGGTGATCGCCAGCCGGATGAGGAAATTCTTCATCTCGATGCCGCGCTGAAGCGCATCGAATTTTTCCTCGGCCTGGGTACGAAGCGCCGCTTCCGCCGTTCGTTGCTTTGCCAGCACTTGCCGGGTCTGCGCGTTGTCTTGCTCTACCTGGTCCAGCGCCTTTTGTGCGCTGCGGATATTGTCATTGAGCGTCTCCAGCGAACGCGTACGGCTGACAAGCTCCTTGTTTTGATCGGCCTGTTCGGTCGCCGTGCGGGTGGCAAGCCAGTTCGAAAATGTTTCGTGCGCGCTCGTGTACTCGGCCGTCGCGGCTTGCAGCTTGAGCCGCGCGGACTCCTCGGCTATCGCGCCGTCGCGGGCATTGGCTTGCGCTTGTTTAATCGATGTTTCTATCGCCGCGCTGGCGCTCGGATCGATCAGCGAGTCCAGCGTAGGCGGTGCCTCGACACCCGGCAAATTCCCCACCACAAGCCCACCCAGGCCAATCAGGAAACCCGCAAACGCGAAAGCGATCAACCACAGCGCACGGTGAAACCATTTTTCTGACACTCGCATGGGTTGCATCGATCTATCCCCGTATTGATTTGCTGCATGGCGGACCACCGGTTCATGCGCGTTTCGATCGTCGGACGCACGTTCAAGTCTCATCAGGATTGCGATGAAGCAAGTCAATGAACCAGGGCTTTGGTCTGCGGAATAATAGCGTAAGCGTCCCGGAAGGATGTGCTTAACGGGGAGCAGGTGTATCGCTTCGGAGGCGAAGCTCGGGGTGACGGGTCAGGCGGAGTCGCTGATCAAGCCGGTCGTCGCGCCGGACGCAGCCATCATCTGCACGAGCTCGGATCTTGCGACTTGCAGGGCCGACTCAAGTGGCTATGCCGGCAATAGACGCTTACGGTATTATTTCTTTAGCCTTTCATGTCATTTAATTAAATACCAACCTCACGCAATTTCCTCGCAGAGCGTTCGCTGGTCCGCTGACTCATTTTCGGTACCGGCGCCACGCAACAACACACTACTGCCCTGCGTTGAACATCGGGCGCGAGAGCGCTTCAGATACATGCTCGGCGTCATTCCGCAGAAACGTTTGAAGTGCCGGGCGAAATGGCTCTGGTCGAAGAACCCGACTTCAGCCGCCACCACCGATCCCGGCACGCCTGCCAGCAGCAAGGCTTGCGCGCGCTCGATCCGCAGCCCGCATAAATACCGGTAAGGCGACGAACCAAACTGCTGCCGGAACGCGGTCGCGAACCGCGACACGCTAAGCGCGGACAGCTCGGCCAGTTGTGCGAGCGTCACGGGTTCATCGAAGTGAGCCTCGATAAACGCACGTGCTTCGGTCAGCGGCATGGACTGTTTCATGACGTGGCCACCACGGGTTGAGCCGGCGGTGAAGCGGCAAACGCCGCAAACCGGCTGACCGAAAACGCATCGAGCGGAATCGGTGTCGTACCGGTATCGATCAACTCGGCCAGCGTCTCACCCACGCCCGGGCCAATCTGGAACCCCTGGCCGCTGAAGCCGAACGCATAGAACAGACCGTCGGTTGTCGAGCTGCGGCCGATCACCGGCTCGCCATCAGGCAAGTATCCTTCCACACCGCTCCAGACCCGGATCACATGCAGCGGCGCCATCGCTGGAACCAGCCGGCGAAGCTGCGCGATCTGACGCACGGTATTCACCGGCAGCACAGACGCGCGCCGCGTGAGGGTATCGGCGGGACCGGGTGGCCCGCCGCCTATGATGATGTTGCCGCGTGGAATCTGGCGAAAGTAGATGCCCTCCTGCTTGATCGATGTGAACACCCCGATCGACGACTTGAAGACATATGGCACGGGTTCAGTGACGGACATTTGCGGTCCGCTTGCGCGCAGCGGCACCGGCTCGCCGAACTGCTCGCTGAGCCGGCTTGCCCAGGCGCCCGCGCAAATCACGAGCTGCGCAGACCGATACACAACGCCTGCCGCAGTCTCCACGCGAAAACCATCGCCGTCCTTCTCCACTCGCGCGATCTCCGTGTTCTCCACCATTTGCGCGCCAAGCCGTGCCGCCGCCCGGCCGAAGGCCGGCGCGGCGAGGCGCGGATTCGCATGGCCGTCGAGCGGCGAGATGGATGCCGCCAGTACTTCGCGGCCGAGAAAAGGGAAGCGCTCGAACATCGCCTGTCCGTGCAGCACTTCCAGTTCAAGGCCATAGGCGCGCGCATCGGCGGCATAGCGGTCGAAGGTGTCCGCATCGTGCGCGTGATAACAGACCCGCGTATGGCTCGACGGCAAGAATTCGACGTCCTCGCCCAGCAGTTCCTTCGAACGCTGCCATGTGTTGAGCGCGCGGTTCGCCATCGCGAGTTGCGGCAGCGCACGGCCTTGCCTGCGGATACCGCCGAAGTTGACGCCGCTCGCTTGCTGGCCTGTCAGGCCGCGCTCGAGGAGGATCACCGAACAAGCGGGGTTACGGCGGCGCAGGAAGAACGCGGTGGTCGTGCCCATGATGCCGCCGCCGATCACGATCACATCGGCTCGGCGATCGGCTAGCTGAGCAGTCCCCTTGGCGCCCCGGGAATTCGCGGTCATTCGCTCTCCTCCGCTTCCTCTACCAGCCTGACCGGCAACGGTTTGACGGGCGCTTGCCCGCGTAGCCGTCCAACCGCCGCCAGCGGCACGGAAGCCGCCGCCGCGATCACTTCCGCTCCCGCGTGAGCGCAAAAGCGGCCCTGGCACCGGCCCATGCCCACGCGCGAAAATGCCTTCGCGCGATTCGCTTCCTGCGCACCGGTTTCGCGGACCACGCGACGTAACTCGCCCGCGGTAATGGCTTCGCAACGGCACACAATCGTCTCGTCCGGCAACATGCTCGCGAAGCGTGCCGGCCAGGGAAAGGCGGTGCGCAAGCCGGCCGCGAAGCGGCTGAAGACCCGCAGTTGTTCGCGCAGGGTCGCCAGCCCTTCAACCTTCAAGCCGGCGTCCTGCATCGCAGCGAGGGCAGCGAGACGACCGGAGCGTTCGGCCGCATCGGCGCCACGGATACGCGCGCCGTCACCCGCCAGATAGACCCCTTTGACGCTGCTACGGCCGTCTTCATCCGTAACGGGAAGCCACTGCTGCGTGGCTTCATCGAAGGAAAATTCGCAGCCGGCCAGATCGGCGAGTTGCGTCTCCGGACGCAAGTGATAACCGAGCGCGACCGCATCGCAAGCCACCTTGAAAGGCATGCCGCTTTGCAGCGCGACTTCGACATGGCTCACGCCGTGCTCAGGCGAACCGCTTATTTCAAGCGGCCGCACGCCGCGATACACCCGTACCTGCGCACGCCTTAGCACTCCCATCAAAGCGATGCCTTTCTTCAACGCGGCGGGAATGGCGAGCAGCTTCGGCAACGCGCTGAGTCGTTGCAAAAGCGTGGAGGTGTCGAAGACGGCGGACACTGCGGCGCCCGCCTTCACATACTGCGCGGCAACGAGGTAAAGCAGCGGTCCGGTGCCCATCAGCACGACCCGCGAACCGATCGAACACCCTTGCGACTTCAGCGCGACTTGCGCGCCTCCCAGGCTATAGGTGCCGGCGTAGTGCCAGCCCTTGACCGGCATCAACCGGTCCGTTGCGCCGCTGCAAATGATCAACGCATCGAATTCGAGCGTCCGGTAAGACTCCCCGCTGACAAGATGCACGGCGTTCGCCGAGATGTTCCAGACAAGCGTCTCAGGCAGGTAGTCGATGCGGTTCCTGAGCGCATCGAAGCTCTGATGCAGCGCAGCCGCGCGTGTGCTTTCGGTGCCGTAGAGCGTTTCATAGGAGCGCGTAAAAACTTCCGGCTGCCGTCGATAAATCTGCCCGCCGTCTCTTCGCCCTTCATCGATCACCGTGGGCCGCAGACCAGCTTCGACCAGCGCTTCAGCCGCCCGCACACCCGCCGGTCCCGCGCCGATAACGATCACCCGCGCGGCCATATGCCCTCCCCGGCGGCGGCAAGTTGCGTAACGATCGACATGCCCGCAACCGCCGGCGTGGTGCATGCGCGCAACCGGTCACCGTCAGCGGTCCAGACCCAGCAATCCTGGCACGCGCCCATCAGGCAGAAACCCGCGCGCCGGCCATCGCCGAATTCAGAGTCGCGCAAGGTCCTCATGCCGGTCAGCAAGGCGACCATCAGCGTGTCGCCATCGGCTGCCTGCCGCGCCACGCCGTCGACTGTTATCACAAACGTCTTGCGCTCTGTTTCCGCCAGCCGCACGAACCGTCCGCTCATGCTTCGACTACCTCTATGGTCTGCATCCGGCTCAGCTCGGCCGTTGAATGGTGGCAAAGAATTTCCGCGCCCGAGGGCAGCTTCTTCACGGAGGGCGGCGTGGCGTTGCATTTCCCGTCGATACGAACCGGACAGCGCGCCCTGAAGCTGCACAGTTCAGGTATGTCGGCGCTCTCGCCCATCTGCGGCAATGCGGCGGTGCCGATCAGGCGGCGTGCGTCCAGCCAGCCGGGTTTCAGCGCCGGCACGGAGTCGACCAGCAAGCCTGTGTACGGGTGATACGGCGGCGCCGCGAGCACCTCGCGCTCGCCCGCCTCCACGCGATGCCCCGCGTACAGCACGATCACTTCGTCGCAGATCGAACGCACCGTTGAAATGTCGTGGCTGATGAACATGTAGGACACGCCCAGTTCTCGGCGCAGTTCAGCAAGCAGGTCGAGGATCGCCGCACCCACCACGGTGTCAAGCGCCGAGGTGACTTCATCGCAGAGGATCAGTGCGGGATCGGCCGCGAGCGCGCGCGCCAGGTTGACACGCTGCTTCTGTCCACCCGACAAACCCGCCGGCGTGCGCTGCGCAATGGATGCCGGCAGCTTGACGAGATCGAGCAGTTCCAGCATCCGCTTGCGCGCCGCCGCCCCGCGCAGCCGATGATAAAAAGCAAGCGGCCGGCTGAGGATATCGGCAATGGTATGGCTCGGGTTCAACGCGGTATCGGCGTTCTGGAACACGATCTGGATCTGGCGGTATTGCTCAGGAGTACGTTGCGACAGCTGAGCAGGCAGCGGCTTGCCGTCGAAGAAAACTTCACCGCGCGCCCGGTCGACCAGACCCGCCACCACGCGCGCCAGCGTCGTCTTGCCCGATCCTGATTCCCCGATCACCCCCAGCGTGCAGCCGCGCGCAATGGAGAGGCTGACGTCGTCGAGCACGCGCACGGCCGGCGCACCATAACGGTCGATACGGCCATAACCCGCCGCCAGCCCGCGGATTTCGAGCAGGGGCGGCGCGAGTTTCTGCGCCGCGGTCTGCACGCACAACACCGGTTCCGGCCGCCGCGTGGCGGCCAGCAACTGCTGCGTGTACGCATCAGCGGGCGCATCGAGCACTTGCGCCACCAGGCCATTCTCTTTTACCCGGCCGCCGTTCAACACGACAATCCGGTCCGCCATTTGCGCCACCACGGCCAGGTCGTGCGACACGTAGACCGCCGTCGTTCCCAGCTCACGGATCACCTTCTTGAACGCCGCAAGCACTTCAATTTGCGTGGTCACGTCGAGCGCGGTCGTCGGCTCGTCGAACACCACCACGGCTGGATCGGTGATCAGCGCCATGGCCGCCATCAGGCGCTGCAACTGCCCGCCCGAGACCTGGTGCGGATAGCGCTCGCCGATCGTCTCGGCTTCCGGCAACGCAAGCGCGCGAAACAACTCGATCGCCTTGCGCCGCGCCGCGTCCTTCGTCATCAGGCGATGCAGCAACGCCGGCTCGGTCACCTGGTCGATGATCGTGCGCGCCGGATTGAACCCCGACGACGCGCTTTGCGCCACGTACGCCACCGTCCGGGCACGCAGCGCCCGGCGGCCTTGCTGGTCGAGTTCGAGCACTTCCGTCTCGCCGATCCGCACCGATCCGCCACTGATGGAACAGCCCTGCCGCGCATACCCCAGCAACGCCAGCGCGATGGTCGTCTTGCCCGATCCCGACTCGCCGATCAACGCAAGCACTTCGCCTTTCTTCACCGAGAAGTCGACGCCTTTCACGATCTCGGTCACCGGATCGGGGGCGGCGCCTGCCACCACTCGCAAGCCCTTCACTTGAATCATGTCGCTCGCGTGGGCATTCATTGCGCAGCTCCTTGCCCGCGGCCGCCACGGCGGCGCAGGTTATCGATCAGCAGATTCACGCCGATAGTCAGCGTCGCAATCGCGATGGCCGGCATCATGACGGCGGGTGCTCCTTCGGCCAGGCCACCAATATTCTCGCGCACCAGCGAGCCCCAGTCGGCATTGGGCGGTTGCACGCCGAGGCCCAGAAAGCTCAGGCCGCTGAGCAGCAACACGATGAACACGAAGCGCAGGCCGAAGTCGGCGAGCATGGGATGAATCATGTTGGGCAGCACTTCCACGCGGGCAATGTAGAACAGCTTTTCGCCGCGAGCCCGCGCGACCTGCACGTATTCGAGCGTCATCACGTTGACCGCAAGCGAGCGCGAGATGCGGAACGCACCGGGGATGTAGGCAAGCGCGGCGACGCCCATCAGCATGGGAATGGACGAACCAAACGCAGCGATCACGACCAGCGCCAGCACCTTGCTCGGAATGGAGATCAGCGCATCGAACAGCCGGCTCAGGATTTCATCGACCCAGCGACCCGACACGGCGGCAACCAACCCGAAGAACGTGCCGATCAGGCTCGCCATCAACGCCGCGGCCAAGGCCAGCCCGACCGTATAACGGGTGCCGTAGAGAATCCGGCTGAGCATGTCGCGGCCGAGATAGTCGGTGCCCAGCAGGAACGCATGGCTCGACCCGGCGAATACATCCACGGACGACAGCGCACCGCTCTTATAAGGCGCGATCCACGGGCCGATCACCGCAATCGTCAGCCAGAACACAACCATCACAAGGCCGATCATGCCGAGCACGGAGAAGCGCCGGTGCAGCCGCTTCAACACGCCCGGCCTTGGCCCGGCGAGCTCTGGCTCAGGCTCCGGCATGGCCAGGTCATTGACGACTTCATCGAGGCCCATGTCGTAGAGCTCAGTGCCGGGATGGTGAATGGAGGAGTTGGCGGGTCGGTTCATCGTTGACGCAGCCTCGGGTTGGATATGATTTGAGCCAGGTCGGCAATCAGCACAAGCAGCAGGTAAGCCGCACAGAACACCATGACGCAGCCCTGTACCAGCGGCATGTCGCGGTTCGTAACGGCGTCGACCATGAGGCTGGCGAGACCCGGATAATTGAAGATCGATTCAACGATCACCACGCCGCCGAACAGATACGACAGGCTCAGCGCCACCGCATTCGCGATCGGGCCAATGGTGTTCGGCAGCACGTGGCGCAGGACCACGCGCATGGGCGACGCGCCTTTCAGGATCGCCATCTCGACGTACGACGCATTGAGCTGGTCGAGCACGGCGGCGCGTGTCATGCGCGCCATCTGGGCGACGAGCACGCAACACAGCGTCATGACGGGCATGGCGTAGATCCGCAGCAGCCCGCCGAACGACGACACCTCGGACAAATACGACAACGCGGGCAGCCAGCGCAGCTTCACGGCGAACACCAGCACCGCGATAGTCGCGATCAGGAACTCCGGCACCGCGACCGTGGACAGCGTCAGCACGTTGAGCACGCGGTCGAGCAGCGAGCCGCGAAACATGGCCGATGCAATGCCGATAAACAGTGCGACCGGCACGGAGACCAGCGCCGTCAATCCGGCCAGCACGAGCGAGTTCGGCAAGCGCGTGGCAATCAGTTGACTGACCGGCAAGCTATTGGACAACGAGGTGCCGAAGTTGCCGGTGACGATCAGGTAGAGCCACTCGAAGTAGCGCTGCAAGGCAGGCTGGTCGAGCCCGAACTGGTGCCGTAACGCTGTGACCGCTTCGGGCGTGGCTGCCTGCCCGAGCGCCTGCTGTGCGGCGTCGCCGGGGAGCAGCCCAGTAATGCCGAATACCACTGCCGAGACAATCAGCAGGGTGAGCAGTGCAAGGCCCAAGCGAGCAGCGATAAGTCGTGACGCGTGTGCTTTCATGTTCCGCCTCCGGGGTTGAAACAGCACGCCCCGCGCGGGCGGCGTGCTTTACTGCCTGATTTACAGAACCGCTTAGCCCTGCTTTAACTCTCCAGCCAGACATGCTCCGCGAACATGAAGCCCATCAGGCCGGCCAGCGGGATCGAGCCCAGGCCCTTGAGCTTGGTCGTGAAACCGTCGATCGAACTCTGGAACATCGGAATGCCGACACCGCCGTTCTCGTGCACCAATACCTGCATGTCGCCGTAGATCTGCTTGCGCTTGGCGTCGTCCGGTTCGCCGCGCGCCGCCACCAGCATCTGGTCGAATTTCGGACTCTTCCAGTTCGCTTCGTTCCATGGCGCGTCCGACTTGAAGAACTGCGTGAACAGCACGTCGGCGCTTGGGCGGGCATTTATATTGCCGAAGCCCAGCGGATGTTTCATCCAGTGGTTCGACCAGTAGCCGTCGGCGGGCACGCGCGTGACCTGCAGGTTCAGCCCCGCCGCGGGCGCGGCCTGCTGCAACAGCACCGCCATTTCCACCGAGCCGTCAGCCGCCGGCGACGCAAAAATCTGCACGGGCGTGTTGCCCACCTTCGCCTTCTGGAAGTGAAACTTGGCTTTCTCCGGGTCGTAGGGGCGTTGCGGAATACCGGGCATGTAGTACTTGTTGGTCGGATCGATCGGCTGGTCGTTGGCGATCGTGCCGAAACCCTGGAACACGGCGCGGCGGATCTGCTCGCGGTCCAAGAGATAGAACATACCCCGACGAAAATCATCGATGCCGGTAATCCCGCCGTCGTCGCGAACAATCAGGTCGGTGTACTGGCCCGTCTTCGTCTCCAGCACCGTGAACCCTGGCGTCCCCTTGATGCGGCCCGTCGAGCGCGGGCTGATCGCGTTGATCAGTTGCACATCGCCGGAAAGCAGCGCATTCACACGAGCGGATTCGTCGCCAATCCCAATCAGCTCGACCTCGTCCAGGTGCGGCATGCCCGGCTTCCAGTACTTCTCGTTCCTTACGCCGACCGTACGCACGCCCGGCGAGAAATCCTTGAGCTTGAAGGGACCGGTGCCAATAGCCGTCTTGAAGTCGGTCGTGCCGTCCTTGATGATGAGGAAGTGCGAGTCCGCCAGGATCACCGGCAGGTCGGCATTCGCGCCTTCCAGCGTGATGGTGAGCTCGTTCGGGCCCGTGGCCTTGATTTCCTTGAACTGGTCGGCGAGGGTTTTAGCCTTCGACGCTGTCGCCGGATCCTTGTGACGCATCAGCGAATAGATCACGTCGGCAGGTGCAAGCGACTTGCCGTCGTGGAATTGCACGCCGCTGCGCAGCTTCACGACCCACACGGTCGCATCTTTCGACTCCAGCGACTCTGCCAGCGCCATCTTCGCGCCGAGATGCGAATCCAGTTCGGTCAGCCCGTTGTAAAACATGTTTGCGCGCACATAGTCCGTGCCGAGCGCGCCCTTGGCCGGATCCAGCGTATCCGCGGCGGACGCCGACTGCGTCGCCACGCGGATCTTGCCGCCCTGCTTCGGCTTCTCCTGCGCGAACGCTGCGCCGCTCGCGGTGAGCAACCCTGCCCCGGTCATCGAGGCCATGCCGGCCGCGGCCAGCGCACGCAACACCTCGCGCCGCGACGCGCCCCGCCGCGTCAGACGCTCGAGTTCGCTCACTTGAGTCCCGGCTGGGGCATCGGCGTGTTGCAGATTTTCTTTAGTCATTGAAACTTCTCCGCGAGGTGGCTGGGGTTGGTCTTGGTCTTGGTGTATTTCGGTTTGATGCAGGGACGGACGTCGATACAAAAACGTCGAGCGGCGGAAAAGCGCGGCCGGTCGAACTTAATAAAACACATCCTTGATGCGGTAGTACGTGCCGACAAGCGGCAGGAACCAGGGCTTGCCCGTGTGGCCGGGAATCGCGGGCCACTCGAATTCACGCCACGGATTCGCAGCGGTGCGGCCGTCCATGACATCGGCCATGACCTGCCCCATGTGCGTGGACATCTGCGTGCCGTGGCCGCTGTAACCCATCGAAAAATAGATGCCTTCATGCTGGCCCGCACGCGGCAGCCGGTCCGCGGTGATATCGACGAGACCGCCCCAGCAATAGTCGATGCGTGCCTGCGCCAGCGCCGGAAACATCTCCGCGAGGCCGTCCTGCAGGATGCGTCCGCTCTTCGCGTCCGACGGCTGCTCGGACGCCGTGAAGCGCGCCCGGCCGCCGTACAGCAACCGCGAATCGGGCGTGATGCGGAAATAGTTGTGCATCAGGCGGGACGTCGTATACGCACGGCGATTCGGGAAGAGCTGGTTGATCTGGTCGACCGGCAACGGCTCCGTCACCACGATGAAAGAACCCACCGGCGCCAGGCGCCGCCGGTACCAGCCGAACGGCCCTTGCCGCGACGGTCCGGTCGCGACCAGCACCTGCTTTGCGCGGACTTCGCCACGCGCGCTCACGATCCTGTAACCCCCGTCAGCGATCTTTTCTATCGACGTCACGGGCGCGTTTTCGTAGAGCTTCGCGCCGTGACGCGCGGCGGCGTCCGCCAGACCGACGGTGAACTTGCCCATGTGCATCTGGCCGCCATGACGCTGCACCAGGCCGCCGAAAAAACTGTCCGACTGAACTTCCGTCCGGATCCGGTCACGGCCGATGATCTCGATATCCGCATCGACCTCACGCCGGATCACTTCCGCTGTCTTCTCCAGATGCGCGAGATGATGAGGTTTCGATGCCAGCTTCAACTTGCCCGATGCGAGGTAATCGCACTCAATCTGCTCTTCGCGGATCAGGCGTTCGACGGTATCGACCGCGGCCGCATACGCCCGATAACACCCGCGCGCCTTCTCCGCTCCAAGCTGCTCGACCAGTGCGGCGAAATCCTGCGCCACGCCGGTATTGACCTGACCGCCGTTGCGGCCCGACGCACCGCCGCCAATTCGTCCCGCGTCCAGCACGGCCACTGACGCACCGCGTTTGCCCAACGCCAGCGCCGCCGACAAGCCCGTGAAGCCCGCCCCGACCACCACCACGTCGACATGACCATCGACCGGGCCATCGCTCGTCGAACGCAGCGGCGGCGCGGTGTCGAGCCAGTAGGAGTCGAGCTTCATACGATGATTCCCTGATGCAAGAAGCGTTGGAACTGGAACCGCTTACCGCAAGTGCTTACAACCACCGCTTACAGGCCGAGCAGCGTGGCGAGATGCGGGATGTCGTCGACTTCGGTGTACTCGTAGTACGGCGTCGACGGTTCATGGCCGCGCTTGACGAACGCCTTGTGTTTCACGCCCATGTCGTGTGCGGTCATCAGGTCGTAGCGCAGGCTCGACGACACGTGCAGCACGTCTTCCGGGTTGCAGTTCAACTGGTCGAACATGTACTCGAAGCCTTGCATGCGCGGTTTGTACGACTGCGCCTGCTCGGCCGTGAACACAGCATGGAACGGTGCGCCGAGCTTGTCGACGTTGCTCTGGATCTGGTTGTTCGACGCATTCGACAGGATCACCAGCTTGTATTTCTTTGCGAGCCGCGAGAGGCCTTCCGGTACGTCCGGGTGCGGACCCCAGGTGGGCACCGCGGTATAGAACGTTTCTGCCTTGGCTTCATCGAATTCGACATTCATGCGTTTGCAGGCCCGTTTGAACGCATTCACGAGCACGTCGCGATACGGCTTCCATGCACCGAGCACTTCATCGCGCCGATAACCCGAGAAGAACGCAATCAGCTTGTCCATATCGGGGCCGCTCAGCACGTCGCCGTACATTTCCCGCGTCATGTCGGCGAGGCGGAATCTGGTCAGTGTGCCGTAGCAATCGAAGGTGATGTACTTCGGTTCGAATTCGATCATGGTGATAGTCCTATCGTTGATATGAACCGGCGAGCGGTTCAGTGGCGAAAACAGGGAAGTGCATTCCTGTAATAGATTTAATCAGCGCAAAAAACATGGATGTCCCTGATTCGCGCAATCCAAAAACACAAACCACGCGTTTTTCAGGGTGTCGGCAGCAGAGTCTGCGGTTAGCGTTGCAGCCTCTTCGCGGCCCGTGTGAAGGGTCAGGGTTTGCCCTTGCTTTCGTGTGTGCGGCGGCCAAGCTCGGGGCCTGACTAACAGCAGCGTGCAGCCCTGCGCGACCTCATGAAATCGTAGGGGTGGCCGTGCAGCATTTATCGCCGACAAAAACAGCGGCTCAGCAGATCACACGCGTTATGAGAGCGCCGACACGCCGCTTTGCATTGAAGTTCGTGCGGTGCGGCTTCAGAGTTCTTTCATGAAAAGATCGTCCTAGCCACGTCGTTTGTGGGGTGCGAGAGTGGCGGCGTGAAACCTGAGCTTGATTTAAGTTTGATAAAAGGCCTGATGAGTGGGTTGCGGAGCGGCTGCAGTGAAAGCCATCGAGGGAGGTCGGCGTGTCCGAGCAAGTCAACGAACGAATGAGCGAACAAGTTACCTATAGAGCCTTTACCGCCGACGATATTGCCGCGGCGCATGCGTTGACCGTCGAGCTGAAGTGGCCGCATCGGGCGGACGACTGGCGTTTCGTGCTGCAGGCGGGCACGGGGTTTGTCGCCGAAGCGGCAGATGGGGTGATTGGCACCGCGTTGTGCTGGACTTACGGCGCTGAGCGCGCGTCGTTGGGCATGGTGATCGTGTCGCCGGCGTGGCAGGGCCGCGGAATTGGCAAGAAGCTGATGGAACTGGTGCTGGAACGGCTGGGGGAGCGCGTGACGTTTCTGCACGCAACGCCTGCAGGACAACCGCTGTATGAGAAGTTGGGGTTCCGGGCAGCAGGCACGCTGGACCAGCATCAGGGGGCGGCATTCCAGCCGCCTTTGGTGTCGTTGCCGGCGGGGGAGCGGTTGCGGCCGCTGGGTTCCAACGATACCCCCAGGTTGATTGAACTGGCTTCGCGGGCATGCGGGCTGGATCGGGGCGAGGTGCTGCCCGCGTTGCTTGAGAATGCGGACGGGATTGCGCTGGACCGCGATGGCGAGTTGCTTGGTTTTGCCTTGTTCCGGCGTTTTGGCCGCGGGTTTGCGATTGGCCCGGTGGTGGCTCCGGATGCGCCTGACTCAAGCCGGGCGAAGGCCTTGATCAGTCATTGGCTGTCGTTGAACGAGGGGGTGTTTGTTCGTATCGATACCCCGGGGGATAGCGGTTTGACCCAGTGGCTGGACGGACTGGGACTACCGCGGGTGGATACGGTGGTGAAGATGGTTTTGAATGGGCCCAAGAGTGCGGGGCCGGGTTTGGCGACGCCCTTTCCTCCCGCCGATCCGGACGTCAGGCAGTTCGGGATCATTAACCAGGCCATGATGTAAAAGCCCTCCGGGCAGGGTCGTTCGCACTTGGAGTTGGCGGTCCGCCCTTCATCACGGCAAATCACCACGAATTACCGCTTTCACGCGTCTGCCGCAGAAAATGCTGCGAACGTGCTGCAAAACGCGGCATTCGCGCTATTTCACGAATTGTTTAGGGCGTCGGGGCACCACCCTCCTTCTCTAGTATGGAACGGTCATCAGCCCCTTTCCGCGACGAGAAAAATCCCCATGTCGATCCAATCACTCATTGAAGCCGACCGCAAGCATCTGATTCATCCGGTCATCAACTACCGCGCTCACGAAGCCCGCGGCGTCACCGTACTCGACTCCGCCAGCGGCTCGTTCCTGCGCGACGCCGAAGGCAACGAACTCCTCGACGCCTTCTCCGGCCTCTGGTGCGTCAACGTCGGGTACGGCCAGCCAAGCATTGTGAAAGTGGCAGCCGAACAAATGACCAAGCTGCCCTACGCGACCAGCTATTTCCACTTCGGCAACGCACCCGCGATCGAACTGGCCGAGAAACTGGTCGAGTTGTCGCCAGCCTCGCTGCAGCACGTGTATTTCACGCTGGGCGGATCGGACGCGGTCGACTCCGCACTGCGTTTCATCACGCATTACTTCAACGCGACCGGCCGGTCGTCGAAGAAACACATCATCGCGCTCGAACGCGGTTATCACGGTTCATCGTCGGTCGGCGCAGGACTCACCGCCCTGCCGGCGTTCCATCGCAACTTCGACGTGCCGCTGCCGAACCAGCATCACATCCCGTCGCCGTACGCGTACCGCAACAATTTCGCCGATGACGCCGCGCTTATCGCCGCGTCCGTCGCCGCGCTGGAAACGAAGGTCGCCGAACTCGGGGCGGACAATGTCGCCGCGTTCTTCTGCGAACCGATCCAGGGCTCGGGCGGCGTGATCGTGCCGCCGTTCGGCTGGCTCAAAGCCATGCGCGAAGCGTGCCGCACACTCGACATCCTGTTCGTCGCCGACGAAGTCATCACCGGTTTCGGCCGTACCGGCCCGCTGTTCGCCTGCCAGGCAGAAGATGTCGGACCGGACCTGATGACGGTCGCCAAGGGCCTGACGGCCGGCTACGCACCCATGGGTGCGGTATTGATGTCGGACGCTGTGTACCAGGGCATCGCAAACGGCGACACGGCTGCGATCGTCGGTCATGGTCATACGTATTCGGCGCACCCGGTCAGCGCGGCTATTGGCCTCGAAGTGCTGCGCCTCTATCACGAAGGCGGCCTGCTCGAGAATGGCGTTCGCCTTGCCGGGCGTTTTGCACGCGGCCTCGACGCGCTGCTCGCGCATCCGCTGGTCGGCGATTCACGCCATCGCGGCTTGCTGGGCGCGCTCGAACTCGTCTCGGACAAGGAAACCAAAGCGGGTTTCGACGCATCGCTTAACCTGTCCGACCGGATCACGGCCGCCGCGTACCGGAACCGCCTGGTGTTCCGCGCTTTCGGCGACAACATCCTGGGTTTTGCGCCGCCCTCAGCTACACGGAAGCAGAGTTCGACCTGATGTTCGAGCGCCTTGAGAAGACGCTTGACGACGTGCTCGCCGAGCCGGAAGTCCGCGCCGCGCTGAAGTTGAACAAGGCCCCGGGCGGCGCCGAAGCAGAGGTGAAAGCTCACGTAGCTGCGTGATAAGATCGACAGACGAAGATCAAACGACCCGGATCGAAAAACACGGTTGAGACGATCCCACGCAACTGGAGAGACACCCTGACGATGAGCAGCGAAGGCAAGCTTGACCGCATAGATCTGCGCATCCTTTCGCAATTGCAGAAGAAAGGCCGCATCACGAATGTCGAGCTGGCCGACGCGGTCGGGCTCTCTCCAAGCCCGTGCCTGATCCGCGTGAAGCGGCTGGAGAAAGCCGGGTACATAGTCGGTTATGGCGCGCAGATCCAGCTGGAGAAGCTCGGCGACGTACAGATCGTCTTCACCGAAGTCACGCTTGCCGATCATCGCCGCGAGGACTTCATCAAGTTTGTCGCGGCGATCAAGGACGTGGATGAAATCGTGGAATGCCATCTGGCAAGCGGCGGAT
>Ga0073928_10006341_pt1 | contig 15973 bp, 12 predicted proteins | sample PaiPotPPA55metaG_FD_76969 | JGI IMG/M metagenome (GOLD analysis project Ga0073928, IMG submission 76969) | Iron sulfur acid spring bacterial and archeal communities from Banff, Canada, to study Microbial Dark Matter (Phase II) - Paint Pots PPA... ... | reverse complement strand
TGATGTGACGGGGTTGGCACCAACAACCCCTCCGGCCGCCGGCAGAGGGCCAACGAATGCCGCAGCCGCAGCAGCCGCCGCGGCGCAGTCCGCAAAATTCCGCGCAACGCCGGTCAGTAACCTAGTCCTTTATGCTTTTGACACCGAAACCGGAAAGCAACTGTATTCCAGCCAGAAAATCATCGCAAGCTGGGTGCACTTCAGCGAGCCAGTGGTGGCCGCAGGAAAAGTGTTTGTAGTTTCCTGGGAGGCCCACGTCTACGCCTTTGGACTCAAACAGTGAGGGAATACTAGCCGCTCACTTCCTGGGCGCAACCAGCTCCGTGATCCGGCCGACGCTCGTGTCGCCTGAATACAGGTTGCCTTTCGAATCCATGGCCATGTAGCTGGCTTCGATGAACTGGCCGGTATCAGTACCCGATCCATTCCCGATCGCACCCAGCACGTGGCCATCGCGGTCTATCTTCAAGATCTGACCATCCTGACCGGACGCCATCCATAGCTGGCCGTGCGGATCAAAGAAGAGAGCGCAAACGAGGTTTCTCGTTTGAATCGTTTTGATGAACTTGCCGTTTGCGTCATAGACGACGATCCGATATTCCTCCCGGTCGCCAATCCACACGTCGCTGTTTTGAGGATCCACTGCTGATCCGTGGGTCTGGGCGAATTTTCCTTGTCCGATACTGTTGCCGTACCACTGATTTATGAATTTGCCGTTCTTATCGAGGTGTATTACGCGCGCGGCGCCGACGTTGTTCGTTGGAGAGAAATCGACGTCATTGGGGCTCTCGTTCGCATGACCCTCGAAGATATAGATATCGCCATTCGAAGCAAAGTCGACTTGCACCGGCTGCCAGAGAAGCCTCTGTCCCTTGGCTTCATCCCAATCGCCCCTTTCTCCCCTCACGCCGAGGGTCATGAGGAGCTTCCCTTCGGGACTGACCTTCTTCACGGTAGAGCCATTCGCGTCGCAGATCCAGATATTGTCCTGTGCGTCGATTTTCATGCCGTGCGCTTTGTATTGGTGGCTGATGACGTCATCGCCAATTGCGAGGATGAGCTTGCGGTTCGAGTCGAACTTAAACAACTGTGGCTTCCCAACAGCGTTGCGCTGAAAAGCCCACAAGTTTCCTTTTGAATCAATGGCGACAGCAGAGACTCCTCCTCCGCCGGGGGGCAACTCATACGGATAAGCGTAGGTAAAACCCATCGTTTGCTTCCACTCGACACGTTGTAATGCGTTGCGTGGAGGTCCAAGCCGGTTACCGCAAACTGGCGATCGAGAGCACCCCGGCACGCCTCCGGTATCCGGTGCGGGCGTAGCAAGTTCGGTCTTGCACCCGGTCGAAAGCTTGTCGGAATTCTGCATGAGGCAACCCCGCGCGCCAAAACCGCTTTGGCCGGCACAGTATTTCGCGATGTCGTCCGTACAGGCGACGAAACGGCCGTAGGCGCCACGGCGAGCCCCGGGACCGCCGGTGGGGTCGACGACTACTCCACCTGGGCCGACGATCGCCCGTCCACCTGGGTCGGGGGCTGATCCTGCCAGAAACCAACCCAGTGATTCAGGCTTCCCGGCTGACGCCGTCGTTTGAGAGAATGCCGGCATCGAAGCGAAGCCGAGTGCCACAGTGGCTCCCCGAGCGAAAATACGTAGGTTCATTTCAATCTCCTTGAATTCTTAGCAACTAACTCACGCCGCGTTATTAGCCGCCGGCAATGCTCCTAAAACGAATACTTCAGCGCCAATTGCAATTGGCGCATAGTCTTGGCTGAGGTGATCACACCAAAAGTTTGTACGGGGGTCACGGCCGAAGAGGGCGTATTCCAATTCGGGTGATTCGGAAAATTAAACGCTTCGAAGCGAAATTGAACGTTATGACGCTCCTTGATCCTGAAGTTCTTGCTCGCTAAGAAGTCCCATTGGAGCGTGCCGGGTGTACGCAGGACATTTAGTCCGATGTTACCCACGCTGTAATACAGAGCGGGATCCGAACAATTGAATGCATTGATGTTCCAGAACAATTGTGCAGTTGGATGCGCCAGAAACGGACTGACGCCAGTCGCATTACAAGAGTTACTGTTTTGATTCAAACCGTCGCTGTTCCCGCTTCCGGGCGCGGCAGTGGGAAGACCATCCATAAGCGTGATGATACTACCGAGCTGCCATCCGCCGAGTATCGCGTCCATTACACCCCCGTGGTTCAGAAATCTTTGCCCTTTGCCCACCGGCAACTGGTAAATCGCAGACGTCACGAAATGTCGAGTTAGATCGAACGCTGACGATCCGTAATTCTCAGAGTGCACGTTATACGTATCTTTAGGCAGTGTCGCCACGGAACGGACCGCGCTCCCGTCGTCGAGCGAGTGTGACCAGGTAAACGCAGTTAGCAAGGTAAGTCCGTGCGAGAAACGCCGGGTTACTTTCGCGGAGAACCCATTGTAATTCGAATTGACCATTCCGTCATCGTAATTAAAGCGTCCATAGGCGGGCCACGGTGAACGCTGCGCAAGGGTGCGCGCATCGCTCAGCGAAGTCCTTAGGACCGGTTGGTTGATATTATTCAGGCGTTGAAGGAAGTGGCCTTCCGAGCCGACATATCCAACTTCTAGAATCAGATCGCGCGCCAGCGGCTGCTGCAGATTGAAGGTCGCCTGATCAACGTACGGCGTCCTCCGGTTATATTGATCCGCGTACATCGCCGCACCCACCAGGCAAGTACCGGAATACCCAGGGCACGACGAGCTTCCGGCCTCGTTGGCCCACGGATTGTCCATATAGTTGTTTACCAATTGAGGATCGTGAATAAGAAGATCGGTTCCAGTGAGATTCCGCGCCATATCGTAAACCGGGTTGCCGGTGTCCTGCGCGTAAACGCGGCCCACTGCGATTCGCACGCTGGTATCGCCAATTGGGTTCCAGGCGAGACCGAGGCGGGGCGCGAAATCCAGCCAGTCGTGCTGGACCGTCGACCTTCCGCCCATGAGGCTAGTGCTGATCGCCGTCTGAACCCCCGCGGCATAACGAAACGGAACACCATCGTAGAAGTTTCCGCTGCTGCATGGCCGCACCAGCACCGGAGGCGCCGCATTGGGCAGCAATCCATTTCCGTTGGGGCCAACCCCGTAAGTAGTTACCAGCGCGTTCGCGAAGCCGCAATACTTGTCCACAAATGGCTGCACCGTTTCATACCGAAGCCCCACACTAAGGCTAAGCCTGCGGCTAATCTTCCAGTCGTCCTGGGCATAAGCGAAAGCGGAGGTCTGGCGGAACATTGCATTGGCAATATTTCCCGTCCGGTCCGCTTCTTCCACATTCCCGATCAGGAAATCCGCAAGGCCGTACCCCGACGTGGTCGTCGATCCGCCCGGAATAATCGTGGCAGATCCGTCGAAAGTAAACACGCCGTGCGCACGCTGGTTGCCCGATTGATTGTACCGGTCGCGCCGGATCTCAACTCCGAACTTGAGCGTGTGGGCGCCACGCGACAACGAAATGTTGTCAGTTGCCTGTATGATCGTGTCATACGTCACAGCCGGATCCCCTTCCGCGTAGCCGCTAAAGTTGCTGAAACTGAAACTTGGAATACCCCAAGCTGCCGGCGAAACGTCAGGAAGACCGGGAATCCCGAATTGTTTGCCAATATCCTGTTTAAAGGCCCAATGAGAAGTTTGCAGGTTAGTGAAATGGTTCACTGCGAAGCGAAATTCATTGACGGTCGAAGGTCCCAGTATATCTGTGTTGCCAAGAACGCCTTGCCAGGCGTCCGTAGTGACGCCGCCGGCCTCGTCCGGGAACAACGTGCCCGTGGCGACGAAATCATTGTCGAAACTGTAGCGTCCAAACCAATTCATCTTGGAATTCTGGGTGAAATCGATACGTTGGGTGAATTGGTCCGTATTGGTGGGTGTGTAAGCCTGAGTAATGAAGTTCTGCACGAATCCGGTGCCGGGCTGGTTCGGGAGCGGGATGTATTGGAAGAGCTTCTGCGTGACCGCGTTGAACCTGGATGTGGGAACGCTATTATTCGGAAATGGGGTGGCGGAGAGTGCCAGGGGATTACCACGTGCGTCCTTCCCAAAGACGCGCGTTAGCGGATCATAGATGATATTCGGCTGCGCGGTCATATCGCCGCCTCGCATGGCCGGGGTCGGGACGCTGCCAATCTCTTGTGCAGTAGTGCGGTCTCGCAAGGACTCTAAATTAGAAAGGAAGAATAGCTTGTTCTTGAGGATCGGACCAGCAAAAGTAAATCCATAGTTATTACGCCGGAAGGGATTCTTCGCGCCCACCTGCTGCCAGATCTCCGCGTCAAAAAAGCTGTTTCTCAGGAATTCAAACACGGTCGCGTGGTACGCGTTTGTCCCCGACCGGGTGGCCATCTGGACCTGACTGGCCTCCCGTCCATACTCGGCAGGGAAAACGCCGGTTAATACTCTGAACTCCAATAGTGCTTCAACCGACGGCCGCACAATGTAGCTATTGAAATTTACATCTTGGTTAGCAACGCCATCGATCGTATAGTAGTTGAACTCGTTACGCTCCCCGGAGACTGAAATCGATTCGGCCGCGCGAGTGCCGCCCTGGAGGGTGCCTACCTGGCCGACGGCGCCCGGTTGAACCGTCACGTTAGGGCTGAGCGCCAGCAGTTGTAAAGGATCGCGACCATTCAGCGGGAGTTCGACAATATCCTTGTTTTCGATCATGGTTCCCACCGACGTCGTAGAGGTATCCACCATCTGCGCATTCCCCTCAACTTCCACCGTCTGCGTGACCTGCCCAGGTTGCAGGGTGAAATCGACGCGAGCGACTTGGCCAACTTGGAGGGTGATGTTCTTCCGTGCAGCGGTCTGAAACCCACTCTTCTCCGCAGTCACCGTGTAGGTGCCCGGCACCAGATCTGGTACATCATATGCACCCGTAGCGTTTGTGACGGTGCGCCGCAGCTGATTCGTGTCCTGGTTCTTAACAGTAATCTGACAGTCCGCCATCACGGCGTCCGTCGAATCGAAAAGCGAACCTCTGATATCGCCAAAGGATTGCGAGTATGCTACCGGCGCACTTAGAGCCGTGGCGACCGTTAACATCACGACGTTCACTAGGACCTTCATTACGGTTCTCTCTCTTTGTTTCTAGAAGCGTGTCGTCATGCCGTCATTGCCGGAGTCGGAGGATCCGGTCATTGAAGGTGTCGGCTATGTAGATATCGCCCGAGGCAGGATCCAGGTACAGAAAGTGCGGCTGGTTGAGCTGTGTCTGCAGCGGATCGTCGGGAATCAGTTGGTTGCCATTTTCACCGGTACCCACCAGGACGCTGAGCTTCCCCGTCGCCGGTGAATACTTCCGGATCATGCCATGGTTCGAATCGATAAAGATCAGATCGCCCTTCCGGTCGATAACCCCTTCCTTCGGCTGGTTCAAGGTGGGTTCGATGCCGGGCCCCAGGATCGTATGAATCCGTCCCTCTTTATTGACGACCAGCAGCGCGTTCCCAGGCTGTTCAAAGATGTAGAGGTTCCCCTGGGAATCCTCCCGCGTGCCCCTCGGCCCCACGAGTGGGCTACCGAGCGCGAGAGCGCCCTCTGCCGTCACGCCGCTGGTTCCATTGCCCGAAATCGGGGTCACAATTCCAGTCGCTAGCGTGACCATGCGGATGCGCCCACCGTTCATATCGGCAATATAAAGCCTATTATTGTCGGGGCTCAGAGAGAGTCCTACGAGGAAGTTGAACTTGGCATCTTTAGCCAGACCGCCATCGCCCGAGTAGCCCTTGACCCCAGTGCCGGCGACTGTATTGATAATGCCGGTTTTCAAATCGATAGCACGTGCCGCAGCATTCTTGGTATCGGCAAAATAAAGAATGCCGTTTCCGATCACAGTATCGTGTGGAAGACCAAACGAAGCCTTGGTGGCCGGGCCGCCATCACCTCCGTAGCCCGAATCGCCGGTTCCGGCGAAAATGCTCGTGGTCCCGCGCGTATCCACCTTGATGATCCGGTTCCGATGCCATTCGGGGATGTACCAGTTGCCGTTCTGGTCGAACACGACGCCCATGGGCTTGTCGATCGAAGTGACATTGGCCGGGCCCCCCGGCGGTTGGTCCCCACCGGCTACTTTCTCGATGGTTGCCGCACCCAACAGACCGCAAAGCAGTATCCCAACCCATAATTTGCCCAGTCGCATTTTGCCTCTCTCCTGGCGCACTTAACCGGTGCTGTCCGTGAGCGTCGGTGGCAGAATCATATTTCATACATCCGGGGTTGTCAAGGCTCCGAATTGGTTTTGAATTGGTTTGCGCAGCGACACCGGACCGATACTTCCTTGACAGAACTACTGGGTAGGATTACCATTTTCGACAAGCACGGGAGGCGCGGGTAGGGCAGGATTCGTCGAGATCAAGCGATTCGTTGAGGGAAGAGAATGACGCAATCTAGACAGGACGAGCCCGCGATCTCCGCAAAGCCACAACGTCAGCCGTCGGACTCTGGTGCAAACTCGAGCAGAGGCGAGGTTTGGCTGGGCTTGTCCGTATTGAGTGTCCGCGATGAGCTCAAGCGGCGAGCGCCGCACTCCACAGTTCCGACATGCTCGCTTTTCGACTCCCGGACTTGCCGGTCTTGAACTGGCCCTTCTTGATCTTCTCCGCCAACTCGATTCCGCTAATGGTCACTGCCGCGTGGTCGAATCGTTTGAACCCGAGCATCGGCCGGACCCGTTGTTTGACTCGCCGGTGGTCCTGTTCAATGAGGTTGTTCAAGTATTGGCTCGATCGGACCATCACTCTGTTGGAAAGTTCGCCCGCCTCCTTCATTTCCCGCACCGCGCGATGCGATGCCGCATAGGCGTCCAGCGTGATCTTCGTTGGTTTGCGTGTTTTCTCTATCGCCCTGCGGAGAAAAGTCTTTACGCAGACACATCGCGATTTCCACTCAGGAAGAAGTCGACGGTCCGGCCTGCCTTATTCACAGCCCGATATAGGTAGACCCATCGTCCGCCAACCTTTATATATGTCTCGTCCATCCTCGAATGGTCAAAAAACTGAAACGACCCGTGGCCAGAGTAAGATAAGCAGTCGGCATGAGGAACAAGAAGTGGGTGCGGTTGCTAGCGTACGTGACGGGATCGGTGAACCAGGAGTTTCTCCTGCAGAATGAATATCTGGCCGCAGAGAACCGTATTCTAAGGGCGAAGCTGCCATCGAGATTGCGGTTGAGTGATCCCGAGCGCGCCACCCTCGCCGAAATCGGGAGGCGCGTGGGACGCAAGGCGCTCCGAGAGGTCGCCTGCGTCGCCAAACCCGACACCATCCTGGCCTGGTATCGAAGGCTCGTCGCCAACAAGTTCGATGGTTCCAAACACCGGCAGTATCCAGGCCGACCCATGGTTCAACCGGAAGTGGAAGCTTTGGTGGTGCGAATGGCGCGAGAGAATACGGGTTGGGGATATGACCGCATCGTCGGAGCGCTGGCCAATTTGGGTCACCACTTGTCCGATCAGACGGTGGGAAACATTTTGCGACGCCACGGCATTGCTCCGGCTCCCAAGCGAAGCCAGACGACTTCGTGGAAGGATTTTATCGCCGCTCACCTGAATGTCCTGGCCGGTGCTGACTTCTTCACTGTGGAGGTGCTGAGTTGGCGGGGCTTGGTGACTTACTATGTGTTGTTCTTCATTCATCTGGAAAGTCGCCGCGTCAGCGTGGCGGGTATCACCAGACATCCGGATCAAGAGTGGATGGAGCAGATTGCCCGCAGCGCCACCCAGGAGACTTGGGGCTATCTTCATCCCTGCCGCTATGTACTGCACGATCGCGACACGAAGTTCTGCGCATCCTTTCGGTCGGTGCTGTCAGCGAGCGGCGTGAAAGCCATTCCGCTTCCGGCCAGAAGCCCGAATCTGAACGCTTTTGCGGAACGTTGGGTCCGCTCTGTTAAACAGGAGTGCCTGTCGAGGTTGATCTTGTTCGGCGAGCGCCCGCTGTCGCGGGCCTTGGCCGAATTCAGCACTCATTATCACGGCGAAAGAAACCATCAAGGGAAACGTAACAAGTTGCTTTTCCCAGAGGTGCGCGATGAACCCAAACAGCGCGGCCGTACCGTTGAATGTCGCCACCGCCTCGGAGGCCTACTGAAGTACTATGGCCGCGCCTCATGAATTATTTGACCTTACGGGCAAGCTAGCTTCCTGATCTTGTTGATCCGGCTGGCCCGCCGAGGGACTCTTGGATCTGTCGATTGGGGTTCGAGTCCTCCCCGGCCACCGATTCCTTAGGGGCTTGCTCAAATCAGATGCCCAGCTCGGGTCTTTGTGGTGGAAATTAAGGCCGGGCTCGGAGGGCTTTCATATGCGCGTTCGCTGTACGGACTTGCTCTTCGGTCACCGAGCCGGCCTTCTCTAGGTTCAAGAACACCTGCCAAGTTCGATAGGCAGCTTCCCGACTTCCAACCTTCTCGTACAACATTGCTACCTGGTAATATGCAAGCGCGTAGGTCGGCCGCAATGTGATGGCCTGCCGCAGCTCGGCGATGGCCTCGTCAAATCGCTGGCTCTCCGCGAAAGTCATACCCAAGACAAAATGGAAGGCCGGATTTAGTGGGCTCAGAGCAATTGCCTTCCGAGACTCGGCAATCGAGTCATTGTAACGTCGGTCCTGGCGGTACAAGACAGCCAAAAGGCTGTGAGCTACACTGTCCTCCGGCGAGATCTTTAAACCTTCCTGAAGGTAAACCGTTGCCTGGTCTCGAGAGGCGAGTTCGTTGGCGAGGATTGATCCAATTTGGAAGTACGACTCAGCTTGGCCGGGCTCCAACTCGATCGCAGTTTTGAAGGCTTCAATTGCCTCGCGCAACCTACCCTCTCCATAGAGGTCCAGTCCACGCCGGTACTGGTCGCTGGAGGTAACTGCCGGGTGAACCGCTGAATCTGCCTTGGCGACCACGGACTTGGCGAATCGAAGTTGCGTCAAAGGAAGCGATTGCGGCTGCTTGAGCAGCGGGAAGACGTATTGGATCGGCACGGCAAAATTAAGGTTCTGCCCGGATCGCATTGTGAAAGCGATAACTCCAATTACCTGGCCCTTCCTATTGAGTACTGGCCCCCCACTGCTGCCCGGCGACACCGGAGCCGTTATTTGATACAACTTGCCGTGCTCTGCTTCTCGGACCGAGCTAATGATGCCGTCGGATACCGTCCGGGAAAGCCCGACCGGATTTCCGATGGCTATGATTCTCTCACCGATTTCGACGATCCCCTCGCGGTCCATGGGCAGGGAAACCATTGCAGAGGAACCCACGCTCAAAACAATGAGGTCTCGGTCTACATCGAAGCCCACGACGCGCGGATCGTTGAACGTCGCTCGCCCTTCGAGCTTGATAGCCGCCGAAGTGGCGCCCTCGAAAATGTGCAAGCTGGATACTATCAAGCCATTGGGATGGGCGACGAAACCGCTGCCGACGGCCACCGTTTCCCCGCGAGCATCGCGGACCTCGATGAGGGCGACGCCGCTGGCTGAGCGTTTCGCGATACCAGCAACATCCAGGTCTTTTTCAGGGGCAGACTGGGCCGTAGCCAAACTAACGCACAACAGGAAGGCTCGGAGACCCAGCCAGCAATGAACCAGAACGGCCCCTGAGGAGCAGTTATCGATTGGGCCCATGAACATCCACCCGTTTGTCAGTCTCAAAACCACCTTCAAAAGGTTAAGATAGTTAAAATAATCGTCTCTCATGCCCGAAAACCCACCGTTTGTCTACTGGACATCGACCAGCTTGCCGCTCTTAAAAATCACCTTCACGGTCGAATAGATGTAGATTAGGTTCTCTTGCAGAGTGATCGTATCTTTTGGCTTGCCTAGGAGCTTTTCCACTTCCTCCGGCGTTTGGCCTTCCTTCAACTGAATCGAGGGCGCGGATGGTGGCATTGACTTGTGTTCCCTCTCAGCTGCCTCGATCTCCTTCTTCTTGTTGTAAAGCCAGTCGAGCGTAGTATTAGCCGTCACTTCCATGTCGTGGCGCGCCTTCTTCCAATCGGCATCGCTGGTGGTGGCTGGCTTCTTGTAGGCCGCGAAAACGGTGTCCAAGTTCGCGAGCATGCCCCTAGCCGCCATCTCGGCATCGGCCAAGACCTGTGGCGAATCGCCCAGGGTAGGAGAGACGGTGGCGAGATAATAGAGGGCACTGAAGTTCTTCGAATCGAGGGCGAGCAACTTCTTCGCCGCATTGGCCACGTTTTCAGTCTGATTTAGCTGACTGTATGTAGTTACGAGCTCCCTTAGGCGTTCGCTTTTGAACCCAGTTTCCGGATACCTCTCTTGCCAACTGAGGAGCAGATCGAGCTTCCTTTAGGGGTTGGCCTCCTTGGTCATGGCGGTAAAGAGATCAAACTCACCTTGGTCCTTCCACTGCCGATTACTGGTCTGGCCAAACGCCACCGACCGCCAGGCACCCGCACCCAATATGCCGGCAACCGAAATAATAAGCACTGCCTTCAATTGTTGAACGCGCACTTGTCGCCTCCACAAAATGCTGTTGTGAACTGTCCTAGGATTGGCTCGCAGCCTTGCGACGCCAACCTGTCCCCGCATGCCCTGTGCCATCCTTTTCGCATCTTGAACCCCTCTTTTGTCCCGCAACGCGCCAAAAGCAGCTAACGTTTGCGCTACTGGACATCCACCAGCTTGCCGCTCTTAAAAATCACCTTCACCGTCGGATAGATGTAGATCAAGGACTCTTGCAAGCTGATCGTGTCATTTGGCTTACCCATGAGTTTTTCCACTTCCTCCGGCGTTTGGCCCTCCTGCAACTGAATCGCGGGCGCGGCTTGCTGCGCGGACGGTTTGCGCTCGGCTTGCGGGGCGGTTGGCGTGTACGACGCCAGCTTCCCATTGTCAAAAACCACGTCCCCTGTCGGATACCTGCCCATGAGGCGTTCCCCCGGGGTTGCGCCACGCTCATAGGTTCTAAACCTTGTCCACTCTTCAAGCTTGCCCATTAGCTTTTCGACTTCCTCCAGCGTTTGGCCCACCCTCAACTGAGTCGACGCTGTGGCTGGTTGGCCGGAGGACTGTTTCTCAGTCGGGGGACCGCCCGCTACATCCTTGTCCGCCCCAGCTTCGTTTCCCGATGGGAATTGTTTTGACGTAAGTCGCCGCTGGACGACCTCTAATTCCGACGTCGAAATGACGTACTCGGGCTTCACAAGTAGGTACGGAGCAGCTTCCTCGTTTATGGCGCTCACCCTTCTTGGCGTGAGTATGACGTGCATGGACGACGACCGCGCGAACGGCGCAGATTGCCGGCTGAAGACCCCCCGGATATTTTCGGCTAGGCGTTGAGAGGCGCTCGGGTCGTACCCGGCCTTGTACATATACTCGAGCCCGAGAAAATCGGCCTCGGCCTCGGCCGCAATCGGGAACGCCGTCTTGGAGAACTCCGGGAGCGAAGTCGCGGAAACGCGGGGGCCAAATCGCGCGTAGTGACGCGCAGCGATGTGCCCGATCGCGTGCGCCAGGGCGAATGCCAGTTCGGATTCAGAGCCAGCCGCCAGTACGAGCCCGCTGGAAACAAACAGAAATCCGCCCGGCAGGGGCCATACACCGACCACGTCTGTATCCACAACTTTAATCGTAAATGGAACTTTCGCTTCCGAGTTTCTTACGAGGTTTTGGCCAACTCGATTCACGTACTCGGTTACAAACGGGTCGTCGTTGAGTTTGATTTGCCGCTCTACTTCCCCTGCCAAGCTCCTTCCGATTGCGATCTCCTGTTCCAGGGAAATGCGGGCATTCCTGCTGAAATCGCGATTTCCGATCGGCTTGGAAAAGGCTTCGTCTTTCGGGCTCCATTGAGGATCTTGCTTGAGAAGCAGCGGGCTGTCCGAAATCGCTGTTGAGTGCGCAACAGGTTCTGTGGGCGGGGCGGCATCCCTGCGCTGCAGCGTTGGCTGTTCGTCCTCGCCAGGTGCGTGCACAGGTTGCCGTTGGGTCACGGCCGGCATACTAGAAGCACGGGCAAGCAACCGCACGATAAGGGCGGTAGCTTTCTGAGCATTTTGCCGCTCCGCCTCGGAATAGACGATTTGGCCAATGATGCTTGTCTGATATTGCCCTGGACCGTAGAGCAGATATTCATAAAGCCAGTTCTTATTCAGCGTCCGCAGCCTAAGTTCGGGTATGAACCCGCCGCCGTTATCGTCCGATTCAGAAATCTGAATCTTCTCGATCTCGCTTGGACTTACCTGGAAGCCCTCGTTTCGGTCTTGGCCGACCCACCGGATCCTTTGGGGACTGACAAACAGAGTGCCGAAGCAGTAGGCCCGGCTATGGTTATGCCGGAATTGCAAGGCGATCTCGCCCCCCTGTGTGAATACTTGGCTGGCCACATCCTCGGCCTCTGTCGACATTCCCAGCGCTATGTACGCCGGCACTAATTCAGCCAGCACCGCTGCAGAGGGTCTCGCCTGGTAGGCCTGCGTAAACGCGCCTATGGCATCCTGAAACCGGCGCTCCCGCATATATCCGCGGGCGAGGTTGAGCGGCCGCTCGTAATCGCCGGTCGTTGGTTGGGTGACACTGGACTGCGCCTCTTGGACCTGTCCGAGCGCAGTACGCGTGGTCAGAAAAAGAGCACGCCGCTCACTGATGTAATCGGTTGACGGATACCTCTCCTCCCACTGGTTCAGCTTCTCTAACCTCGTCCGAGGATTCTGATCTTTCAGGATCGCGTCGTAGAGGTCGTATTCTGCACGATCCCTCCAATTCTTTTGCGGCGTGTTTGTCTGTCGGCCCGCTTGAGCTCGCAAACCCACCGACGCCAACGCTAGGATTCCCGTTACGGCAACAGCTAACGCAAGGTTCCGCGCCTTCATAAACAATTCCTGCCTTTCGATTTTCGGATCTTATCTAATAGAGGACAGCCAACCCGGCCTTTGGATGCAGCCACGGTGATGTGGCCAAATGCCTGCAACCAGTTCAGGTGTGGAGTACAGCCGAATCCAAGCGAGGATGGCAACTTATCTATATTCAATTTGGCAAGTGTGATCGCACCAACCCGGATTGCTAAACGCGATCCTTGCGACATTGCGAAACCTCCTCTAGAATAAGCTTCCGAACACTATTAAACATGCTGCATTCAACAATGAGTCCCTATGGAATACCGACCATCGCCTTGATCACAGCCGCGCTGACGCCGCTTTCCTTCAACCGGGCGAGTGCGTCTGAAGACGTGTCAAACTGACATTTAGAGCTCCTAATCTTCGCGATGATATGGGCATCATCAACACCGGCTTTGGCCATTTTGATGAGATCCTGATTTTGCAGTCTCTCGCTCGGCGGCACACGTGCCGGTTGTTCTTGCATCTCTCGCACGAAGCAGGTAAGGGGGGAGGCGATGGGAAACTTCAGATGGCGGGACGGAACGAGAACTGCAGGTTCTGGGCAAAGCACCGTTTGAACCCTCTGGGCGCCAAACAAGAGGCCCCGCCCCATAGCATCGCTGTCGAAATGGATCTCGTATAGCCTCCCGTCTGGTGTTCCTACGATGCCAATTGCCACTGCGGAGTCCATTCCCAAGAGGTCGTAGCGGACTCTGAATGGTTTCTTCTCCGAAAACACTTTCAAGGCACAGTCGGTCGCCGCCTTGGGATCGGAGTGGAGCCGCACCCGACCACAGTCCATGGCTTCAGATCCTGCAAGTTCGATGCTCGTCAATTCCAGCTTGTCCGGCCGACGGCCGAGATCGTGGGCAGGATAGGAATTTCCTCCGGACACGGTCACGTGCACGGTCCGCGCGACGGGCTTGCGCTCGATGATCGTAGTTCGTGGCTCCGAGAGGTCACCGCACAGCCAATGGGGACTGGGCAGCCGTTGTGGCAACGGAATTCTGAGCGTTAGCCGCTGAAAGGCGTACGGATTTCCATATTTCAATGGGATGTCGTTCAACGGAATCGTAGTGTCGGAATCCTGTTTCGTGACCATGGTCCAGGGCCCTTCTGCAGAGACTTGAGAACACACACCAAGGGTCAAAGAGTGGAGAATCGGGTCCGAGGGCAGTTTATGCCCCTGCGTCGCCTTACCCGAATCGATTGTGACGAGAAGGTAGTCACGGTATTCTGCGTAAGTTCCATTGAGAGTATAAATCACTCCCCACGGGCCTGAGGCTGAGTTTCCGAGTTCAAAACTGCCCGAGCTAAGGACAGCTGCGCTGGTCGCAGAGGAATCTGTCGCGAGGGTCTCGGCTTTTGGTTGTTCCACGCGGGGAGCAGTGGGGTCGCTTTGCGCCGTCATGCGACCGGCCGCAAAAAACCCGCCGAGCAGAGTTATGCAAATTCGAATGGCAAAGCCTGATCGCGAGTAAATCATAACGGACCTCTTAACTTCAAGCTCGAAGGGTCGAGCAGCGATGGCTTGGCTGGGCTTACCATCGGCCTCCCGCAGCGCTACGGTTTCCGCGGCTGAACATCCATTAGCTTGTTTTTCTCGAAAATCACCTTCACGGTCGGATAAATGTAAATGAGAGATTCCTGCAAGGTAATCGTGTCTTCGGGCGTGCCCAGGAGCTCCTCCACTTCCTGCGGCGTTTGGCCCTCCTGCAACTTCACGGAAGGCTGAGCGGCCGGTTTGGGGCTGGAGTCAGATTGGACAGTCGGTTCGCGCATGACATCCTGCCGACCCAGACTTGCCGTCAGCGTCTCGGCCTCGCGCCATGCGCTATCAAAGTCGTTTAGGCTTCGTGCGATGAATTGATAGGCAGGCCCGGCTGACTCTTTCCCAAAGAATTTCTTCTCCGATCCTGAATCGAAAAGGGCATAAAACAGGTATTGTTTTCTAGCGCTCCAGATCGCCACCACGCAGTCATGAGTAAAACCTTCAATTCCAACCTCGGCTTTCTTGACATCTTTGCGGTCAAAGTTTAACGCGTCCTTCTCAAACTTGGGTGTGAACACCGGGTCATACGCAACATGGTTCCGGGACACGTACAGATAACCGCTGCACGCTCCGAAGTGCGAGTGTTTCACTGGGAAGCGTAGAGCACGTTCACCATCGTGATCAGTGAGGTCCACAGCAATTGTCATATCTTGCGCTGCTCGGAATACCAGTGCGCTTTTCCCGTCATGGAGCATTACCTCCTGAGCATCGGCCGCCGATACCAGCAGGCAGGCTACGAGGGGGAACACGGGCCACAAACGATTGCTTAAACGTTGTACACGCGTCCGACGAAGGAACATGGGCGACTGTCTCCACCAAGCAGCTATTTCTTCTTCTTGTCCTCCTCCTTCTGCTGTTCTCGGCGGGGGGGGCGTCTGTTGCTGCGGCTGCTGCGGCGGCGCAGGGGCGTGTCTGAGGTTGTGCGGTAGTCCGCCTGTGGAGATTGCGGTCGCGGATGATGGTAGCTTTGGCAACTGTGGCACCGTCGGGTTGGGTTGCTGCACTCGTGGCAGCGGATAATTCCTTGCCGACGGCGGGCTGTGGGTCTTTGCAGGTGGGGCCTCCTGAGGCCGAAAGCCAGTGATACGTATCGATGTCATGTTGTCCTCCACAATCCTTACCTAGTCCTGTTATTCTTTTTTGTCTTGTCCTCCTCCTTCTGCTGCTCTTGCGGCGGTGGAGGAGAAGCCGGCGGCGGCTGCTTCGACCGCGGTTGCTGCACCTGCTGCGGCGCAGGTTGTGACCGAGGTTGTTGGTAACCCGGCTCGGTCGGCTGCGGCCGCGGCGGCTGGACCTGCTGGGTTCGTGGCTGCTGGTAAACCGGCGCAGTGGGCTGTGGCCGCGGTTGCGAAGGTTGCGGGCGGGGCGGCTGGTAGCCGCCCCGCTCTGGCGGCCCCGTCGGACGGGCGTGTGGCACCTGAGGCGGCTGATAAGTCGGTGGTGTCGGCACCGTGGGGGAAGTCGCACGCTCAACCGACCGAGGAGGCGCTGCCGGGCCTCCCTGCTGCGGCCTCGGAATGTCGAATGTTCGCGGAGCTGCCTTCGGCGAT
>Ga0073928_10006340_pt1 | contig 15975 bp, 8 predicted proteins | sample PaiPotPPA55metaG_FD_76969 | JGI IMG/M metagenome (GOLD analysis project Ga0073928, IMG submission 76969) | Iron sulfur acid spring bacterial and archeal communities from Banff, Canada, to study Microbial Dark Matter (Phase II) - Paint Pots PPA... ... | reverse complement strand
GCGGGGCGTAGGGCGCGTTGCCGTCAGTGCCGGCGAAGCTGTGAAGACTCGTCAGAATGCCGTCGGGTGTGATCTTGAAGATGGCGCCCATGCTCCGCGCTCCGCCTGAAGAAGTGGCGCCGTAGAACATCCCGTCGGCAGCCAGAACGAGCCCCGCAACGGGAATAGAGCCCTCCGGGCCAGCGAAGCTATGCAGCGGCGTCAACGTTCCGGAAGGTGTGACTTTGAAGATCGTGCCGTAGCCGCTGGCGCCGCACTTAGCGGTAGTGCCACAGAAATCGCCGTCCGTGCCCTGCACGAGTGACATATAAAAAGGCTCACCACCGCTGGCACTGTCGAAATTGGCGACAGTCGTAAATGACTGCGCCAAAGCTGCGGCGACTGCTACCAAATAGAGTGCAAGAGTCTTCATTGGTAGCTCTCATTATACATGCGTCACGTGCGTGATCCGAACGCTTCAACAGAATCTCGTACCAGTACTCTTCGGAATTGGACATCGCGACGATGGCCCCGCCGATGCCGATTGAAACGCACTGGCCCCGGAAGACAGCGAAGCGAATCCCGATGTTGAGATCGGCCGAGCCGTTCAAGCCGAAGTATCCGATCGAGCGGGAATAGACGCCGCGCGGCTCGTGCTCCAACTCGTCGATGATGGCCATGGTGCGATGCTTCGGCGCGCCTTCTTGAAGGTGCGACCGGACGGCGCGGCGGAGGGGCGAGCGCGTCTGGCGCTCGAGGCAAGGCATGATCCGGTCGAACGATTGCTGGGCGCGGGAGCCCAGGTGCAGTAGGTGTACGTCATGTGAAGAGCAGGGCTGCTTCGACTTTGGCGGCAATGCGCCGCACGTAGAGGCGCTCCTTCCGCTCCCTGACGGTCACGGCTCGGTAAATCACGCCTGCGCCACGTGCACAGCCGCGGAGGTTGCGGGCGGGGTGGCAATGGATTCGGGATGAATCGTTGTGATAGACGGTGCTCAGACGGCCACCAGGCCGACGCCCGGCGCAGCACCCGTAATCTCACCGGCGAGCTCGTAGAGATTGAAGGTGAACGAATCGTCTCCAATCTGCCATTGTAGTGCCCCGCCGGCCAGGGGCGTGCGGGGTCCAGCTATGATAGTCACTTGGGGACGCCGAGCATCGAGCAATCCCGTTCATGGTTCGCCCGCGCCTGGAAGCTTGCCGGAGACGTGCGCCGCCGCCTGCCGCCCTGGACGCCGCAAGTGGCGGGCTACGCGATCTCCGCCGTTTGCCTGGTGTGGGTGCTGCACAATTACCCGATCCGCGACCTGATTCCGGCAATTCGCGCGCTGGACTGGAAGTGGGTCTTCCTGGCGGTGGCCTTGGATTTGTTGGTGTACGTCTGCCACGGTTGGCGGTGGGTGCTCCTGCTGCGGCCGGTCGAGCGGCTGCCGCTATGGCGAACGGTGCAAGCCATCTACATCGGCCTGTTCGCCAACGAAGTGCTGCCCCTGCGCGTGGGCGAACTGATCCGCGGCTATCTGCTGGCGCATTGGAACGACATGGCGTTTTCCGTTGTACTTGCCTCTGAAGCGATTGAGCGGATCATCGACGGCATCTGGATGATCGTGACGTTCATCATCGCGGCGCATGCACTGACCCTGCCAGGGTGGTTACAGGACAGTGTACGGCTGGTGGAATTTGCTGTCGGGTTGGGCGTGGTCTTGCTGATATATGTGATGGTACGCAAGGAGCACGCGCATGCCATGGTGAAAGAGAGCCGGTGGGCGGCTGGCCTGCGCCACGTGGTGGAAGGCGTGCATACCATGGGCAATCGCGGCACAATGGGGCGCGTCGTGCCGGTCAGCCTGCTTTATCTGCTGTTGCAGGCGCTGTCGTACTGGGCGCTCATGAAGGCATATTTACTGGACCTGTCGCCTTGGGATGCCGTCGCCGTGCTGGCCATCGTGCGGCTGGGTACGGCGATTCCGAATGCGCCCGGCAATATCGGCACGCTCAACGCGGCCTGCGTGTTTGCCTTGCGCACATTCGGGATCGAGGAAAATCCCGCCAAGACGTTTTCCTTCGTTCTGCTATTTGCGCTCACGTTGCCGCTGATTATCGGAGGCGCCATCGCTACTGCGCTCACGGGGCTGAATCTGGGGGAGATTCACCATCATGCGCGGCACCACTTTCGGCAGGGGCAGATCCGGCCCCCGGAGGATTTGGAATGAGCGTGCCTCTTGCTACCGCGGCGCAGCGTCCGAACCTCTTGCCCAGTCCCAGCGCGTCTTGACAAGTGTTATTTCGCCGGGCACGACATTTCGGCGGAGGGATCGAAAGATGCAAAAGAAGATGCCGGCGGCCGCATTGGCGGGCATGGGCCTGTGGACGGAGCAGGTGCTGCACAGTTTCGCAGGCCCGCCCAGTGAGGGTTCCGACCCGTTCGTGGCGTTGGCGCTCAGCAAGAAGGGCCTGCTGTACGGGACGACTCCCACCGGTGGTGCGGTCGAGAATCTGGGCACGTGTACAGCGTGCGGCCGTAACCGCGCCCTAACCAACGACTATCATCATCTCAAGAACCGCCGCGCGTCACGGCGCGAAGTAGCCATTAGCGTCCAAGATCAGTTGCGTACTGTCGCTCGAGAAGGCGCTGATCGAACCGTTCAGCGTGGGCACGATGGCGGCATTGGAATCGATGCTGCCATCCGGTGAATTGAGCGTCGAAACCACCGGTTTAGCATCGCCCGCGGGCCACAACGTCAAATAGCCCAGCTTGTCGGCCGGCACTACGGTGGCATTCAGTGAGAAGGCCTGCGCGTTGACAGGCAACCCGCAAGAGCCGCTCGTCAAGGGGAAGTCACGTTGGCCCAGTAGTTCCGGTCCGCCCAAGGCTCCTACCGTGTTGCGCGTGTCCACGACGCGGCAAGGCGCCGCGGCATAGAACGACAACCCGCCACTGCCTGGAGGCGCGAAATAGCCGTTGATGTCAATCACCACGTGCGTCGTATCACTGGCGAAGACGTTGATGTCGCCGCTAGTTCCCGCGGGCACGATGGCGGCGTTCGCCGTGACCAACCCGCTGGAGGCGTTCAACGTAGAGACGACTGGCTGGCTTTCACCCGTGGGCCACGTCGTGAGATAGTACAGCGGCCCGGACGGCACTACCGTGAAGTTCAACGAATACGCCATCGCGCCGGCTGGAATGCTGTTGCACGAGCTAGACGGCAGAGGGAAGGTGCGAATTTCATGGGGGCCCATGATCGGGCCGCCCAGCGGACCGATGGGATTGCGCGTATCTACCAGCCGGCAAGGAGTCACCGGATAGAAGGCCAGCTTGGACGAGTCATTGGCCACGAAATAACCGTTGATATCCACCACCACGTCGGTTGGGCCGGCGGCATAGACACTTACCGAACCATTGGCGCCTGCGGGCACTATTGCAGCGTCAGCCTTAATGATCCCGTTGAGCGAGTTAAGCGTGGAGACGGGAGGTTGGGGCTGACCCGTAGGCCAGATTGTCAAGTAATTTAGTGTACCGGAGGGTATCACCGTCACATTCAACGAGTAAGCCACCGCTGTACTCGGGATGCCGCAAATACCGGGCATGGCGAAATCCCGGCTATTGTTGTTCAACGCTGGTCCCCCTAGCGGCCCGATCGGATTGCGGGTGTCCACCACACGGCAGGGCGCCAACGGCACGAACAGCGTCGGGACCGGGGCAGTCGAGAACGCGCTAAAGTTGGCAGTCTCGTTGGAGTTCACGTTAGTGAAGGTTTGATTCGCAGGGCTGAAAGTGTACCCGAAGAGAGCTGGGACAACTTGGTAGTCACCGCTGGCTGCGATGCCAAAACTGTAGCTTCCCGAGCTATCGGTTGTCGTAGTGGCGCCTTGCGACCCGCTCAGAGTCACCGTCACGCCAGCCAGACCGCTGCCGGACAGGGTAACTTGTCCGGAAATCGTGTAGAGCACGTGGCTGGCCACGAAGTTTTCACTCTGGTTGCCGCCGAGGTTCGTGTAGGTTTGACTGGACGGCGTGAAAGTGTACCCCGTCGGCGCCGGAGCCACTGTATAATTGCCACCCGCCGCTACGCTGAAAGTGTAGTTCCCCGAACTGTTGGTGGTGAAGCTGCCGCTCTGCGAACCGCTCAGGTTGACGGTCACCCCGGCCAAAGGGCTCCCCAGAAAGACGACTTGTCCTGAAATCGTAAACGTCGCAGCGGTGGCTATGAAGTTCTCCGTCTGATTGCCGCTGAGATCGTCATAGGTCTGGCTGGGCGGAGTGAAAGTATATCCGAGTAACGATGGCGTGACCGTGTAGTTGCCGCCGCCCCCCACGGTAAAGCTGTAGCTTCCCGAGCCGGTGGTGACGACGCTCCCGCTCTGCGAACCGCTGAGGGTTACAGTGACTCCGCTGAGGCCGCTCCCGGAAAGAGTGATTTGCCCGGATATCGTATACATCGCCTGGGTGGCGACGAAGTTCTGCGTCTGGTTGGCGCTCAGGTTATTGAAGGTCTGACTGGGCGGAGCGAAGGTGTACCCGGTCAGAGACGGCGTCACCGTATAATTGCCGCCCTGCGCCACGGTGAAACTGTAGCTTCCCGAACTGTTAGTGACGACGCTGCCGCTCTGCGATCCGCTCAGGGTCACAGTCACGCCGGCCAGACCGCTTCCGGAATGTGTAACCTGCCCGGAAATCGTGAAGGTCACTGTGTTGGCGGCAAAGTTCTGCGACTGATTGCCACTGAGGTTGTTGAAGGTTTGACTGGGCGGAGTGAAGGTATACGCGGCCAGCGTCGGCGTAACTGTATAATTACCCCCGGCTGCCACGCTGAAACTGTAACTTCCGGAGCTGTTTGTGACGACGCTGCCGCTCTGAGACCCGCTCAGGGTCACTGTAACGCCACCGAGACCACTCCCGGAAAGAGTAACCTGACCGGAGATAGTGTACATGACCACGCTGGCAACAAAGTTCTGGGTCTGATTGGCGCTGAGATTGTTGAAGGTTTGACTGGCCGGGGCAAACATATACCCGGTTAGAGACGGCGTCACCGTGTAGCTGCCGCCTGCCGCCGCGCTGAAGCTGTAGCTTCCTGAACTCGTGGTGACCACGCTGCCGCTCTGCGATCCGCTCAGGGTCACCGTGACGCCGGCCAGACCGCTCCCTGAGAGCGTAACCTGCCCGGAGATCGTGTACTTCGTGTGGCTGGCGATGAAGTTCTGGGTCTGATTACTGCTCAGATTGTTGAAGGTTTGGCTGGATGGAATAAAACTATATCCGGTGAGGGATGGCGTAACCGTGTAATTGCCGCCCGCCCCCGCGCTAAAGCTGTAGTTTCCAGAACTCGTGGTAACGACACTGCCGCTCTGCGACCCGCTCAGCGTTACGGTGACGCCGCTCAAGCCACTCCCAAAAAGCGTGACCTGCCCGGAAATCGTGTACATCACCTGGGTGGCGATGAAGTTCTGGGTCTGATTGCTGTTCACATTATTAAACGATTGACTGGGCGGCGCGAACGTATATCCGATCAGCGACGGCGTAACTGTGTAGTTGCCGCCCGCCGACACGCCGAAACTGTAGCTTCCCGAGCTGTTGGTGATGACGGTACCGCTCTGCGACCCGCTCAGTGTCACCGTAACGCCGCTTAGCCCGCTCCCCGATAAGGTAACCTGACCCGAAATAGTGAACTGCACTGGGGTGGCAACAAAATTCTGCACCTGATTGCCGCTGAGGTTAGTAAAGGTTTGACTCGACGGAGTAAAGGTATACCCGGACAGCGCCGGTGTCACCGTATAGGTTCCGCCTGCCCCCACGCTAAAGCTATAGCTTCCGGAGCTGTTGGTGACGACGCTGCCGCTCTGCGACCCGCTCAGGGTTACCGTGACACCGCTCAGTCCGCTTCCGGAAAGGATAACCTGCCCGGAGATCGTGTACGTCACCTGGGTGGCGGTAAAGTTCTGAGTCTGATTACCACTCAGATTATTGAAGGATTTGCTGGTCGGATTGAAGGTATATCCGGTTAGCGAAGGCGTCACCGTGTAATTGCCGCCCACAGCCACAGAGAAACTATAGCCTCCCGAGCTGGTGGTGACGACAGTCCCGCTCTGTGACCCGCTCAAAGTCACCGTGACGCCGCTTAAGCCACTCCCGGAAAGGGTAACCTGCCCTGAAATCGTGTACATCACCTGGGTGGCAACGAAGTTCTGGGTCTGATTGCTGCTCAGACTATTGAAAGTTTGACTAGGCGGAGCGAAAGTATATCCGGTAAGCGAAGGCGTCACCGTATAATTGCCGCCGGCACCCACCGTGAAGCTGTAGCTGCCCGAGCTGGTGGTGACGACACTGCCGCTCTGCGACCCGCTCAGGGTCACTGTGACGCCGCTCAAGCCACTTCCAGACAGGGTTACTTGCCCGGAGATCGTGAACATCAGCGTGCTGGCGACGACGTTCTGAGTCTGATTTCCGCTTAGACCGTTGAAGGTTTGACTGGCCGGAGTGAAACTATACCCGGCAAGGGACGGCGTTACCGTATAACTGCCGCCGGCATCCACGGTAAAGCTGTAGTTTCCCGAGCTGGTGGTGACGACACTGCCGCTCTGCGACCCGCTCAGGGTCACCGTGACGCCGCTCAACCCGCTTCCGGACAGGGTTACTTGTCCGGAAATCGTGAACATCACCCGACTGGCAACGAAGTTTTGGGTCTGATTTCCGCTGAGGCTGTTGAAGGTTTGGCTGGGCGGACTGAATGTATAGTCGGCCAGCGACGGTGTCACCGTGTAGCTGCCACCCCCCGCCACATTAAAACTGTAGCCGCCCGAAGAGTTGGTGACGACGGTACCGCTCTGCGACCCGCTAAGGGTCACCGTAACGCCACTTAGGCCGCTCCCGGCAAGGGTGACTTGTCCTGAGATGGTGTAGGTCACCGGGCCGGTGAACATAACCGAGAATACAGTGCCATCGCTGTTGGAGCCGCCATTCTTGGCTGTACCGTAAAGGCTCACACCTGATGAGGGGCAGGACGTCGTGGAAGTCGGACATTGCACCAGCGCGGCGGCGGGATTGGAGCCGTCCGTCCCGGAAAGCGGCAGGCTGCTCAGGCTGCCGGCCGGTGTAACTTGGAAGACGGTGCCGCTATTGCCGGCCCCGCCTTGCTGGGTAGTGCCATAGAAATTCCCGTCCGTGCCCAGGACCAGTGTCGCCGCCGGAGATCCTCCGTCAGGTCCACTGCCGGTGAAGCTGTATAGAGTAGTGAGCCCCTGGCCGGGTGTGTACTTGAACACCGCGCCGTTGTTGGTCGTCCCGCCCACCTGTGTGGTTCCGTAGAAATTGCCGTCGGCGGCCTGCATCAGCCCGGCGACGGGGGTGCTGCCATCGATACAACCGCTGGCGACGCAAAAGCTGTAAAGCGTCGTTAAAGTGCCGGTTGTGGTGATATTGAAAATCGTGCCGGCTCCGCCTGTGCCGCCGGCTGAAGTCGTCCCGTAGAGGTTGCCGTCGGTACCTTGAATCAGTCCCGCTAGCGGAACCCGGCCGTCCGTGCAACCTGTGTTTGCGGCAAGGCACTGGAAGCTGTAAAGCGTGTTCAGGCTACCGGACGACGGCTGGAATTGGAAAATCGTACCGGCTCCGTTTGTCCCGCCGGCCGATGTCGTGCCGTAAAAGTTGCCATCCGTACCCTGTACCAGTCCCGCCAGGGGAACGCTGCCGTCTCCAGCCCCTGTGAAAGCGTAGAGGGTGGTGAGCGTGGAAGTTGCGGTGGCGTACTTGAAAACCGTGCCGAAACCGTGTTGCCCATTCTGTCCGCTGGTCGTCCCGTAGAAGTTACCGTCGGCGGAGCTTTGGATTAGGCCGGCCGCAGGACCGGATCCGTCAGTTCCGTTGGTAAAGCTATACAGGGTTGTGGGTCCGCCCGATGGGGCCATGCTGAAGATGGTGCCGAATGCGTCTTGCCCGTTGCCGCCAGTACTGGCCGTCCCACCGTAATAGGTCGTTCCATAGAGGTTGCCGTCAGCGCCCAGGACGAGGGCGCCTTCCGGAGTTGCTCCATTAGTCGCGATGAAATTCGCCAGCGTGGTAAAGCCCGGGTTGATCAACAACGGCAAGGTTTCGCTATTCGTCTTGCTGCTGGAGTCCGTGACGGTGAACTGCGGATTGTAGTTGCCCTGGCCGCCGGTGGCCGGGGTGCCGGTGAGCACGCCACCGGTAGTGAAGCTGAGCCCGATAGGGAGCCCGGTGGCCGACCATGTGTAGCTGCCCGTGCCGCCGGTTGCCACAAAAGTCACCGGACCGTAGGGCACGCCTACGCTGCCCGATCCGAGCCCTGTCGGACTGCTGATCTGCAAGGCGGGTGTGTTGATGAGCAGCGGTAAGGTAGCACTGGTCGTGTTGCTACTGGAGTCGATTACCTTGAACTGCGGAGTATAGCTGCCCTGGCTTCCCGCGGCCGGCGTGCCGCTCAGCACGCCGCTCGTGCTGAAGGTCAGGCCCGAGGGGAGCCCCGTCGCCGACCAAGTGTAGCCGCCCGTACCTCCAGTCGCCATGAAGGTCACCGGACCGTAAGCCACGCCTACCGTGCCCGGTGCCAAGGAAGAGGGACCAGTGATCTGCAAGGAACCGATGACGAGCAGCGACAATGTAACACTTGTGGTGGTGGAGTTGGTATCCGTTACGGTGAACACCGGATTGTAGCTGCCCGGGCTACTCGTTGTGGGCGTGCCGCTCAGCACCCCGACGGTGCTCAAAGTCAAGCCCGCGGGAAGCCCCGTCGCCGACCAGGTGTAGCTGGGAACGCCCCCGGACGCCGTAAACGTGACGGGACCGTAGGCCATGCCGGCCGTGCCCGAGGGCAGGGAGGCCGGACCAGTGATCTGAAGAGCACTGGCAAACTCCGTCACCAAGCCTCCCGTAGTGTTACCCCCGTTGCCTGCGGAACCGAAATAGGCATTGGTCGTCTGGGAGGTCGAACTAGCGAAATCCAGGTATAGGGCAGTGGTCGGATCCACAGGAGAGGACATCGTCACGGTAAGCAAGAGGTTCCCGCTTGCCGGATTGTAATTGAAGGGTGTCCCGGAAATGACCAACTCTCTGCTGCTTGAATTAGGGATAGGGATGATGTTGGGAAGCGGACCGCTGAAAAACGTCTGGCTACCGGGTCCGATATTATTCTGGTAATTCGTGAGATCCAGCATTCCCACCGCTTTGGAGGTGTAGGAGAAACTCAGCGTGTAGGTTCCCTGTGCCTTGCTGCCATTGTTGTGGGTTACGGTATCAGAGAAGGTAATCGTCGAAAAAGTCAGCGGTGCGGAGAATGCCGTGCTTGCGTAGACTTGCTGATACGTCCCTAACCCAAAAAATACCGGGCAGCCAAACGGGTCGCAATTGCCGGTGCCAGCAGGCGGCGGACCCACGATGACATATGCGGCTTGCACACTGGTGCCGATGAAAGCTGCGGCCAAAACGCCACACCTTAGGGCGGCCTTGATCATACTCTTCTCCTGCGTTCCCAAATCACTTGTGAATGTGTTAGTCTAAAGATCATGATACTCATTCCGGGATGCGATAACCAGAGCTAGATTTTCGACCTGGTACTGGGTTCAACGCGAGCCCGTTCTTCAACAAGTCCTTCTCAGCTGTGTGCAGTTTTCCGGCGCACGGCGTGGCCATGATTTAACTCGTGTTGCCGGCGCGCGCACCGCGCGATGCCGTGCACGGGAGACTGGCCGACCACCCTGCGCATCCAAAAGAGGCTCCCACCCGGACGTGGAGCGCCCGGCTGGTGTCGCCAGGGGACATTCCAATTCGGCCACGTGGCGAAAATTTCAACAGCACGTCGCGGGCTGGGACTAGTACCCCAACCGCGCCGTACCGGGTTCTCTTGGCGATGATCTGGTTCACATCCACCCTGCTGGCGGTTGTAATCTTCCGCACGTCCCGGTGGCGCTGCATAGGCTTCAGCGATCGCCAGACATTCATCGCCTCCACCATCAGGTATTCGTGCAGCGTAGCATATTTCGTTCTATCGCATCACGGGTTCAGCACGGCCTGCTTCGGCGCCTCAGGACCGCTGTAATCGTTTACGAGAAGCCGTCGGGTACGCCGCGCCTCTCGTTTCTCAGATCACATTGACGAATACACGTCCACATCGCTTGCAGGCCCGGAATGCGGCGTGTCCCGCGTACGGCAGCATTTCCACTTTTTGCACACTACCCAGATCGGTCGGATAGTGTACGTAGCGGAGGTGCCAGAACCAGAATATGAGCCGTTTCATTTGCTCTTTCCTTCCAGGTCGCTCGTTACCGAATCGATCCGGTGCACGGTAACCTCTGAGCGACTCTTTGCCTTACAGTACGCCGTTTGATAACTGTGCGCAACGCTTACCAAAGTTAACCAATGTAATCCGACATCCGGCGCCGCGCTTTTCGCATGGATTGTCCGTGTTTAAGAAAAAGGGCCGGATCGAGAACGCGCGCTTCGGCTTGTACGCCGCGCCCAACAACATCACTTGATGATAGTCTCTTCCTTCTCATCCACGATCGTATATTCCGCGGGGGGCTGAAATAACATCGGATCTGGCTCCATCCTGCTCAGATTCGTGAGCTTCTCCGTCTGTTCTCCGGCGCGCGGATCAGTCGTCTTGACGAGCAGGATAACCTGCAACTCCCGCGATTCCCAAGTTTCCACCACCCCGGTCAAGGCCGCTTCGTTGCCGATGCGAGAGCCGGGCGGCCAGGTGGTAGTCGCGCGCCGCCCTTCGGCCTGCACGCCCTCGATCGTTTGCGGTTCTAATTTTTCGACGGAAGTCTCCGGCGCCTTCCGTTCGGGGGGTTGCGCCGGCGGCTTCACATATGGTTGCTCCACACCGGCCTTCGCCTCCGCACCCGTCAGCAGCGCCTGCCGGTGCGTGACTTTCTTCTCAGTGTCTACCACATACCTGACTCGCGCCACCGGATCGATGATGTGTACCATCATCGCCGCCTGCGAAGCACTCCTCGCACCCGCCATATGCGGGTACTTCGAGCACTCCTCACGCATCCGCCCAAACGAGTCCCGATATACTCTGATCGCGGCATCGTCTTGCGTGACATGCGAGCCATCCGCCAGCGTCTGCACGTTTTCGTTCACGAACTCGGCGGAAAAGGGCTGCCCGGTAACCACTTTATTGAAAAACGGTTGCCGGCCAAAATAAGGCGCCGGGCGAAATAGACCAGACGGTGTGTTCACCGCTTGCTGCCCAAGCGAGGCCCCGCACGCCAACGTTAAGAACATCGACAGACGCTTCATACGGCCTCTGGCGAAAAGTGTAGCGCCATTTCGCTTTGCGCAAAGGAGCCGGTCACTGTCCAGACCGGTGGTAACCTGCCGGAATCGCGAACAACGAGTCAGGGATAGGCGCGGTCGAGAAATCGCTGGTCTCGACGCGTTCCTCCGTTTCCTTCGAGGTGGCATCCAAATGCTCCAACGTCCCCAAGGTACTGAGGCCGCCGAATCGCCCCGCGCCAACCGCGTTCGGGGCGCGGTCGGGTACCGTGCGTTCAGTCTCCAGAGGCGCCGGGGCATTCTTCATTTCAATCGTCTCCAGCATAGGAACGCCCTGCATCTCCGCCGTCTTTTTTTGGATCACAGCCATTAACTTCTGCGTCGGAGTGGCCTCCGGCGGCGCCCACGGAAATTGGCCGGCATTCCTGGCGTAGAAGGCCTGTAGCTCCTGCGCGCCCGGCACATCCGAAGACAGCCAAATATGAGCCCCCATTTGTGCCTTCGCGCCAGATCGGCCAGCGTCCGGCACATCGATCGTTAGGGTAATGATGACTTCGGCGGCATTGTACCCATGGATTTTTCTGGAGTGGCCCGTTTTCTTCACGTCCACCTCGAGGTTCGACCCACTCTTGGCGCCAGCGCCAACGTCCCGAAGGCTCGTGACGCGGTACAAGCGTTGTTTGTGATTAATTTCAGTGAAGGTGCCTGCCTCAAAGTCCATGATCGTAGCAGCTTTTCCGTAATCTACCTTCATCTTCTTGCCCTTCAAGTAGGTCTTGGCTCGCACGGAGTTGGTGTTCGAGGCACCGCGTGAAAGGCGCATGACGGTATAGCTGAAGTCAGCACGGGCGGCGAGGTTGGCTGAGAATGCCAGCAGCACCACCCCAGCCAACCCAGACAGCGATGTCTTCGAGTGAGGCTTCATTTTCATGCCGTCACTATTATACACTGGCTATAGTAATGCCCGACAAACAGGTCTGGAGTTCCCGCTTGTGGAAGTGGCTCCTGCTCGCGACCACGCTGGCCGGCATCGTGGCAGGTGGCGCCGCGTGGCTCGCGGGCCGGCCGGATATCGCGCATTCCGCTTGGGCGGCCGGCACCGTGATCGCGCTGCTGCCCCTGACCCTCTCCGTGCTGCGCACGCTGGCGGCGGGCCACGCGGGCGTGCACATCATCGCACTGCAGGCGCTGGGCGGCGCTTTGTCCCTACACCAATATCTGGCGGGCGCCGTGATCGCGTTGATGCTAGCCGGCGGACAGGCGCTCGAAGAATTCGCCGCCGCGCTGGCCCGCCGCGAGCTCTCCGCGCTGGTCGCGCGTGCCCCGCGAGTCGTACATCGCTACGAAGACGGCAAGCTGACTTCGCCGGATATCGCCGACGTCCGCCCGCGCGATCTGCTCATGGTACAGCCGGGCGAGATCGTACCCGTGGATGGCGTAGTTGAGGACGCCGCCGCCACGCTGGATGAATCGGCGCTGACGGGCGAGGCGGGGCCGGTGACTCGGCGTCACGGCGAGCAGATCCGCAGCGGCACCCTGAACGCGGCCAGCGCTCCGTTCCGCATGCGCGCGACGGCTACAGCGGCCGAAAGCACCTATGCCGGTATCATCCGTCTCGTCGCGCAGGCCCAGACTTCGAAAGCGCCGCTGGTGCGGCTGGCAGATCGCTATGCGATGCTGTTCCTGCCGTTCGCGCTGGCAGTAGCGGCGCTGGCCTGGTGGCTTACGGGTGATGCCATGCGCGCGCTGGCGGTGTTGGTCGTGGCAACCCCGTGTCCGCTGATCCTGGCCGCGCCGATAGCCATTGTCTCGGGCATCTCGCGCGCCGCCCGCCGCGGCATTATCGTGAAGGGCGGCGGCGCGCTCGAAGCGCTGGCGCGCGGCAGGATCCTGATCCTGGATAAGACCGGCACCGTCACTGAAGGCGCGCCGGTGCTCACCAACATCGAATCGTTCGGCGCCTACGATGCGGACGAATTGTTGCGCTTGGCCGCATCGCTCGACATGGTTTCGCCGCATGTGCTGGCGCGGCCCATCGTCAAAGCCGCCAACGAGCGTGGCCTTGAGCTACAATTCCCCGTCAATGTCACCGAAGAGCTTGGCTCGGGCATTCAAGGCCACATCAATGGCCGGCATGTGGCCCTCGGCAAGAGCGATTGGGCCTTCGGGGACGGGCCCGCCCCGCCTGCGGTATGCCGGCTCCGTAGGCGCGCCCTGCTGGAAGGTAGCTCGTGCGTCTTCATAGCCCTGGATGGCGAGCCTGTCGGTGCGCTGGTGCTGGAAGATCCCGTGCGCCCCGATGCGCCGCTCACGCTGCGCGCGCTGCGCCGCGTCGGCTTCGAAAAAATCATGATGCTCACCGGCGATCACGCGGACGTGGCTAAAGTGGTGGGCGCAGTGCTAGGCGTCGACCGCGTGTTCTCCGAGCGTTCGCCCGCTGAAAAAGTCGAAGCCGTGCGCGCACTCCACGATGGCGGCGTCACCGTGATGGTCGGCGATGGCATCAACGACGCGCCGGCGTTGGCCGCGGCGGATGTCGGCGTCGCGATGGGCGCGCGCGGCGCCACCGCCTGCTCGGAAGCTGCCGACATCGTACTGGTGGTCGACCGGCTCGACCGCATGATCGAAGCGGTGCGCATCGCGCGGCGCTCCCGTTTCATCGCGCTCCAGAGCATTGTGGCCGGCATGGCGCTGTCCGGGGCGGGCATGGCGCTGGCCAGCGCGGGCCTGCTGCCGCCGCTGGCGGGCGCGATCGTGCAGGAAGGCATCGATGTCGTGGTGATTCTGAACGCCCTGCGCGCGCTCGGTGGCGGCCGGACGAAGCGTTCCCTAGACACAGGTCACGCCGAAGTCAGCCGGCAATTTCGCGCCGAGCATCAGGAGTTGCTGCCGGGCGTCAAGCGCATTCGCCACCTCGCCGACCAGCTTGACACGATGGCGCCGGCCGCCGCGCGCGCCGAACTCGAGCGGCTCTACGCCTTTCTGGCGAATGAACTGGTGCCGCACGAGAACGCCGAAGACGCCGCCGTTTACCCCGTGGTCGCTCGCCTGATCGGCGGCGAGGATCCCACCGCCACCATGAGCCGCGCCCATATGGAGATCGCCCACCTGGTGCGCGTGCTGGGCCGCACGCTCGAAGACCTGCCGCCCGAAGGCCCCGCGCTCGAAGATCTGCGCGACCTGCGCCGCGTTCTCTACGGCCTGTATGCGATACTGAGACTGCACTTCGCGCAGGAGGAGGAGTCGTACCTGGCGCTGATCGACGAAGGTTGGACACCGTCGGCGAAGCAGGCTGCGCGCAGCGCGAGCTAGGGCGACGAATCGCCCCAGATGGACGACCCAGAGCGGTTTGCCGAGCCGCGACCAGAGGGAGCGGTCCTCCAGAACCCGTTGCGCAAATCGAATGCGTGGACGCCGAATTGTCGCCGAACGCCGAGGTTGATGGTCAGCGACTCCGCGCATACAATATGAGCAGATGTGGCGCTGGCTAATAGCAGCGGTACCTTTGGCTCTGGCGCAGGGCGCGCAGATTGCGCCGCCTTCGCAGCTCTACATCGTATCGGTGTTCTTCTCGGACTACGGCCCAGCTTACTACTACCGCTTGCTCGAGGTCACACCGGAAGGATCAGGTTCCCTGGTCCGATACACCCGCGTTGCGACTGTCAACATCTATTGCCCGCGCACGATCGTCCAGAGTGCCGAAGCACGACTACCCAACACTCCGGCTGAGCTGACTGCGGCCAACAACCCCTGCGGCGTCCGGCAAAAGGCGCTGAGCGCGGCAAGCAAGCGATATCACGAGAGTAGCGGTTTCGAGACCATAAGTTTCGGCATCGTCGCCCAATGCGGCGTCTCACTTGTCACGTTGGCGATTCCGGAGGGAACGCCTCCGGACAAAGTGCGCCTCGCGAATCTGGCGGAAGAGATCGGCCGTGCGGCCTTTGGCGCCGACGACATCTTTTACGATCGAAATGGAGCGGCGGATCTCTCTCTCCAATCGGCGGGCGACAAATTGGTCCCCGAGCTGATCTCCGGCCGCTATGATGCCGGCCTCCGCGCTGCCGCGGACGACAGCGAGAGCTTTCGGTCTCTGCTGGAACCTTATCGCGGACCAATCACTGCCGCCGAGGCCGACGCGATCGGTGTCCCGCGCCTGCTCCACCCTGAGGCGTTCCAGTTCAGCCATTTCGTGGCGCCGAAATATTCGAAGCTGGCGTGGGCGGCGCGCATCAGCGGCATAGTCGAGCTGCGGCTGACAGTCGATCCGGCGACCGCCAAAGTGCTCGACGTAGCCGCCGTCTCCGGCCATCCCTTGCTAAAACCCAGCGCCATTGAAGCCGCTAAGCAATGGTGTTTCCAGGCCGGCTCAATCCATCGAGACTCGGTGACCATTGCGTTGGAATACACGCTGCGCTGCCCATGACGCGCAGACACATTGCCACATCATACCCTGACCTGCTTGCCGCCGCTCACAATCGACCGCCGTGCGGCTTCGATCACCTTATCGTTATAACTGCTGTTGGTGGCAGTGGCGATGATGCCTGCGCGATGGATTTCGGCGAGCAGCTTGGCGCGATCCTTGGGGTGTGACTCGACATTAATGATGCTGGTGACGATGCGCTCGATGGAGCGATAGCCGTAGCCCACGGGCACGCCATCGACGTATTGGAAGTAGTCGGGACTGGGCTCAGCGTAAATGGTTGCGCCGGGCACGTCGGGCTTCTCAATGAAGCTGTATTTCAGGCCGCGGTACTGATCCG
>Ga0073928_10006339_pt1 | contig 15977 bp, 18 predicted proteins | sample PaiPotPPA55metaG_FD_76969 | JGI IMG/M metagenome (GOLD analysis project Ga0073928, IMG submission 76969) | Iron sulfur acid spring bacterial and archeal communities from Banff, Canada, to study Microbial Dark Matter (Phase II) - Paint Pots PPA... ... | reverse complement strand
GACGGATGTGTGGCGATGCAGTCCTCACTGGTGCCAAGCACCGCGTGGACGCTGCGGTTGTGTCCGCCAATGGCCGCGCAACCTGATCCAGGGTTGCGCTTGTTGCACGCTGAAAGCCCGTCCCGCAAATAGCTGCAACGCACGCGCTGCATCACATTGCCGGCGGTCGTCGCCTTATTGCGAAGTTGTGTCGATGCACCAGCCAGCAGCGCCTCCGAGAGCACCGGGTAGCGGGTTCGCACGAGAGGATGCCGTGCAAGTTCGGTGTTGGTCACCAGCGCACCAATGCGCAGGCGTCCATCCGGCAGCGTTTCAATCTGTTTGAGCGGAAGACGGTTGATGTCGACCAGTTGGTTCGGGCGCATTACGTCCAGTTTGACCAGATCAAGCAGTGTGGTGCCGCCGGCAAGATAGGACGTTTCCGGCGCGCGAGCATGGTCTAGAACCGCTTGATTAGCGGATTCGGCGCGAGCATAAGTGAAGTCACGCATTGGGCAGGTCCTTCATTTTGACGCGCGCGGCCTGAATCGCCGCGAGAATGTTTTTATAAGCTGCGCACCGACAAATGTTGCCGCTCATTGCTTCACGCACGCTTTCATCATCGGACGGAATGTCGGGATCCCTCAAAATGGCGACGGCGCTCATCATTTGCCCGGGCGTACAGTAGCCGCACTGGTAAGCATCGTGCTCCCAGAACGCTTCCTGAACCGGATGAAGCTGACCATTGCGCTCCAAGCCTTCAATGGTCGTGACCTGATCGCCGTCGTGCTGTACCGCTATGGACAGGCATGAGTTGACCGCATTGCCGTTTACATGAACGGTGCAAGCGCCGCACTGACCGTGGTCGCAGCCCTTTTTGGTACCGGTGAGCTGCAAGCGATCACGTATGACGTCCAATAAAATCGCGTTCGCGGGGACATTAAGCGTATGCGTTTGACCTTTGACGTCTAGCCGGATCCGACGTTCGCCAGCGGCTAGCACTTCGCTGTCGTTGATGACTGGCTGCTCGCTGGACGTTGCTGCCTGGACAGGTCGCAACCACGAAGTTGCTGTCGCACTGACAACGCCAATCTTCAGGAAGTTTCGCCGCGAGGTTTTGCGGGTAGTTTCGGCGTCGGTCGGGGGCTGGCGCCGACGGTCTTTCTCTGAATTCTTGTCTGACATGGACTTGTCTCACCTGACGTAGATTAGAAAGAAGAGAGTGCTGTCTACGGTGCGAGAGACAGGTTCGCCGCCTGACTCGTCAGGCGCGCGCCGCTTCTTCCCACATTGCAGCCCTCTCAATCGCGGGAACGCTGTGCCGATACCCAACTCCCGAACCGGGCAGGTTGTTGAATCGCAGGATTTACATGTCGCTCAATTTGGAGACGACCAGCGATCAGCGGTCAATGCTTGCCATATGCTCTTCCGAAAGGCGCTCACCTTGAACTTTGATGCTCGCGAAAACCTTGGCGATCTCCGCTAAGTCGGCGTCTTCTAGTTTGACCTCTGCGGCGCCGAGGTTTTCCTGGACGCGTTTGATTTTGGTCGTGCCCGGAATAGGCACTATCCACGGTTTCTGAGCGAGCAGCCACGCGAGGGCGATTTGTGCGGGGGTCGCGTGTTTACGTGCGGCCAGGTCGTTGAGCAGATTGAGTACGGGCTGATTGGCGCGGATAGCGTGGGGTGTGAAGCGAGGGAATTGGGCGCGCAGATCGACTGCGCTGTCGAACTTCGTGCCCGCATCAATCTTGCCGGTCAGGAAACCTTGGCCCAGCGGGCTCCATGGAACAAAGCCGATATCTAGTTCTTCACAGATCGGCAGTACGGTGGCTTCCCAATCGCGCGTCCACAACGAATACTCGTTCTGCACGGCGGTCACCGGATGGACCGCATGAGCGCGGCGCACGGTCTGAGCACTCGCTTCCGACAGGCCATAGTGCTTCACCTTGCCCGCCTGGATCAGGTCTTTCAGTGCGCCAGCTACTTCCTCGATTGACACGTTCGGATCAACGCGATGCTGGTAGAACAGGTCGATCACGTCGGTTTTCAGGCGCTTGAGCGATGCGTCGGCCACCTTCTTGATGTGCTCCGGACGGCTGTTCAGACCCGGATAGGCATCCAGGTCAAAACCAAACTTCGTCGCGATGACCACTTCTTTGCGAAAGGGTGCAAGTGCCTCACCGACCAACTCCTCGTTTGCTCGAAAGCCGTACACCTCCGCTGTGTCAAAGAAGGTGACGCCGCCCTCATAGGCCGCACGGATGACCGCAATCGCCGCCTGCCTTTCGGTTGGTGCGCCGTAGCCGGAGCTCAGGCTCATACAGCCGAAACCGAGTTCCGACACTATCGGGCCGTTCGTTCCAAGTTGACGCTGACGCATGGGGTGTCTCCGGGTTGTAGTGGAAAAAAGGGGCGAACTCGCGACGGGCGCAGCAGGCTCGCGTGACGAAAAACGTCGGTCAGAACAGCTCACTTCCCAATGCCCCCCACTGTAGGCACAATGACTAAGAAGAAAAACACCCAAATACTCAACGCCGTATGAAGATAATCTTCACAATATGAGACTCAACCAACTCGACGGACTTCTTGCATTCTGGAAGGTCGCGGAGCACCGCGGTTTCACCGTGGCTGCAGCAGCGCTTGAGGTTTCCCCTTCCGCGCTCAGTCAGGCAATCAGGAATCTTGAGGCGCGACTCGGTGTCAGATTGCTTAACCGGACGACTCGCAGCATTAGTCTCACTGAAGCCGGCGAAGCCTACCTTTCGCGAATCGGACCGGCGCTGAGCGACGTACTGGACGCAGGAGAACAGATTCACGCGCTGCAGGGGCAGCCGTCGGGTCTGTTACGCATCAATGCAGCTCGCATTTCCACCGTCATGGTGCTCCAGCCGCTGCTGGCGGGATTTCTGCAAGCCTATCCTGACATCCAGATTGAGCTGACAAACGATGAGGGCTACGTTGACATTGTTGAGCGCGGCTTTGATGCCGGCATTCGAATGGGGGAAAGCGTCCAGAAAGACATGATTGCAGTGCCTTTAGGCGGTCCGATACCCGTGGCCATTGTCGGATCGCCGGACTATTTCAAGCAACGATCCATCCCGGAGCATCCCTCGGATCTTGAGAATCACAATTGCGTCCGATTCAGGTTCTCCGGCAGTGGGGCCATTTACAAGTGGGAGCTCCTGGTCGATGGTCGGCTCGTCGAGTACGACGTCGGTGGCAATCTGACTATTAGCGATTCGTTGTTCTCGGTCCAGGCTGCGTTGGACGGCATTGCGTTGGCTTATACATTCGAGCAAATCGCACTTCCCCACTTGCAGGCCAAAAGGTTGACGCGCGTGCTGAGCAGCTTTTCCCCGACATTTCCGGGATTTTTCCTGTATTACCCAAGCAGGCGGCAGCTGCCCTCGAAGCTAAAAGCTTTGGTGGATTATGTGAAAACGCATTCGCAATCGCGATGAGACCGTTCCGAACGTCAACGAACCTGCAGAGTGCGGTGATTGCAAGATACGACGAACGGCCGTTAGGTTCTGAGCTGCGGTCGTTCGGAGCGATGTCCGCGAACAGCCGTTCCTGGCCAACAGCACCAGTTCGATGAACGTGCCACCGTGAGGGCGTTTGAAATCTCAGGGGCAGCTTTCCGACGGTCTGTTTGAACGCGTACTGTCGGCCATCAAGAGACATCCGCCGACGAACAACGAATGTCCGAGATAGGCCGTTGAACAACGGCCGATGGAGCCGTCTTCGACTCGACTGGCGTCCTGGTCCTTCGCAAATATATGGAAGGTCGCGGTCGGGTTTTTAGTCATTCAGGCCGATAGGCTTTTTCATTCCCATCATTGCCCACCGGAGCGATGGTTCAGCTTTACCGCAAGACACGCAGAAAGCGAGTTATTGAATTAGCGAATCATTGGTGACCGGCGTGGCTATCAGGCGGAGCGCCTGTTTTGCTGTTGCTGATACCTCGGGTAGTCGGTGTAACCGACATGCGTGCCTCCCCAGAATTTCGAACGATCATATTGGGCAAGGGGGAACTTATGTTGCAACCGACGTGGCAGATCGGGATTGGAGGCGAAGTATCGGCCGAATGCGACCAGGTCGGCATCTCCCTTTCGCAGGATTTCTTCCGCGCTGTCGCCGTTGAAGCCGCCGGCCGCGATGATCGGGCCATCGAAAGCCTTGCGCAGGAGAGCGGAAGCCACCGGCTTCTGATACTCGTCCAGCGTCTCAACACCTTTGACGCGCGGCTCGATAATGTGCAGATAGGCTATGCCGATCTTGTTCAATTGCTCTGCCGCATAAGTGAAGGTGACGTCGGGATTCGAGTCGAAGATTGAGCCCCACTGTCCGCTTGGCGACAAGCGCACGCCCACGCGGTTCGCACCCCACACCGATACCAGGGCGGCGACCAGTTCGAGCATGAAACGCGCGCGTTTTTCGATAGTGCCGCCATAGGCATCGGTACGCTTGTTGGTGCCGTCCTGCAGGAATGTGTCAGCCAGGTAGCCATTGGCCGAGTGTAGTTCAACGCCGTCAAGGCCGGCTGCAAGTGAGCGCTCGGCGCTCTTGCGGTAGTACTCGATCACGGTCTGGATTTCGTCAATATCGATTGCGCGGTGCATCGAAACCGGTACCCAGCCATTGTGCGTCAACGCTTCCCCTTCGAACGGCACCTCTGACGGCGCGATCGGTGCCGGTCCGCCTGTCAGGTCGACGTGCGACTGGCGTCCGTCGTGCCCTAACTGCATGAAGATGCGCCCACCTTTCGCGTGCACGGCATCCGCGATTCTTTTCCAGCCCGGAATGTGTGAGTCTTGATAAATGCCAGGCGCACCGAGGTAGCCGCGGCTGTCGTAAGACACATGCGTCGATTCGGTAATGATCAGGCCGCCGGCGGAAGCGCGTTGCGTGTAGTACTCCAGCATGAGTTCGCTGGGACTGTCGTCGCCGTTGGCGCGAAGACGCGTGGTCGGTGCATGCACCACACGGTGATTCAAGGTGTAAGGGCCGATTTGAAGCGGCGAGAAGAGTTTGGTCATGACGAATCCTTGGGGTTGGTGTCGAATGCAATTGCGCGAGGGCGCACTAGCGCTGCTGCCGTCCGGTGGTGCCGCGATCCAGCTCGCAAAATTCGTGGTCGGACAAGGTGATCGCGCCGGCCGCCACGTTCTCTCCAAGATGCGTGACCCGGGAGGTCCCTGGTATTGGCAGGATCACCGGACTGCGCTGCAATAACCAAGCGAGGGCGATCTGTCCGACGCTCGCCTGATGGTTGCGCGCGATGGTGTTCAGCAGCGAGCCGGGACGGGTCAACGCACCGGCAGCCAGCGGGAACCAGGGAATAAAGCCAATCCCGTGGGCGGTGCAATAGTCGAGCACGTCCTCGCTGCCGCGATCACCCAGGTTGAAGCGGTTCTGCACCGTCGCCACCCGGAAATATTTCGATGCGGCCTTGATGTCGGCCACCGATACCTCGCTCAATCCCGCGTGGCGAACCACGCCGCTGTCGATCAGGTGGCGTACGGCGCCGAACTGCTCGTCCCGTGGCACGGCTGGGTCGATGCGATGTAACTGCCACAGGCCGATTTGTTCAATACCAAGCCGTTGCAGGCTGCCATGGGCTTGCTGAACCAGGTACTCCGGGCGACCCTGCGGTGTCCACTCGTTGGGACCCGTGCGGGCAAGTCCTGCCTTGGTTGCCACGAGCATGTGGGCGCCATAGGGATGCAGCGCTTCGCGGATCAGTTCTTCGGAAACGTTCGGACCATACGAGTCCGCTGTATCGATGAAATTCACCTCGAGTTCGGGAAGACGACGCAGCACGCGGATGGCTTCGTCCCGATCGGCGGGCGCGCCCCAGATACCTGGGCCGGTGATTCGCATCGCGCCAAATCCGAGTCGCCGGATCTCGGTGTCGCCGCCAATCTTGAAAGTACGGTGTGGGATATTCATGGTGCCTTTACTGCCTATGTGAAGCCATGTGAAGCCCGTCAAGGTTGCCGGGCGCTACGCCACCGGGACGCGGGTGGTGCCGCCTGCAAGCAGGCTGTAGCGGCGACCAACATCTGCCGCCTGATAACGATGCAACCGCGATCCTCACGCCGCAGAGACCGCCCCTTCGCGCGCCCTTATCAGATGCTTGCCGATACAGCCGGTCAGGATCAGCGCCGCCACCTCGCAGCCGGCGGCGGTCCAGCCGAGATCGCTCGCCGAGGTGAAACTCAATGTGAGGGAACCGACCGCGAACGTCCCAAGCGCCAGCCAGTAAAGCGGCGCAAGGGAAGCAGGCTGGCTGGTGGTGGTGGTGTTCATCATGTGCTCCGCTTACGCTGCCACCGCGTCCTTGCGGTAAAACGGATAGTCCGTATAACCGACGTCCGTTCCGCCAAAGAAGCTGGGACGGTCATACAGATTCAGCGGCAACTGGAGACGCAGGCGTTCGGGCAGATCCGGATTGGCGATGAAGTCGCGGCCAAACGCGACCATGTCTGCGTCGCCCGCCTGCAGGATGGCTTCGGCCGTTTCGCCCTTGAAGCCGCCCGCCGCGATGATGATGCCCTTGTAGTGCTTGCGAATCAGCTGCGCGGCAACCGGGTTCTGATCCTTGCTCTCGTCGTCAACGTTGCCGAGTACGCGCGGTTCGATCAGGTGGATGTAGGCCAAGTTCAGCTTGGCCAGTTCCTGCGCCACGTAGCTGAAAAGGCCTTCCGGATTGCTGTCGGACATGTCGCCCCAAGTGCCGCTCGGGCCAATGCGCACCGCTACGCGTTCGCTTCCCCACACCGAGATAACGGCTTGAGTCGCTTCGATCAGGAAGCGGGCACGGTTTTCGAACGAACCGCCGTAGATGTCGGTGCGCTTGTTGCTGCCGTCCTGCAGGAACTGGTCGAACAGGTAACCGTTGGCGGCGTGCAGTTCAACGCCGTCGAAGCCTGCCTCATTGCCGCGAATCGCGGCAGTGCGGAAGCTCTCGACCAGGTCGGCAATCTCGGGGATGGTCAGCGCGCGGCTCGGCGTGTTCGGGACCCAGCCCGCTTCGGTGTAGGCCACACCGCCATGCGGCACGGCGGAAGGCGCCACCGGTTCGGCACCGCCCGGCTGCAACTGGCTGTTGGACTGGCGGCCAGCGTGATACAGCTGCAGGAAGATGCGGCCGCCTTTGACGTGCACGGCGTCGGTTACTTGCTTCCAACCGGCGATCTGGCTGTCGTCGTACAGGCCGGGCGCACCGAGGTAGCCGTTGCCGTTGGGTGCGGCAATAGTGGCTTCACCGATCAGGAAACCGCCTTCGGACGCGCGTTGGGCATAGTATTCGGCCATCAACGGACCGGGCTTGGCGCCTTCTTCGGCACGCATGCGGGTGAGCGGCGCGAGCACTACGCGATGGGAAAATTCGTAGGGACCGACTTTGATGCTGGAATGAAGTTTGGACATGATTTCCTCAAGATTCAGTGGCTGTTGAAGTTCGATCAACAGCGGGCTTTCGACCTTGGAGGAGAGTGTATGGACGGAACTGAATAAGAAAAATAGGCTAAGGTTCCGAATATATCGGACACATGTGTCTCTAATCGATCCCGGGATCCGGCAATGGACAGCCTCAGTGGTATTTCGATGTTCGTGCAGGTGGCCGAGACCCGCAGCTTTACTGAGGCGGGGCGGTTGCTCGGCGTATCGTCTTCGGCGGTAGGCAAAAGCATTGCGCGCATCGAGGATCGCCTGGGCGTGCGGCTCTTTCACCGCAGCACGCGCAGCATCACGTTGACGTCCGAAGGCGCCTTGTTCCTGGAACGGTGCCGGCGCATCCTGGGTGAAGTCGAAGCGGCGGAAGCTGAATTGTCCGATGCCGCCGGCAGCCCTCGCGGAAGGTTGCGGATCAGCACGCCACAGTTGTCCGGGCTGATCATGCCGGTGCTCGACGGCTTCATGACGCAATACCCGGAAATCGAAATCGATGTCGATTTTTCCGATCGCATGGTGGATATCATCGAAGAAGGCTTCGATGCAGTCATCCGCACGGGCGAGCAGCTTGATTCAAGGCTGGTATCGCGACGGCTGGGGTCTTGTGGGCAAGTTCTGGTCGCTTCGACCGGATATATCAAGCTTCATGGTGTTCCCACGCATCCTTCCGAGCTCGTTCGGCACGGCTGTTTGCTGCATAAGTTTCCTGTCACCGGCAAGCTGGAACGATGGCCGTTCAAGCTCGCTGCATCGGAAGCGGAGCCGGAGCTACCTCAAACCTTCGTCAGCAACACCATTGAAGTCCTGGGCTATCTCGCGCTTCACGATAAGGGCTTTGCTCTGCTCCCAACCTTCCTCGTGCGGGATGCCCTGGCGAGCGGCGCATTGCATAGCGTGCTGGGTGATTTCCTGGACCAGACCGTCACCTTCTGGATCTTGTGGCCGGCAAGCCGTTACGCCTCGCCCAAGCTGCGTGTTTTCATCGACTATGTCAGTGAGAATCTGCAAGTCTAGATCGAGCAAGGTGTGGCGCGGAGTGCGAGCGTTCGCCGTTGTCATGTGGGCCGCATTGCCCATCGCTCGAGCGGACAGTGTCTGCTGGACCGGGCTCACGCCTGTCGTGGTAGCGGACTCAGATGTCCGAAATGATCGGAACCCAAGACCATTTATCTTCGTTCCCCTGAGCCCTATTATTCCGGTGTCGCTGGGCAGAGTTCCGCGCAGCCTTACATTGGAGAATTCTCTTGAAGAGCATTGCGAGCGCAGCTAAGGGCTCCGGAAAAATCAGGGTGGGCGTCATCGGCCTGGGCCATTGGTCAGAATATGGACACATCCCTTCTCTGAAACTGCTGCCGGAATATGAACTGACGGCGGTCTACAGCCGCAGCCAGGAAAAGGCGGCGTCACTGGTCGCGCGCCATGGATTCAAATACGCCGCAGCCTCGCTGCAGGAACTGGTATCGCACCCCGAAGTCGATCTAGTACTGGTGTTGACGCCCGCGTTCCAGCATGAAGAGGGTATCCGCGCTGCCATCGCGGCGGGTAAAGACGTCTACTGCGAATGGCCCCTGACGCCGAGCACTGCGTTGTCCAGCGAGTTGCTCGCGTTGGCCGACAAAGCGGCTGTGCGTACCATCGTCGGTCTGCAACGGCGCCTTAATCCGGGCTACCGTTATGTGCGCGACTTGCTGGACCGGGGCGAGATCGGCGAGGTACGTTCGGTGCGCCTGCACGTGAGCGTCGAGTATTTCCAGCGAGAACGGCCTGCGTCGCTTTACTACACCATCCCCGAAGTGAATTTCTCCAGTCTCTTGTCGATCTATGGCGGCCATTTTCTAGACGCCTTGTTTTCGACGATGGTCGGTTATCCGCAGAGCCTGTCGGCGCTGACTGTCAATCAATTCAAGGAAATAACACTGGTGGAAACCGGCGAAACGCTGCCCCACACCAGCGCGGACCAAGTCGTACTGGCGGGGACCTTCGCCAATGGCGCCGTGCTGAGCGTCCATCTCGAGGCGGGAAAGCGTAATAATTTCGGTGTGCAGATCGATATCACCGGCAGCAAGGGCGATCTGAAAATCTCGAACACCACCAGCTTCGGCGATACCTTCAACCACATCGAAATCGCGCGGGGTGACGCACAACCGCTAACCGGGCTGGCTATTCCATTGGAATATGAATGGCTGCCGCCGGGAGAACTCGGGGCGAGCGTTGTTGAGTTGGCGAACCTGTATTCCGTCCATGCACGTGACGTCAAGACCGGTTCGACGCTTGCGCCCACTTTCGCGGACGCGATCCGCATGCATGAACTGATCGAACAAGTCGCGGAATCGAATCGCTCCGGTAAACGCGTCCAGCTCTCCTTCAGCATGCCTGCTTAAGCCGGGCAGCCGGCTGAAGTATCGACGGCGTTAGTGGGGCCATCGCCGTCGATACTCTTGATCCACGCGCTCAAGCGCGTTGCCCAGTCAAACGACGGAGTCCGATCAAGGTGACTACCCGTCAACACGACCGAACATGCTGCGGGCAGATACCCTTTGGCTGCGAGAATCAATTTTCAAACATTGTCTTCGCCGGTGTATTGAAACTATTGACGAAGTCGTGCTCGTCCGGCCCCACGTTCGCACGCATCGGTCTGGCCGCTTCGACCGGAATCTCATTCGCGTCCGTGCCCAGGACCTTGATCGTCTCGTCGATGAACTGCTCGAGCGGCATCGCCATTTCGGCTTCCCTCATACCAATGCCGTGACTAATGTGAAAAATACGTCGGTTGAGCGAAAAACATCGATCTGCGAAAGTCGCGCAACGCAACGAGATGCAAACGCCTGCCAGATAACTATCCTGACTTCAGAGTGCAAACTTCTCTACACTCCAGGAAAGCGCGGTAAGGAAAGCAGTACCTCCAGTAGGGGATTCATCGTCCCGTCTTCGGGACAGCGGTGCCGTTTTCTGGCCGATGAGACCACATTCTGACCAGGTTCCGCTCGGGGAAACCTGTGCATCCCCGTTGCGACCCATCAAGGAGTTTGTGATGCAGCGAATTGGTTTTGTAATCCTACCGGATTTCCAGATGCTGTATTTCGCTGCCCTGTCAGTGTTCGAGTTCGCCAATATCAGCGCGGGAAAGCAGTTGTACAGTATCGAGTTATTGTCCGAACATGGCGGTATGATGCGCAGTTCGCTCGGTGCCATGATCGAGACCACGCCGTTCGGCGATCCCAACTTTGATACATTGCTGGTCGGCGGCGGAACTGCAAGCGTGACTGCATCGCCAGCTGTCGTGGATTTCGTGCAGCGTGGACATTGTGCGTCGCGTCGGATTGCATCCATATGCACTGGTGCGTTCGTTCTGGGACAAGCCGGTATCCTCGATGGCAAGCGCGTGACGACTCATTGGATTGCCGCGTGCGAGCTCAAAGAGCGCTTCCCCCTGGTCAGGATAGAGCCGGATCGTATCTTCATCATCGATGGATCGATATGGACGTCGGCCGGTATGACAGCTTGTATCGACTTGGCGCTTGAGATGGTCGAAAAGGACTATGGCGCGGATCTCGTTCGCTCGGTCGCTCAAAAACTTGTTGTCCATCACCGTCGTGGGGGTGGTCAATCGCAGCATTCCGAGTTGCTCAACATGGACGCCAAGTCTGACCGGATTCAGACCGCGCTCGAGTATGCGCGTCGAAACCTGAAATCTCAGCTCTCGGTTCAAGAACTTGCCGATGCGGCCTGTTTGAGCTTGCGTCAGTTTAGCCGGGCATTTCGCGCGGAGACCGGTCAGTCTCCTGCTAAGGCGGTCGCGAATCTGAGGTTGGAGGCCGCGCGCCTCTTGATAGAGCAAAGCCGTCATCCAGTCGACGTGGTCGCGACAGAGACCGGCTTCGCGGACTCTGAGCGGATGCGCCGCGCGTTTGTGCGCGCCTTCGGTCATCCCCCACAGGTTATACGAAACAATGCGCGGGCGGAATTCTCCGCTGCCTGATCGCATCCGTGCTCTGGAGAAGTAGACGGAGGAAACATGCTCTCCTCCATCGCCCACGGCAGTGCTGTTCAGCCCGCGGCTTGCACGACCAGTTTCGCGACCGCATCCGGTTGGGAAAGCATCGCCACATGACTTGCCGCGACGGTGATCGTCGTTGCTTCAATTCGTTCCGCCATCTTCTTTTGAAGCTCGGGATGGATGGTGTGATCCTCGCTGGCGAGTAAATACCAGCTGGGCTTTTCCTTCCACGCCGGCGCAGTCACTTCACCGCCCAACGCAGCGCCCGCCAGGGGATTTTGCGTTGCAAAGATCATCGCGCGCTCGGTTGCCGTCAGATCCTGAGCAAATACCTCATCGACCCCTTCGCGTGTGAGTTTGAAGAAATGATGCTCGTCGGGGCGGACGACCTCGAGCAGGCGAGTGGGCGGCCCACCGGCTCCAAGTGATGCGGCCGACTCACCGATATCCGGCGCGAACGCCGCGACATAGACAAGCCCCGCAACTTTCGGATCGGAGCCAGCCTCTGTAATGACAACGCCGCCGTAGGAATGACCCACCAGCAGTAGCGGACCGTCTATTAGCGCAATCGCCCGCTTCACGGTCGCCACGTCATCTGCCAGCGACGTCAGCGAAAGCGAAACTGCAGTACCCGTGAGACTGGCAGCGTCGATGAGAGGCAAGACTTTCTCCCAAGCAGAGGAATTGGCCCAGGCGCCGTGAACAAAAAGGATATTTGATACCTTCGCCATGATTGCTGTCCTATCTTATGCGACTGCTGTCGCTGTGTATGTCGGGATGACGAAGCTATATTTTCGGTTGGACGGTTGTCACCGTGAGGTCGAAGATCCCACCATTTCGGCCACTACGTATCCTGCTGCTTCCCGATTTATCTGCAGCTTGACGGAGCTAGGAGAGTAAGCTTGGTGCAAACGACATTTCGCTGCCACCGCCAATGATCGCAGTGTCGAACGCTGTATCGCCGGTTATCGGATGTAAGCAAGGCTTCGCCATCCACGGCAGCCAGAAGCTGGAGAGAGTCGCGTCGCGCGTGATGACAACGAGGCAGCGCTAGAGCGTTGGCCGCTCATCAGGGACGTGTGCTTGAAATCATGATTTATTTGGGAGTATTCAATGAACGATCTTTTGGCTCTCGCCATTGACGCACATGGCGGTCTCGAGCGTTGGAACGGTTTCACGGAACTTAAAGCGGCGCTGTCGGTTGATGGCGCGATCTGGCACTTGAAGCAGCAGCCTGGGCTACTTACTGACAAAATCTTCGAGATTAAAACGCACACCGAGCAGTTGACGATCACGCCGTTCACCGCGCCAGGTATGCGTAGTGTGTTCGTACCCGATCGCATTACCCTGGAGACCCTGGATGGCAAGGTTGTAGAAAATCGCGAGAATCCGGAGGCGGCTTTTGCCGGGCAGACGATCGAGTCTCCGTGGGACAAGCTTCATGTCGCGTATTTCGCCAGCGAGGCGCTGTGGACCTATTTGACGTCGCCATTTCTCTACACGTATCCCGGTTTCGAAAGCGAGGAGATCGAACCCTGGCACGAGAACGGCGAAGTCTGGCGGCGTCTGAAAGTCACTTTTCCGGACCATATCGCGAGCCACACCAAAACGCAGGTTACGCATTTCGGGCCCGATGGATTGATGCGGCGTCACGACTATACCGTGGACATTTTAGGTGGTGCGACCGGTGCGAACTACACGACCAACTATCGCGAGTTTCAAGGCATCATGATGCCGACCACGCGTCGTATCTATGCTTATGACGAAGCAATGCAGAAGGTACCTGAGCCATTGCTGGTCTCGCTCGACTTCGGCGAGCTCACTTTCAGCTAGGTGAGGCGTGCCACGCCATGTTCTGTGAGAGGCATTGACTTGCCGACCGACTTTTCTTCACTGCGCTGCAGTTCGGAACGCTCTCGCTTCCCATCCGGGTCTCATGCCGGCTCTGACACGCATGCGGGCAAGCTACTACGGCGTGCTACAGCCAATGGGCGCTGATTGTTACTCTCAGCGGGCGACAGCCTGCCCCATCCTCGCCGAGGGCACCGCGATCAGCCCCCAAGGGCATGGCTATCCATGTGCGTGGCACAAGAGATGCGCTTAGTAGGCGCCTCACGACCGCTGTAAGTTCCGGAGAACATCGATGGCACAGCATTCCGTAACGGGCAGGTCGATGAAGTCCCGCTTCGTGCCCTTCATGCATGTCAGTCGTCATCGCGAGATCGTTCGGCAGTTCACGCCGAACTGGTTCGCGATGACGATGGGAACGGGCATCGTGTTCCTCATCCTACTTGCTTTGCCGTTCCAATGGAGATGTTGCTTTGCATCACTAACCAGCAGCGCCAGTGGTTTCGGTACAGGCTAGGTGATGTACCTAGTATTTACGCCGACAACCCAATTATCAACTAACAAAGTGAAAGGAAAAATGATGAAAATAGTACGACATGCCTCAGTAGCCTGGGCCGGCGGTTCTAAAACTGGCGAAGGTGCCATAACGACTCAGAGTGGCGCATTGGAGCGGCATCCCTATGGCTATGGAAGTCGCTTTGCCGAGCAGAAGGGGACCAACCCCGAAGAGCTTATCGCCGCCGCGCACGCGGGTTGCTTTACTATGTTTTTGGCGTTCATCCTTGACGGAGAAAAATTAACGGCTGAACACCTCGATACGAAAGCAGCGCTCACGCTTGAAGCGAGTCCGGAAGGGAGTTTTGACATTACGCTGATTCACTTGACTCTAACAGCGAAGATTCCCGGTGTAACTCAGGACAAATTCGATCAACTGGTCGCGCAGGCCAAAGCCGGTTGCGCCGTATCAAAGCTACTGAAGGCGGAGATTCGCCTCGACGCCACCTTACTTCCATCATAGGCATCCGAAAAGAAACTGAGTCCATGAAAACCTCATTAAGCGAGCAATTGCTGGGTACCTGGCATCTCGAAGACTTCACGGAAACTCCAGTAATGGGTGGGGAGAAACGATATCCATTTGGAGAGCATCCGCAGGGTTTCCTGATTTATACAGATGAGGGTTTCATGTCGGCTCAACTTATGAAAGTGGGACGTCGGAAATTCGTATCAGATGATTGGTCAATAGGCACTCCAGATGAATATCGAGAGGAATCGATTGGTTACATTTCCTATGCGGGGACTTATGACGTAGACGTTGCATCGAATACTGTTACGCATCATATTTCGGTTGCCCTGTATCCAAACTGGATCAACAGTCGACAAAAGCGACAGATTACACTCGACCGTGACCGGTTGATATTGCAAACGCAAGAGTTTGCGCGATCAGACGGAGTTAACGTAGTCAGTCATCTATACTGGAAAAGATGAGCTTCGGTCATACGCTTGTCGACGCCCTCCATGCCCAGTGTGCGGGCTCCGCTAGAAGCTGGCGTGATACGCGCTGCTTCGCTCAGCAAAACCTCGTCAGCAACAAGAAGTCTCAAGAGACAATCGAACTTATGCTCTTTGTCTTCCTCCGTTGACCATGTCGGCAGTTTGCTTCGCATTTCACCGCCGCCTCCCTCCCGAGTCTATGATCCCCGATAGCCTTTCCGGGTGACGTCCTCAGTCCGATGCGCTTCCCCATTCATGCGCGACATGGTCCTGACCCGAGCGCGCACCATACGAGTACTGCGCGAAGCCGAAGGTCCGGAGTACGTCAGCTAGCGGGCATTCTGCCAACACGTTGGATTGACTGTAACGGGTCGGCTACGGAAGTTCGGTGCTGGTGGACGGCCGGCGTCGCGCGGAGTTGGTTATTCGTCTCTGTGCGGCCATGTGCCGCCATTCGATGAACATTTGTAACTGTCCGCTTCCCTGTGAACTTGAGCCGATAACGTCCGGCCCTCCGGGAACCTGTCGAGGCGCCATCGCAGAAACTTGGCGCTGCCGATCTATTGGACCAAGGTCCAATTGTTTCGCTAGAAAAACAGGAGCAGATTGCCTGTGAGCGATTGCATACCCTTGCGCGCGCTCCCCAAAACTCGGCCAAGGGTCGGCGGGTTCGGTTTGTGGAGGGCTAAGGCAGGGATCAACGCACTGCGACCCAGCGTGATCAGGCCGCACCGTAGTGGCAGACCCGCGATCTCTGTGGGAATTTATTGTGGCCCAACTGGAGCGAGCAATGAAAGCAATCAAGACATTCAAGCTGATAGGTAGCGCATTGATGGTTGTGGTATCCATCAACGCGTGGTCACAGACTAGCGAATCCGCTGCGACGTCGACTCAATCCAGCATGGCGCCTGCAGATGGGGGAAGTGCGAAAGCCGCCAGACAGGCGAATCGCGCACTCAGCAAGAAAGTACTTCGCGCACTCTCGAAGGGCGGCGTCAACACTTCCAGAATCAACGTAATTGCAAAAGGCGGTGCAGTGGCGCTTGCTGGATCCGTCACTGACCCGACCCAGAGCGACAAGGCGAGCGAGGTAGCGAAGGGCGTGCCCGGTGTGACGTCCGTGAAGAATTCTCTGACACTTAAAGAAGTGGGTCAGTAATCCTTCTTGATCAGGTCGACCGGCTCGTGCCTCCCGGATGAG
>Ga0073928_10006338_pt1 | contig 15979 bp, 14 predicted proteins | sample PaiPotPPA55metaG_FD_76969 | JGI IMG/M metagenome (GOLD analysis project Ga0073928, IMG submission 76969) | Iron sulfur acid spring bacterial and archeal communities from Banff, Canada, to study Microbial Dark Matter (Phase II) - Paint Pots PPA... ... | reverse complement strand
GGCCGGCGCGGATGCCCTATCAACCCACAGTCAACGATCTGCACCAGAACGGCCGCCGGTTTCCGCCCAATTATCTGCACGAAAGCTGGATGGATTATCTCTATTGGGATTCCGTCCTGGAGCCGTGAGCGGTCGCTGCCGGGCGGCTCAACCGTTTCACATTTCGACAACTGTGCCGGGCGCGGGAGCTTCGTCAGTCCCAAAGCGTGCGATCATATTGTCCGAGATGGAAAGAGACTCTTCCGTCCGGCCAAGATAGCGAAGCATAAACTCCTTTCTTGAAAAGCGCCCGGCTCGGCATCCACATTGTCATTGCGACGGGAAGCTTTGCCAGTTAAGAGCCTATAGTGGCAGCGCCGCATGAAGGGTCTTAATCTTGGGCGGGGCACTGGCTCCCGAAAAAAGTGACGGCGCGAGCCAAGTAGGATTCTACATAGGTAATATTATATGTGATGATGATTGGCGAACGCGTCGCTGGGTACAGCCATGGGTTAAAAGTTTCTATATTCTTAACGAGTTTTTAGCTCATGGCGTGCCCGCCGCAGGAGTTATTCTTATAGCGCAAGGCGTATACAAAATAGTCGTGTTTTTTGAAGGAATTAATAATAATAATGATGTGATAATATTAGGAGTTAAACTTGAACCTGCATACATTGTATTCGTCGGTGATTTCGCGGTCGTTGGAGGTGTGGTCGCCATATTGGCGGTTAAACTCTTGAAGAGGTTGATGGAAGATGAGGAGTGATATTCATCATGACATAGGGGAGCCGTGGCGGGGCCTGCCAAAAAAGGTTGTCCTATACGGGCTGATTTGGCTTATTGGAGCTCTTGTTCTTACAGCTCTAAAAATATTAACTGACCCAGATGCCAGACTCGGCAGCTTTGGTAAGCACCTAGACGTTGTTGCGGTGGTAGCTTTTCTTTCTGGCTTCATGTCGATAATGATATATTTCGTGTGGTTGTTCGTGGACAAATTGTATGAGGCCCGGCACAAAAACGCACGCTATCGATCTACTATCGGCGAGGACTGAGCCAGCCGCTAAAAAGAATTTGTTCTGCGTGCAAACCAAGTTTTACTCACTTTGGAATCCGGCCAGCTGGGTGGGCCGTGAACAGTTAATATTGCGTGAGCGCTTTCGGCATTCAAACAACGAGCTCGAAAAATTCAGCTCAACTCGGCCGCTAGCCTGCGCATGAACGCGATGCAAGCCTCGATCTGCGCGATCTCGATATATTCGTCCGGCTGATGCGCCTGGCCGATCGAGCCGGGACCGCAGATCACCGCCGGCAAATTGGCCAATTGGAACTGGCCTGCCTCGGAAGCGAAAGACACGGCGATCGTGCGGTTCAATTGCGCGAGCTTTAGGGCCAAGGTCTCGGCGATGGACCCGCTTTCCGGCTTGAGGCCTGGAACCTCGACTTCCGTCAGGTTTTCGATAAAGGCGTCCTTGGCGTAGCGCGTGAGTTTTGGAGTCACGACACGGGCGGCGTAATCCTCTAGCCGCCGGAGCGCCAGTTTCTGCTCGACGCCGGGGAGAGCGCGAAACTCCCAACGGAAGGTGCAAAGCTTGGCCATGATATTCCGCGCGGTTCCGCCATGGATCGTGCCGGCATGGACGGTGGATGCCGGAGGATCGAAACGTCCGGACGGATCGCCGCGCGCCGCGAGCTCCTCGCCAAAGCGATAGAGTTCGGTAACGAGATCGCAAGCCGCCTCGACGGCGCTCGCGCCGAGACTTGGCTTCGAAGAATGCGCCTCATGGCCATGCACGATCGTCGCGTAAGCCACGACGCTTTTGTGCGCATCCGCCACGTGCATCGAAGTGGGCTCGCCGACGAGCACGGCGCCGGGGCGCGGCAGATCGGCCCCGAACCGCGCGATCGTGTCGAGCGGTCCGCGGCAGGTGGTTTCTTCGTCATAGCTCAGGAGTATATGGACCGGCGAGGTCAGGCGCGCCCGCTGGAATTCCGGAATCATGGCAAGACAGATTGCGGCAAAACCCTTCATGTCGCAGGCGCCGCGGCCATAAACGCGTCCCGCCTCGCGGCGCAACTTGAACGGGTCACTCGTCCAGGTCTGGCCTTTCACGGGGACCACGTCGGTGTGTCCCGACAAGACGATCCCGCCATCGCGGCTTGGGCCGATGGTCGCGAAAAGCGCGGCCTTATCGCCAGCGGCATTGGGGATTTTTACATAGGCAACGCCAAGGGATTTGAGGTAATCCTCGACAAAGGCGACGAGGCCGAGGTTGGATTTCGCGCTTTCGGTATCGAAACCGATCAGACGCTCAAGCATGTCGAGCGTCGCGTCAAGCCTTTCGTCCGGAACGTGGCTCGCTTGCGGCATGACCGGCGGCTTCACCAATCCTAGACGGCCGCGCGTAAATGCCGCGGCGGTTCAGTTGAGAACGCGCCGGGCGTACGGAGAGTCGAGCGAGAAGACGGGAATTTCCGCCTCGAAAACATCGCCCTTCTCATTCACCATCCGATAGGTCCCGGTCATGATGCCGGAAGGCGTCGTCATAGTGGTTCCCGACGTGTAGCGAAAGGTTTCGCCAGGCTTCAATACCGGCTGTTCGCCGACAACGCCCGCGCCTTTCACTTCCTCGAGCTTGCCGTTGCCATCGGTGATCTTCCAGTGGCGGGCGGTGAGCTGCACGGTCAAATTGCCTTGGTTGGCGATTTCCACGGTGTAAGCCCACCAGAACGAGGCCTCGTCGGCGTCGGAACGCTCGGGCACGAATTCTGGAAGAACAGTGATCTGGATGCCGTGAGTGACGGTGCTGTACATGGGCGTGAGCTGAAATGGCAGGAAGCCGGAAAAACTAGACGCGACTACTCTAGCACAACCTTATACGCGAGGAAAAGTGCTCGGCCGATGCCGCGGGGCTGGCTGGCGAAGGAGCGCGCTCCATGGGAAAGCGCTAAGTCTTTAGAGGATGGCGATAAAAGGGGTTGGTGCCGAATGCGGCGAAGCCGAAGCCATTGTTTTCTTGAACTATTCCAAGTATTTTCGCATAACCGGCGAGGCGGTTTTGTCGGCTCGGCGAAATTCCGCCGTCGTATCTCCTGGCGGTGCTCGCGGGAGCAGCATCCTTCGCCGGCCTGGCGCGGTCCCCGCGACAAAAAACCCGATCTTCCACGCCGGCCGCGGAAAGTCGAGCGAAGCACGAGGCCGGGGCCGCGGCCGGGCCCGCTTTACAACTTTCCGCGAGCCGGTACCTTGCGCAAGAACGCTTCCGCGAATTAACTCGCGGTCAAGCCAACCGTCCGCGGATGGGGCTCTGGATGCGAGGCATGCCTCAAGACATCGAGGATAAGGACCGCCGCGACATCCATGGGCTAGAAGTACGCACGCGGAAAATCCTCTGCGTGTTTCCCCGCTACGCCCCTTCGTTCGGCACCTTTGAATACGCCTATCCGCTGACCGGCGGTGTACGCGCGTTCATGCCGCCGCAAGGTCTGCTGGTGATCGCCGCGGTGCTGCCCAATACCTGGAAAGTCCGCTTTGTCGACGAAAACATGGGCGCAGCGAGTGCCAACGATTTCATCTGGGCCGATGCGGTTTTCGTCAGCGGAATGCACATCCAGCGCCGCCGGATCGAGGATATATGCAAACGGGCGCACGCCTTCGGCAAGGTGGCGGTGCTCGGCGGCCCTTCGGTGTCGGCGTGTCCCGAGCTCTATCCAGGCTTCGATTATCTCCATATCGGCGAACTCGGCGATGCGACCGGCGTGTTGATCGGCATGCTCGGCCGTGACGTTTCGCGCCCGCGCGAACAGATCGTGCTAACAACCAAGTCCCGCCGCGACCTTTGCGATTTCCCGGCGCCCGCCTATGAGCTCGCCGAGATCGGGCGCTATTTTCTCGGCAGCGTTCAGTTTTCGAGCGGTTGTCCCTATACTTGCGAATTCTGCGATATTCCTGCCCTCTACGGCCGGCTTCCACGGCTCAAAACGCCGGGACAGGTCGTCGCGGAACTCGACAAGCTTTTGGCCTGCGGCGTCAATGGCTCGATCTATTTCGTCGATGACAATTTTATCGCCAACCGGCGCGCGTTGCGCGGCCTCCTGCCGCACCTGATCCAGTGGCAAAAACGCAATGGCTATGCCGTCAGCCTCTCTTGCGAGGCGACGCTCAACATCGCCCGTTCACCGGAAATTTTGGCTCTCATGCGCGAGGCCGCGTTCGACACGATTTTCTGCGGGATCGAGACGCCCGAACCCGAGGCCCTGAAAGCCATCGACAAGGCGCATAATTTGATGGTGCCGATTCTCGACGCCGTGCGGACCATCAACCGGTATGGGATGGAAGTGGTTTCCGGAATCATTCTCGGCCTCGACACCGATACCGAGGAATCAGGCGCACGGATTCTCGATTTTCTGGAGCACTCCAAGATACCGATGGCGACGATCAATCTCTTGCAGGCGCTGCCGCGCACGCCGCTTTGGGAGAGGTTGCAACACGAAAACCGGCTGCTCCGCGACGAGGATCCGGAGCGCGAGTCGAATGTGGAATTCAACCTGCCTTACGACGACGTGCTCGCCATGTGGAGGAGCTGCATGGCCAAGGCCTACCGACCGGACATTTTGTTCGCCCGCTACGAACACCAGATGCGCGCGACACGGCCCAATCGCCTCAAGCGGCCGAAAAGCCGGCAACGTTGGTCCGCTCGCAACATTGCCAAGGGTCTCACGATCCTCGCCCGGATTCTTTGGATCGTCGGGGTTCGCGGGGACTACCGGCATACGTTCTGGAAATTCACCCTGCGCCGCCTGGCGCGCGGTCAGATCGAGCCGGTCTTGAGCGTCGGCCTGACCGCGCATCATCTCATCATGTTCGCGCGCGATGCTTGCGCGGGCAGGGGCAATGCTTCGCATTACTCCGCGAAGGCGCGGGTGCTCGAACTCGAAACCACGCCGCCAGCTGAGTGAAGGCAAGGGCGGCTCTTGGCTCGCGGCGCTCAAGCCCGATTCGCGCGCGGCTCATTTCATGCGGAATTTATTGCGAACGCCGAGGCCGAAGAGGAAAAGGAGAATGGTGCCGAGGATGGTTTGAACGGCGGAAAGCACGTCGAGCCAAGCGGGCAGACGCGCAATCACCCAGGCTCGAAAAAATCTTTGCGGAAGCCGAAGACGTTGAGGGTGTTGGCGATGCTCAGTCCGAGGGATTGCCGTGGAGCGAGCGCACCGAATAGCAAGAGCACCAGCATACCGAGAGCCGCCACCGCGAAAAGCGCATATAGCGGCCGGGCGTAGCTTCGCCCATAATCGGAGACGAGCCCATAAAGCGCAATGGGCAGGCCGCGTAACGGGCCAAGCAGCACGCGGCGCGATTGCAATTCGAGGGCGAAAAAATCGAGTTCGTCGTCGTGCTTTTTCAGCCGGTCCATTTCGAGCGTGAGACAAGCATAAGCGTCGATGAACTCCCCGGCGTTGTCCTTGTCTTTCGGCATCGGCGGCCATGTGATGTCACGCCAGACAGTGCCCTGATGAAGTTTGGCTCCGAAAAACCAAGGGGGCTTCTTCTCGAATATCGCGCCCTGGAAAGACGTCTCCGCATTCATCTCCGCGTTGACGAAGCTGGTTGTTCCACCAAATCTAGTGAAGATAATTTTTTCACCCAAGCTAGCTCTGCTGAAGCTGGCTGTGCGGGAGAAGGTCGCGCCGAAAAAGCTGGCCTTGTCGCAAAAGGAAGTGCCGTTAAAGTTGGCTCCAGCTGGGAACGCCGCGCCGTCAAAGTCGGCCTCGCCGGAGAAGGTCGCGCCGAAAAAGCTAGCCTGGTCGAAAAACGCAGTACCCTTAAAGAAAGCATTGAGGGAAAAGACCGCGCGATCAAAAATGGCGTCGTTCGAGAAGGTTGCGTCGCCAAAGGCGGCCCCACCGGAGAAGGCCGCGCCGTGAAAGGAGGCCACGGCGCGGGCGGAGAAGAAGACGCCGTCAAAGATGGCCGGACCGAAGAAAGCTGCACCGTCAAAAGACGCCAGGACGGAAAAGGCCGCGCCGCGAAAGGAAGTATCGCCGGAGAAGACCGCGCTCCGAAAACACGAGAATCGGCTGAAAGAGTATCCCTCAAAGAAAGCGTCTTGTTCAAATACAAGATTCGAAAAATCGATGTCAGCGCTGCTGGACGGCAGTGCGAGTTCCTTCGCTAACACCTTGCAACGCTCGGCGAAAGCAGTTGCAATCTCCTGTAATTCCTCTAGCGAGAAAGGTACCAGTTCTATTTCAAAGAGCTGCCTCTCCTCAATCAGATCTTTTCGCGTTTCTTCGTCGAGATTAGCGGCGAAGTACCGGTTCCAGGCGAGCCTATTCTTGAGTTGTAGCTCATGATCTTCCGGCTCCGGCACACCATAGAGCGTCGCCAGCAAATACCAGGGATTGCCCTCGGCCTTCTTTTTCGGGGCCTTCTCCTCCTCGCCTTCGCTCTCCCGCTTGCCCGAATCATCCATCGTCCGCCCGCCCACACCGCAAATCCTGCCGCAAACCTAACACGCCACGCGCAATTTTCGATTTGCGCTTAAGTTTTCCTTAAGGGTTTTGCGAAATAGGTTTCAAAACACCCACGAAAACGATTGAAAACCACATGTATCTTTCGCTCGGAAAGGCCGCCAAGGAGGCGGGCGTCGCCAAATCCACCATCTCGAAAGCCTTGTCTTCCGGCAAGTTGTCGTACCGGGAAAAAAATTCGGACGGTTACAAGATCGATCCGGCCGAACTTTTCCGGGTGTATCCGAAAATTGCGAAAACCGATGCGGTCGAACCCTCGTCGAACGATTGGCAACTCGGTCAAGCCGACGCAGAAACCATGCCCTATTCGGCCAAATTCGAGATCCAGCTCGCCGGACTAAAGAGTCTCATCGCAGAAAAAGGCCGCCGCATCACCGATCTCGAAGGCGACCGCGCGCAGCTTCGCGAGGACCGCCACCGGCTCACCGAGAACTGGCAGGAGGAGCGCGTCCGGCTCCTAAAACTGCTCGAGGATCAGACCGGCACCGTCAAGCTTCTGACCGACGAGCGGAACAAGCAGGCCGCGGAAGTTCCACGCACGATCTGGCAGCGGATTTTCCGCCGCAAGCCGGCCATGGCGGCGTAACGATTTCGATTGCGCACCACGCCGGAATGGTCGCGGTTTTTGGGGGCTTATGCCAGATCTTTGAAAGCTTGACCAAGGAGGCTATTCGGATTGTTTTCGCTCGGCACGGTCTGGGCAGCCGGTCCCCGCACCGCCGCTGGCCTTCGCGCGAGATCCGGCCTCTGGTACCAAAACCTCGAATCGTCCTCCAGCCGCGTCATTTCGATGCCAGATGGCTTTTTTTGCACAGACGCGCGGATGCGCTCTGTTATGCCACCTGAAATGTGCAAGGCCGGGCCGAAGACAGCGGTGAATTAGCGCATTTTTTCCAACCGCCAGCCGCTTCGCTTGAAAATGCTTTCTCGGTGGCCTTGAGCCAGGGAGCAAAAGTGGGGTAATAAGTTCCTTGCAAACCCAAAACCGCATTCGCAGAGGTTAGGGACGCCCGGCGGCTCGCGCCGCCACATCGTACCGGTGTTTTAATCGCGAAGTTCTCAACGGATCAAGGCGGGCTTCATGAAGCTGATGGCACTCACCTTCGCATTGTCGCTCGCTCTCGCGGCAGCGGCGCCGCTTCAGGCGGAACCCTCTCCCGCAAATTCCAAACCGGCCAAGCCAGCGGCAGCAAAGCCCGCGCCGGGCAAACCATTCATTCCAATGGATCCCCTGACCGCTATCCAAAAGGCCAATGCTTATTTTAACGCCGCCACCAGCATGACCGGCGATTTTGTCCAGATCGGTCCGGACGGCAAACGGTCTGAAGGCAAGATCTTTGTCCAGCGGCCGGGAAAATTGCGGTTTGAATATGCCGCGCCCGCCACGCTCGAGATCGTCGCCGACGGTCTTTCGGTAGCCGTGCATGACCGCAAGACGGCCACCAAAGATATTTATTTCATCAGCCAAACGCCGCTGAAATTTCTGCTCAAGGATCAGGTCGATCTCAGCCGCGACGTCAAGATTATCGATGTAAAGAGCGAGCCCGGCACCGTAACGATTCTCGTCGAAGACAAGGCGACTTTTGGCGGAACCTCGCAAATCAAGTTGGTTTTTGATCCGGTGAAGTTCACGCTCAAACAATGGCAGGTCACGGACCCGCAAGGCTATGAGACGCTCGTCTCCCTTTTCAATATCGATTTGTCGAAAAAGCCCGACCCCAATCTGTTCCAGATCAGCCAGGAAAGGTTATTGAACACAAATAATTGAGAAGACCCCCCGCGCCGGCTGCCTGGCGCGCTGTTTTTTCATAAACAAGTGTTTTTTCAATAAGATAGAAAAATGTCTCAAGATCCATAGAAGGCCCAATTGGGGGCCGGATAAGGTCAGTTGGTGCTGGTGGGCCGCTTGAAAGAATGCGACGCTGGGTTATCTTATGCCGATGTGAGCGACGCAACCGATCAGGCGTACCCCCCCGTTCCGCCTGAGTCGAATTGCCGGACCCCTCCCGGTAAATGTCTCGCTCCTAGGGGCGCTTGGTCTTTGGCTAGGCGCCCCTTTTTTATTCACAAAAAATTGTGGGCTCCTTGGCGGCGGCGCTTGCGGCGGGCCTTTTTCGCGTGATCAATCGCGCGCGGAGTCTTGCGTGCGTCTCACCCTCGCCACCTGGAACATCAATTCGGTCCGTTTGCGGATCGATCTCGTGGCTCGCTTTCTGCGCGAACAGGCGCCGGACGTTCTCTGCCTGCAGGAGACAAAGTGCCGGGACAGCGAGTTTCCCTTGGCTGCTTTCCATAAGCTCGGCTACCCATATGCCGCGATTAACGGTCAGAAAGGCTACCATGGAGTCGCGGTTGCCTCGAAACTCCCGCTGACTGTTATCGACCGGCGCTCCTTTTGCGAGAAAGGGGACGCCCGTCACATCGCCGTGACGCTGACCCCCGGCGGCGCGCGTGGCCGCGCGATCGCATTGCATAATTTCTATGTGCCCGCCGGCGGCGACGAACCCGACCCGGCCGTCAATCCCAAATTCGCGCACAAGCTCGCGTTCCTGGATGAGATGGCGGATTGGATGAGCACGGAGCGGATCGCCGGGTCCGGCGCAATCATCGCCGGCGATCTCAATATCGCGCCGCTCGAAACCGACGTCTGGAATCACAAGGCCCTGCTGCGTGTCGTCAGTCACACGCCGGTCGAGGTCGAAAAACTCAATTCTGTGCGCGACGCGGGACCGTGGGTCGATGCGCTCCGCCATTATGTGGCGCGCGAGAAGAAACTCTATACGTGGTGGAGCTATCGCGCGCGGGATTGGGAAAAGTCCGATAGAGGGCGGCGGCTCGACCATGTTTGGGTCAGCGAGAGCCTCAAGCCGCGCCTCGATGGGGCCCGCGTCTTACGCGAGAGCCGCGGCTGGGAGCGGGCTTCCGATCATGTGCCGGTGCTGGTCCATTTCGATTTTTGAGCGCGGTTCATATTCAAAAATTCGCGATGTGAACCAATCGCGAAAGATGCGGGGAAGACTTGCAGAGGGATTACGAACATCATATTGTTGTTCTATCGGCTCGCGCAAATTGGCCGCGCGTGATCTCTTGGAGTGCTTGATGTGCGCGTATGTCTTTTCGTAGTTGCCGCCCTCGTTCTGGGGTCGCTAGGACCGGCACGAGCCCAGGCCCCGCCGGACCAGTTGCTCGGGGGTGAGGTCAAGCTGGCCGTTGGCGCGGTTCAATTTGGCGGGAGCTGCTATGTCAATCGAGGGAACTCCCAGTTCCAAAGGAATGGCGCCAGCCCAAAGGCTGTCATCTCATTTGACGAGATCGTCGACTCCGGCTCCGGCGACTCCCGTAAATGGGAGCTCCGTGGGCAGGCGGTATTGACCTTCACCACGGCGACAAGTGGCAATATTCTCTTCAGTCGGGAAAATATGCTTCCTCCGCTCACGGTCAGCAACCCTTCTTTCCAGAACTATGCCCAGACCTACAATCCGGTCAGCCAGCGGCTTGTCGTGAACTTCAGCATTGTTTTTCCAGATTGCACGCTGCCGGTGTTTGCGGTGTTTGAAGCTGCATAAACTCGTGATGAGCCTGATTCCTAGCGCTAACGACAATCACGTTGTTCAACTACCGACCAGGCGCCACTGCGCCAGGTGCTGCGAGGAGCGGATGACGAACCGATTAATATTTGGCCTGGTGGGCGTCGCAATGATCCTGAGTGCCAATCCTTGCGCGGCCGACGGCGACCCGTTTCTTGGCGAGATCAACACTTTTGCCTTTAGCTTTTGTCCCCGCGGATGGGCCCCCCTCAACGGCCAACTCCTCTCTATCGCTCAAAATACGGCCCTGTTTTCGCTGCTGGGGACGACTTATGGCGGCGATGGAATAACTACCTTCGCGTTGCCGACAGGAAAGCCGGTTTTCACGTTAACGCCGGGTGCGCCGGTGATCCAATGTATCGCCTTGCAGGGCCTCTTCCCGAGCCGAAACTGACAGGGCGCGGCACGCGCAGACGCCCGCCGCAACGCCCTTAAAGGCATGAGAGCAGGCTTTTTTGTCCGATTTTTCGTGCGGATCGTACTGACGCTCTTTGAGAAAATTGGTCAAACGAGCAGCAAGCTCTCGTCCAGCGTCCGCTCAAAAAGCCAAGAGGAGCGGGGGCGCCGTAATCGAAGGAGGAGGGCCGTGACCGATGCCGTAACCCCCGCCGATATATTCAAAGTTGGATTCGGTTTTTGGGCGTCGAAAACGCTGTTGAGCGCCGTCGAGCTTGGCTTATTTACGGAGCTTGCCAAGGGCCCGGCCGATCTTGTCACGTTGTCACGGGGGCTCGGGTTGCATGAGCGCTCGGCCCGCGATTTCCTCGACGCGCTTGTCGCGCTGAAATTGCTCGATCGCCAGGAGGGACGCTACAGCAACACGGCGGAGACCGATCTTTTTCTCGACCGGGCGAAGCCAAGCTACGTGGGCGGCCTTCTCGAAATGGCGAACGCCCGTCTTTATCAGTCTTGGGGCGCGTTAACCGAGGCGCTCAAGACCGGCCGGAACCAGAACGAGGCCAAGGACTCGGGCGACGTTTTCGCCGCGCTCTATGCCGATCCGGAACGCTTGCGCGGGTTCCTCGTCGCCATGAGCGGGGTAAGTCTCGGCGCAGCCCAGGCGATCGCCGCCAAATTCCCGTGGCAGGACTATGAAACCTTCGTCGATATCGGCACGGCACAGGGCATGATGCCAGTTACCATCGCCCGCGCGCATAACCATCTTTCCGGCGCCGGATACGACCTGCCCGAGGTCAAACCAATTTTCGAGGAATTCATCGCCCAGCACGGTATGCAGGAGAGATTGAAATTTCTTAGCGGAAACTTCTTCGCGGACCCCTTGCCCACGGCCGATGTCCTTATCATGGGCCACATTCTGCACGACTGGGATTTGGCGCAGAAGCGCATGCTGCTCGAAAAGGCGCATGCCGCGCTTCCCAAGGGCGGCGCGCTCGTTGTCTACGAGTCGATCATCGATGACGCGCGGCGCGAAAACGCTTTCGGCTTGTTGATGAGCCTGAACATGCTGATCGAGACGACGGGCGGCTTCGACTTTACGGGGGCCGACTGCCAGGGTTGGATGCGCGGGGCGGGGTTTTCGCAAACGCGCGTCGAGCCGCTCACGGGTGCGGACTCGATGGTCGTCGCGATCAAATAGGGCCGCGAGGCACATGCGGTGCAGCGTGACCGGGAATCGAGGGATGCGCATGCAGAAGTTGCGTGTGAGATTCCGGCTAAGATCGACGGAAAGAAAGGAGAGCGATCAATGAACCATTATTTGCGGGGGGCGATCGGCCTTGTCATCGCCGTCGCCCAGAGCGCTCAGCCTTATCGCGCGCAGTCCCAACCGGGCGGCGATCAATTCAACGCCATCACCGACTGCGAGCAAGTCTACCGCCAGACCATGGAAAAGGTTTCGGAAGAGAGGACCCGAAGCGAGGCGCAGTATCAGAAGGACGTAATCGACTGCTCGAACTCGAACCGCGGTTGCATCCAGAAAGCCCAGAACGACCGTTTGGCACGCGAACGGACGATCAGCAAGGAATCCGTGGACGCCTCCGCAGAGAGGAGCACCTGCCAGGAGCGCGCGCGCCTGGCAGCGGCCGCCGTAGGCGCGGCGATCGGTGGAGCACTGGCGGCTGTAGCCTTTCCCTTGCCCGACGCCGCTCTGCAGGGACTCGGGGAAGAAATCCTAAAAAGATTGGTTCCCGGTCCGTCCGATGCAAACCCGATCGGCTGGGACTACCTGCGCAAGATTGCCTTCCTGAAGCTCGCGCCGACCACGCGGGACTACCTGGTGAACGAATTCAACCGGACCATCATGAAAATGGATGCGCTGAAGAAAAGGAAGGGGAAATTGAGCGCTGCGGACCAGCAAGAGAACGCCAGGCTCGCCGGTTATGCAAACTTCATCCAACACCTCGGCCGGCAACTGCGCACCACCTACGATGAGATCAAAAACAGCCTGGGAGCCGAGGGACAAGGCTACCCTGACAGCGCGTCACTGAACATCCCGTGGTGAGTTTATCGGCTTCGGAAGGGGGTTGCTCCTGGATGACGGCACATCCGGAAGTTGAAACCGGGCGCAGTCCGCTAGCCACTGCCCGGAGGACCTACTGAACCGGCCTGATGCCCTTGCACGCCCGCTTGTTGAAATATCTGGCGAGGCGTGGATTTGAGATTCTTTTCGTAGCCAGTTGGTTTTCCCATTGGAGTATCAGCCTCTGCTTTAAGCCGAGCCTACAAGCCCGTGGTACACAGTCAACGGCCGGCAGCCGCGCGCCCTGTGGTGATGGGGGATCACCCAACCTCCTGATCTCCTTTTTGAAACCAGTTGTAGTTTCAGCCGCTGCCCGTTCCGCCAGCCGCCACTGCGTTGGGCGGTGCAAACTGGCGCGCCGAAAATGGCGTTATACTCGCTAACGGGGCACGCCAACTCTCCATTTCACGCTGAACCAGCACATGCCCGCATTGCGCTTAGTCTCCGCCAGTTATAGCATGCGCCATTCGCGCCAAGGGCAGGTCTCCGCGCCTGCGCCAAGGGTCCAGCCTCTCACTACTCCGAAGGTTCCGGAACGGCGCCGGCAATGCGTGGAAATAGGCGGCGCCATTGCCGGTTCGAGAAGTGGCGGAACCGGTCGAGGTAGAGATAAAGCACCGGCGTCGTGTAAAGGGTCAGAAGTTGGCTGACGATTAGCCCGCCGACGATCGCAATGCCCAGCGGGCGGCGGATCTCGCCCCCCTCGCCGAAGCTTAGCATCAGGGGGACGGCGCCGAAAATCGCGGCGAACGTCGTCATCATGATCGGCCGAAATCGCAACACGCAGGCGCGAAAAATCGCGTCGCGCGGCGAAAGCCCGTCCGAGCGTTCCGCTTCGAGCGCGAAATCGATCATCAAAATCGCGTTTTTCTTGACAATGCCGATCAGCAAAATCACCCCGATCATGGCGATGATGCTGAACTCGGTATGAAACAGCAAAAGCGCGAGGACCGCGCCGACCCCGGCCGAAAACAAGGTCGAAAGAATGGTAATCGGATGGATGAAGCTTTCGTAAAGAATGCCGAGAACGATATAGACCGTGGCGAGCGCGGCGGGGATCAGCAAGAGCTCATTCGACAAGGACTCCTGGAATAAACGGGCGGTTCCTTGCAGGCTGCCGCGGATCGTGGCCGGAGCGTGGAGAGCTTTCATCGCCGACCCGATTTCCGAGGTCGCGTCGCTGAGCGACGCGCCAGGCGCGAGATTGTAGGAAATCGTACTCGCCACGAACAGGCCCTGGTGGTTGACCGCCAACGGCGTGTGACCCGGCTCGAAATGGCTAAAGGCGGCGAGCGGAACCATTGTTTCCTGGGTTGTGCTGACGGCCGCACCGGCGGAAGTGCCCTGTTTGCCGGTGTTGGCGAGTGCATTGGTTTGGGCGTTGCGCGCCTCGGCTCCCTCGGTATTCGCGGCCGCGCTGGAATTGACGCGCGATGACCCAGGCGCAAGAGGAGCGGGGCTACGCGCCACCGTTCCCGCCACCGCATTGGATGTCGCGGTGCCGCTCGGGCTGGCGCCCGCGGTGCTGACATAGAGATCTTTCAAGATCGCGGGATCTTGCCAATAGCGCGGGTCCACTACCATCACCACATGATATTGGTTGACCGCGCTGTAGATGGTCGAGACCTGGCGCTGCCCGAACGCGTCATAAAGCGTATTGTCGATCTGGCTAACGATGAGGCCGAGACGGGAAGCCGTGTCGCGGTCGATGACGACGTCGGTTTCCAAGCCTGTCTGCTGCTGGTCGGAATTGACATCCGCGAGCCCGGAACTTTTTTGCAAGGCGTCGACGAGACGCGGCACGAAGGAATAAAGTTCGCTCGTGCTCTCGCCCTGCAAGGTGAATTGGTATTGGGCATTGCTCGCTCGGCCGCCCATGTGGATATCCTGCACCGATTGCAGATAAAGACGCGCGCCCGGCACTTGCGTGAGCTTGCGGCGCAGGCGGGCGATCACCTCGTCGGCCGTCTCGCTGCGTTGGGCCTTTGGCTTCAGGTCGATATAGACCGAGCCGGAATTGGTCCCCGAGCCCGATCCGGTATAGCCCTTGACGCTGGCAATCGCCGGGTCGGCTTGCACGATCGCCTGAAGCTGCGCGAGCTTTAGACGCATCGCCTGGAACGAGATCGCCTGGTCGGCCTGAATGGAGCCGACCATGCGGCCGGTGTCCTGCTGCGGAAAGAAGCCTTTTGGCACGATCTTGAACAATACGACGTTGAGGCCAACGGTCGAAACCAAAACCACCATAACCAAGATGCCGTGGCGCAGTGCCCAGCCGAGCGTTCGCTCGTAGCCCTGCAGGACCTTGGCAAATGGATCGAACCGGCGTGTCCCAGTCTCTCCAGGCGGCGGCCGAAGAAACAGCGCGCACATCATCGGCGTCAAGGTCAAGGATAAGGCGAGCGAGACGAGGATGGCGAGCGAAAGAGTGAGCGCGAATTCGCGAAACAGACGGCCGACAATCCCGCCCATCAGAAGAATTGGAATGAAAACCGCGATCAACGAGATGCTGATCGATAGCACGGTAAATCCAACTTCCCGCGCGCCGGTCAGCGCCGCCTCGACTCGCCCCCTACCCGCATCGGCATGGCGGGATATATTTTCGAGCACTACGATCGCATCGTCGACCACGAAGCCGGTTGCGATGGTCAGGGCCATCAGCGACAAATTGTTCAAGCTGAAGTTCATGAGATACATCGCGCCGAAAGTCCCGACGATCGAAACCAGCACGGCGACGCTTGGAATCATCGCGGCGCGAATATTGCGCAGGAACAAGAAGACAATCAACGTGACCAAGAGAATCGCGATGGCCAAGGTCCATTCGGTGTCACGCAACGAGGCGCGGATCGTAATGCTGCGATCGGAGGCGGGCAGGAATTCGATATCGTTTGGCATCGCCGCTTGGAGATGCGGCAATTCCGCCTTCACGCGCTCGACCGTGTCGATGATGTTGGCCCCGGGCTGACGGAAAATGACCGCGAAAACCGCCTCCCGGCCGTCGGAAAGGCCCAAGTTGCGCACGTCCTCGACCGAGTCCAGCACATCGGCGACATCGGTAAGACGGACCGGAGCGCCATTGCGGTAGGCAATGACGAGAGGCGTATAATCGGCGGCCCGGGTCGCTTGATCGTTGGTATAGATTTGGAGGTGCCGTTCGCCGTCCTCGATCGCGCCTTTCGGGCTGTTGGCGTTGGCGGAGGCGAGCGCCGCGCGCACGTCTTCAAGCCCGATGCCATATTTGGCCAAGGCGTGCGGGTTGAGCTCGACGCGCACCGCGGGTAGGGCACCGCCGAAAATGAAAACTTGACCGATGCCATCGAGCTGGGAGAGCCTTTGCTGGAGGATATTGCTGGCGAGATCATACATCTGACCGCGCGACTTGGTCTTCGACGTCATGGTGAGG
>Ga0073928_10006337_pt1 | contig 15980 bp, 12 predicted proteins | sample PaiPotPPA55metaG_FD_76969 | JGI IMG/M metagenome (GOLD analysis project Ga0073928, IMG submission 76969) | Iron sulfur acid spring bacterial and archeal communities from Banff, Canada, to study Microbial Dark Matter (Phase II) - Paint Pots PPA... ... | reverse complement strand
ATCGATGAAAAAGCCGGTCCCGACGGTCCGGTCGACCGCATCGAGCATGCCCGCGAGCTTGTCGGGGTTGATGTCGTCGCTGCGGAGAGTGGCGTCGGTTTCGATCGCCGACTCGGTAGCGGAGATCGCCACGACGGCGGCCGAGACGCGGCTGGCGACGTCTTCGAACCTGTGCTCGAGGTCCGTGGCGCCGAAATTATCGACGACTTCAATGCGATCGGAAGCGGCGGTGGCACGGGCGGCGCCGTTCAGCGGCAACCCGAGGGTCGAACATGAAACCAGCAGCCCTGACAGGCCGACGAGCGCAACAGTCCTCGCGCGCTGCAACCGAGCGGCTCGAGCACCCATTCTGAACCCCAGCGACAAAACCCGCATAGCCCCGCGGCGGCTTTCGCCCTCCGCGGAAAGAGACTCGAACGTTCGGGTCTCCGCCGCGGCCACGTTGCCCAACGTAGCCGGGCGTTCGATCGTTCAGAGCAATCCGTGCGCCTGAGCGGGTTGGCGTGCCACGCACCGCCGACAACCGCCTCAAGTGCCGCGAGCTGCCTTACTTATCGTAATTGTAGGCTCAAACGGGTCCGGCCGCCTTTATGGGTGCAACTGCACCGCCAGTGCGCCGTCCTGGCGCAAAGTTCACGGGATGGAGTTGGACTTGCCAAACTTCTGCGCACGCCGAGTCGGACTCTATTGGGCACCATGCCCACGCTTGCGTGACCACGGCGCCCAACACTTTCGAATCCGTCTCGGCGCACGGCGCCGGCGGCTTAGACCGCCTGCACCGGCTCGCCCACCTCGCCCGCGGCAGCCTCCGTGGCCCGCTTGGCGTTCAAGAGACCCTTGCTTTGGAGCACGGCCTCTCGAATCTCATCGGCCAGATCGGGGTTGGTCGAAAGAAACTGCTTGGCATTTTCCCGGCCCTGCCCCAACCGCGTCTCCTTGTAATTGTACCATGCCCCGCTCTTGTCCACAACATTGGCAAGGGCGGCAAGGTCTAACAGGTCCCCCTCGTAGCTGATGCCGCGGTCGAACATGATGTCGAACTCGGCGTCGCGGAACGGAGGGGCGATTTTGTTCTTGACCACGCGGGCGCGGGTGCGGTTGCCGACCGACACTTCCCCTTCCTTGATGGTGCCGGTGCGGCGGACGTCGATGCGGATGGAGGAATAAAACTTCAAGGCCCGCCCGCCCGGCGTCGTCTCGGGGTTGCCGAACATCACGCCGATCTTCTCGCGAATCTGGTTGATGAAGACGACGGTGCACTTGCTCTTGGAGATGGCGCCGGTGAGCTTGCGGAGGGCCTGGCTCATGAGCCGGGCCTGAAGCCCGACGTGGATGTCGCCCATCTCCCCCTCGATCTCCGCGCGCGGAATCAAGGCCGCGACCGAGTCGATGACGATCACATCGACGGCGTTCGAGCGGACGAGCAATTCGGCGATCTCCAGCGCCTGCTCGCCGGTATCGGGCTGGCTGACGAGCAGGTCGTTGAGCTGCACGCCCAGCCGCTTGGCCCAGGACGGGTCGAGGGCATGCTCGGCGTCGATGAACGCGGCGACGCCGCCCGCTTTCTGCGCGTTGGCGATCACGTGCAGCGTAAGCGTGGTCTTGCCGCTGGACTCGGGGCCGAAGACCTCGATGACGCGGCCGCGCGGGATGCCCGCGCCGCCAAGCGCGATGTCGAGGCTCAAACTGCCCGTCGGGATGCCTTCGATCGGCTGGATCGAGTTGCCGTCGAGTTTCATGACGGCCCCCTTCCCGAACTGCTTTTCGATCTGCTGAACGGCCCGGGTAAGGGCCGATTCGCGCGCCGGGTCGCGCGGGGGCCGGGGGGAATGGGCCTCTTCGCGCGGACCTTCCTTCGCGGCAGCCTTTGGCTCCGCCTTCTCCATGGTCTTGGCCATGAGAGTTGCTCCTGTTGTTTGCCGGGTATCTTGGTCAGCCGGCAGTTGTCGGTGACTTAATGCGGGCGACGGACTTCACGCGGAAGTCCGACCCACCAAACTGAACTCGACGGAAGTCACCAAGCCGTCCCTGTTCAGTGTTTGTTCGGTCGCGGATAATAGAACAGAGCGTCGGAGAATGCAACAAGAAAACTCGAAAAAAATTCGGGGGTCATGAGCGGGAAGATTGCAATGGGAATCGCGCCAGAGGCACGTACTGCGTACCGCTCTGGTGCAGAAGGCTCTGCGTCAGGACGAACTCGGAGGCGTTGAACTCTCGCGCCGGCAGAGCGCCGGCGGAGGCATCAACCAGGGCTTTTCGCGTGTACGCCGGACGCCAATCTCTGAGGCGGGCGAGTGTGATGTGCGGTCGAAATCTTCGTCGCTCAGCCGGGAATCCGATCGTCTCACATCGTTGTTCGATTTCCCGGTACAGATCGCTGAACCGATCAAGATCTCCCATAAGCCCGGCGCAGATCACACGCACCGGACCGTTGGGCGGCAGGCACTCAATGCGATCAGGCCAGAGCGTCATCGGCCGGCCCGACGGAACCGTGCATAGCGTGTCGCAGAGCTTCGGAACCTCGGAATTCCCCACTTCACCGAGGAATTTGACGGTGACGTGCAGATTCTCTGGGCCGACCCAAGACGGTTTGGGATAATCTCTGCCAAGGCCGAGCAGGTCGTCCCCCCAATTCTCCTTCCACTGTCTGCACAGCCCTGCAAGTTTCAAACGAACCGGGTCGGGCAGTTCGATGGCGATGAACAATCGCATGGCGAGCTAATCGTATCGGCGGAGGCCGGCGGCTCACACGTGTCATGCCGGCTGGCACGACTGCCGCAGGATGTCGGCGGCGCGCTGATAGCATGCGGCGGAGCCGTCCACATCGCCCAGCAGCTTGAGGCAATGGCCCAGGTTATTGAGAGGCGCGATCATCAGGGTGCTCGAAGGCCCCAGGGCCTGCTCGTCAATTTCCAGCACGCGTTGGAAGTGCCGGCGGGCCGTTTCAAGGTCGCCTTGCTGCTGGTGCAGCGCGGCCAGATGCGCCAGGGTGCGAGCCAACTCGGGGTGGGCGGCGCCGAGGACCGACTCACTTATCGCGGCCGCACGCTCGAGTTGATCTTGCGCGGCCTCAGTCTCTCCCTTCAGACGCAGCGAAGTGCCCAGGTTCGTGCGAATGTTGGCAACCAGCGGATGGTCGGGGCCGCAGGCCACCTCGGCAATGCTTAGGGCACGCGTGAAGTGGTCTATCGCGCGGTCGAGATCGCCAAGGTGCGCTAACGCATACCCGATGTTGTTGGTCACTGTGGCGACCTTGGGATGTTCCGAGCCATAGCAGTCGCGGCAAATCTCCAGGGCCCACTCGAACTGCCTCAGGGCGGTCTCGACGTCCCCCGTCGAGTGAAGCACGGTCCCGTAGTTGTTCACCACCTCCGCGACGTGGGGATGTGAGACGCCGTAGGCGGCCTGGTCCAACACGAGCGCCGTCTCGAACTGGGCCTGGGCTTGCTCGTGTTCGCCCAGCCGCTTGAGTGCGCGGCCGAGGTTGTTGGCGATGGCCGAGCGCCGCGGGTCATTGGGTTCGTAGGCGCCGTCACTCAAAGCTGAAGCGCGGCGCAGCACGGAGCAGGCCTGGTCGTACTGCCCGACGTTCAACAGGTATTCGCCGATGCTGTTGAGGAGCCTGGCGCCGACGGCCGGCGCCAAACCCGCGGCCTCGGCGTGGCCGGCGGCGGCCAGCGCGTGCGGCAACGCCTCCCCGCACTCGCCCCAGCTCGCCGTCGCGTCGGGATCAAACCGGAACGTCCGCTGCATCATCTCCAGCGCCAGCTCGCACCAGTTGTGCTGCTGCTGTGCCGGCAGCCGGTCGCGGCTCAGCGACGCCACAAAGTGGTGCACGAAGATCGCATCTACATTTGCGGTAACCAGCGAGAATCGATCCAGCGTCCCGACCGTATCTTCGATCCCCAATGGCGTGGTGACGAGGCTTGACATCGGGACCGGCAGCGCCGCGACGGCCTTACGGAGCAGCGACCACGGGATCGGCGCCGGCGCCAGGTAGGCCAACGCCTTCAGCAGCGCCGCCACCTCCGAGTTGGCCCGCTCCACCTCCCGGCAGGCCAATTCCCAACTCATGGCCACGACGTCTGGGTAATCGCCCGCCCGGCGTCCGGATGCCAGCAGCTCGGCCCAGTGGCTTTCAAATCGCGTTAGATATTCGCCAAAGGAGATGCCGGTCTGCTCGATCAAGGCGGCAGCCTGCTCGAGGGCAAGCGGCAGGTCGCCCAGCGCCTGGGAAAGCCTCGCGGCAGCGGCGTCGGCGGATCGCCCCGTTCGGCGGAGCAGGAACTCCGCCGCCTCGCTCCGCTCCAGCACCCGAAGACAGAACGATCCGGCCACTCCATCCCACTTGGGATTGCGGCTGGTGATCAGCACGTGCCCCGGCACATCGGGCAAATAGTCACGAATCTCTTCCGGGCCTGGGGCATTGTCGAAGATAAGCAGCCAGTTCTCGCGCCGAGCCAGCTCCTGGCGGACGGCCGCGCGGACTTCCTGGAGGCCCGCGCCGCGACTGACGCCGATTCCCAGTCGCTGGGCAAGCTTGCAAAAGTGCAGTGCCAGCGTGCTGGGCTCGTCGGCGGGAAGCCACCAGATGAGTTGGTATGCGTCCTGGTGGCGGTAAGCATACTCGAGTGCCAGTTGCGTCTTTCCGGTCCCGCCGGTCCCGTACACCGCCCGCACGGCCCCGGCGCCGTGCCCGGCGGACAGCGATCTCGCCAGCGCCTCCAGGATCCGGCTTCGCCCGGTGAAGTACGGGTTGCGCGGGTGGGGGAGATTATGGATGCACGTGTTCTCAGAAGCTGGGGTTGAGTTTGATTTGTCGGACATCGCGGGTTCCCCGGTGGAACTGAGGCACAAGATACCACACAGGGCCGCCGCGCGTATCGGATATTTGGTTCGAACTTTGTAGCGGGATGCGACGTGGCACGGCCGACTCGGCAAGCCGACTCGGCCGTGCCACGTAAGCGTTCAGAAACTCATGGCTTGCTTGAACTCGTGCCAGCGGTCGTCGATCTGGTCGCGGGTGGCCGCCTGGAGGGCGGTCAGGGAGAAGTCGGCGATGGTGAAGCTGGCGACGACCGTTCCATAGGCCAGCGCCCGCCGCAATGTGGCCGATGAGAACGTCCCCTGGGTAGCGAGATAACCCATCATCCCGCCGGCGAAGCTGTCGCCGGCGCCGGTGGGATCGATCACCTTCTCAGCCGGGAAAGCAGGAAGGACGAACTCTCCCCGCTCGCTGACCATCAGGGAGCCGTGTTCACCCTTCTTAATCACGACGAACCTGGGGCCGAGCTTCAGCACGTCGCGGGCGGCGGCGATCAGGTTCCACTTGCCGGTGAGCAGCCGGGCCTCTTCGTCGTTGAGGACGACGCCATGGATCATTCCCAGGAGCTTGCAGAGCTCCTTGTGTTCGGTCTGGATCCACAGGTCCATGGTGTCGGCGACCACCAGCCTCGGGGCCTTTATGGATGTCAGCGCCTCATGCTGAAGGGAGGGGTGGGTATTGGCCAGAAAAATGTAGCGGCTGTCGAGAAAATCGGGCGGGATCTTCGGCGCGCGCTCCGCCAGGACATTGAGGTCGACCTCGACGGTCTCGCGTTCGTTCATGTCCTGCTTGTAGGCGCCGTGCCAGCGGAAGGTCTTGCTGCCCTTGCGGATTTCCAATCCGCCGGTGTCGATGTCGCGGCCTTCGAACACGTCGAGCAGCGCCCGCGGGCAGTCATCCCCGACGACGCCGACCAGGCGCACGGGAGTGAAGAACGAGGCGGCGTAGGAGAAGTAGACGGCGGACCCGCCGATCACGTCCTTGCGCTTGCCGTGCGGGGTATCGACGGTGTCGATGCCTATCGAGCCGGTGACGAGTAGCGACATTCCATTCTGCTCCGTTGCTCTTGCCTCTCATCCTCCAGGCAACTGGCGGATCTTCACTCTCGAACCGGTGACCGTATACAACCGGCCCGGCGATAGCCGCTTGTATCGGTCGAAGAGGCGGCCTATGGCATCGTCCTGCTCAACTTCGCCGGCTTCCACGTTGAGCAGGACCAGGGTCCGTCCGAATCGCAAGCCGTGCTCGAACGGCGCCTGTGCCAGCGCCGGGTCGGTCGTCGCGATATCAATCTGGGCCTTGCGCGCGGCCTCGAGCACGTCGACGAGCGGAGCATCAGAAGCCAATCCAATCTCCGCAGGCCATCGCGCCTCGTGACCATGGCGCTTCAGCGCGGTCGCCGCCGCGGTCGTCAGCTTCCCGTGCAACAGCCAGCGCACTGGCGGGCATGGTAGCGGGACCGGAACCGGGGGGTCAAATCAGCTCTTTGTCAGGGAGCGACAACTCGGCGCTGCGGAGGGTGTTTTTCAGGAGCATGGCGACGGTCATCGGCCCGACGCCGCCGGGAACGGGCGTGATCCAGCCGGCCCGTTCCTTGACCGTATCAAAATCCACGTCCCCGACCGTCTTCTTCGTGCCGTCGGGCAGCGTGATGCGGTTGATGCCGACGTCGATAACGACCGCCCCCTCACCGACATCGGATCCCTTGATCAGCCCCGCGACGCCGGTGGCGCACACAAGGATCTGGGCCCGGCGCGCGTGGTGAGTCAACTCCCTGGTGGCGATGTGGCACAGCGTCACCGTCGCCATCTGCTCGGTCAGCAGAAGCGCGATCGGCTTTCCGGCAATTTCACTGGCCCCCACCACGACGGCCTCGGCCCCGCGTAGGGCGACGCCGGTCGTCTTGATCAATTCGATCACGGCCAACGCCGTACAGGGGGCGATCAGTGTATGGCCGTACACCACGTACCCGATGTTGGCGGGATTGACCCCTTCCACATCCTTGAACGGGTTGATCTGATATTGCATCTCGGTGGCGTCGAGGTGCCGCGGCAGCGGCAGGTGGAGCATGATGCCGCTCACTGATGGGTCGCGGTTGAGGTGTTGGATGGTTTGCGTGAGCGTGGCCGGGGCGACATCCGCCGGCAGCGCGCGGAGCTCGTAGCTGATGCCGGCGGCCTGGCAGGCTTGTCGCTGCCGCTCGGCGTACAACTCGCCGGCGGGTGTGGACCCGACGAGGATGGCGGTCAGATGCACCCCACGGCCTTTCCCCGCCAGCCGCCGCACGCGCCAAGCCACTTCCTCCCGCAGCGCCGCCGCCAACGCCGCCCCGTCGATGATCCTGGCTGACATGGGGGAAAGGTAAGCCGCTTCGAGCCAAAGGGGAAGTTTTTTGGCTTGCATGGCACGTAAAACGTAGAACGCAAAACGTAACGGAGCCATTGCCTGCTAGCACGTCCTACGTTCTACGTTCTACGTTTTACGTTTTACTTGCCCGGCTTCCATGCCCGGCGGATGATGCGAACATGAGAATCTACACTCGGACTGGCGATGACGGGACAACGGGCCTGCTCGGCGGGAGTCGCCTGCGCAAGTCCGACCCGCTCATCGACTGCTATGGCAGCGTGGACGAGCTGAACGCCGTGATCGGCTTGGCCGCGGCCGTCGCCCCGGGGCCGGTGCTGGAGCAGCTCCGACAGGTGCAGTCCGATCTGTTCGTCATCGGCACGCACCTGACGACGCCCGCGGAGGGCCCGCAACGGTCTTCGTTGCCTCCCTTGGAGGAGGGTATGGTTAGCCGGTTGGAAAGGCAGATCGACGAGGTGGACGCGGCATTGCCGGCACTGCGGAATTTCCTTCTGCCCGGAGGAACGGAGTTGGCGGCGCGGCTACACCTGGCCCGCACCATCTGCCGGCGGGCGGAACGCGCAATCGTCGCGTTCTCGATGGACCGACCAATAGCCCCGATCTTGCTGCGTTACTTCAACCGCCTCAGCGACTGGTTGTTCGTCCAAGCCCGACGGGCCAACCAGGCGGAACAGGTGGCCGACATTCCTTGGAACCCCTGAGGTGCTCCGTACCTTGTTCCGCGGCGCGCCCGAAGGGCCGTGCGTCCGTCGCGTCCATCGCGCGTCTCCGCCGGCGCGCCGCGAAATAGGAAGGGACCCGCCTAAAATCATCCGTGCCCGCAACCCTTCTGGAGTTCGCCCGGGCCAACGACGGAGCGGCGGCGACCCCTAAAAAGCGTCAAAAGCAGTCGATCCTTGCCGAATACTTCCGGTCGCTGGACGAATCGGACCTTCGGCTGGCTGTGCGGTACGCCTCCGGGCGTACGTTCGCCGCCACCGACGAGCGCGTGCTGAACGTCGGCTGGAGCATCGTCAGCAATGTCATCCTCGCGCTGCTGCGGCTCGATCCTCGCGCCTATCACGAGCTGGTCGTCCGCAGCGGCGAAGTCGGCGAGGCGCTGAGCAAAATCTGGCGCGAACGCGGCATCGGTAATGAACCCGTGGACCCACATGGAAATCACGAGCTGATGGCCCGTAATACCGAAGGCCCAGTCACTCTCCAGGAGATCGCGATGGCGTTCGACGAGCTTGCCAGCACGGGCGTCATCAAGCAAAAGCTGCGAGTAGTGCGCGAGCTATTCGGCCGATGCGCCCATCCGCGGGAGGCGGCTTACCTGGCCAAGATCATCTTCCGCGAGATGCGCAGCGGCGCCCGCGAGGGCGTGATCCAGGCGGCAATCGCCCAGGCTTTCGATAAGCCCCTCGCGGCGGTCCAGCGTTGCCAACTCCTCGTGGGCGACCTCGACGAAGTCGCGGTACTGGCTAGGAACGATGGCCTGGACGTGGCCCGTTTTCGCCTCTTCCATCCGATCCAGTTTATGCTCGCGACGCCTTTGGAGACGGCCCAGCTCGCCGCCGAGGCGATCGCTCGACGCACGTTTTTTGCCGAGGACAAGCTCGACGGGATTCGCGCGCAGGTTCACAAGTCCGCCGCACGCGTCGCGATGTACACCCGGACGATGGACCGCGCCGACGAGAGTTTTCCCGATGTCGTCGCGGCGGTGGCGAAGATTCCCGGCGAGTTCCTGCTCGATGGCGAAATCGTCCCCTACCGCGGCGGCCAAGTCCTGCCGTTCGCCCACATCCAGCGACGACTAGGACGCAAGCGGCTTTCGCCCAAGATGCTCCACGAGAATCCCGCCGCGTTCATCGCCTTCGACATCCTCTTCCAGGATGGCGAGCTGTTGATGGATTGTCCCCTCAGGAAACGGCGCGACGCTTTGGCCTGTCAGGCTCAGCGCGCGACAGACGCCTCCGCGAACCTTCTGACGACCATGACCGAACCGGTTACGACCGCTGAGCAGATCGAACAGGCGTTCAACGCCGCGCGCGACCGTCGTAATGAAGGGATCGTCTTGAAGGACCCCGAGTCAGTCTATTGCCCGGGCCGCCGCGGGCAGTGGTGGCTGAAGCTCAAGACCCACCTGCCGACCTTCGACTGCGTCGTCACCGCCGCCGAGTACGGGCGCGGCAAGCGCCGCGTCGTGCTGAGTGACTACACCTTTGCCGTCTGGGACCGTGAGCCGGACCTGCCGGGCGCTCAGCTCGTTAACATCGGCAAGGCTTACAGCGGACTCACCGACGAGGAGATCGCACGGCTCACGAAACTGTTTCTGGAGCTGTCCAGAGGCGAATGGGGCCGGGCACATATCGTGGAGCCGCGAATTGTGCTTGAGATCGCCTGCGATCAGATCCAGAAGAGCGACCGTCACGCCAGCGGATACGCCCTGCGGTTTCCGCGGATAAAACGGATCCGGTGGGACAAATGGCCGCGGGACGCCGACCAATTGGCGCGCGTCATCGAGATTTACCGCGGCCCGTCGAACTTCGCCCGATCAGCAGCAGCAGAAGCGGGTCCACCCGCGGCGGCGCCGGAGCCGACTTTGTTCGACTAAGCTCTTGGCATGATCCCGGTCGTCCTTCACCACGGTCTCATGGGCTTCGGCGACGTTCAGGCCGGGCCAATCAAGCTGTCTTACTTTCGCCGCATCGATCGAGGCATCTTACAACGTGGGCACCCATTGATCGTGACCCGCGTCCATCCCACCGCCGGCGTTGCGACCCGTGCCCGCCAGCTCAAGGAGACGATCCTCCGTCAGCTTGACATCCTCGGCCGGCCACTCGACCGCGTATTGGTCATCGCACATTCACTGGGCGGGCTGGACGCGCGCTACATGATCAGCAAGCTCGGGATGGACGAGCGGGTCTGTGCATTGCTCACGGTCACCACGCCGCACCGCGGCAGCCCGTACGCCGATTGGTGCCTGCGCCACCTTGGTCAGAGGCTCCGGGGCCTGCGGCTCATGCACGCCCTGGGGCTGGACGTGCAGGCCCTGGGCGACCTCACGACCGAAAGCTGCCGTCGCTTCAACGCGGACGTGCTCGACTCCCCAAACCTGCGCTATTTCTCCGTGAGCGCATCCCGGCCGCGGCACCGCGTCCCGCCATTCGCAGCCCATTCGCACAAAGTCATTTTCGACGCCGAGGGGGACAACGACTCGCTCGTATCAGTCAGGAGTTCAACGTGGGCCCATCACCTGGGCGTCTGGCCGGCCGACCACTGGCACACCATCAACCATCGACCGGTCATCGAAGTGAAAAACCCGACCGGCGATATCACGCCCTATTACCTGCAAGCGCTGGATCGGATCGCCGAGGCCGGCGTCGAAATGTAGGCCCTGCGGCGCCTTCGCATTCAACATCCGGTTCTCATTATTCTCTCACAAGACAATGTAGAATACTTGATACAACAACTTGCAATTCAGTGCTTCGAGAGGGACGAGTCATGGGAAACGGAGGCCACGATGCACCGTAAGGTCAAACCACGGCGTCATTTGTCACCGCGCACCGGACGTGGCATCCTGCCCGAGTTGTTGGAGCCGCGGACGCTGCTGAGCACGCTCGTGGTCAACGGCACGGAAGACAACGACACGATCACCCTGGGCGCGACCACCGCCGGGGGCGTGAAGGTGATTGTAAACGGCTCGGAAAAGGACTATGCCCCCGGCCAGTGGACCGCCGTCCAAGTCAACAGCGGCACTGGCAACGACACCATCAACGTCCAGGCCACCGTCGTTCCCACGGCCATCGGTGGCGAAGGCTCCGGCACGATGAACGTCGGGGACGCCAAGGGCGTTCAGGACATCAAAGCGGCCCTGCGCGTCGATGGGTTCCCGATGGGCACCGACATCAATGTCGACGATACCGGCGACGCGACCGCCCGGACAGTCTCAATTACCGCCACCCCGCCCACCGCCCAGATCGTGCCGAAGATCGAGACGATCAGCGGTCTGGCCCCCGCCGACATTACTTTCACGTCGAACCCGCCACTGCTCGTCGGCGCCGCGAGCGACGCGATTCCACTGATCGAGAACCCCGCGCTGCGGCTGACTACCGGATCGGGAGACGACACGGTCGACGTCCGCTCCACGTTGGTTGTGTTGCTGCCGCTGGCCATTCCGCTGCCGTTCGTCGCCTCGCTGACGCTGGACAGCAGCGGCGGCGCCGACACGGTCAATGTCGGCGACGCCGGGCATACCAACGAAGTGCACGGCAATCTGCTGGTGAGAAATGGCGAGGGGCATACCACGCTTAACGTGGACGACTCCGCGGATACGTCCCCCTCGTCGGTCACGCTGTCGGTCGGCGACGACGCCGGCCACCCCAGCGGGACCATCAACGGACTGACGGCGGGAAGCGTCACCTTCCGCGCCTCCGATGTCTCCGCCGTCAACCTCGACGGAGGAAGCGGCGGGAATACTTTCACCGTCAACAACACTCCCACCAATACCGCCAGCACTCCAGGCGGCCCAACGATCACGCTGAACACCGGGGCCGCAAACGATCAGGTCACCGTCGACGCCACCGCCGCGGGCACGCAGCTCAACGTCGATGGCGGCGCGGGCAATGATACGTTGACGGTCCCCGCTTTTGCGACCGCGATCAACGGCGACATTGCCTTCGATGGCGGCATTGGCAGTAACACGCTGGTGGTCAGCCAACCGCCCCTCCCACCCGGTTCTTTGGGCCCAATTCCGCTCATCACCGTGACGCCCGGCCTGATCAGCCATGGAGGCCACACGCTCAGCTATACCGACGTCCAGACGCTGCACCTGGACAATGCCGCGTTTCAAGTCAAAGGCGATCTCGGCCCGCTCGATCTGGTCGTCGGGCAGACGCCTGTCGTGGTTGCCGGCCCCAAAACCGGGCCGGGGCCGTCATTCGTCGCCGGCCCCACCACCGTCGAGCTGGACACCAGCCAGAACCTGCACGCGCTGGACATTCTCGACGGCACGGTGACGTTGTCTTCCGGAGGAAACAAAGTGCTGAACACCGATTCCCTGAGCCTGGGATTCGGAGTTCTGGACCTGACCAACAACAGCATGCAGGTCCACTATGGGCCGGCCGACCCGTTCGCGACGATTCGTCAGTTGATCTTCAATCACCACATCCGCACCAGCGTTGCCGGCGAGTACGAAAATCTCGGCTACGCTGACAGCGCCGACCACGTGGTCAAGGGGCTGGCGGACAACACGGTGCTGGTCAAGTTCGCCCTCGACGGCGACACCGACCTGGACGGCAGCGTGACCTTCGCCGACCTCGTCCGATTGGTGCGCCATTACGGCCTGACCGGGGCCAACTGGGACCAGGGAGATTTCAACTACGACAGCAAAGTGTTCTTCGATGATTTCGTGCTTTTGGCCCGCAATTACGGCAAGGGCCTTCCAACGTAGAGGGTGAGGTCCCGATGCGCTGTCGCAGTCACACCGCGGTCCGTCGCCGCCCAAGGTTGGTCGTTGCAACGGCGTGTGAATCGCTCGAGCGCCGCACGCTGCTCAGCACACTGGTAGTCAGCGGCACTGCGGGCGACGACACGATCACGCTTGACGTCACCCCTCAAGGGGGCGTCGAGACGGTCGTCAATGGCGTCAAGCAGGATTATGCCCCAAACCAATGGGACGCCGTGGAGGTCGGCAGCGGCACCGGCAACGATACGATTAACGTCAAGGCGACGGTCGTGTCAACCACTTTGCGGTACCTCCAGTTCGCGACAATCAACGTGGGCGACGAGCACGGCGTCCAGGACATCAAAGCCAACCTGACCGCCGACGGATCCGCCCCCGGCCCGCTTGCCGGCGGCAACGCCGCCCTCACACTGGACGACACGGGCGATTCTGCCGCACGCGACATCTCGCTGGCATTCGCCCCCGTCGATCTCGAGACGGTCACCGGACTGGCCCCGGCGCAGATCGACTTCGGCGCCAGGTTCGCGCTCGCCTCGCCCGCGCCCAGCGCCCAGGGATCCGATTCTTTGGACATCGTCACGGGCCCCGGCGACGACACCGTCCGCGTCGACGCCATCCGTGCCGGCATGCCCACCGACATCCGTAACAGCGGCGGGCAGGATGCGGTGAAGATCGGCGCGGGGTCGCTTGCCTATATCCAAAGCGAGATCACGGTCGGCGGGTTTTTGCCGATGCCGGTCGGGAGCACAACGCTGACGATCGACGATTCAGCGGATCCCTCATCGGCTTCGTTTACCCTGGACGCCTTCTACCCGCCCGGCCCGGGCGCCTTCGGGACCGTCGTGTACCAGGCCCCGTCCTCCAGCGTCACGTTGCAGACGATCCGATTCCACGCGGCGGAAACCAAGTCTCTGACCGTGAAGGGCGGCGCGGCGGGCAACACCTTCGCCGTCAACCAGATTATCGTTCCGACCGTGCTCGAAGCCGGATCGGGCAACGATTCCGTCACCGTGAACGCGACCAGCGCCGCGCTGGACATCCACGGCGGCGGCGGGGACGACACGGTCGTCATCCCGACCCTCAGCACCAACATCGCCGGCAACATTACCTTCGATGGCGGCCCCAACGGCCCGGCGGGCGACACGATCGCATTTGGCGCGCCCAAAGCCACCCCGATCACCGCTGGAACAGCGCCACCACCCCCGCCCATCATCCTGACCGCCGGCAAAGCCAGCAGCAGCGGCTCGGACACGGTCGCTTATTCCAACGTCGAGCACCTCGCCCTTCGCGGCGGGTCGTTCCGCGCCGAAGCCGACCTCGGTCCTCTCGACGTGATCGTCGGCCTCCCCACCGTCGACGTCATCTACACGCCCCCTGCCGATCTACTCGTCGACGCCTCGCAGAAGCTTTCTGGGTTGGAAGTATTCAGCGGCAGCGTCACGGTGGGCCCAGGCGGCGGGAAGGTGTTGAACGCCGACAACCTGACCATCGGCCTGGCGACACTCGACCTCACCAACAACACCCTTCAGTTACACTACGGCGCCGCCGACCCGTTCCAGCAAGTCCGCGGCTTGATCTTCGCCCACCGCATCACCAGCAGTCTGGACGACGATCTGCACAACCTCGGCTACGCCGACAGCGCCGATCATGTGGTCAAGGGCCTGGCCGACAACACCGTGCTGGTGAAGTATGCCCTGGATGGCGATACCAACCTCGATGGGAAAGTTGATTTCACGGACCTGGTGCGCCTGGCCCGCAACTACGGACGGCACGACGCCAACTGGGACGACGGAGACTTCAACTACGACGGAACCGTCGGCTTCGACGACCTCGTGAAGCTCGCCCGCAATTACGGCCGGACCCTTGAAGCGTAACCATCGGCCGTGCGTTAGGGCTCAATCCGCGGGTGGCGCGATCGTTTGTGGCTTTCAATCGATAGGGGTAGGGAAGGCCGGCCAAGCCGGCCTTCCCTACCCCTATCGCAACGGGAACTGGACGGGCGCGGCATCTGAGCCGCGGCCCGTCCAACCCCTGTGCGCAAATCACTGCGGCTTTTCGATCTATTTGTTGTACACCGGCCGTTGGTCGGTCGCGGCGTCTTTGTTCAGCTCGGATCGAGGCTGCCTCCGAGCCGACCCCTGGCGCGAGGGAGCGAAGTTGTGCCGGACGGCAAAACCGCCGCTGCCGCTGCGGACGGTGGTCGGCAGGATCAGGATCTCCACCCGCCGGTTCTGTGCCCGACCGGTAGTGGAGTTGTTGTCGGCGACCGGGTGCTGGTCGGCGAATCCTTCCACCCCCAGCCGGCTGGAGTTGATGCCGCTACGCTGAAGCGCCGCCGAGACCTCGATGGCGCGGTGCGCCGACAGGTACCAGTTGTCCTTGTGCCCGGCCTTGCGCGTGGCATCGTGCACGACCTTCTGGTTGTCCGTATGGCCGGCGACCATCAGCTCGTAGTTGGCCGCCACCGGCGAGTTCAGGATCGACGCGAACCGGCCGATCGCGTCCGTCGCCCGCGCGGTCATCTCGGCACTGCCGCTGGTGAACGTAATGTCGCTCTTGAACTTCACGATCCCCCGCGCGCTGTCGAAGTCCACCAGGTCGGGGTTCTCCGAGGCGAACTGCTGAAGCGCGTTGGTGAGCGGCTCCGGCAGCGCCACCGACCCTCCCACCTTGCCCAGCGCATCCTGGTACTGGCGGTTGAGCGTGTCGTACTGGGCCTGGAGGTTGGCCAGTTGCTGGGTGAGGTTGTTCACCAGCGCCACCTGGTTGTTCCCGCTGGACGCGAAGCGGTCGAGCTGCGCCTTATAGGCGTCGCGCTCCGCCTGCAACGACTGGAGCTGCGAATCGCTCTGCCCGAGCCGCTCGGCGAGCTGGTCGCGGTCCAGCTTCATCGCGTTGTACTTTTCCTGGGAAACGCAGCCGACCAGCGAAAAGCCGATCAGCGACATGCCGATCCAATGCGACATCCGTGCCATGGCAAGCCTCCTTGCGAGGTATGTGAATGTGTCGTCGTCAGGCCGACGGCCGCGAGGGTATTCCAAACCCGCGCGACGGGCGATTTTCAACGGGAATTCGAGTCCAATCCCGATCCACGCCCCGGCCGGGCGCCCGAATTCCGGCAGGTAGCCGCTAATGTGGCGTCTCTTTCTCGAAATTGCAAGCCCACCCCCCAGGAATTTTTTGCGCCAGCGCAAAAAATGCCTGCGATTTGGCGATCTACTTAATCCCACAACGCTACCCCGGCCGCGGCGGGATGCAGCAGCGAAGCTGGTCGAGTCGGATCCCCTTGGCCTTTAACGCCTTCAGGCGCGTCTTGGTGTGTGATGCTCTGGCCGCGGCGTT
>Ga0073928_10006336_pt1 | contig 15983 bp, 14 predicted proteins | sample PaiPotPPA55metaG_FD_76969 | JGI IMG/M metagenome (GOLD analysis project Ga0073928, IMG submission 76969) | Iron sulfur acid spring bacterial and archeal communities from Banff, Canada, to study Microbial Dark Matter (Phase II) - Paint Pots PPA... ... | reverse complement strand
GAAATCGTTTCCGTCATTCAGGAGGTGCTGTCGTCGATTCGCGTAGTGAAGGCCTACGCGCGCGAGGAATACGAGCAAACGCGGCTGCAGGAAGAGAGCCTGGAAAGTGTCGAGATTGCACTGCGCGCGCGGGGACTCAAGGCGCGGCTGGCTCCGCTGGTCGCCATTTTGGTGGCGGTGGGTACGAGCATGGTGCTTTGGTTTGGCGCCCACATGGTGCTGGCGGGCACACTTTCAGCCGGGGCGCTCATCGTCTTCATCCTGTACCTCAACAAGATGTATAAGCCCATGCAGGAACTCTCGAAGATGACGGACGCCTGGTCGAAGGCGCAGGTGGGTTACGCGCGCATCGCCGAGGTGCTGGATCTGGACGGCGAGGTGAAGGATCTGCCGGGTGCGCGCAAGGCCCCCAAGTTCCGCGGCCAGATCGACTTCGATCGCGTGACCTTCGGCTATTCGCGGGAGAATCCGGTGCTGCGCGAAGTGAGCTTGCGCATCGAACCGGGGCAGACAGCGGCGTTGGTGGGACCGACCGGGGCGGGGAAGACCACCATCATCAGCCTGATTCCGCGATTCTACGATCCGACCTCCGGATCGGTGCGCATCGACGGCATCGACGTGCGGCGCTTCAAGATGCAATCGTTGCGGCAACAGATCAGCTTTGTGCTGCAGGAGACGCTGCTGTTTCACGCTTCGGTGTGGAACAACATCGCCTATGGCCGGCCGGGCGCGAGCCGGGCTGAAATTCTGCGTGCCGCCGAGATGGCCAATGCGCACGAATTCATCGAGAAGATGCCTGAAGGCTACGACACGATGATCGGGGAGCGCGGCGCCACGCTCTCGGGCGGTCAGCGGCAGCGCATCGCGATTGCGCGGGCCATTATTCGCGACACGCCGCTGCTGATTCTGGATGAGCCTAGCGCAGGTCTGGATGCCGCCACGGAGAAACTGATGTTCGAGGCGTTGGACCGGCTGATGGTAGGCCGGACTTCGATCGTGATTGCGCACCGGCTGTCCACTATCCGCAAGGCGGACGTCATCTTTGTGGTGAAGGACGGCGAAATCACGGAGCACGGCAGCCATCAGGAGCTAGTCGAATCAGGCGGTCTTTATGAGGAATTGTATGAACTGCAGTTTGGTGCGGAAGTGCACGCCGGCCAGGCCTGATTATGGCAAACCGACTGCAATGAAACCCAGGGGAGATAACATCTTGTCACCGGCAAAACTCAACCTTACGCTTCAGTCCGATTTTGTGAGGACGGAATTGGAAACCGGACACAAAATGCTGGCAATGGCCATCGATCAGCGCAGTATGGAGGCGAATGACGCGGCTAACGATTCGCTGGACATGGCGCGCGTGGCATTGACCGGCGCCGAGCGGCATTTAGAAGCCGTCAACTTGCCGGCCCGGGAAACCAAAGGGCTTTATCGGGATCTGCGTGAACTGCGGCGTCAGATTCAGGGGTTCACGGGGTGCCGAAGGGCTGCCGCCGGCGCCCGCCGCCGTCCAAAGCTCATAGCTCGTTCAGCATACTGATCCTGCGCTCCACGACCCGCGAGAATCCTTCCACTTCGCTCGGTGAATAACCGGCCGCGCGAAAGGCATCCTGAATCTGGCGGTCCGAGAGATGCGCCAGCAGGCTTCCTATCCAGCGCACGTCAGTGCGCGGAACATCTTCGCCGATCCAACGCAGATGCAGGTGGGCGAAGAAGTCGTGTGGATGAACCAGATATAGCATCTCCGGCCGGGTCGGCACATAGAAGTCGACGCTATCGGCCCGCACGTGGCGGATGAACTTCGAATGGGTGTAGGAGTGGAGATTGCCCTTGGCGGCCGACAGCGGCCAGTGGAGGCCGGTGGTGCCGAAGCTGGCGCCCAAGTCACTCACCATGTAAATTTTCTCTGAGCCGCCGTCCTTGTAGATAGAGTTGTTGTCGTCCTTCAGGTCCCAGTTGTTGAGCAGCGCCATCATTACCCGCAGGCCGTTCCACTGGCGCGAGCCGGCGAAGAAGGGATCGTTGCGCCATGGCCAGTCGCCGACCTTCTTTTGGTCCTCGCGCTTGAGGCGGACGTTATGCATGGAGCCGTCCCGCGCGATCATTTTTTGCCCGCGATGTAGATGGGCGGGCATGTTCTCGACGCGCAGATCGGGCAGGAAATAGTCTTCGTTGGCGTTATAGCCTACCGCCCATACCAGGCGGGTGGCCACCGTTTCCGGACGCGCCTCCACACCCAGCTTGACCTTACATTTCACGCCGTCGCGATCTTTCACCACGAACTTGGGGTTGCTGCCGTTCAGGTCCTCTTTCTCGAAGACATAGGGGCCGTGCGGTTGATGCTCGGCGCCGCCGGGTCCATAGAAAAGATCGCGGGAAGCTATGTCTCCCGGATCTTGCCAAAACTGCTCCGGCCCGCTCGCGGTATTCTTAGTTTCCTTCACCGCGCTGGTGGCGGAAAGTGTGAGCACCATCACCAGTCCGAATGTCAGTGGTCTGATTCGCACAGTCATAGAGTCGCCCGTCCTTGGCAGGCCTTCGAACTGTACCCAAATTGCAAGTACCTTACCAGCGTGCTCGATTCACCATCATGAAACTACTCATACAACCCGGCGACGATGGAACTGCTTTAATCAAAGGAATCAACTTGGCGAAGAGAACGGTAGATATCGCCATCTTTCGGTTCGACCACAGAGAGATCGAGAAGGCCCTGGCGCATGCCGTAGGCCGCGGCGTAACGGTGCGCGCGTTGATTGCGCATACCAATCGCACGGGCGAGGAGAACCTGCGCAAACTAGAGCTACGGCTTCTGGCGGCGGGCGTAACGGTGGCGCGGACCGCCGACGACCTGCTGCGCTATCACGGCAAATTCATGATTGCCGATCAGCGTGAGGTGTATGTGCTGGCATTCAATTTGACTTACCTGGATATCGAGCGGTGCCGCAGCTTCGGGGTGGTGATGCGCAGCCCCAGTGTCGCGCGCGAAGCCCTGCGCGTATTCGATGCGGACAGCAAGCGGACGCCGTACGAACCCGGCTCTAACGCCCTGGTGGTAAGCCCCACCAACGCGCGGCGGCAGCTCTCCGCCTTCATTCAGGGCGCGCGGAAGGAACTGTTGATTTACGATCCCAAGGTGAGCGACCCGGCCATGATCCGGCTACTGGAAGAGCGCGCCAGAGCCGGTGTCTCAGTCCAGATCATCGGGAAGCTGACGCGCGCCAGCTCGCTGGTGGAGGTGCGAAAGCTCGCACCCTTGAGGCTGCACACCCGCACCATTATTCGGGATGGACGCATGGCGTTCGTGGGCAGCCAAAGCTTGCGGAGCGCAGAACTGGACATGCGACGCGAGATCGGCATTATCATTCGAGACGCGAAGGCGGTGCGCCAATTAGCGCAGACTTTTCGCGGCGATTGGCTGGCTATTGAGCAGAACGCCGAGACAGCCAAAACCGCGCCGGCGGAGAAGCTGGCGAAGAAAGTTGCCAAGGCGGTAGTGAAAGAATTGCCGCCCGTAGCGCCGGTCTTGGACACGGTGGTGAAGGAATTCGCGGCGCACGCCGGCGCATTGGAGCTGGATCCCGAGGATATGCAGGAGACGGTCAACGAAGCCGTGAAGCAGGCGGTGAGGGAAGCCGTGAAGGACGCGGTCGAGGAAGCGGTTGAGCACTCCAGCGCGGGAGCAGTCAAATGATGCGGGGCGCATGCCTGTATATGGTGCTTGGGGCCGTAGTGCTGGCGGGTATGCAGGCGCCTCCGCCCAATGTGGACGCGAAGATACAGAAGGAATTTCAAAAGCGCCTCGACGACTACGTGAAGCTGCGGAACACGGCGCGCGAGAACGTTCACAAGCTCAAGCCCACCAAGTCGGCGGAGGCCATCGAATATCATGAAGCAGGCTTGGCCCACGCCATTCGCGAGCTGCGCCACGGCGTCGGCCAGGGCCAAATCTTCACACCGGAGATTACCACCGAATTCCGGCGGCTGATCGGAATGACCATGCAGGGAGAAGAGGCCGTCCGCATCCGCGAGAGTTTGAGCCGCGCGGAACCGGTACATTTGAAGAGCTTGCGCATCAACCATCGGTATCCGGAGGGCGTGCCGCTGCAATCGACGCCGCCCACGCTGCTGTTGAACCTGCCGAAGTTGCCGCAGGCGCTCGAGTATCGCGTAGTAGGAAGCGCCCTCGTTCTGCTGGACGTGGAAGCCAACCTGGTAGTGGATTTCATCCCGGACGTGATTCCCGAGGTCAGCCATGCGCGGTAGGACGTGGGTCCTGGCGCTGGCGACGCTTCTGCTCGCAACGGCAGCCGTCTCGCCCCCCGATCTGAAGCTGCCGCTTAAGCCCAAGTCAGTGCGCTTCGCCGTGATCGGCGATAGCGGGACCGGCGAAGAGCCGCAATATCAGATAGGTCAGGAGATGTCCGACTACCACGCGGTGTTCGGGTTCGATACGGTGATCATGCTGGGCGACAACCTTTACGGCGGCCAGAAGCCGGAGGATTTCAAGAAGAAATTCGAAGGTCCCTACAAGGCGCTGCTCGACGGGGGTGTCAAGTTCTACGCCTCGCTGGGCAACCACGACAACGCCAATCAGCGTTTCTATAAGCCGTTCAACATGGATGGCAAACGTTACTACAGCTTCAAACGTGGCGACGTGCAGTTCTACGCGCTGGACAGCAATTACATGGATCCGGAACAATTGCAGTGGCTGGACAAGGAGCTGTCGTCTTCGAATGCGGCCTGGAAGATCTGCTATTTCCATCATCCGCTGTACTCGCACGGCAAGATGCATGGCTCTGACGTCGATTTGCGGAGCCAATTGGAGCCGATGTTCGAGCGGCTGGGCGTCGACGTGGTATTCTCGGGCCACGATCATACCTATGAGCGGCTGAAGCCTCAGAATGGCATCTACTACTTCGTGCTGGGCAGTTCCGGCCAATTGCGCCCGCATGGGCTGAAATCATCGGCGGAAACCGCCAAAGGCTTCGATACGGACCGTACCTTCGAGCTGGTAGAGATCAGCGGCAATGAGCTCTACTTCCAGGTTATTTCACGTGCCGGGGATACCGTCGATTCAGGAGTCCTGCAGAAGCGGGTTGCGACGAAGCCGGGTGATCAGGCCCATGCTGCGGCAGCCAACGTGCTCGCATCCATGGGATGGAACTAACGCGCCGCGCCACTTTCACTTGTCACTGGAAAGAGAGAAAGTGATGCTACGTACAATGATGTTAAGCGCTGTGCTGGCAGGCGGATGTACTGCCGCGCACGGAGAGACGTTCGTCGGCAGGTTACTGGATGCCTGGTGCGCAACTCCGCGGGCCAACGGGTTTTGCACCCCCGATGACACCACCACCGCCTTCGCGCTGCAGATACCCGGCAAGCTATTGAAGTTAGACGCCGAGGGGAACCGTAAAGCAGCGGGCGCGCTAAGGGAGAGTAGCAATAATGGCGATCACGCCAAAGATCCAAACGCCCCGGTCAGCCAGGTAACAGCTCGGGTTGAGGGCACAGTGGGAGACGACGAACTGAAGGTCGAGGCGATCCAAATACAGTAGATCGGAACGGCGGGGAGTGAAGAAATTACTCTCCCCGCCCGGGTCTACCCTAAGCTCGCTGAGACGGTTCAGGTATGGGGCGTGGCGCGTCTTGGTGCGGCACATCCTCGCGGCTGAGCGGGAGTTCACTCCGGGGCGGGAGGCTTGAGGCCGTTTGCGGAACTCGCTGCTTGGGCCGGTCGGTGACCAGGAAGTCCGCACCGGATTCCGCCGCCGCGCCAATTCCTTCAGCGCCGGAATGCTGCAATGCTTCCTTGGCACGCCTTACCCAGAACTCGCCATCGCAATGCACCGAGAGCAACACTCCCGCGCCTTTGATGCGACCCTTGTAGCGCTTGGCCTCGTATTCCGGCGAGGTACTGCCGACCAAAGCTCCGATGATTCCGGCCAGCGCGCCAAGCGCACCAACACCCGCTAGCGCGGCCACTACCGGACCCGCAGCGGCTAGTCTTTCGAAGCCTGGAATGGTCAGCGTGCCGATACCAACCAGCCAGCCGAGGACGCCACCTACGACAGCGCCCAGGATAAAGCCAATAGTCGCTCCTTCCGGCGCTTTGGTGCTTTTTTGGTGTCCGAGATCTTTGGTGCCTGCATTCTCCTGAAACATCACGGAGACATCCGTATCGCGGAAGCCGGCGGCACGCAACCCCAGAATAGCTTCCTCTGCTTCGAGCCGATCCCGATACAGGGCGAAGACCGATATATTTTTGCCAGTCATGCTACCTCCTCTTTTTCAATTCGCAAGAACAGGGCCAATACGACATTTCACACCTCCGCTTGCCGCTAGTGACGCTCGGGTTCCTTGCGCTCGGGCGGCGCAGCGTGCTGTTGCGGAGCCGGACGCGGCGGCGGCGCAGCGTGCTGCTGGGGCGCGGGGCGCGGCGGCGGTGCAGCGTGTTGCGGCTGCGGTGCGGGGCGCGCTGCGGCGTTCTGCTGGGGCGCCGGACGCGGTGGCGGTGCTGCGTGCTGCGGCTGCGGGGCCGGACGTGGCTGCGGTGTTGCGCGCGGCGGTTGTACTACAGCGTGTTTCTGCGGCGGCGCAGCATGTTGCGGCTGCGGCACTGGGCGCGGCTGCGCTACGTGCGGCTGCGGTACAGAACGCGGAGGCGTGGCATTCGCATGCTGTGTGGGCGGCGCAGTGCCGAAACGTTGACCAAGTTGTGCTGGTTTTGCTGCAGGTTGTGCAGCGCGCTCGGAGGCCGATGGTGGCTCAAAGGGCCGCGAAGGCGGGGCCGTTTGCTTGGCAGCCGGGGCCGGTTGTCTGGCGGCCGGAGCCGGCTGCATCGGCTGAGAATGCGCGCGCTCAGCCGGTGGTGGCTCATACGGCCGCGTCGCGGGTTGTGCCGGCGGTTGCGCCGCACGCTCCGGTGCGGGCGCTGGTGCGTTGCGAGCGGGAGCCGCCGCAGGTTGACCCTTCGGCGCTGATCCGGCAACCGTTTGCGGCGCGATCGGACGCGCTTGCGATACGACCCTCACTGGCGGACGCGCTGCGGCCGGGGCCGTGCGCGCCATCTGATTGAGCTGTGAGACCGGGAGCGGACGCCCGGGTGTCTTCTCTAGTGCCGCCTGCCGCTGCTGGAAGGAAGCCGCGGGCGGGGGCGGAGTAGTGCGCGCCACCATCGGGTGGCTCAAGACCGCGGCCGGCGGATGCGCGACATTCGCCGAAGGCGCGTGTCCCAGTACGCTCGACATCTGAGGCGCCACGCGAGGTGCTACCTCGGCGGTTTTCACTGCGGCCATCTGATTGGGCTGCACGTGCACAATAGAGTGTTGCAGCGGCTGTCCAGACGTCAACGTTGATTGCGACACGGCTGCCACGGCGCCGGGAACTGTCCGGTTCATATAACTCCCCACGGGCACGGATCCGGTGCGCACATAGTTGTTATAGACGTTGGTAACGTTGGTCTGGTTGATGATCGTCGTATTCGTGACGTTGATGCGGTTTACGTAGGCGGCGCTGGCTGCGAAGGACGGGATATACACATCGCGCGGTCCCAGCGGGAACCAGCCGAACCCAACGCCGCCGCCGAATCCGATATTGACTCCGAGTCCACCACCGAAGCCTACCCATGCCACGAGTGCCGGCGCAAAAACCGGAGCAACCGCCACGGGTCCGGGGCACCATCCCCAATACCCGTTGACGAAAGCCCAACGCCCATAGTGGAAGGGTGCGTATCCCCAGGGCTCGTTATCCACCCAGGTCCAGCCCCACGGTTCCACCCACGACCACTGCCCAGCTTGATAAGGGGCCCAGCCCGACGGGGTATCGTTGGGCACCCACACCTGTCCGTAATCCGGCGTTTGCCGCCAAGATCCGTAAGCGCCTAAGTCCTCACCTCCGACCAGATCGGGCGAGACATAGCGCGAGCTAGCGTAGCGGTCCTCGCGATGCGACCGCGAGACCACCCACTCGTCGAACGAATCAGAGCCGGGCGCGCCATAAATCTTATATTGGGCAGCTTGATCCTGCCCGACGATGGCTGCCTGCTGGCCCATCTTAATGGTGAAGGCTCCACCGGTTCCAGTGACTTGGCCTTCGCCGTCGCGAACCGTGACGTAACTCTGCATGGTATCGGGATTGGTCTCCATGCGGTATTCCCCAGGCCTGCTCGGCGTGAAGGCGAAATTCGGACCATCAATTTCCAAGGCGCCGTCCATCCGCCGGACGCGCACATCCAGCGTGCCTTCCGATAAGCGCACTTGCACCGTGCGATCATCCAGGTTCAGAAATTCAAAAGCCGTCTTATTGCCCAGCCTGAAGGCAGCGCCGGGCACATGCACTTCGGCCTTGCCTCCCTGATCGACGTACAGTTGGTCGCCAATCGTGAGCGGACGGTTCAAGCTGGCAGGTGCCCAGTCGGTCACCCCGGCGGGTTCGAAGGACACCGTCCCACTCAAGTAACTAAGCCGGCCGGCACGCGTCGGCGGATCTTGCGCGGCTACTACACCCGCGGCTAAGAACACCACGATCAAGCCCTTATACATTGTGTTGCACCTCAATAGACATTATTTACAATCAGAATCGAGCAAGTTAATCACCGCAATGGGTGATGAAGTTTGGCCGCTGGGCGATTTGATACGAGTGATTGGCTTCCGTATTGCTATGACATGCGCTTGCGCCCGCGCCACATTCTCATCTCAGCTACCGTGCTCTTGGCCGGCGTTGCGCCGCAGGCACCGTTGCCGGTAACAACTTCTCAGTACGGGTTCGCACGAACCGGAGCTAACCTTGATGAGTTTCTCCTCACGCCGCGAAGTGTCAATGCGGCTCACTTCGGGAAGGTCGGGGTATTTGCAGTAGACGGGCCGATCTACGCGCAGCCTTTGTTCCTACCCGCGGTCACGATGCCTGGAAAAGGCCCGACCGATATTGTTTTAGTCGCTACGGAACACGACAGCGTCTATGCCTTCGATGCGCAAGGCGGGAACTCGGCACCGCTATGGCATGTCAGCTTTCTCGGACAGGGTGTGACTCCTGTGCCTGCGCGTGATCTGGAATGCCCGCTGATCTCGCCGGAGGTTGGAATTACTGCGACTCCCGTGATCGATTCGAAGACTGGCACGTTGTACGTGCTGGCACGCACCAAGGAACATACCGCCGTTCTGGGTGACACTTACGTGCAAAAGCTGCACGCCTTGGCGGTAACCACCGGAGCGGAGAAATTTGGCGGCCCGGTTGTTATTCGAGGCTGGGCGCATGGGCACGGTGACGCCAACGGACACGGCACGATCCTGTTCGACGCCCGGCGCGAGAATCCGCGCGCGGGATTGCTGCTTTCGCAAGGGCTGCTCTATCTCACTTGGGCGTCGTCGTGCGATGTAGGTCCCTATCACGGCTGGGTGATGGCTTATGACGAACAGACGCTGAAGCAAATCGCGGTACTGAACACTTCGCCCGACGCCAACGATAGCGGCATCTGGCTCAGCGATACGGCACCGGCAGCGGATGATGCCGGCAATATCTTCGTGGTCACCGGCAATGGCCGCTTCGACGCCGACCAAGGTGGGCATGACTTTGGCAATAGCGTTCTGAAGCTGCGCCGCGACGGCGACAAGCTGACGGTGGCCGATTACTTTACGCCCTTCAACCAGAAAGCGCTGGATGCCAGCGACGAAGACCTAGGCTCGGGAGGTCCGGTGCTGCTGCCCGATCAGCCAGGCCCACACCCCCATGTGCTGCTGGCCGGCGGCAAGGGCGGGACTTTATATGCCATCGATCGCGACCACATGGGCGGATATCAAGAAGGTTCGGATGCGAACGCGATCGCCGTGCGGCATTTCGGCAAGCACGCATTGTTCGGCGCGCCCGCATTTTGGAACGGGCATATTTTTGTGATCGCGGGCGGCGATGTGCTTCGGGATCTGGTTTTGCGCAACGGGCGGCTGTTGCTGGGTGGGGCCGCCGGGCCGCCAAAGTACGCGGACTCGGGAGCCACACCAGCAGTCTCCGCGAACGGCGCGCGTGACGGCATCGTGTGGGCCGTCAGTTCTTATGACTGGCTGCGCGCCGGTCCTCCGGCGGTCCTGCACGCCTACGACGCGGCCAACGTGCGGCGCGAGCTGTATACCAGCGAACAGAGCGGCACACGCGATCGCGCGGGACAAGCGTTGCGCTTCACAATTCCGTTGGTTGCCAATGGCCGGGTTTATGTCGGCACGCGCAGCGAATTGGATGTGTACGGATTGCTGCCGTAGTCTATCATGATGGAGAGCGGTCTCCCGTCTGCCACATGCAACCCATCATCGAAGCGCGCAAGGTCGAAAAGTCGTACGGCTCGGAAGGCGACGGCTTTATCCAGGTGATCGCGCCCACTGACCTGGCGGTCTACCCGGACGAGATCCTGGCGCTGCTGGGGCCGTCCGGTTCCGGCAAATCGACGCTGCTGCGCATGCTGGCCGGCTTAGCGAAGCCTTCCGCCGGAGAAGTGATCCATCACGGCCACGAAGTCGGCGGTCCGTGTGAGAACGTTGCCATCGTCTTTCAGAGCTTTGCGCTGTTCCCGTGGCTGACGGTGCTGGAAAACGTGGCCGCGCCCCTGAAGGCGCACGGCGTGCCCGCCGCGCAGCGCACCGAGCGTAGCCTGCGCATCCTGGATACGGTAGGTCTGGACGGTTTCGAGAACGCGTATCCGAAGGAGCTCAGCGGCGGCATGAAGCAGCGGGTGGGTTTCGCGCGCGCGCTGGTGGTCGAGCCGGAAGTGCTGTTCATGGACGAGCCGTTCTCGGCGCTCGACGTGCTTACCGCCGAGAACCTGCGCGGCGAGCTTCTCGAGCTGTGGCAGAGCCACAAGATGCCGACGCGCGCCGTATTCCTGGTGACGCACAACATCGAAGAGGCCGTGCTGCTGGCGGACCGCATCGTGGTGCTGGGCAAGAATCCGGCACGCATACGCACGGATTTCCGAGTCTCTTTGCCTCGCCCGCGCGAGCGCAAGGACTCCCGCTTCACGCAGCTTGTCGACTACATCTATCGCGTGCTGACGCGGCCCGATTTGGCGCCGGCGGCGGGACCCGAGGTGTTGCCCGAGCGCACGCGTCCGCGCTATCAGATGCTGCCGCATGCGCCGCGCGGTGCGGTTGCCGGTTTGCTCGAAATGCTGCTGGATCGCGGCCGTGATGACATGTACCGGCTGGCTGGTGCGCTCTCCTTTGAAATCGACGACCTGTTACCGGTGGTGGATGCGGCGGTGCTGCTGGGGTTCGCCAAGGTCGAAGAGGGCGACGTGGAGATCACGCCGGCGGGCCGCGAGTTTGCCGATGCTGACATCCTGCGCCGCAAGGAGTTGTTCCGCGCCGCGGCGCTGGAGAACATCACGCTGATTCATCAGATCCACCGTTCTCTGGAGGCCAAGGAAGGCCACAGTCTGCCGGATACCTTCTTCGAGGATTTGCTCGACGAGCACTTCAGCGAGGACGAGGCTAAGGCGCAGCTTGAAACCGCCATACACTGGGGCCGATATGCCGAGCTGTTCGATCATGACGCGGGAGCCCGCCGATTCTTCATACCGGAGGAAGCGCCGGCCGCTCTGGCGGGCCCATCCACATCCGAGGCGACGCATTGAGCTCGCGGCCCGCGCTTTCCCGCGCCGTGATCGCGGAGCGCACCTGGTCGGTGTTGCTGGATCTGGTCGTATTCGCCGCCGTGCTGGCATGCATCCAGGGCTTGCTGGTGATGTCGCGATACTGGCTGGGCGCGATGACGCCGGTCGCGCACATCGACCGCTCCCCGCGCGCGCTTCCGCTCTATGCTTTCTACTCGACCGTGCGCATCGCGGTGGGGTATGTGCTGAGCCTGGTCTTCGCGCTCGGCTACGGCTACATCGCGGCCTACAATCGCCGGCTCGAGGGGCTGATGGTCGCGGTGCTCGACATATTGCAATCGATTCCCGTGCTGAGTTTCCTACCGGGCGTGATGCTGGCGATGGTGGCGCTGTTCCCGACGCGTCAGCTCGGAGTGGAAGCCGGCGCGATCATCCTCATCTTTACTGGCCAGGTGTGGAACATGGCGTTCAGCTTCTACGCCTCGCTGAAGTCGATCCCGCGCGAGTTGCGGGAAGCCGCGCGCATCTACGGGTTCGGCGCGTGGCAGCGCTTCGTCGAGCTGGAGCTGCCCTACGGCGCGATCGGATTGGTTTGGAATTCGATGGTGTCGGTGGCGGGCGGCTGGTTCTTCCTGATGGCTTGCGAGATGTTCGTGCTGGGCAAGCGCGATTTCAGGTTGCCGGGCCTGGGTTCGTACCTGCAAACCGCCGCCGGCGCGGGCGATACGGGCGCGATCTTTTGGGGGCTCGGCGCGATGATCGGCGTCATCCTGCTGATCGATCAGGTGGTGTGGCGGCCGGCCATCGCCTGGTCGGACAAATTCAAATTCGAGCAGGTGGAAAGCACCGCGCAGCCTACATCGGCCGTGCTCAACCTGCTGCGCCGGTCGAATCTGCTGGTGCGCTGGCGAACGGCCGTGATGACGCCGTTGGCGGAGCGCGCCGCGCTGCGTTTCGCTCGCCGGGGCGCGATGTTCGAGCCGCCTGCGGGTCCGGTGGTCTGGAAACGAGTGGCAGGTTGGGCCGGCGCGGTGTCTTGCGGCGCCGCGATACTCTACGCCTTGTTCGAAGCAGCCATGACGTTGCGAACGCTTACGACTCCCGAGTTGACCTCGACGCTGCATGGCGCTGCGGCCACTTTTGGGCGGGTGGCTGTGTCGCTGGTGATTGCCGCGGCCTGGACCATTCCCGCCGGCGTGGCCATCGGATTCAACCCGCGCCTGGCACGCATCGCGCAGCCGCTTGCGCAGTTGGCCGCTTCCGTTCCCGCCACCGCGCTGTTTCCCGTGTTGCTGTTGGCGCTAATCCGCATGGGCGGCGGACTCGGCATCGGATCGATCCTGCTGATGCTGCTCGGCACGCAGTGGTACGTGCTGTTCAATGTGATCGCCGGCGCGATGGCGATTCCGTCGGACCTGCGCGAGGTGGCGGATGTGTTCCGATTCTCGAAGTGGCAACGCTGGCGCACGGTGATTCTGCCCGGTATTTTTCCGTACTTGATCACCGGCATGGTGACGGCTTCGGGGGGGGCGTGGAATGCCAGCATCGTGGCCGAGTATTTCCACTTCAAGGGACAGACGCTATCGACGGTGGGGCTGGGCGCGCAGATCAGCTCGGCCACCGACGCTGGCAATTCCGATTTGCTGCTGCTCTCGACGATTGTGATGGCGGCGTTGGTGGTGTGCGTCAACCGGGCGCTGTGGCGACCGCTGTATCGGCTGGCGGCCACGCGGTATAAGTTGGAGGTGTAGCGCCCGATCTAGGGCTTAAGGGCGAAAACCGTGCCGTCGCCGGAGCTGCCGCCCCATTCCGTAGTGCCGTAAAGAATGCCGCCCGGACCGACTACGACGCTCGCCTCGGGGCGGTTGCCATGCGGACCAGTAAAGTTGTATAGGACCGTCTCGGTCCACGGCGCGCCTGCTGACCCAGGCGGGGTCAGCGAGAACACCACGCCTTTGTTCGCGCTGCCGCCAACCTGTGTAGTGCCATAGAGCACGCCGCCGCTGCCGACCGCAATACCACCCCAGGGATAACCGCCGTCGGCACCGCCCGTGAAGCTATAGAGAATCGTCTCCTGCCAGGGGCCACCGGCAGAGTTCGGGGGGGTCAACGAGAAGACCGTGCCACAGGCTCCTCCTTCACATGGGCCGCTACCTCCGAGATTGGTGGTGCCATAAAGCACCCCGCCGCTTCCAATTGCCACACCCCCTGTTGGGGCATAGCCGTATCCAACGGGGTATCCCTTGAAATTGTAAAGCACTGTCTCCGTCCACGTGCCGGCAGGCGTGGCTGGCGGGGCCAGTGAGAATACGGTGCCACAGCCGTCCCCGGTACAGCCGTCCCCGCCTCCCTCCGTAGTCCCGTAAAGGACACCGCCGGCGCCAAACCTGAGTCCTCCGAAGGGGTTGCTGCCGTCACTTGGTGGTCCGCCGAAGGAGTAGATGGGCGTCTCGGTCCAGGCGCCGCCGGCAACAGCCGGAGGTGTCAACGAGAATATCATGCCATGATTGGTCGCACCGCCTTGCGCCTCGCCGTACACCACTCCTCCGCTGCCTATGACTGGAGTCGACTCCGGGTTATAGCTGCTGTAATTGGGTGCGCCGAAGTTATAGAGCACGCTCTCGGTCCAGGCGCCGCCGGGACTTACCGGCGGCGTCAGAGAGTACGCGATGCCTCTGCCGGAAGTTCCACCCGAGTAGGCCAGCCCGTAGATCACCCCATCATTACCAAGGGCCACCCCAGTATCATACGGATTTTGCCCATCGATCGTGCCGCCCTGGAAGCTATAGAGCACGGTCTCTGTCCAAGGTACTCCGGAAGACGCAGGTGGGGAGAGCGAGAACACACTCCCCTTGCCGTGAGCTCCCCCGAAAGCCGTGGTGCTGTACAGGGTCCCACCGCTGCCAATCGCCATGTTGGCCTCCGGCGCTCTTCCGTCGTTTGGCGGGGCGGTAAAACTGTGGAGGGTGGCCAGGACGGGCCCCCCGCTTTGAGCCCAGACGAGAGAGCTAAGGACGAGCAAGGCGGCGAGAGATATCGCGCCATATGTGAGCGGCTGCCGGTAGAACTTCATATTGCCTCCGGCCTATTATCGCATTCGCCGGGTACAAACTGGCGGACGCGCCAGCAGATCTGCTTCAGCGATTCCCATCTTCTCCTCCTCTCGACGATTGTGATGGCGTTGCTGGTGCTGTGCGTCAACAGAGCGCTGTGGATGCCGCTATATCGGCTGGCGGCGACGCGGTATGAGTTGGAGGGGTGATCTTCGATCAACGCCGGACGAGAACTTCTCGCTCAAACCGGCACACAGTATAATGAAAACTGTGCAGGGCTTCCTCAGCGGCGGATGGGGACAGGTGATCGTCATCCTGATTGGCATCGGGCTGGGCGTGCTCTACAACAGCTCGCGTCTCAACGATCTCAAGAATTACGTTGACGCGAAGTTCACTGGAAATGATAAGCGCTTCGACGACCTGAAGGACTTCATCCGCTCGGAAATCCGCCGTCTCGAAGATCGCATCGAGCGATTGGAACGGCCAATATACCGGCCTTGATCAATCTGCCGCTTGCGGCATCTGCTCCGCTGCCTGCGCGGTGAGCCGCTCGAAGAATTTCTTGATCAGAAATTTTGAAGTTGTATCGATCAGCCGTTGACCTACGCCGGCGATCATGCCGCCGACCTGCACGTCGCCCTCGTATTTAATGTCGGTCGAAGTATACAACGTGCTCAGGCTCAGAACGCCGTCGCCCTTCATGAAGCCGACTTTGCCGGAGCCTTCCACAATCAGGCGGAAGCCTTCGGGCGGATTGCGGTCGGCGATGCGCACTTTGCCGGAAAATAAGCCCTGAATGCTGGAAATTACCATCTTCATGCGCATCTCGTATTCATCCGGCCCGATCAGCGCCAAGTGATCGCAGCCGGGCATGGAGCGCGCGAGCACGGCCGGGTCCTGCAAGAGCTGGTAGGCCCGGTCGCGCGGGATCGGGATGGTGTACATGCCGGCGAGTTTCACGATGCCCTCGTCAGCGCCTGCTGGATCGCGCGCGCGGTGTAGACGCGGGCCATGTGGCAGCGATAATCGGCGGAAGCGCTGAGATCGGAATTCGCGTCGATGCCATCGGCGACCACGGCGGCGGCTTTTGCCGCATCGCCGCTGGTTTGTAGCAGGACCTCTACGTTCTCCGCGCGGAACGCCTTAGAAGAGAGACCGGTGATGCCGACGCGCACCAGGCCGATGCTGCCGTTTGACCGCTCGATGCGCACCGCCGCGCCGACGATAGCGAATCCCGAAGCCGGCTGGGCCATCTTCTGATAGGACACTCCGGTCCGCTGCGATTCCACCGGTACGATGATCTCGGCCACGATTTCGCCGGGCTCGAGCGCGGTGGT
>Ga0073928_10006330_pt1 | contig 15989 bp, 14 predicted proteins | sample PaiPotPPA55metaG_FD_76969 | JGI IMG/M metagenome (GOLD analysis project Ga0073928, IMG submission 76969) | Iron sulfur acid spring bacterial and archeal communities from Banff, Canada, to study Microbial Dark Matter (Phase II) - Paint Pots PPA... ... | reverse complement strand
GTAACTAACGGAAGTGGGACGAAAGACGAATCAAGAAACGCCGAGAGAAATACTCCCACGCCACCTAGCGCCGGCAACGTCGCCTTCACCCAAGTCGTGACTTGAGTCCCATGCAATGCGCCAACTCCTAAGTAAACCACGGAACACAAGTCACACTTAGTGACTGCTTTTTCTTTTCTTGCGCAGGTCCGGCCAGAACTCTTTAATCATGTACGTCGCTGCGTCCCACGCCATTTTGTGTACCCCCCACACACACTTGCACACAAATGTCCCAGGAGCGGAAAGCGCCGTGGTTCCCTGACAAAGGCTGGCTCTCTTCCACGGAATAGATGCACGATACTAAACGAAAGACGCATCAGTCTTCCTACTTTTTTCCACGGTGCGCCAGCGCACCCTTATTTTTTAGTCCGATTGTATCTCCCCCACGTCCTTGTGAATCAAACGCGGTGTACCACGCATGGTGTATCAAATGTGGTAGTATCTCGGCCAAATGGGTAGGCCACCCTCGGGCAGGGTAATGACGGAGTCGGATAGTGAGTATCGCTTCGCGCAGCCGGCAGCGCGGCGGTTGCGTCATCTCACGAGCAAAAAGGAGTTGACCAATGTCCGAATTGCAGCAGGCGCTTCCAACTGTTCCTGCTTCAGCGTTTCGCCTGGATGTGCCGCTACATAGTTTGCTTCAACATCCACCAGAAAAACCTTCCCCGAATCATTCGAAACAATTACAGACTTTGCCGACGCCTGTTTTCCCACAACACCCCGAACTCATGCATGACCTGGATGCTGAAGACATTGCCGCGCATCAACACGTCTTAGAGACCGGCAAAAGGTACTGGCCGGCCTCCAAAATTTTCCAGACCATGCGTGGTTGGATGTTCCCGTATTTCAAATCGCGCGTGCTGCCTGGAGATTTTCAACCGATCATCGCGTACCTGTTCACTGAGTGGAAATGCAATCTCGATTGCCACTATTGCTGGTCTTACGACAACCGCATCAAAGGCATGACGGAAGACACCGCACGCCGCGCCATTGACTGGCTGGCCACCACACCCGCCCGGGTGCTCGCTTCTACTGGTGGCGAGCCCCTTTTGCGTCCCGACTTTGTGCACAAAGTGATGTATTACGCCGCGAAAAAAGATTTCTGGGTTTACCTCGCGACCAATGCCCGGCTGCTCCGCCCGAAGGTGACTGATCGTCTTGCCGATGCGGGAATCGCCACCATCAATTTCGCCGTCGATACGATTAAAGAAAGGCCTGGACTGCCAAAGGCCTTCGAACACGTGCGTAACAATTTCGATTACCTCGTGAAGCGCCAATATCGCTACGGCTACACCGTTTTCTTCAACACCAATATTTGCCGAACCAACATTGATGACGTGAAACAACTGGTCGAAATCGCCCATCACCACGGCATCTCGCTCACCTTCCATATCAACGAAGCGCCCATGATGGAACAGCCGCATTTCAAACATCTCAGCGAAAACGACACCTACATTCGACCCGAGGATTTTCCGGTGGTGGATGATTTGCTGGATTGGCTGATTGCCAAGCAGCGCCAAGGCTACAAAATGGTCGACTCTATTCCACGTCTGCAAAATATGAAGGGATTCATGCGCGGCGTGGGAGAGCACTGGGGCTGCCGCGCAGGCCAAAACTGGTTGATTATTCGCACCGACGGGACGCTCGCGCCATGTTTCCCAATGTACAACGCAAAATATGATTGGGGCGCGGTCGAAAATCAGAAATTCAATCTCAAACAACTCACCGACATGAAACAAGGCTGCGAGCCTAATTGCTTCTCCACCTTGGGTTACAACGTGGCGTACTGCTACGACGTTTCACGTGTAATGAAATGGCTATGGAAACAGGCAATGCATGGCTTTCAGGGTGCAACCGGAAGCTTTGAGTAGCTGCTGTCCGGCGGCTTGAGGCAGAACTATCGGCGAGGAAAGCTTCGGTCTTCTGCATTTGGCGTTGAGCGCGCGTGCGAAATCATAGATTTTTATCTTCTTCGCTTTGAGATCACTGCTCACTCGACGGAGTGAAGTGCAGGGTGAACGAATATCCAAGTACTCGAACGTGGGCTTGGTAGTCTGCCGCGAGATATATGATCGGTTCTTTGAGGGTCCCGCCACGATGTACTGTTATCTGCTCCGGCTGAAGGTAGATATCATACCGCTCCGCTTTACGGATGACCGCGGCACGGAAATCGTTATCCGTCCTGAAGTCAACCAACCCGATTCTTGCGGAGATTTGTGAAGAAAGGTCATGCAGGTCGTCGCGGAACTCCACATTGGCGAGCTCGCATGCGGCAGTCTGCCAGACTGCGCTAACGGCCAACGCCAGAACAAGCAAACCGGCGACGATCAGCCTTTTGATTCTCATCATGCGCGTCTAGCTCTCAACCGTTACTGAAAGGGTCGACATTCTAGATTCCTTAAATTGAGTCTCGCTGTAATTTGTGGACGTTAGTTTGGATGCATGGTCGTGGCACGGATTTGCGCCAGGCGCTGGTCCATCTTGTCGGCTTCCGCGGTGTGGCCGAGTTTGCGAAGCGCTTTGGCTTGGCTGGCTAGCGTATTCACTAGTTGCGGACTGCTCTCGCCGAATTGCTTTTCGAGCACCACAAGCAACTGGCGGTTGCACGCCACTGCGTTGTCGGTCTGGTCCCAGCGATCATACAATCCGCAAAGCGCCGCCCGCGGAAAGAGCATTCCGACGTTATCGATGCCGAATAAAGACTCATCGATTCGAACCGCCCGCACCAGATACGGTTCAGCCTTGGCATAATCTTTATCCGCGAAGTACACGGTGGAAGCCTGGATCAGGCTGGTCGCCACTTGGTTGCTGCTCTCTCCGAATACTTGTGAGTTCAGGTCCACGGCGCGGAAAAAGAATTTTTCAGCGGAGGCATAGTCCTTCTGTAAAACTGCATTTCTGCCCAGGGACTCCAGCGGTGCGGCCAGATTAGGAGACCGCGGCCCGTACAATTCCTGGGCTACTTTGAGCTCGCGCTCGAAGGCATCCCGGGCGATCGCAGGATCGCGCCCCATCATCTCGTCCCCCAAATAATCGAGAGCCGTAACTAATCGCTGGTCATGGGGCTGCAGCTTATCAGCGAGGTCGACCGCTTTCTGATATTCGCGTGCGGCCTCGTCCCAGTGTCGTAGCTTATTTGCAGCTGCACCGGCCTGCATAGCAGCATCGAGTTGATCGGACAAACTCGATGCTGCCTGGCTATCCAGAATGCGCTTTTGCAAATCCGCGGCCTCCGAGGATTTGCCTGCGGTTTTTAGTTTCGCCACATGAGCGTCTAATCTTTGTTGCGCGTCCCCGTAATCGCGCTGCGCGTCGCGGTCAGTGCTGCGGATAATTTTCCCCTCCGGCGAGACGCTGGCATCATCTAGCGCAGCGCGGCGAAATTCGTTGATAGCTCCTGCCCAGTCTCCGCTTTTCTCGAGTGCCGCAGCCAACTCCAGCCTGATCTGAACCTCTTTGGGGTCTAGCGAAATCGCCTGGCGAAGCTCACTGATCGCGGCCGCATCGTTTCCTGACGCCACTAGCGCTTTGGCGTACTGGTCATGAATGCTCGCGTCCGCAGGCTTAAGGTCCACCGCCTGCTTTAATTCATCCAGAGCTCCGGCGATATTTTTTTGCAATAGCAGAATTCTTCCAACTCCGGTGTGAGCATTCGTGTTGGTGTTATCCAGGTTCAATGCGTTGCCGTATTCCTGCAAGGCTTTGTCGTATTCCTTTTGTTCTTCATGAATGAACCCTAGATCGATATGGGGATTGGGATCGGTGGGATCCAACTGCGCAGCCTTTTGAAGTTCGGGCAAGGCTTCCTTGAAGTTGTTCATGTACATCAGACCGCGCCCCAGGCAAAGGAGGCAGATTTGAGCATCCGGGTACAGACGCTCGAGTTCGCGAAACTCCGCTACCGCCTCAGGTATGTGGTTGTGATTCATCAGGTCGGCGCCCAGATTTTGCCGCGCATCGAAGCGTGTGGGATCGAGTTTCTTGGCCTCCCGGTAGGCTCGAATAGCTGATTCAAAATCCCCCATTTTGTCGTAGGAAAAACCAACGTTGTACAAAGCATCGTCATCCGTAGGATCGAGGCGGGTGGCTTTCTGAAACTCGGCGTTGGCGGTTGCCCATTCGCGTTTATTGCAATACAGAAGGCCTAGATCCAGGCGGACCGCCTCGTAATCCGGTTTCAGACGCAACGCCTCCTGGTATTCAGCTAAGGAAGCATCGTCCTTCCGCATGTCCTCCAGAGCAAGGCCGGCGTTCTTGTGAGCTTCCGCATTTTCCGGGTTCAGCTTGAGCGCCGCCCGCGCCTCAGTCAAACTTCCTTGCGAGTCTTCCATGCGGTGCAGGATGTAGCTGAGCTTGGTGTGCACGTCGGGAAAATCCGGCGCTTCGTGTAGCACTTGCCCGTATACAGCGGCCGACTGTTCAAAGTGTTCGGCCAGGCGAAGCAATTGACCCATGACGAAAGCGGGCTCGGGACTTTGGGGACTGGCGGTAAGCGCATCTGAGAGCTCTCGAGCAGCCTGATCGTATTGCTTCTCTTTCATCAACTTGCCGGCAGCGGCGAGATGTTTTTGTAAATCTTTAGCTTCCGCGTCTGGGGTACGTTCAACGGAGACCTTGGCTGAAGATAGGGCGGATAGAATTTTGTCGTCCGCGCCAGCTGTCTTGAGTAACGTGCGGTAAGGCTCGTCAGGGCGAAAAGCGAGTCCATTAGTGGCGATTTCGCGAACGACGTTTTCGGGCAGCGCGTTGCCCGCGACCAAGGCCAGCAATTTACTGGCTTGCAAGGGATGAGTTGTCGTATCCGCAGCCGCACTAGTCAGCAGGAGCGCGAACAGAAATGACAGCATAGCCAGTCGTCGAGCCAAACGTTTCGCCATGACCGTACCTTTCGAAATAAGTTAATAGGTGAATACCATATCAGCGGGTATTCATTCTGTCGTTCCTCAGGGACTTGGCGTGACTCCAAAAGAGAACCTGAACTAACGGACAGGGAGGGTCATCCAATAAAGGGGTCGTCGCGCGGATTCCATTCTGGAGTATTGCGGCTACTTAGGTGGCAAACGGCAGTTGAGGAAAAAGGTGGACCGACTGCGCGCTTCGCGCCAAGCCCCGCCGGTCATTATTTCCTGGGACAAAACGGAATACGTTTGAAAGCGCGCCGCGGTTATGCCGACGGATGCTTCAGAATGTCTGCTAAAGCATGGAGGCGTGTCGAATCGGCTACAGTTCTTGCTGTGGCGGCGCTTTTTTCTAGTGACTCCGCCATGCGATTTAATTTCTCCACCTTATTCTTGTTCATGTGCGAGTTTTCCGCGCCTTGAATGGCTTTCTGCAAAGCGGAGATTTGGCCCGGCGCCAAAGCTTGCGACCGCGATAATTGGTCCACGTAGGCTTTCGCGACTACCAATTGTGTGGGCCACTCAATTTTTTTCTGATCCTGCACATTGAGCTCCGACACCCGCACAGTTTTAGCCGCGTCGATTTCGTTTTGCGTGAGGAATTTGCTCGCGGTCAATTCGAACACATCCAGGCCGCGTGCAATCTCCGAACCATATATATACCCGTTATACCAATACGCCGACCATTCGCCGCCGAGCACCAGCAACTTGGGGTCAATCGGCCCGCGGTCAAAGTACGCAATCTCGAACGGGTGCTCTGGGTCGGTGAAGTCCACAACCGATACGCCGCCCTGATACCAGGCCTGCACTTCGATATCGCGGCCGGGCACTGGAATCAGCGAACCGTTGTGCGCCACACAGTTTTCGCTGTCCGACTGAGCAGCAGGTAGTTTGTAATAGCCCGCGAAATTCAACTTTTCGTCTTTCAGACGGAAGATCGCATCCGCGCCCCATTTGTTCGGGTCATTCTGACGGCACCTCGCGCCCAGCCCGCCGCCCCACTCGTCGGTAAACACGACTTTAGACCCGTCGTTATTGAACGAAGCCGAATGCCAATACGAATAGTTCGGGTCGTTCACTGCATCCACACGCTTCGGACGCACAGGGTCTTTGATGTCCAGCAATATTCCGTTGCCGGAGCACGCCCCCGCCGCTAACCCAATCGCGGAGTACACAGTGATGTCGTGACACTGGTTGGTGTCTTCAGGCTTACCCTTGCCCTTGCCATGGCTGCCGCCGTTGTTCAGGCCGTTCAAAGCACCCGTGCGCGGGTCAACAAATAGCCGAGGGCTTGCCACCACCTTCGCGTCCTGTGGCGCAGCCACTGGAACCTTGATCACTTCAATACGGAACAACGCCGTATTGGGATCTTTGTCCGGTTTTTCATCGGAACATCCGGCCAATTCTTCCGCTTGGCGTACAAACGAGGTGCCCGAGACATAGATGTAAACGTTCTCTTTGTCGTTCGGATCATCCACCAAAGTATGCGTGTGCGATCCGCGGCACGTCTGTACTGCCGCGACCTGCTTGGGATTTTTAATGTCGGAAATGTCGAAAATCCTCACACCGCGGAAACGCTCTTTCTGCGCAGCCGGTGGTCGACGCTTCTTTTCTTTTTCCTCTTCCGGAGTCGGCGGGGGTCCAGGCGGAAACCCTTCGACGCCGCAATCCAGACGTCCATTCGGCATTTCCACCGACATGAACATCAGGTTTTTGTACACCGACACATCGCCCTGCCCGCCAGGGCACACCATCGAAGTCAGCAACGTAGCATTCGCCGGGTTGGAAATGTCATAGATATTCATCCCATAAAAGTTTCCCTGGAAGAGATGATTGCCCTGAAACGCCAGGTCTGAGTTCGCGAAAGCAAGCTGGGCGACCACTAGCTGTGTCGGCTTCGGCAGCTTCGCGGCTCTACGCATGCCGAGCTGGCCAATCACCTTCTGCACCTTAGGGTCGTCGGGATCAGTAACGCCAAGTTGAAAGGCCTCAGGCTTCTTGAACAGCAAGAGGTGCTTGATGCCCATTGACGTTTCACCGGCGTCATACAACCCCGGCGCGAGCTTGGCGCGCGGGTCATTGGCGTCCGACCCAGTCATGCCCGAGGGCAGCGCGGGAGCGGGCTCCGGCGCAAACGGGTCATCTTTGTCTTCTTCATCCTCTTTGGTGTCCTTCGCGTCTTTCGTTTCTTTAGCGTCCTTGTGGTCTGAAGCCTTCGCGGATTCATGCTCCGGTGGCGGAGTTGCCGGCGTCTGCGCGTGCAGATGGCTCACGCTGAAACATAAAATAATTGCGGCAATGCCCACACGTAACGTAACAACACGAAGCAATCGGTTCATGATTTCCCCAGTAACGATTTGGTCTCCAGCATATTCTGCATAATTTTGATCTCCGCCCGTTGCGCATTGTCCGCATCCGTCGCGAAGTTGAACAACTCAGCATCCTGTCCTGCTCCGGCATTATCGAACAAATCCTTCACCATGGTCAGTGCACCATGGTGATGCTGAATCATCCCGGTCAAAAACAAGTGATCGAACTCAGCGCCCTTGGCCTTGCGCAGCGCGTCCATTTGTTCCGTCGTAAGCATACCGGGCATTAGAGCTGTTCGCTCTTGCGACACATCCATGCCTGGCATTCCCGCGGTCGTCATGGAAAGGGATTGTCCGCGAGCTGCCAGCCAGCGACGCATGAATTTTATTTCGTCCGACTGCGAGCTGCTGATGCGCGCCCCCAGCGATCGCAGTTCCTTGTTGTCCGTATGCGACGGAATCAGCGCCGTCATCTCCACCGCTTGCGAATGATGCATGATCATACCCTGCATAAATTCTACATCGGCTTGCGAAAGTGGCGGCAGGGCGCCCTTTGTTGAGGGTGGCAGTGTTTTGCTGGGCTTGCCCGGCGCACCCGGTTGCACCACGACAGGGCTAGTGGGATCAGTCTGTTGCGCGCGCGCGCTGAAGCAAAGAAAAGCTGAGGGCACACTGGGGACGAGCAGCGCTCCACACAAAACTATGGGTCGGGTTACAGAGTGAAGTATTCGATTGCGGCGAAAACGGTAAAGCTTCCACTTCGGCGCACAGCTAAACATTTTTCAAAGTTCTCACGCTAAAAAAGGAAGCGCCACCGGTAAATCCGAGAATGCGCTTCCCTCCTGCAAAATCTCCAGGAAACTCCCGCAACTTCGGGAAGCGCATAACTTGGGAACCACGCTTGATGGCGCACCACTTCTTATGATGCACTTTCCGCTTATAGCGTTCTCACGAGCAGGTTGAGCTTTAGCGGTCCCGATAGTGTTCGTGATCTTCGTCGCGCCAGTCGCGCTCTGTGTGCCAACGATGTTCGTCTTCATCCCACCAGCGATGATAGGTGTTCCAGCAATGCTCGCGAGCTTCGGCCAGGTTGTGGCGTGCGTGGTCGGCTTGCGCGCTTCGATACCCGTGATGCTCGATGGCCTCATGCAGCCGGTGATCAGCTCTTGCGATTCGACGATGACACTCTTCATAACGATCAGCGCGCAGATTTGGAGCCGCGCAGAACATTGTGATACCAATCGCTGCCGTTGCGACAACCGCCCTTCCAAAACAATGTGGCAATCGTGCTATTAGGTTCATTAATCCCTCCGGTGGGAACTACAACTGCGAATTGCAGTTAATATACGCTACAGTTTCCAAGTTTGAAAAGGGCGCAGCCCTAATTGCTCCCCAAATTGTATTAAGCACTTAAGATATTGACACCGAAAACATCAACTCGCCGCCGCTTCTTTAAGGTTCCGGGTGCTGACGAGCTGCTGGTATGCGGTGAATTTACCTGGGTCAATGACGCACATTCGAGAGGACTCCAGAAGTTGACTTTCAGTCGACCGCTCTCAGCCCGAGGAGCTGCCTCCACTACAATCCGGATACCGATTGCTGATGTCGGCGATCAATGTGCCTTTGGCGCGGGCGGAATTAAGTTGATGATGGAGGATTCTTGCAGCGGAGTGCATACATCTCTGCCCGCTACTACGCCGTAGGAACCGCACTCATCCATATTTTTTAGTTGTGGGCCGGTTATGTCGAGGCAATACTTGCCGGGTTCGACTCCTGCAATCTTGAACTTACCCGCTCGATCGGTTTTAGCCTCAGCGACCTCGTTTCCGCACTTTCATTCCTTCAGATTCCCTGCCGAACGCTCCATACCCTTAGGGTACCTGATCTCCCCTTTTTTGAAGAACGCTCAAGGGGTCGACGCAACACCTCCGAATCGTTTGATCCGACAGCACTGCTCCTGGAGAACCGGCTACAGTCGATGCAAACCTAGACAGGGCAGTGTTTTTGTTTGAATTAAACGATTTTGGCTCTTGAGTTCCCTGCAAGTTGGCGTCGATTAGTGTTGCATCGACCTATTGAATCCACCGCGTTTATCAGGACTCAGCTGGCGAGTCCGTCTTATACTTCCCGCTAAATTCGCTCGTCGTGTTCGTCGAAAGTTTTTCAGCCACGCGTGGAGCAGCGCCACGGAATCACGCGTGCGGTAACGCCCCGGTAGTAGGCGGGACCTACAAGAGCCGTGCCCGTCCCCGTTATTCACGCAATTACAAAATCTAAACTACAGCAGTCGATACATATTCCTATCGTATCGTTACCATTCCTGTGATAACCACTAAAGGCCACAACCGAATTTCGGCTGCTTCAATCCATCTTAATTAAACGAGGATACCGAGCAAGCTTCTTTTGCACTAATCCGGTACGACGCCGATCCGAGAAATACTGGACGTAGGAGGTTGAATGCAAATGCGAGGATTGCCGCGACTCCACGCGAGTACGCTTTGAATGAAAAAACTTGACCGCCTGGATTGGGCGGAAGGCTTCTCATGGTCCGCGTTCGGAGTTCGCGCAGGGATTCGTGTCAACGTGGCAGGAGTATCGCCTCGCATTCTTCCTTTATTGCCGTCAGGATGGATGAAATCCCGCAGAGTCACCGTCCAGCGATTGTATTCGTTAGTGCTGGGAGAAAATGATGAGCACGCCGGAATGAAACGCCTGAGTTTACTCTATGCCAATAGCGTTCGACTGGCACGGGACGTTGCGTCGAATCAGGTGCTGGAAGCGTTTGAGGCTGACCTCCACCTATACACCGCGACAGAGTCGTCCGACATGACGTTCTTGCATGCCGGCGTGGTGGGCTGGCAAGGAAAAGCAATCTTGCTCCCCGGCCGCAGCTTCAGCGGCAAGACAACACTTGTCCGAGAGATGCTGCGCCTCGGCGCAACGTACTATTCCGACGAGTTCGCTGTCGTGGATAACAATGGCTTGGTGCATCCGTTCGCACGTCCTCTGGGAATCCGGAAAGAACAGTCATATGCGCACACGAAATTCACGGCCCAAAGCCTCGGCGCAACCATCGGCGTGGTACCGCTTCCCGTAGGCATAACCGTGATTAGCAAATACAAGGCCGGAGCACGCTGGCAGCCGACTCCTATATCGCGGGGACAAGGAGCATTGCAACTGTTAGCCAACAGCGTCGCCGTTCGCAGCCAGCCGCAGCAAACTCTTCTAAGAATTCATAAGCTCGCCAGCCATACGGTGTTCATCAGAGGAACGCGTGGGGAGGCCCGCGATGCTGCCGCCTCGATTCTGGCCCGTATGGAGCCACTCTAAACGATGGAGATAATTTGACGGAACCACAATTTCCTAAGGCGCGTGCGGATTGCCTCTCGAAGAAATTCAACGACGAAGTTCTGGTCTATGACCCGCAACGCCACGTTGGACACTGTCTGAATTCAACGGCGGCCGCCGTATTGAAGTTATGCAACGGCAAAAACAGTCCGTCGCAGATTGCCTTGGCACTTTTGCAGCGGCTCCCATCCACTGTGGACGAAGCTTTGGTGCTGCTGACTTTGAAAGAGTTGACAGGCGCACATCTGCTTGTCGAAGGGGAATTACCTGCTCCGTTTCTCTCGCGTCGCGTTGCCATACGCAGGATTGGGATGGCCACAGCCGTCGTTTTGCCGTTGGTTACCTCCGTTGTGGCTCCCACACCTGCCCACGCAGCATCATGCATGCATGCTGGCCAGCCGTGCGGCAGCAATGGTCAATGCTGTTCTGGTAATTGCAATCCAAATTCGCATCGCTGCACTGGCGGATGAGTTCCTCTCGTCGCACGTCTAGGTAGAGTCTCGGGACAAAGTGTGCTCGACGCTTGACACAGCCGACATCGTTAGAGATGACCCACTACTCGATGGGGCAGAGTTCGCTGTTGCTCAACCCTCAAAGCGAGTTCGAACACCGGATAAAATTATCGCGCCCTCAATAGGCGGCCCTAAGCTGCCGTGCTACAGCAGCAGGCGATCCCACGTGCCGCCATACCTGACTCCACGAACCATTTCTTTCTGGTACATACCCTGGGGGAATCCGAGTTCGATCTGGCTTGTTGCATCCAGGGATTTCAATTGTTCGGCGGAGAGCTCCAGATCCAAACTGGCGAGATTGTCCTGGAGTTGAGATACCTTCCGCGCTCCGATGATCGGGATTACCGGCATCGCTCGATAGCGTAGCCATGCAAGCGCGACTTGCGGCATGCTACGACCGGTCTGCTGGGAGACTGCCTTCAGCGCCGGGATGATCAGCGCCGCGCGTTTTTCGTCTGGACGGAAGTCCTTCGTTCCCTCGTTGGTCATCCGCGCTCCGTCGGCCTTACCCTCACCGTGATACTTCCCGCTGAGCACGCCACCCGCCAGCGGAGACCAAGCCACAACCCCCAGGTGCAAAGCCTTCGCCATAGGAATCAACTCACGCTCGACGGTGCGCTCAATCAGGCTGTACTCGATTTGCAACCCGATGAACTTTGTCCAGCCTCGAAGCTCCGCCAGAGTATTTGCCTGTGCCACCCACCAGGCGGGCGCGTCCGAGACGCCGACGTAGAGAACCTTGCCTTGATGAATGAGATCGTCAAGTCCGCGCATGACTTCTTCCACGGGGGTAATCCCGTCCCAGACGTGTAACCAGTACAGATCGATGTAGTCGGTCTGCAATCGCTTCAGACTGGCTTCCACTGCTTGCATCATGTTCTTGCGGTGATTTCCCGCCGCATTGGCATCATTGCCGGGCGCGGCGAGGGAGTATTTCGTCGCCAACACAACGCTGTCGCGATGGCCCTGCATGAATTCTCCAAGGAGTTTCTCACTGGTGCCGCCGGTGTAGAAATTCGCGGTGTCAATGAAGTTTCCGCCTGCCTCGCGGTAAGTCTCATAGACTTTCTGCGCTTCCGCTTTCGGTGATCCCCATCCCCACTCGTCGCCGAAGGTCATCGTGCCGAGACACGCTTCGGAGACCCGCAGCCCGCTGTTGCCGAATAATCTGTATTTCATAATCGTGCTCCTTTCATTTGCTGTGTCACTGCAATCGAGCGATTCAGGAACTCAGGAACTACTTCCGCTATTCGCCGTATACAATCGGCTGTCGAAGAGCCCGTCTTCAAAAACCGTTGACGCCGTGACATGGCGCCATTTTTCGGCTTCGCTCGCGCGCGCAGCTTCCGCTTGCTGCACCCGATTTTCCGCATCGACACCGAGAATCAGCCGCAGCGGCACATCGTCGCTATTCGCCAATTGCACAATTACGTCCGCGATCTTTCGCGGATTGCCTTCCGCGCGCCCTTCGAGACCTCGCAGCATTTTGAGTATCGAACCGACCGATGCCTCGTATTCCGGCAACAGCCTCGGCGCATTCTGACCAGCGCGCCGTGCCCAGTTGGTGCGAATGCCTCCCGGCTCCAGAGTGCAGATCTTGACCCCGAACGGTGCGACTTCCATTGCCAAGGAATCGCTGAAGCCGCCCACGGCCCACTTGGCCGCGTGATAGGGCGTATTGCCGCCAATCGCTATGCGACCGCCGACCGAAGACACCTGAAAGATGTGCCCGCTCTTCTGTTTGCGCATCACGGGCACGGCCGCGCGAGTGGTGTACACCACGCCGTAGAAGCAGGTATCCACAACGGCTTGGAAGTCTGCTGAACTCATCTGCTCGAACGGAGCAAACTGCCCATAGCCGGCGTTGTTGACCAGCACGTCCAGGCGACCAAAGGTGTCGACCGCCAACTTCACGGCGGCTTTTGCCGCGGCCTCATCGCGCACTTCCAGGGTAACGGGCTTCACTCGCACGCCGTACTGCTGCGCAAGAGGCGCCAGTTCCTCCGTCCGACGCGCTCCGGCTACTACGCTGTCGCCCGCGGCCAGCGCCGCCTCGGCGATGTCGCGTCCCAATCCATTTCCGCTTCCAGTAATCAACCAACTTTTCGCCATGAGAATCCTCCACTCTCCTTGCTAGATAAACTATAGGCACTCAGACCCGGTGACCGGCGTTCCGAGCGAGTCAAAAGGCCGAGCCAACCGACGTTCTTAGGCAGTCGCTCTAATTGCTACCGAGGTTAGCTTCTCGCTAAGAATCCAAAGAGCTTCGGCGGCTGCTTCATCAACGGCCCACGTGCGGACACCACTGTTAAGCGCGCTGTCTGCCGGGACCAACTGCGCGATATCGCAATCCTCACAGTACACTCCGCCTTTGCCATGCAATTGCGGGCTAACGGCAGCACAAATTGTCGTCGCCGCGCCTTCCTCAACAGTCTTAAAACGCTCAGGAACGCCTGTGGTGGTTGTAGACCAGCCCGTGGCAACATCGGGAACCTTGGGAACACCATTTTCTCGATAGATATCGAACGCGCTTAATTCTTCATCCGTCATGTACCGAACAAGGTCGGTGACAATTCCACCCGGATGCACGGCAAACGCGCGAATGCCATGCTTTTGACCGCGCTTATCAAGCTCGACGGCAAACAGTGAGTTTGCGCTCTTCGATTGCCCGTAAGCTGCCCGTTTGTCATACGCCCTCTTGTTGAAATTCGGATCGTTGAGATCAACGCCACACCTGGCATGACCGCGGGAAGAGAGGGCCACAACCCGAGCATTCCGCGATTTCTTCAACGGTTCCCACAATTGCGCCGTCAGCTGAAAATGCCCCAGGTGATTGCTTGCAAATTGGAGTTCATAGCCGCGGTCGTCCCGCATCAGCGGAGTTGCCATAAATGCCCGCATTGTTGATGAGCAGGTCTAGGGCACGATTTGAGTTTAGAAATTCGTTGGTGAATCGATCGACGGAATTTGGACTAGCCAGATCCAACTGGCCCACTTCCACGTTCTTCATTTTTGCGACGGCCATTTTAGCCTTCTTGGGATCGCGCGAGCCGATAACAACGGTGGCTCCCGCGCTTGAGAGAACTCGCGTGGTCTCAAACCCAAAACCTGCATGACCACCTGTCACGATGGCGACCTTCCCTCGAAGGTCGCGCCCGGCAAGCGCTTCCTCAGCAGTCGTTCTTGGCCCATACCCTGATGGCAACGGCTTTTGCTCGGTCAGCATATCCACTCATTTACCTTCCAACATTGTGATTACTCACTCATTTATACGATGCACGGACTTCTGACTTGGTTATGCCAGCCCAAAACATTTGAAAGCCGCTATCCCGGTATTTATTTGATTTGGATGATTTCGACACCGTGAGGTCTATCGTCGCCTCTCCCAAGGCTACTAGCGACTTCGAGATCAGCTCCGCGGGGAGATCTTTCCGAAAGACGCGCTGCTCAATCGCGTCGCGAATCGTGGTTTGGAACTCGACGAACGGCGCGCCAGCGGCGTCTCTGGACTCTTTGGTGAGTACCTCCGACACCGTTAGTTGCGCCAGCACTTTGCGCTGCTCCGGATTCGCTACGCCCCAATTCACATAGCAATCCCACACATGCCGCAACCTGACGCGAACACTTTTTTTACGCGGGAAACCCGACATCATCGCGTCCGCCAGTTCCAGCTTGAGCTCCCGGTACAGGGCATTGATCAAATCATCCTTAGTTTCGAAGTAGGTGAACAGCGTGCCTTCGGCGACGCCGGCCTGTTTCGATATCTCTGACGTCGGAGCCGCGGTAAGACCGCGCTTCGCAAACACGCGGACCGCGGCCTCCAGGATGGCATTTCGTTTGTCTTGGCTTTTGGGACGAGCCACTAGGCTCCTCCTATAAATGAGTGACAACTCAATAATACAGTGGATGTACGGCTATGGCAAGGCGAGATGATGGCCCAGACCAAACCTGTAGCGGGGGAACGGGCCTATCGTGTGCTTGAGGCCGACAATCTTTGTTACCGCTGGATTTCCAGCGGTTTCACTAATCTAAAGGTCAAACCCGTCTCGGCGGGAAGTTCCACGTCGCGATTCCCGGTGAAGGCTGCTCCGCCAGTTCCGGCGCCAGCGCCGATCAGGCCGCCAATCAATGCGCCTTTCCCTCCCCCGGCCAATCCACCTATCAAGGCGCCGCCACCTGCCCCGCCACCAACCATGGCCCCAGTGCGCTTGCCCTTTCCCTTTTTAGAAAGCTCCGGCGTGGAGGCGCGTATCTCGTATCGCTGGCCATTTACCTCGATGGTGCGCAGCGCGAGCCCGAGTTCCGATGCGCCCTTGAAGCGACCAGCGGCTTTGGCGCTTGTGACTACGCCCCTGGCGTGTGCACCCTTGGAAATAACTTCCTGACCGTCCACCACGATGGGATCAACGACAGTGGCGGAGAAACCCTGTCCTTCGCTGCTGGTTTTGGAGCTGAGCGATTGATCCAGCACGACTTCAATGCGGGTGCCTTGGGGAACCACAATTGGCTGGGGCGCAGGGGCTGGCGCCGGGGGGTTCGCCGCCTGATTAACCACGTTTTGCCCATCAGTTGCAGCGGGCGCGCCGTTGCTGCTAGACGCGGCTGGCTGATTGGACTTCTGGCATCCAATCAGAACGAACCACAGGCAGATAAACGGCAACGACGATAGTGAGAAGAAACGAGTCATAGTTACCTCTGGGCGGGCGCTTGGAATCCTTTTTAGCTCGCACACGGTCAAGCATCCCGACTCAATTTAGAACGCACCACAAATATAACTCGGGCAGCGCTCGCAGTGGTTTTGTTTATCCGACCGTACGAGGCAACTAATCAATACCGTAAATTCGGTACGCCGCAGCTTTCGCAAGCGAAACTCCCTATTTTGC
>Ga0073928_10006329_pt1 | contig 15990 bp, 9 predicted proteins | sample PaiPotPPA55metaG_FD_76969 | JGI IMG/M metagenome (GOLD analysis project Ga0073928, IMG submission 76969) | Iron sulfur acid spring bacterial and archeal communities from Banff, Canada, to study Microbial Dark Matter (Phase II) - Paint Pots PPA... ... | reverse complement strand
TTTGTGCGCGATATGCAGTTTTTCTTCACCGGTATATCCCGGCAGTTCGATGATCTCCATGCGGTCGCGAAGAGGTTCTGGAATTGGATCCATCCAGTTCGCGGTAGCAATGAAGAGCACCTTCGACAAATCGAAAGGCACGTCCAGGTAGTGATCGCGGAACGCGTAGTTCTGCTCCGGGTCGAGTACTTCCATCAAAGCAGACGACGGATCTCCACGAAAATCGCGTCCGAGTTTATCGACCTCGTCCAGCATGCAAACGGGGTCGTTCGATTCCGCGCGCTTCAGTCCCTGAATAATTTGCCCCGGCAAAGCGCCGATGTAGGTGCGGCGATGCCCACGAATTTCCGCTTCATCATGCATGCCGCCCAAAGCCAGCCGCACGAATTTGCGTCCCAACGCACGAGCGATGGATTTGCCGAGCGAGGTTTTGCCCACGCCCGGAGGCCCGACGAAGCACAGAATTGGCCCTTTCATACCAGGCTGAAGTTTTTTGACCGCCAGGTAATCCAGTATCCGTTCTTTGACCTTTTCGAGATCGTAGTGATCTTCGTCAAGAATCTCGCGGCCCTTGGCAATGTCGATTTCCTGGTTGCCCGAGGATTTCGACCACGGCAAAGACGTCATCCACTCGAGATAAGTGCGAGACACCATGTATTCCGCGGATGCCGGAGTCATCTTGGCCAGCCGCTTGATCTCGCGGTCGCATTCTTTCTTCGCTTCCGCGGTCATGCCCGCCTCTTCGACTTTTTTGCGAAGCTCGTCGATCTCCTGCATGGAGTCGTCGGATTCGCCGAGCTCTTTCTGAATTGCTTTCATCTGCTCGCGTAGCAAATATTCACGCTGGTTCTGGCCCACCTGCTCTTGAACTTGTTCGTGAATTTTGGAACGCAGTTCCAGAACTTCGAGCTCCTTGGAAAGCTCGCGAATCAACGTCTCCAGCCGTTTGCGAACGCTGGGAGTTTCAATCAACTCCTGGCGAAGCATGGTGGACAGCGAAGGCAATGTGCCCGCGATAAAGTCCGCCAAACGTCCGGGATCGTCAATGTTCGCAGCCACGGAATGCAGATCATCCGAGAGTTGCGGTGAATGACTCACCACATCGCGAAACAAATCCTGGGCGTTGCGCTGTAGCGCTTCCAGCTCGGAATCCTGCTCGGCATTCAAATCCGGCTGCGGTTCAATACGGGCGCGCAGGTACGGCCGCAAACTAATCAGATCCACGACCTGTATCCGTTGCAAGCCTTCCAGGAAGATGACTACGTTCCCGTTAGGCATCTTCACCGTCTTATGAACTTTTGCGAGCGTGCCAACTTTGTGCAGGTCGGCGGCTGCTGGATCCTCAACACGAGGGTCAAGCTGAGCCACCACGCCCAGCAGCTTTTCATCCCCCATCAAGGCATTAACTAACGCCAGAGAACTTTCACGTCCCACGGTCAACGGCAAAACCGCCCCTGGAAACAGGACAGTATCGCGAACCGGCAGGATCGGAAGAATCTCCGGTACAACAAATTTTTTCTCAACCATTATGTCCCCTAATCTGAAGCGCGGAGGAGAAAGGTCCGGGCTTATGAAGCGTTAGATGCGATGAAAAAGAAAAAGGTGCCCTAAGATATAAGTCCTTGCAGCACAAAATCTTAGTGTACTTCGCTCAATTATAGAGCTTCGTCGGTGCTCCTTTTCTTCCAATTATAAACCGCATATGTTCAATACGATACCTGCATGCCTTATCGTGAGGCTGACGAGATTTTCCGCTTTCCGGGCACCGTTTCCCCATAATTTTGGGCTACAAACGCTATGGCCTCCTCTCTCGACCTTACTGTCCCTTCCAACTGGGCATCTTCCAGCGACCTCAGGATTTTGCTGAATAGCGGTCCCGGCTGATAACCCAGACGCTGCAAATCGCTCCCGGTAAGCAGCCTGATAGGACGCATCTCCTCTGTCGGCGTCTCCTCAAGCGTACGGCACACAAAATCATAGGCGTCCAGGTGCCGGTGGCTCGACAGGCAATCCCGACGATGCAACGCCAGGTGCTCATCGAAGCGTGGCAGGCGAATGAACCGCTTCAGTGTCGAAGCACGCATGCGCGATACATCCTTAAAGCGCATGTGATTGGCGATCAGCGCGAGAATCTGTTCCCTGTCCTGGTTCGAAAATCGCAGCCGCTCCAAGATCGCCTCTGCCATCCTCACACCTACATCAACATGGCCATTGAAGCGTATCCGATCGCCGGTCTCCGAAACCGGCCTGAATGTCGGCGGCTTTCCTACATCATGCAGCAGAACGCCCCACGCCAGCGTCGCGGAACTCCCCGCCGGAAGTCCCTCCAGCATGAGCAGTGTATGTGTCCAGACGTCCCCTTCCGGATGGTACTGCGGGGGTTGCTCGACTCCCTGCATCGCTGCGACTTCCGGCAAAATCTGTTGCAGCAGGCCAGTTTCATTCAACAATTCCATGCCGCGGCGAGCCCCGCCTTCGGTCAGCAACTTGGTTAATTCTTCACGGATCCGCTCGCCGGAAACCTGCCCAATTTCGTGGGCATGCAAACGGATGGCGGCAAACGTTTCCGGCTCGATCGGAAATCCGAAACGCGCTGAGAAGCGCACCGCGCGCAGCATGCGTAGTTTATCTTCCGCGAAACGCCGTGCCGGCTCGCCGATGGCTCGAATTATTCCGGCGCGCAAATCAGCTTGCCCGCCAACGAAATCGAGAATCTCTCCGGAATCGTGCCGCATCAACAGGCCGTTGATGGTGAAGTCGCGCCGTTGAACGTCTTGCTCAGGATTAGATGAGAAAACCACGCGCTCGGGATGCCGACCGTCGGCGGAGCCGATGTCGGACCGAAACGTAGCCACTTCCACCTTGTGACCGTCGAGCGGAACGATGATTACGCCAAATTGCGCACCCACTGCCACCGCATCGGGAAACACGGAAATCACGCGCGCAGGGGTCGCGTCGGTGCTTACGTCGTAATCCTCAGGCTGGCGGCCCAGCAACAAATCGCGCACGCAGCCGCCCACCAGAAAGGCCTGGTGACCTTCGCGAATTAATGTATTGCAAATCGAATTGGCCAGCTCGCGCGGCGTCACTTTTCAATTATGCGCCTGTGCCCCGGACCCGAGAAGCTTGGTGTCGCATGCGATGTTAACTGGACCCTAATCGCATCAGGACCACGGGCAAACGGAGCTTAGTGATCTTCGGGCTTGGCGTCGCTGCGGCGCAGCGAGCCCCCGAATTGTACTTTGCTGAAACCAAATCGGTCGCGCAGCCGGTCAGTGGCTTGCGTTAGTTTTTGCAATTTTTCGCGGCGTTCCGCTTGCAGCAAATCAAGCTGCTCTCCGCCATGGCTGAAATTGCTCAAGCTGACTCCCAGTAGCCGAACTTTTTGGCTGCGATCCAGATGTTTCTTAAAAAGTTCCTGGAACACTGCATTGATCCCGGTGTCGAGCGCCGTGCTTTCGCCCAGTGATTTGGAACGCGTGTGCGTATCGAATCCCGCATAGCGAATCGTCAATGTAAGCGTGCTCGCCGCAAGGCCCGCCTCGCGAAGACGCTTGCAGGCTTTTTGCGAGAGATGGCTCAGCACCGCGGTTAAAGCCGCCGAATCGTCGGTGTCTTCGTTAAACGTGTGATTCTGAGAAATGGATTTGGGTTCCGCATCGACCACGAACTCGTAAGAGTCGCCGCCACGCGCTTTGCGGTACAGCGCCGTGCCCCATTGCCCGAAAATTCTCTCTAGTTTTTCCTGCGGCTGCGCCGCAATTTGCTCTACCGTTTCGATTCCCAGCGCGCGCAAGGCTCTTTCCGTGACTTTGCCGATCCCTGGAATTTTTCGCACCGGAAGCGGCGCCAGAAATCGCTCTTCGCTTCCCGCGGGAACCCAAACCAGTCCGCGAGGCTTGCCTTGATCCGAAGCAACTTTAGCCACCAGCCGTGTCGAAGCCAGGCCGCCCGAACATGGCAGACCGGTAGCACGCGTAATGCTGCGCAGGAGTTTATCGGCGGCGGCAAGGGGAGGTCCGTGCAGCCGTTCTGTCCCCGCGAGATCGAGATACGCTTCGTCGATGGACACCATTTCCACCACGGGAGAAAAGTTTGTGAGTATCGTCGCGACCCGGTCGCTCCATTGCGTGTACTTCGCGTGGTGACCGTCCAAAAAAATTGCGTGCGGGCACAGCCGTCCCGCAGTTCGCAAAGGCATAGCCGATTGAATGCCGTACTTCCGCGCCTCGTAGCTGGCTGCGGTAACTACTCCACGTTGATGCGGGCGTCCGCCCACAACCACAGGCTTACCGCGGAGCTCGGGACGCTCCAGCAGTTCCACGGAAACAAAAAATGCGTCCATATCGACGTGCAGTATTGTGGAAGCAGTCTGCGAAGTTAATTCGGCAGGAGCGTCATGCTTCGCGCGAAAACGTGCTAAATCCGGCATGTCCAGCTAAGCCTACGCCGGTTGGGAATATGCGACAACATGGCGTCATCCACGTCAGGATCCAAAAGAAAACTTACCGCGTCGATCGAAATTTGATTTTCAGGGCAGGCGTTCCGCCGCGATCACGCGTGGAATTCCTGCAAGGTCGCTGCTCGCGCCCACGGCGGTCCACTGACGTGCATCCAGCAGCGGTTGCACGGCAGGAAGACTGTCGTGCCCAAGTTCCGTAACGAAAATACCGCCCGGTTTTAGATGTAGTCCCGCGAGAGCAATCAGGCCGGCATAAAGTTCGTAGCCTTCTTCGCCGCCATACAGCGCAATAGCGGGCTCATGATCGCGCACCTCGCGCGCCAGTGTATTTGCGTCGCGCGCTGGAATGTACGGTGGATTGCTCACGACGAGATCAAAAGCTGATTCTTTCGCACCGTCACCAGCCAGCGGCCGCGATAAATCAGATTCGAGAAAATGAATGCGGCTTGCTACCCCGTGGCGTTCGGCATTTCTGCGTGCCACCGTCAGCGCCGCGGGAGAAATGTCCGTGGCATAAATCGTCGCTGCGTAGAGCTCCTTCGCCAAAGTAATCGCCAGGCAGCCGGAGCCCGTTCCGATGTCCGCAATCAAAAAACCGTCGCCATTCGTTTTTTGCGGCCTGCCTGCACGCAGTTCCCGTAACGCCAGCCGGTCGAGCGCGACTTCAATGACGTGTTCCGTCTCTGGCCGGGGAATCAGCACCTCCGGCGTAACTTCGAATTCCAGGCTCCAAAATTCCTGTTTGCCGGTGAGATGTTGCGTAGGCTCGCCGTTTGCGCGGCGAGCAATTAAAGCTAAAAAAGTATCCAGCTTTTGAGAATTTATCGGTTCTTCAGGGTGCGCATACAACCAGGCGCGGTCGCGCCCCAGCACATGCAGCAAAAGTAATTCCGCGGCAAGCGTGTAGGAAGCGACTTGCGTCTCGCGCAGCCGCGAAATTCCCGTGCGCAGCGCACCACGAATATCCATCGGTACTCTTAAATCGCGATGCAGCGTGTGTGACATTGCAACAGGCATTGAAACAAGGATCGACACAAGCACTCGAAAACAAAAACGATTACGCCGCGCCCAACTCCTGATCCAGCCGTTCCGCCTCGTAGTGCGAAACCAGCCCATCTACCAGCGGCGCCAGCTTGCCATCCATCACATCCGTCAATTGGTGGAGCGTCAGGCCAATGCGGTGATCGGTGACGCGATTTTGCGGGAAATTATAAGTGCGAATTTTTTCCGAACGGTCGCCGGTTTTAATCTGCCCGCGCCGCTCCGCAACGATGGCCGCTTGTTGCTTTTCCTGTTCCTGCTCATAGAGCCGCGCGCGCAAAACGCGCATGGCCTTGGCTCGATTCTTGATCTGCGATTTTTCGTCCTGCTGCGAAACCACCAACCCGCTGGGCAAATGCGTGATGCGCACCGCTGAATACGTAGTGTTCACGGACTGCCCGCCCGGGCCCGAAGAACAAAACGTATCGATGCGTAAATCTTTGGACTCAATTTTAATATCGATCTCATCGGCTTCCGGCAGCACCGCCACCGTCGCGGCGGAAGTATGGATGCGCCCTTGCTGCTCAGTGGCCGGCACGCGCTGCACCCGGTGAACTCCGCTTTCATATTTCAGCTTGGAATAAACTTTGTAACCCTGAATGGCCGCCACGATTTCCTTAAGCCCACCAAGCGATGACGGAGAACTTTCCAGCACTTCCACTTTCCAGCCCAATGTTTCCGCGTATCGCGAATACATGCGGAAAAGTTCCGCGGCAAAAAGTGCCGCCTCGTCGCCGCCGGTGCCCGCGCGAATTTCCACGATGACGCTCTTTTCGTCGTTGGGATCCTTGGGAAGCAGCAGCAGTTTCAGCTCGCGTTCGACGGTTTCTTTGCGCCCCACCAGCTCCTTTTCTTCGTCGTACGCCAGCTGCTTCATTTCCGAATCTTCCGCTTCGCCAATCATTTGATGAGCGCCAGCCAGATCTTTCTCGATTTGCTTGAACTCGCGATGTTTTTCGACGATCTGTTCCAGCTCGGCGTGCTGCTTGGCTACTTTTTGGAAATGCGAAGAGTCGGACACCACCTCGGACGTGGACAGCGCCTTGGTAAGCTCATCGTAGCGTGCGCCCAGTTGATCTAATCTCTCGGATAAAGTGACGGCCATAAAATCCTCACGAATTTAACTGTTCAGATGAATCGGCGGAAGGAAAGTAACGACGCGAAAGCCAGGAGGCTTGAAGAGGAGCCGCTAATAGAAGTTTGCGTTCACTGAATAAATCTTATCACGCTTTTCGTTTGCGGCGGGCGTACGCAGCCGCCGCGCCCAATCCAATCAACAGCAAGGCTGCCGTCCCTGGTTCAGGTATGCCTACAGGAGGCGGAGTCCCACCGCCACCACCGCCGCCGCCGGGAGGGGGAGGAGTTCCACCACCGCCACCACCCGGTGTGCCGCCACCACCGCCACCGCTGGGAGGAGGAGTCCCACCGCCACCACCACCCGGTGTGCCGCCACCACCGCCGCCGCTGGGAGGAGGAGTCCCGCCGCCGGGCGTACCGCCACCGCCACCGCCCGGAGGTGGAGAAGACGAATTCCTGCCACTAATTCCGCCACCGCCCGGCAAAGGAAAAAACGGCGCAACCGCCACAATCGGGGCGCCCGGGCCGGCACCGGGTGATTGCATTGGACCCGAAGACCATGGCGGGGGCGATGCTGAAAAAGCCGCTAGATAAGGCGACGCCACGATGTCCGGAAATACCGGCCCGTCCAGCTCGGCCGCGGTCGGTTCGGCAGGCGCGTTAGGCCTGACTGGCGAAACCGAAATGCGGTTCCCGCAGCGGGTTCGCGACATATTGACGCCGTCGCTGAGCATCGCCTCGCCCTTTGGTAGCGCCAGCTTATGCTTGGTCCAAAACACTTTGTTACCTATGCGATAGGAAACGTACATCAATTGCGGAGCATCCAGCGTCACGCGGTGAGCTTTAGCCACATCGAAGTCCGCATAGTGTCGGGCCACTACCGGATCCGCCGCCATAGCTTCCATCAGTTCCTGAGGCGATTGCGCGCCTCCGGCAATGACCGAGTACGGGTAAACAGCGCGCCTATGCCCCGTTGGGAAGAGGACTGACGAAGGAGGCCAGAAAGGCGCTGCGGCGGGCTCAACGGTAGCCAGCGGTTGCCAGGTTCTCCAGTTGAGGTTCACGGGCTCGCACAACACGCCGATACAACACAAAGTTACTAAAGCGCCCGCAACCGCCACTCTCGTCCGGAACGGAACATGCCTGTACGTCCGCGCGAGATTCTCCCCGATTTTGACTTTTCGGGAGGCACGGCCACTACGGTGAGCTTTGGACCGACGGACGAACACCTGGACACCTCGGGCCTTTTTTGCGGGGTGGCCGCTCGAGAGGACAGCGCACCTGCAGACCTTGGACTGCTTCTAATTGTAGCACTAGTCCTCTTAGAACCCAGCACATAATCGTGTGATCACCGATCAGTTAACATTTGCCCAAAGAGACACCCCGTTTGGGCTGGTCGCTTGGATAACTGGAATGAAGAACTCACAGTGGTGAATCCCCGCTGCCTTGGCCGTCAACGCCCTGAGGACGCGTCGCGAATGAGCCTTCACTCAGGTCAATGGACGGTCTCGGCCCACATAAATGTGCCGAGACAGTCACTACCTATTCGGCTCAGACATCGGTATTTTCTTCGCTGTAGTTGAATTGTTCAACGGCATAAATTGGCCGCGCAGTTGAACGTTCAACTAAGTAAAAGTACTGGAACCACCCTCTTCACTGTTCTCTTAAAGCACTGATTCCTTTGAACCGCACTCCTTCATCTGTACACTCCATCCATGCGTGTTCTCTTCGTCGGTGACATCGTGGGCTCGCCAGGACGCCAGATCGTTCGCGACCGTCTCGGCGACGTCGTAGCCCAAAAGAAAATAGATCTGGTCATCGCCAATGGCGAAAATTCCGCTGCTGGATTCGGCATCACCCCTCGCCTGGCCGACGAATTTCTCCACGACGGAATCGACGTGCTCACCGGCGGCAATCACAGCTGGGACCGCCGCGAAATCATGGATTACCTGCCCCACGAGCCGCGCCTGCTGCGCCCCGCGAATTTTCCGGATGGCACCCCCGGCAGCGGCCTCTTCTGCGGCGCCGCCAAAAATGGCGTGAAGTACGCGGTGCTGAATCTTCAGGGCCGCACCTTTCTGCCTGCTATCGATGACCCATTCCGCAAGGCCGACAGCGAACTCGCCAGGCTCTCGCCGGACATAGACTTCGTCTTCGTCGATATGCACGCGGAAACCACCAGCGAAAAGGTGGCCATGGGCTGGTATCTCGACGGGCGAGCCACGGCCGTCGTCGGGACGCATACTCACGTGGCCACTGCCGACGAGCATGTGTTGCCCCAGGGCACCGCGTACATCACCGATGTAGGCATGACAGGGCCACACGGCGGCGTCATCGGCATGGATCGGCAGGGCATCATCAAAAAATTTCTCGACGGCCTGCCAGCCCGCTTTGAGGTCGCAGAGGGCGACATCCAAATGAACACCGTGCTGATCGAAACCGCCGACGAATCCCCGCGCAACTCCGCCGGCCGTCTCCGTGCCCGCTCCATCGAACGCCTCCGCTTCCGCCTCGATACCTAGCTCCGGTGATGCAAGTGTTCCCTTGCGCTACAAATTAAAAATTCGCGGAGCATAAATTAAACCATCCTGAACGACATTCTTCCCTTCCTCTGCAGATTAAAAGTCGCGGAGGGTGGCCCACCCTCGATTTGTAGGGTGGGTCTTGCAATTGTCTTTGTCCTGGTTTTCTCTGTTTATCTCGGGGCTCTATAAACCCCTGCACAAAACGCTGATCGCCTGTAACGGGCAACCCTGGCGCCCCGTCAATGCTCTGAGGATTCAGGAAACCCAATGAACATAGCGAAGTTCCTATCGAAATTCTGCGTGTCGGTCTGTCTCCTGTCCGCAACCGCGGGAATCGCTTTCGCACAGTATGAAGGCGAACTAACGGCCAAGCGTCGACTATTTCCCGAGGTCGGCGTGGGACTGCGCGCGATCAAGCGCGGCGATAGCGACAAAACCTATGTTCTAGGCTCGCAAGGCGTAATGGTTTTCGACGCCAAGGATCACAGACTTCTGACCATCGGCTCACCCACAGCCGATGCACCCGCTTCCAAAATCCCCGCCCTAGGACAAAGCTTCGCGGAAGATTTCGACGTCGACGGCGCAGGCCAAATCTATGTCGCCGACCGTGCCACCAACCTCATTGTGGAGTATTCCGCGGATGGCAACCGGCTCAAATCCTTCCACGTGAACGCCCCGCTTTCTGTCGCCGCACTCCCCGACGGCGAAGTTGCGGTCGCCACCTTGCACGAGCCTCGCCTCATCCTGGTGTTCGATAAAAACGGCAGAGACATTCGCGATTTCGGTGAACTGGAAGAGATCTCCAGCCGCCAGGACCTGAATCGTTATCTCAATTCCGGTTATCTTGCTAGCGACGCGCGCGGCAACATCTACTATGCGTTTATCTACGCTCCTGAGCCGACCGTTCGCCAATACGACCGCAACGGTTACGCCTTGCAGACCATTCAGTTCACGGAAATCGAAGCCTTCGCCGCCGCGCAAGCCGCCAGAAAGGAAATTGAACGCCAGGAGCGCAAAGGCAAGCAGCCCGCCTTCAAACCTATCCTCACCGCCATCGGCGTTGTCCGCGATAGTGGCGAAGTGTGGATCGCCCTACACAACCGCCTTTTGCGTTTTGACAAGGACGGCGATCACAAAGCCACCTACCAGCTGTACACCCCGGACGGAACGCGCCTTGATGCCAACAGCATTCTCGTCGAAAAAGATCGCATTCTCATCGGCAGCGACCCGCTGGGCATCTTCGAATTCGAGCGTCCCGACATCAAACTGGGACAGTAAGCGCATCGGCGCTCAGGACGCACGCGCTTGAAATTCGTTTCATGCGATTTACAGGGCTTGCGGTGAATATCCAATAATTCGGATTCACATAAAGAACTGCCATTCCGAGCGACCAGACCGGCGCGGTCTCCCGTTCTTCCTTCTACGAAAAGCCGCGTCTGAGCATCCGGGTCAATGGCTCCTTGATCTTCCGCGCAATCCTTGGTCAGTTTTCTTTTCACAGCCACATGTTGTGGCCTGACACATGAAAATATATTTATAAAGAGTCCGAGTTTTTAACAGGCCAAGCACCGTCAGAAAATGATTCTTGGCGCTTTCAAACAAAAAATTCTTTCGTTTCTCCCCATAAAATTAAGAAAATATTCATTTGCAAGAGTAATTTCGCGTTGTGGAAAAACTGTGCACGTTGTGTGAATGTCGTCAAACGCCGCACCGCACTTTTCTCTTGCCCCATGCACTCGAATGGGCGACAATCCCGCGCTGTCACTTCCCGGCGGTTCGAGGGCCGGCAATTCCAAAGAGGACGCGACGGCTTGCAGGGGCGAAGTACTGGCGCTGTCGCGGGCAAGAATCCGAAGACTTAAGAAAGATGAATCCAAGCCCGCTTTCCACAGGTTATTCACATCTGTGGAAATAGCGCAGGCTTTCTATTCCCTTACCGATGCCTATCTCCGTTAATTCCTGGGAAAAGTTCTTAGACCACGTGAAGTCCCGGGTCAGCCTCAACACCTTCAACACCTGGTTCCAGCCTACCCGCCTCAATCGCGCGGAAGGCGAAACGCTCTACGTGCAGATCCCTAGCACTGTTTTTCGCCAGGTCCTGACGCGCACCTATGGCGAAATCGTTAAGGCCGTTTTTCACGAGATTGGCACTCCAAACGTCAAGGTGCAGTACCTGTGCAATGACGACGCGCCCTTGGCCGCGGCTCCAGTGGTCTCCGGCATCAAGCAGTCCAAGCTCGATTTCGAGAGCAGCGACCATCAACTCAATCCGCGCTACACCTTCGACAGTTTCGTGGTCGGCAAGTCCAACGAATTTGCGCACGCCGCATCGCGCGCCGTTGCCGAGCAACCTTCCAAGGCTTACAACCCGCTGTTCCTCTACGGCGGCGTGGGCATGGGCAAGACCCACTTGATGCACGCCATCGGGCACACCATCAAGCAGCGTAATCCGGCCATGCGGCTCAGTTACGTGAGCGCGGAAAAATTCACCATCGAAGTCATCAACTCCATTCGCTTCGATCGCATGATCAGCTTCCGCGACCGTTTCCACACCGTCGATGTCTTGCTGGTCGACGACATCCAGTTCATCGCCGGAAAAGAACGCACCCAGGAAGAGTTCTTCCACACTTTCAACGCGCTCTATGAACAACAAAAGCAGATCGTCATTTCGAGCGACTGCTTGCCCAAAGACATTAACTCCATCGAAGAAAGATTGCGCTCGCGTTTTGAGTGGGGCTTGATCGCCGATATTCAACCGCCCGATCTCGAAACCAAAATCGCGATTCTTCAGAAAAAGGCCGACAACGATCGCTTTTCGCTTCCCGATGACGTTGCCGAATACATCGCGCGCGCTATTAAATCCAACGTGCGCGAACTGGAAGGCGCACTCACTCGTTTGATGGCCTATGCCTCACTGACCGGCGTAACTGTTTCGCTTTCGACCGCGCAGCAGGTTTTGCGCAACATCATCGCCTCGCAGGAAAAGCGCGTCACTATTGACTTGATTCAAAAACGCGTCAGCGAACATTTCAATTTGCGCGAACAGGATCTGAAAGTGCGCAGCAACACGCGGGCCATCGCGTTCCCGCGCCAGGTGGCCATGTACATCGTCAAGCAACTGACGACCGCCTCGCTGCCCGAGATCGGCCGCCAATTCGGTGGCAAACACCACACCACGGTGCTTCACTCCATAAATAAAATTGAAGAGCTTCGCCGCAACGACAAAGATTTGAATCGCACCATCACTCGACTGATGGACGCGTTGCAGTAATCCATACGCCAATCTTCCAAACGGCGCTTTTGTAAAGGAACCATTAGCAACACCCGCGCGAACGCGATGTGTGTGCTGACGCATTAGTTCGCCCAAAGCCGTTGACGTGTTTTCTTCTCTTCGCTTGCGCAAGAGTCAGACGTGTGCCACGCAAAATCTATCTTTGTCTGTCACGCGGCTTGGCTGCAATTGCTGCACGCAACCGTTGTGAACAACCGCTGCCAAAGCTTTGAATAAACTGTGAAGGGTGAAGGAAGAATCCAGCGTCGTCGCGACGTAAACGGACTTGACGCTCGCCTTTTCCGACATTCCCACATTGCGCCACTTGCACATCTCCACGCCTATCTCGCACGGAGCACATGTGCTTCGCGCGATTTCCACCAATCCACAGCAGTCATCACCACAACAAGCCTTATAATTTTCTTAATCAAATTTAAAATCTTGTTACTTATGAAATCCTTTATAAGCTCATTTCCACAAGACCAATCACCGCATTGCGCTTTATACTTCTTACGAAAACGGTTAAAGTACGGCAGCGGTATATCTGCATAAGGAAGGCCAATGACCGCAACTGCACCCGTTTCGGCACGTGAGGATTATCAAGCGATGGAATTCAGCGTAACCAAGTCCGCGCTGTTGAATGAACTGACCACCACGCAAGGTGTGGTCGAGCGCAAAACCACCATACCCATTCTGTCTAATATTCTTGTCGAAGCTAAAGGCACGCGCCTGACCATTACCGCCACAGACCTGGAGCTGAGCATCCGCACGTCCTGCGAAGTAAAAATTAAAAAGGAAGGCGCAGGCACAATCCCCGCCAAGAAACTTCTCGAGCTCGTACGCCTGCTGCCCGAAGGCGAAATCAAATTCCGTCTACTTGAAAATCATTGGGTCGAAATCATCAGTGACAAAAAGAAATACAAACTGGTGGGCATGGCACGGGAAAATTTCCCCGCGCTTCCCGCGATGCCTCATCCGCTAGTGAAGCTTCCGGCTGCTACGCTGCAAAGTTTGATCGCTAAAACAAAATTCGCCATCTCCATGGAAGAGTCACGCTACACCTTGAATGGCGGCTTGCTTATTTTGAAGCCGGACACCATTGCCATGGTCTCGACCGACGGTCATCGCCTGGCGCTAGCAGAAACCAGCCAAAAACTCAGTGGCCTGAACGGCGAAGTGAAAGTCTTGATCCCCAAGAAAGCCATGGACGAGGTCGAGAAACTTTCGAGCATCGTCGGTTCCGATGCGCAACTCGATTTTGCCAAGGACGAAAGCCATCTATTTTTCCAGGCTGGTCACCGTTTATTGATATCACGCATTCTTACCGGCCAATTCCCGAATTACGAAGCAGTCCTCCCGCGCGAGAACAACAAAACCGTGGTCATTGATCGAGGCGAATTATGCGACGCGGTGCGCCGCGTCTCGCAACTCGCCGATCAACGCTCGCACGCCGTCAAACTGGCCGTCTCCAACGAAGGAATTGAAATTTCCGCATCGAGCCCCGAGTACGGCGAAGCCAAAGAAAATATCGAGAAGGAATACTCCGGCGACCCCATCGCCATCGGTTTCAATTCCAGCTACATGCTCGATTTTCTCGCCGCCGCGGCCGATGGCCCCATCAGCATCGAACTAAAAGACGAACAATCCGCTGGCCAAATGCGTCCCCTCGCCGACGAATCCTACCGTTATCGCTACATCATCATGCCCATGCGCATCTGAGGACGGTTTCCTTCTCGTTTAAAAAAATGCTGCATTCTCCATGATGAAGCGGTCCCCCAAAAAGCTTCCATCTAAGCCAAATCTGCGGTTGCACTAAGGGCTGACCATAACCGGTTGGCAACGCTCTAAATCTTTATCAACAAAAGGTTTATAGGCCACACGAAACCGTTTACTGGCTTGAGAAATTGGGCCAAATCGGCTACAATGTTTAGGTTGTCGATTCGCTGTTGGGCCCTCCAAATCGGCACGTCGGCCAGGTGAAATTTTCGGGGTTGGTTTCGCGCCAGAAACCAAAATAATTATTTCGCTTGGAAAGTATCAGTCTTCGCCACGTCTCGCTGCGCGAGATGGGATGGAGCAGGAAACCTTACGAGTTTTAATCGCCAGCGCGATTGAAATCAAAGGGTGAGGCGACGTACGGAGCATTCCGCAAGCACGCCTTCCTCGCTTCAAAGTTTTTGAATAAATTTTTTCGAACGCTAAATTGCGTTCCATGGTCTTTTTGCGAACGTGGGGTTCGCACAAAAATCAAATCGCGTTTAGAAATAATTTAGCTGTCCGTCGATGGGCGCCGGGCAAAATTTTTGAAGCAAAATTCACCGCGGAGTATTCATGGAAGATAAAGAACCGGTCATCCCTGCGACGCCAGGTCACAAGTACGACGCAAAATCCATCAAGGTTCTAGGCGGCCTTGAGGCTGTTCGCTTGCGCCCGGCCATGTACATCGGCTCTACCGGCGAAATGGGTTTGCATCACCTGGTCTGGGAAGTGGTCGACAATTCCGTTGACGAAGCCATGGCCGGTTACGCGGACGAAATAAATGTCACCGTGCACGCCGACGATTCCGTCACGGTGATCGATAACGGCCGCGGCATTCCCGTTGATATGCATGCGACGGAAAAGCGTCCCGCAGCCGAAGTCGTGCTCACCGTGCTGCACGCCGGCGGAAAATTTGACAGCGACACTTACAAAGTTTCCGGCGGCCTTCACGGAGTGGGCGTTTCTGTAGTTAACGCTCTCGCGGATTGGTTGGAGCTGGAAATTTCGCGCGACGGTGCGGTGTGGGAACAAACCTACGAAAAAGGTAAGCCCACCTCCAAGCTCAAGCAGACCGGCAAGTCGCGCAAGACCGGCACAAAAATTACTTTCCATCCGGATCCCAATATTTTCGATAAGTCGGTCTACAGTTTTGATACTTTGTCGCAACGCCTTCGCGAGTTGGCGTTTCTCAACAAAGGCCTGAAAATCACGCTGACCGATGAGCGCAGCGAAAAGAGCACAGAATTTCGCTTCACCGGTGGCATCGCGGAATTCGTCAAGCATCTCAATCGCGGAAAATCCACGCTGCACGATTCTCCGATTTACATGGAAGGGAAGCGCGGCACGGTGGAAATCGAAATCGCGCTGCAATACAACGACACCTACGGCGAAAATGTTTTCGCCTTTGCCAACACCATTAATACCGTCGACGGCGGCACGCATCTTTCCGGGTTTCGTTCCTCGCTTACGCGCTCGATCAACAATTTTGCTTCTTCCACCGGCATGCTCAAAGAGCAGAAGGACGAAGTCACCATCAACGGCGATGACGTGCGCGAAGGACTTGTTGCGGTTATCAGTGTGCGTCTGCCGCAACCACAATTTGAGGGGCAGACCAAAGGCAAACTCAATAGCGACATCAAAGGCGACGTCGAGCAACTCGTTAACGAAAAACTTGGCGAATGGTTCGACAAACATTCCACCGTGGCCCGACGCATTGTCGGCAAATGCATCGAAGCTGCCCGCGCTCGCGAATCTGCGCGCAAGGCCCGCGAGCTGACGCGGCGTAAGTCCGCCATGGATTCAAGCGGGCTCCCCGGCAAGCTGGCCGATTGCCAGGAACGCGACCCCGCGCGCAG
>Ga0073928_10006328_pt1 | contig 15992 bp, 18 predicted proteins | sample PaiPotPPA55metaG_FD_76969 | JGI IMG/M metagenome (GOLD analysis project Ga0073928, IMG submission 76969) | Iron sulfur acid spring bacterial and archeal communities from Banff, Canada, to study Microbial Dark Matter (Phase II) - Paint Pots PPA... ... | reverse complement strand
GATCGCGGCGACGATCTTTTCATTCTGGACGTGCGCGAGCCCCACGAATTCCAGATCTGCAATCTAAATGGCAATTTGATCCCGCTGGGTGAGCTTCCGCGCCGCGTGCACGAATTGGATTCGTCGCGCGAAATCGTGGCGCACTGCCGTAGCGGCAAGCGTTCCGCCGAAGCCGTGGATTTCTTGCGCAAAGCCGGATTCCGCAAAATTCTAAATCTCAAGGGCGGCATCCTGGCGTGGTCGGACGAAGTCGACCCCTCCGTCCCGAAATACTGATCGTCCGTCAGAATTTTTATGGACTCGTACTCACCATCCCGATGAGATGTGTGTCCAGCAATGCGGTATGATGGAGCGAGATTCCAAGGAGAAAAAGTGGCGGCAACCAAGATTACTGTGAATCACAACGGCTCGCTTCGTATCGAAGGCGATTTCGAGATCGTCGATCCAGAAGGCAAGCCCTTCGGACTAGCGGGGCGTACCACAATAGGTCTCTGCCGCTGCGGGCAATCCTCCAATAAGCCGTTTTGCGACGGCAGCCACAAGACTTGTGCGTTTGCGGATACAGTCGTCGCCCGCGAACTAGCCCCTCCTAAGCCCAAGCTTTCGAGCCTTTAGCAGTGAGACAGTCTCACACTGAGACAAACAGTGTCTCTAGGCCAAGATCATTCAAATCGCAAGCTAATCCCTTTCTTCTCAAATAAGTAAGGGTGAGACGCACCGAGGGGCCCTGTGTCTCGCATCGCGACAGAAGTGCTTTGCTGATTACCCCCACATTATAAGTCCCTCATTTCCAGTAGCTTACAAACCGCCAAATTCCACCCCGAACGGAGATGAACTTGCAATCCTCCGCTAGTTGTTGGTCTTTGTAGGCATTTGGGGGTTTTCGTGGGCGGTTGGGGGACAATCACAGGCTTTTTGCAGACTCGGCAATGGAGCGCCGCGGATGCAGCAGCACGCCTCGTGACATTTTGGAAGAAAGAACGGTCCCGACTCCTGCTAGCCTCAACAATCGGCTTGGGCCTTCTGTTCCTCGGCTCCATCTTCTATCTGCGTTCCGCGGAGATTTCCGGCAATCCCCAAGTTTATCTCTACATGGAAATTGGCGGCACGCTCATCAGTTTTTGCTATGCCGCAAACGCCCTGGTGCGCTTCCGTGGCACGCATGATCGCACCGCGCTGATTCTGTCCTTCGGCTTCGTGCTGTCTGGAATCATTGAGACGGTCAGCTACTTTGGCCTAAATGATCAGTTGCAGTCCGGCCACGTGCCGATGACCAGCATCCCGATGGGCTGGATGGTCAGCCGCACACTGCTCGGCGTAATGCTGCTAGCCGCAATTTTAATCGAGCGTTACATTCCCACCGCGCGCCAGCCAAGCCGCGAAACCGCGGGCGCGCTAATGGTCGTGGCCACGGCCGCCTATCTCACCAGCGCAGCGTTTCTTGCAGCGCCTGCGGCGCCGGTCGCGCATGCTTCGCACATTTTCTCGCGCCCCTGGGAGCTGCTCCCGGCCAGCCTGTTTCTCATCGCTGCGATCTATTTCCGGCAGCGCCTCTCCTCCAACGGCAACAAAGGCGCAGCCAGTTTGTACGACTATTCACTTTTCGGCGTAGCCGCCTTGAACGTTGTTTGCCATCTGGCGGCCATGTTCTCGCGGCAACTCTTCGACGGCCCGTTCTTCCTCGCCGAGACCAGCAAGACCATCAGCTACGTCGTGATGCTCTCTGGTGCCTTGCTCGATCAAGCGCGGCTTTTTGATCAGGTCCGCTCGATGGCGGTCAGCGATCCTCTCACCGGGCTCGCCAATTATCGCCGTCTGCTGAGCGTGCTAGAAGCAGAGCTGGATCGCTCGCGCCGCACGCAGCGCGCTTTCAGTGTCGTGCTCCTTGATATGGACGGCCTCAAAGCCATCAACGATCAGTTCGGACACTTGACCGGGAGTCGCTCATTGGTGCGCCTCGGAAAAATTTTGCGGAGCCATTCGCGCGCCATCGACACCGCCGCGCGCTATGGCGGAGACGAGTTTGCGCTGGTGTTGCCGGAGGCTGGCCGCGATATTGCCGCGCGCGTTGTCGGACGCGTTCGCGAGCGGCTGGCCGCTGAGGCGGAACTGCCGGCACTCTCCGTGAGCGCTGGCGTCGCCGCCTTTCCGGAAGACGGCGACACTCCCGAAAAATTGCTTGCTGCTGCGGACCGCGCGTTATATCGCATGAAGAATCGCGGAACGAGCGTGCAAAATCTCGCGCGCATTGCGGCGTGTCTCTGAGGATGATCGATTCCCGCCATGCCGCTCAAGACTACTCATACGTTTTTTCGCGCCGAGAAACGCATCCCGATGGAGATACCCGTTGTCCTCGACGGCCATCGGCGGACGCCCGGCACCGAATCGACCTTTACGGAAAATGTGAGTGCGCGCGGCGCGCGTGTGGTCAGCGTGCGCAACTGGGAAAAGGGCGAGAAGTTGACGCTCGCATCGCGCACCGGAGAGTTTCGCTCCTCAGCTCGAGTGGCCTACTGCCAGCCACTGCATGGCGACGGCTATGCGGTTGGCGTGGAGTTCCTCGAGACCAAAGGGCGATGGGTTGTTTGAATCCAGAGATAGCTTGGCCCAACGGTCGGGCGGAGGGAGGGAAACGTTCGGAACAGAAGTCAGATAACTAGCGCAAATAAGTTACAAAGGATCTGAAGCGCCGCACGGAAGAGAAGGCCGTTCGGCGCTTCATCCTTTTTAACAGCATAGATTCCGGTTGCGAAAAAATAGACTCTCTCCCACAGCCTTGTGGTTCTTGCGCCGCAAATCCGCACCTCACGACCACAATCCCATCGTATAATCATTTCCATGAGTAAGAACGTAATTCACATCTCCGAGGCGGATGCCGCGAACAACTTGGCGTCGATTCTCGACCGAGTAAGCGCGGGAGCCGAGGTCGTCATTGAACGAGACTCCCGCCCCGTCGCGGTGCTACGGCCGCCCGAAGTCCTTCGTGGCCGTTTGCTTTCCGAGTCCATCGCACTAGCCGAGGCTCACGCGAAGGAAATGGGTTACGAACCTACAATGGATGCGGATTTTGCCGCCGATTTAAGAGAGATCATCAACAACCGCAAACCTCGTGATCCCTCCGAATGGGACTGATTCTCGATTCTAGCTTCCTCATCGCCGGTGAGCGGGGCGGCGAGACCGTCCGAGAAATCCTTAAACGCCTGCATGCAATGCTTGGCGAGACTGAATCAGGCATCTCTGCGGTCACCGTCGTGGAGATGACACACGGTATCTACCGATCCAAGAGCACCGCGGATCGTGAACGTCGACAGGCTTTTACCGAAGAACTCTGCCGTGACCTTACGATTTATCCGGTAACGCTCGAAATCGCCAAACTTGCAGGCAAGCTTGAGGGTGAACAAGCTGCACGTGGTGTAAGCATCTCCTTTGAGGACCTGCTCATCGGTACCACAGCCTTGTATCTCGGGTACAGCGTTGCGACGCTGAATTCGCGCCACTTTCAACTGATTCCAGGGCTATCCGTGGTGCAAGTTTGAACGGTACGCCTTACTACTGCGCCGACGTCAAAATCGCCTCATACACCTCAATCATTCCGTCCACCATTTTGCCGGCCGGAAATTCTTGTTCGACTCGGTAGCGCGCCGCTTTCCCGAGTTGCCGTGCAAATTCTTGGCCTCTTATGAGCTGCGCGGCCGCGGCGCAGAGCTCCGGGACATTGGGTCCGGATACCAGCAATCCGCTCTTGCCATTCTCGATGATTTCTCCGAGCGCACCTTTGTTGAATGCGATCGACGGAATTTCGTAAGCCATTGCGGCGAGCAGGGAATTGTTCAGTGCTTCAAAGAAAGACGGAAGCAGAAACACATCAAGCGCTGCGTAGACATTCTCCACGTCTCTAACAAAACCGGCGAAAATCACGTCGTCAGCGAGGCCAAGCTCGCGGGCAAGTGATTCGAGTCGTGCACGGCAGGGCCCGTCGCCAGCCAGCAAGAGCTTGCTCTCGGTAAATTCTTTTTTTACTTCCGCCAGCGCGCGAATCAGCCATTCTTGACCCTTATCCGGAAGCAGTACCCCCACGCAACCAAGCAAGGGTGCGGATTGTGAGACTCCCCATCGGGCTCGGGCACGTTGCCGCTGTTCAGCTGTAAAACGCGGCGGGATCTCCGCGCCCTCGTAAACAACACTGAGTTTTTCGCGAGGGGCGCCGGAAGCAGCCGCTTGTTCCGCCACCCATTTTGAGTTGGCAACAATTCGCGCCGCCGTCCGATACCGCGCCTGTGCCACGGAACCTTTGCCGATCGGATAACCGACGCGTCGCGAAATCACAAACGGAACGCGCGAAGTCTCGTTCAGCCGCCAAAGCGCGAGCCACACGGCAGTCACCGCGTGCGCTTCATTCGCGTGAACGAGATCGAATTTTCCGCTGCGCAACAGACTGCGAATCTTCTGTGCGGCAGGAACGCGAAAGAAGCCACGCGAGGTCAAATGCACGGCGATCCCGGCCGCTCGCGCGCGTTCACCAAGTGCGGAACTATTGGCCGCAACCAACTCCGCTTCGTGGCCTCGATCCCGCAGTCCCTTCAACAGCAACAGTGCCTGATTTTGCCCGCCGCGCCATTCGGTCTCCAGATCCACGAGCAACACCTTCACGGTACGGCCTCGTGGCCGGCGTCGTGAGTAGCGCGGACTAACTTTCCGAGTTTGGCGTACTTGAGACGTACCGAGCGCGCTGCCATTTTTGCGATAAGCGCGCCGCGATACCCGTCCATGAATCCGCCGCGCAGCACGAAATTCTGAAACCAGCTCCACGCCGGGGCAAACCACATCGCACCTTTCCAGTTGCGCTTGCCCTTAGCGAACATTTGTTGTGCTGCTAGCGTGGTGTATCGCTCCACGTTCGCTTCGTGCTCTTCGAACGAGCGCACCGTGTAATGCAGCAAGTCGCCGCTAAGCCGGCCAATCTTGCCGGCGTGACGCAACGATTCGTGTACCGTACCGGAAAAGTCCGCCTCGTCGCGCCGGTACAACCGCCGCTGAAAATCCGGATACCACCCGGAATGTTCAATCCAAGCCCCCAGATAAAATGTCTTGCGCGAAACTTCGTAGACGCAATACTCGGGCGCATGCTTCTTCCAGGCGAGCAGTGACGTTTTTAGCGGGCTGCTCAGCTCTTCGTCGGCATCCATGGAAAAGACCCAGTCATTGGAAGCGCATTCCGCGGCGTAGTTTTTCTGGTCGGCGTAGTTACTCCAGGCACGTTCGAACCAGCAAGCGCCATATTCGCGAGCAATTTCAGGAGTGCGGTCTGTGCTCCCGGAATCCACTACGACAATTTCATCCGCAATTTCTTTCAACGAAGCGAGCGCGCGCGGCAGATTTTGTTCCTCATTCAGCGTGATGATGCAGACGGAGAGGCGATTCATCGGAAGAAAGCAACTACCGGAGTCGGCGCCAGTATCTCACGACTTACGGCAGAGCCTAAGGTTCAACTGGTTCTGATGAGTGTTGCTACTTAGAGGCGAGCGTAAAGCGAATGACGCTATTTCCGATGCGAAATTCGGAGCCGTCCTGCAGCATGGCCGCGCGTACTCGTTCTTCTTCGAAGAACGTGCCGTTCGTAGAGTCGAGGTCTTTTAGGTTCGCGTAATTGTCGCGCACTTCAATCGAACAGTGGTGGCGTGAAATTTCCTGGTCTTCCAATACGATGTTGGCACCTTCGCGACCCAGAATTACCCGGGACGTTTTCAGATTGTGGACCGCACCCTTACCGGGACCAGACACAACCGTCAGAATCGCTGCCTTATTCGCAGGCAGCTTCAAACCGTTATCTTCCGGAAGCAAATTCAGGTTAGAACGGTTTGCATTGCTGCGCGCAAAGGAGGGGAGCGGTGAAATCACCATAGTCTGATCGGGGCGGAGCCTTATTTCCACGACCGTCGTTTGCCGGCATTTCGAGCATTGAAACTGCACCTTGGCATGCGCAGCCACTTCCGCGTCCTTCAGGACGTGTTCCATGCCGCAGTGATTGCAAGTCGCCTTCATAGTTCTAACCCTACAATTTTGCGAAGCCTCTCACTAGCTGGGCCGGAGTACAGGCTTGCTGCAAGGGTTACTGCGCGCTAATTCCTGCGCCGGAGCTCTCCTTCTGGCCGCAAAACACCCGACTCCCGACACTCCTCCGGAACGTTTGTGCTACGATTGCAGTTTATAAACCAAGCGGGAGAGTCGGCATTGTCAGACCATATTTCGCGTAAAGAGCTTAAACAGGACAAGATTCACGACGCTATTGAGCATGGCGCCGAAGCGTTTTACCTGCATAAGCAAATCACTCTAATTGTTTTGCTTGTAATCCTGGCCGGAGCCGTCGGGTACGGCTCTTGGACCGTGTATCACGATCGACAGACGGCCACGGCCACTGTGGCGCTCGACACCGCCATGAAGGCCTACAGCGGGCGTATTGGCGGTGCGCCGGATCCGCAGGACCCGACTGACGTCTCGTACAAGGATGAGGCGGAGCGTTCGAATGATGCCTTGAACAAGTTCAACTTGGTGGCAAACAAATATCCCAGCACACTGCCGGGGAAGCAGGCTCGCTATTACGCGGCACTTTGCCTGGAAGACTTGGAGCGCCAGAATCAGGCTCTTGAAGATTTGAAGAAGCTTACTTCAGGCAGCGACAAAGAGCTCGCGAGCATGGCGCAATATCAAATCGGCGTGATTTACGCGCGCACCGGGAAACCCGATGACGCCGCGAAGACATTCCGCGATCTCGCGGACAAGCGCTCCGTCTTCGTTCCTCGTCCGGTGGCGTTGCTGGAATTGGCCAACACCCTTCGGCAAACCAACCCGAAGGAAGCCGCGAACGTATACCAGCAGATCAAAAAGGAATTTCCGGATACCAACATTTCAGAGCAGGCGGACCGCGGATTGGATCTGCTTGCGCCAAAATCCTAGTCTCCTGGCCACAGAGAGACGGAGCGCCCCATCGAAAAATTTGCGGCAATGGCGCCTTGGGCTATGCGCGCGGAGCATTCGCGCGGGCGGCGTTATCCGGAGCCACCGCACCCGTACCGCAGCGACTACGCGCGAGACCGCGACCGCATCATTCATTCCCGAGCGTTTCGGCGCCTGGAAGCGAAAACACAAGTATTCACTACCCGCTTTTCCGACCATTTTCGCAATCGTCTGACCCACACCTTGGAAGTGGCGCAGATTGCCCGCACCGTGGCTGCCGCGCTAAGCCTCAATCCTGAGTTAGCAGAGGCGCTCGCCCTGGTACACGACATTGGCCATCCGCCATTTGGCCACGCCGGAGAACGCGCGCTGAACGCATTGATGCGTCCGTACGGCGGTTCGTTCAACCACAACTTGCACGCTTTGCGAATTGTCGAAAAGTTCGAGCAGCGTTACCTGGATTTTCCGGGCTTGAATCTTACCTTTGAGGTGCGTGAAGGCATCATCAAGCATTCGCGGCAATATCCTCCGGCGTCGTTTCCGCAACTTGCTGTGTACCTGTTGGATTTGCAACCGCCGCTCGAGGCGCAACTGATCGATTGCGTCGATGAGATCGCGTACAACACAGCGGATCTGGACGATGCGCGCGAAGCGGAGCTTCTGGACACTGGTGCGCTATGTGCGGAAGTTCCGATTTTTGGCGAAGCGTATGCGCACGTGCGCTCTGGGCACTCTTCCGCTCGCGAGAAGTTGATATTCAATGAGGCTCTCAAGCGGGTGCTGGATCTTCTTGCGACAGACTTGATTGAGACCACGATGTTGCGAGTGCAGCAGTTGGGAGCCGCGAGCGTGGACGACATTCGCAAAGCGCCAAAACGGCTGGCTGGGTTCAGCGAGCAATTTGCGGCGTGCAATGCGCAGCTCAAGCGTTTTCTTTTTACCCACGTCTACGAGGAGGCGGTCATCACCGAGGATCGCAACCGCTCTGTCCGCGCTTTGGAGCAATTGTTTCAGTACTATCTACACGCCCCGGGCTCCATGCCTGCGTCGCACGAAGAACTTGTACGTACGGAACCGCGGCACGTGGCGGTCTGCGACTACATTGCCGGAATGACTGATCAATTTTTGTTGCGCCAGCATCGCGAACAGTTCAGCAATTCCGCGGCGGCAAGCTAACGTTTCCAACAACGAACCTGCATTCGACGTAGATTTCCCTGCGCCCCCGAGGCTGGATACAATGCAAGACTGGGCCGTTTTTTCAACGTAGGTTGAACCAGAAATGCAGAGTGTCGTTCGCAGGTCATTTTCCGTGCTGCAAAAAATATGCATTGTGCTGACTCTCGCGATTAGCGCCGCGCCAATGGTGCACGCGCAGATCACGCAACGTGCGCCTGCCGCCACGCCATCGGCATCGCCGGCGGCGCTCTCCGATCCACTAGAGCTGGGTCGTGAGACTCCGCGCGGAACGGTAGTTGCCTTCGTCCGCGCAGCGCAGTCTGAGAACTACGACCTGGCCGTTCAATACTTCGAGCCGCGCCGCCGCACCAACATCGAACCAGAGCGGGAACTGGCGCAACAGCTTCTGGCAATTCTCAACGCTCGATTTAGAGGCTCGCTCGAGTCCATCACCAACGATCCCACCGGTCGGCAAGAGAGTGAGCCGCCACGCGACCAGATTGTGGTAGGTGTTGGGCGCGGCTTGAGCGAATCGTTTCCGCTCTATCTGGTTCACGAGGACGTCGCCCATGGTGCGAAGGTCTGGCTGATTTCACGGCAGACTCTCGATCAAGTTCCTGAGGTGTACGACTCGCTGCGGTTCGCGCAATTGGAAAAACGACTGCCTGGATTTTTGGTCAAGACTCGTTTTCTTGGGATGCCGCTGTGGCAGTGGATTGCGATTGTATTGTTCGCGCCGGTTGCTTTGCTCTTGGGCTGGCTGGCCGCGTTGCTCGTTCGGCTCGGTTCTCACCGGATACGGCGTGCGCTCGGACTAGCACCGCTGCAAGCAGAACCGCTGCGGCGCTTCGGGCCCACTGCGGTGCTGGGCGCCGTCATCATCCACTATTACTTTGTCTACCTGATCGGCGCATCGATTCTTTACCGCGAATATTACCGCGACTTGCTTTTGATTTTGCTGGCGTTCGCGCTGTATTGGGGAATAACAAAGCTTACCTACTGGCTTTCTTTGCGTATTTGGAACCGGCTGACCGACCGCGGCCGGTTTGCGGAGCGGTCACTAGTGTCACTGAGCCGCCGCGTCCTGGACGTTGCGATCTTCTTCGTAATCGCACTTGTGGTTTTCAAGGATGTCTTGAACTGGAACCTGACCGCGGCACTTGCCGGCCTGGGAATTGGCGGCTTGGCGATTGGCTTGGGCGCGCAGAAAACCTTTGAAAATATGATGGGAGGCATCTCAATTCTCACCGACCGTGCGTTGCTGGTTGGCGACGCCTGCAAGATCGGGGACCAGCGCGGCATGGTCGAAGACATTGGACTTCGGTCCACCAAGCTGCGAACGGAGGAGCGTACGCTGGTCTCGATTCCGAATGGCACCGTAGCTACGGCGATTTTAGAGAATTTCCGTCTGCGCGACAAAATCTTGTTCCGTCAGACTGTTCGCCTGCGATACGACCTTTCGCCCGATCACGTACGCTACGTCTCGGAGCAGTTGCGGGAGGTTTTGACGGGTCACCCGAAAGTGGACGTGGCCAGCGCGCGCGTGCGAGTGCTAAAGCTGGGAGAGAACGCCATTGATGTCGAAAATTACGCGTACATCCTCACCCGTGAATACCGCGAATTCCTTGCTGTGCAAGAGGATCTGATTCTGCAAGCGATGGACGTGCTGGAAAGCAGCGGCGCAGCCGTTGCAGTACCTGGGCAGACCACCATGGTCACTCGCGACGCCTGGGTCGACCCGCAAAAGGCGGCCGCCGCCCAGAAAGCCATGGAGAAGAACCGTGACCCTGGCGTCCCAGGCAAGCAGCGGCCCGAACTCGCAGCCGATATCCTCCCGCCAAAGCACTGACCGGTGTGCAATTACCCGCCGCTTGCTGCGCGCTCGATGCGAAACGTGAAGCAGCCTGCGGTGGTGCTGTTGACCTGCACGTAGTCGATAGCAGGATTGGCGAATAATTTTTCAATTATGGGCTCGAAACGGCCGTCGGATACGTATTCCTGTCCCTGGAGCTGGCGCTCGGGCCCGTAAGCTTCCATCGTGCGCGGACTGTTGCGTAGATCCTCCGGGAAGCTGGCGCTTTCGGGATAGCGGCGGCAGCCGTCGGCGTGGATGTAGACCGGGCCAGGCTGAGGCAACGACTCTTTCCCAGTGAAGCGGTCATACGTAAACAGAATCCTGCGCTCCCTCGGCGTGATGGTGCGCAGGCAGTGGCGGCACGGGGCTTCGTCCTCGGCGATTTCTAGGTGAGCAGGGAAGCCATAGACCGGCGCTTTCAGCGTTGAGCGCACCTGCTCCGCGATTTCGGTTTCGATGGCGACGATGCGAACGTTGTGCATGAAAATCTCCTCCCAATAACTTGGGTCGCGGCCTATCTGGCTCGCTCTCACTGATTGTGCGTCTGCAGGCGCTCCACTTCTATCCGCAAGCGGCGGTCAAATTTATCGCCTGTTTTTCCCGATCTACTCTCAACAATCAAGGCGTATTACCACGTGGATTTGCGGAGCACTGACGTCGTCTGCCCTTAAGGGAAGTCGCGGCACCCGGCATTCCGTCCAGTACCGGTTTGGGAAATGCTGGCCTTCGTGCCATTTGACCCACACGTCCGCGGGGCCGATAACAGTCTTAGGGGCTCGGCGTGTCCCCGGGCCAAGGAGGGGCAATGTTGCGGAATCGTGTGCTAATTCTGGTGGGCGGGTGTTTACTGGCGGCCTCAGCCGCTTGGGCTGACGGCGTGGCATACATCGATTGCTCCAGCCATCCAGAAGCTACGCCGGTTTTCGGAAAGCCCCGGAGGACTCCCGATACAGTTGCCTCCCTATCTTGCGGGGAGCGCTTCACGATCCTACTCAACGGGTTTATCTTCTCCCGCATTCAAACTAAAGACGGCGCCGTAGGCTACGTTTACTCGAATTTGCTCTCCTTGGATCGTTCTGGGGCCGTCGTGCAACAGCCGGCGTCAGCTCCGTTGACGGCAGCCGCATCGAAGCCGGCAAGTACGAGCGCGGCGGACGCCCAGCCTAAGGCGACTGTGCCTGCACCACGTCAAGCAGCGGTTACGCAGGCGTCGTCGGAAGCGCCTGCATCCGCTTCGAGTGTCTCGGCGACTGCTGTGCAGCCTAATTCGGCCACGCCGGCAGAGGCTCAGCCGACGGCGGTCCAGCCTGCTTCTGTGCAGGCGCCCGCAACGCCTTCACGCGTGCCGGAAGCACCAGCGAGCGTCGTTCCGTCCACTTCTGTCCCATCCACTTCGGCAGCGACTGAGCAACCTCAGGCCGTGCCGGCTCAGCCGGCCGCAGCAGAGACTGCTACCCCTGCCCCCGCTGCGAGTGTCTCGGAAACTCCGGCGGCGGTCGCACCCGCTGATCCGACTCCGGCTGCGGAGCCTGAGCCCGCGCCGGCTGAACCGGTAAGACCGGTTGTACAGCCTGTGAACGCTAGGGAAAGCTGGGAGAGACCTAACGCGGGCGGTATTCGCCACACGCCGTTGATCGAACTGTTTGGCGGCTACGGGTTTGCCCGGTTTGACAACGGAGCAGGAGTGGCGGCAAGCAACCTGAACGGCATCATCGGTTCCTTCGGCTGGAACTTCAGGCCTTGGCTGCAGATCGTCGCGGATAGCAGCTACAACGTCGTTACGGTCAGCGGCACGAAGAATGTTCTTTACGGAAATCATTGGGGGCCTCGGATCTTCCGTCGGGTACGAAATCGATGGGGCCTAACCCCATTTGTGGAAGGGTTGGTTGGGGGAAGCCGCGCCGACACGACCATCAGCGGGGTCGGCGGGTACTCGACTTCGGAGAATTGCATTTCGTACAAAGTGGGCGGCGGGCTGGATATCAAACCGTCTCGACACTTCGAGATACGCCTGCTCGATGTTGACTACTACAGGACTTCCTTCGGTACCAACCTTCATCAGAATAATATTTGGGCTTCCGCCGGGATTGTGATTCGCCTGTTCGGGGGATCGGAGTAACAGAGTCACGGAACGGATTTTACTTCGCATCACTCGCTGGGGCGCGCCCGTCCTTCGTCTGGATAAACTAAAGCGCGGCTCCTACATGCCTCCAAGCCGTTTAGAATGCGCAGATCCAGACTGGTCCAGCGTAAACCCTGTGGAATCAGCAGATCTGGAAACAGGGGGAGGGGTGGGTACGCCTTAGTCCGCGCCCTGCCGTTGCTCTTGGCGTCATTGCTTGCGGAACTTGCTGAAAAACGGGATGTTGTGCCGAAGCATGGCATCGTAGGCGCCGGGATGTTGCACGGCTGCATTGAGTTCGCTTTTGACGCCGGGGATGGTCTGAAGAAGGAGCTGGCCGAGATAGGCAAACGTGTCGGCGGTCTGGTGCGATATGCGTTTTTCGGCGAGAGCGGTGAAGACTTTGCCGAGGACGTGGTTTATGTCGGTGACGGTGTTGAGCTTGCCGGAAAGGGAAGCGAACTCGGCGGCGAGCTTGTCGGATTCGAGAAGCTGCTGCTCTTCGCGGGCGTGGAAGATGCAGAGGGCGGGATGGTCCTTTTTGCGAAGCATACGGCAGGAGCGGCCATCGGAGAATTGACGAAGACACTTGTTGCTGTTGGAATCGGTCGAGTCTGATTTCATTGGGAACCTCAGGAAAGAAAGGATTTGCCCGGCCTAGGAGGGCGGGCAGGCACAGAGACATAAAGAGCACCGAGATAGTGAGGGAAACGGATTTTGTTTGGGGAGTACTGCTAAGGTGTTCTCTAAACCGGGCGCAGAATCTTACAGGTCGAATGTTACCGCAGAAGGCACGTCCTGTCAATATAATTCTGCGAGTGACTGAAAACACGGACCTTGTTAGTGATCCCGTTGCTGAATTCCCATTTTGGGCCTGGCCATCTCGTGTAGCTATAACGGAATCCGACTTGGGTTGCCAAACACACGTTTCCGATGCAACATGACCTTCGGCGAAAAGGCCGACTAAATGCGACCTATCGACATTGATTCGCTTTCCGAAGAGGAGCTTATCGAGCTCAATCACAAGGTTGTGGCTCGGCTCAGATTCCTCAGTCAAATGCGCTCGCACAGCGCCATGTTGGATTTCCGCATCGGGGAAAGGGTCAAGTTCCATCCTACAGGGAGCCCAGAGGTAACCGGAATATTGACCCGTTATAACAAGAAGACAGTGACGGTGGTCACTGATTCCGGGCAGCACTGGAATGTTGCGCCGGGGTTGCTCAGCAGAGTGGATTCCGGGTCCGCTGGGAACGAGAGTTCAGACGTTACTGGGGTTGTGCGATTCCCGAATCGCACGGCCGAGAAATAAGAACGCGAAGAAAATGAAGAGACGCAGAGGTAGAAAGCAACAACGTGGGCTACGACGCAGAAAGGTCAAGAACCGCACCCTTGAAAAGCAAAGGATGCGGCGCCCAGATTCTGGGAAGCGTGAAGTGTTTGGGTTCATGGCCGACGAATTCAAGATCGTCGGCGATGTTGAATCCGTGTTGGTTCCTCTGAGGCAGGGAAAGTCAAACGTTGATGTCAGGGAAAAGAAATGAGCTCGTAGATTTTGGCGTTGTCGATGTCGAGTGTGCCCGGTGCCTTTGACGAACGAGGGGGAGAGCAACTCGCCGATAGCGCTTCTCTGACCTCTCGCGCAATGCTAACTCGACCGCGTGAAGAATCAATTGCTTGACCGACCGCTTTTCGCGCCAGCTCGCGATTTGAGTCGACGGTACAAGGCGTCCGGAATGTCGATCGTAGTACGCACCAATAGATTCTGCCCTATGGGTTAAACGATGTCTGGGGGAACCGGCACCCGGCGTCACTGCTGGAGGCGAACGTCACAATCGATCTCTCAGTACTCGCTCTACATCACGGCGACCGTGAAGAACGGAAACGATTTGCAGGTTTCGTTTTGGGCCGATAGACGATCAAGTAGGAGTACACGGGGAAGAACTTGACGTCTTCGTCCGTATGTTCTTGCGGCGGTGTCCGGCTTCAGGCGATTTGGCGAGAAGAGCAAGCTTCTCAAGAATGACAGATTCCACGCGATTTGCCATGGGAATGCTGCTGTGCTCCTTGATGTAGCGCCAAATTTCTACAAGGTCAGCCGCGGCCTGAGGCGCAACGAAGTACAGCGACTTCATTCAGACTTGGCTTTCAGTTTGGCCAAATGAGCATCGAGTTCGTTGTCAGGAATTCCTTCACCGCGGTCGAGTTGTTCTATCCCGCGCCGAATTTTCGCATTGATGGCTTCGCGCTTGTCTGAAAGCCAGCGATCCTGCTCTTCTTGCGTTTCCAGCAAATGGAGCAGAAGTTCCTCGACACTGCGGGAACCGGTCGACTTGAGCTGCTTTTGGAGCCTGGCTTCCAGGGCCGCGTCCCGGATTTCGATGGTCATTGGCTGCTCCTCGTGTCGATTATACGCTGGCGGGGAGTAGACGGGCACGGTCTGCGAGCGACTCAGACGGAAAGACCCCAGACGTAAAACCGACGTCTGGGGCACCGGGCCCATACAAGTTGGTTTGTGTGTTGACGTCAACATCCGTCAAGCGATACCTTCCCTGGGCGATGATTGACGTAAGATGCCCGCGGTGTGGAACCATCCATCACGCATCTCTGGAGCATTTGGGAAGGCAACTTAGATGCGCCGGATGCGGTAGTTCTGTAATCATTCCTTTACCGCCGGTTGACCGTCCGAGTCCGCCTCAGTCGAGACCGACTAGGAGTCGCAACATCTTGTCTTGGAGGCACGTACTCTCCACTCGCACAGGCCGATTTTGGATCGGTGTGTTTTCGCTCGTTGTGCTGGCAATTCTGACTACCATCGCCGTCGAATTCTCTGGCAAACAGCGACCCTCGAAAGAGGGTGCCGCGATTAGCCATCCCCGCCCTGTCGCGAAATCAGAATCAGAATCCGAGGAGGTTGCCGCGGCGCAACCGTCCGCAACTGTGTCTCCGATTTTGTCAGCCCCAACAACTCAAAGCTGCAATGAGACTAAAGCCCGGCGGTTGGCAAACGGATTCCTGCTGGGCGATGAAGGAAGATCAAGTGGACTCGGAACGCTCAGAATTATTAATGGGACCAAGTATGATGCCGTCTTGAACCTTGTCGAGTCGGAGTCAGGCGCGACAATACGGAGTGTGTACGTCAGGAATCACGACCGCGTTAGCATTCCGCGGCTCACCCCGGGAATCTATCGGGCGTACTTCGCGCTGGGAATGGATTGGGACGATGATGAGAGCTCGTTTGTTTGCGACTCGGATTACAAAGAGTTCGGCAGGTCGCTTATATTCCAGGAACGGGCAGACGCCACCGGAACGGAATACTCAGAACTTCAAATAACACTTCATCGGGTTACCTCTGGAAACGTTGTGTCCACATCGATCTCCAAAGCAGCCTTCCACTCAACACTGCCGCATCGGCGTTCTAATAAAAAAGATTCTCAAATAAAAAAGTGCCGCGGAGTGAACACGCGGCACCGAATCGCCCTACGTAAATTGTTTTTCTCTTTGACTCGATACGATCTGCCAGAATCCGCCCGGCTCTTTGGGTGTTAACCCTCGGAGTAAAGATAAATCGAAGCGTGTAAGTCGGGAGCTCGTGAGGGCTCTGACTTACATTGCGTGGCATGACCCGCACACCATAGCGGGTTGAGCCACGACTACTTTAGAAAGGAGGTGATCCAGCCGCAGGTTCTCCTACGGCTACCTTGTTACGACTTCACCCCAATCATGGGTCATACCTTGGGCGCCTGCCTCCTTGCGGTCAGCGTAGCGACTTCTAGTACAACTCACTTTCGTGATGTGACGGGCGGTGTGTACAAGGCCCGGGAACGTATTCACGGCGTCGATCTGATACGCCATTACTAGCGATTCCGGCTTCATGCAGTCGAGTTG
>Ga0073928_10006327_pt1 | contig 15995 bp, 9 predicted proteins | sample PaiPotPPA55metaG_FD_76969 | JGI IMG/M metagenome (GOLD analysis project Ga0073928, IMG submission 76969) | Iron sulfur acid spring bacterial and archeal communities from Banff, Canada, to study Microbial Dark Matter (Phase II) - Paint Pots PPA... ... | reverse complement strand
GAGCCTCCTATCGGAATCGAACCGATGACCTACGCATTACGAGTGCGTCGCTCTGACCGACTGAGCTAAGGAGGCCTGGCCGGAGGTTGAAGCCCCCGACCGGTCCCCTAGTTTAGCGGACTCAACTGGTCTGCTGGCAAATGGTTCCGGCGGCGGGCAGCGCTCCGGTCAGGTAGTAGGCGTCGATCGCGCTGTCGATGCAGGTCGAGCCGCGCCGGTAGGCGGTGTGGCCGTCGCCGTTCATGGTCAGCAGGTGCCCGCTGGTCAGTTCCGACGCCAGGTGCTGGGCCCAGGCGTAGGGCGTGGCCGGGTCGTTCGTGGTGCCGACGACGATGATCGGCCCGGCGCCGGTGGCCTTGATCACGTGCGGGGAGTCGGTCGGGCTCGCCTTCCAGTAGGCGCAGGGCAGGCTGGACCAGTCGACCATCGGGCCGAAGAACGGGGCGGCCTTCTCGAACGCGGGCAGCTCCTGCTCGATCTGCGCCACGGAGGTCGCCTCGTCCGGGTGGTCCACGCAGTTCACCGCGTAGTTGGCCTCGATCTCGTTGTCCACGAAGTGGCCGTTCTCCCGGTCGTTGTACGCGTCGGCCATGGTGAGCAGCGTCGCCCCGTTGCCGTCCATCGCGCTGCCGAGCGCCGCGCGCAGGTCCGGCCAGTAGCCCTGGTCGTACATGGCCACGGAGATGCCGGTCAGCGCGTACGCCTCGTCCACCTTGCGCGTGCCGTCGCCGGTGATCGGGTTCGCGTTCAGGCCGTCGACCCAGTTCTGCAGCTTGGTGTAGGCCACGTTCGGGTCGGTGGTGCCGAAGGGGCAATCCGACTGGGTCACGCAGTCGTCGAGGAACAGGTGCAGTTCCTTGTCGAACGAGGCGGCCTGGGTCAGGTTCATCTGCTCGGCCGTCAGGTCCGGGTCCATCGCGCCGTCGAGCACGAAGCGGCCGACGCGCTGCGGGAACTCCTGCGCGTACGTGGCGCCGAGCAGCGTCCCATAAGACTTGCCGAGGTAGTTGAGCTGCTTATCGCCGAGGCCCGCGCGCAGGATGTCCATGTCCCGGGCCGCGTCCACCGTGCCCACGACGGGCAGCAGCGCGCCCGACTTCGCCTCGCACTGCTGGGCGAGCAGCTGTGATTGCTGCACCACCTCCGCGAGCTGGGCCGGAGTGTTCGGGTTCGGCGGGGTGTCGACGAACTGGTTCAGCTGGCTGTCCGTCAGGCATTCGACCGGGTCCGAGGCGCCGACGCCGCGCGGGTCGAAGCCGACGAGGTCGTAGCGGGCCAGCACGGTCGCGTCGGCGACGTCGCCAGAGGTCGCGTAGGAGATGCCGGAGCCGCCGGGACCGCCGGGGTTGACCACGAGCGAGCCGAGCCGGTGCGCCTGATCGGTGGCCGGCTTGCGGACGAGCGCAAGCTGGATCGTCGCGCCGCCCGGATCCGCGTAGTCCAGCGGCACGGTCAGCCTGCTGCACTGGTAGCCGCTCGCGCAGCCGTTGCCGGTGCTCCACACGAGCCGCTGGCCGTAGAACTTGGCCAGGTCGGCCGGCGTGTCCGCGGTCAGACCCGGCCGGCTCGTACTGCTGCTCGCGGCCTGCGCGCTGTTGAACGCCGTGCACGCGGTCAGCGGCATGGCGAGCAGCAGTGCGGCGATGGAGAGTCTGCGCGAGACGGCCCGAGGAGTCATCGTCGGTCCTTTCGGAGAGATCTGACGGCTTGTCGGGCCGTCCTTCCCTGGCCGACCGGCAGATACGCCGGGGGACGGGAACACCGTACTCCTTACCGGTGACGGCCACGCGGGAAAGTCGATCTTGAAGAGGCCGTGCTCAGGGCTAACCGAGCGACACGGCCATGGCCTCGACCGCGAGCAGCGGGGCCACGTTCGCCGCGATCGCCCGGCGCGCGCCGAGCACGGCGTCGATCCGGCGCAGCGTGTCCTGCGGCCGGGAGCCGCGGGCGATCTCGGCCGCCTGCTGCCGCAGGTCCCCGTGCACCGGCTCGGGCGCGGCGGCGCCGCTGGTCAGCTGGACCGCGAGCACGTCCCGGTAGAAGGCGATCAGGTCGCCGAGGGCCCGGTCCAGCGAGTCCCGCTGGTTCCTGGTCAGCCGCCGCTTCTGCCTGGTCTCGAGCTCCTTGAGCAGGCCTGCGGATCCGGCCACGCCGCGAGCCGTGCCGGCGCCCTTGCCCTGGCCGAAGCCGAGCGCGAGCTTGAGCTCCTCGGTCTCGTGCACGTCCAGCGCCTCGGTCGCCGCCTTGGCCTCGGCCTCTGCCGCGTCCACCAGCGCCTGGGCCGCCGTCAGCGCACGTCCGATGTCCCGCGCCTCGCTCGGCAGCCGCAGCACGGCGCTGCGGCGCGCGGCGGCCTCCGGGTCGAGCACGAGGCTCCTGGCCCGCTCGTAGTTCCCCTGCGCGGCCCGCGCGGCGACCGCGGCCTGCTCGTACCCGGCTCCGTCCCGCTGCACCAGGGCTTCAGCGACCGCCTGCACCGAGGGCGTGCGCAGAGTCAGCTGGCGGCAGCGGGAGAGGATCGTGGGAAGCAGGTCCTGGCTGGACGGCGCGCAGAGCAGCCACACGGTCCTGGCCGAGGGCTCCTCGATCCCCTTGAGCAGCACGTTCGCCGCGGCCTCGGTGAGCCGGTCGGCGTCCTCGAAGACGATGATCTGCCAGCGGCCGCCCGCCGGGGCCATCGCGCACTCGCGCACCAGCTTGCGCGCGATGTCCACGCCGATGCTGAGCTGGTCGCTGCGCACGATGGTCACATCCGGGTGCGTGTTCCCTATCGTCGTGCGGCACTCCTGGCACTGCCCGCAGCCGGGCATGCCGCCGGTGCACTGCAGCGCGGCGGCGAACGAGCGAGCCGTCAGACCGGTGCCGGATCCGGGCGGACCGGTGATCAGCCAGGCGTGCGTCATCGCGTTCACGCTCGCCCCGCTCTCGCCGCGCAGCGACCTCCGCGCGGCGTCCGCGGCGCGCACAAGGCGGGCCGCAGCCTCGTCCTGGCCGATCAGCTCAGTCCAGACGCCGTAGCCGACGCCGGTCTCGGTGCTCACGACGCGTCCTCCTCGGGCTCAGTCTCGGTCGGCTTCTCCGGCGTCGGCTTCTCCGGCGCCTGCAACCGCGCCGCCTGGCCGGCCGCCGCCTTCGCCGCGGCCGCCGCGAGCCTGGCCCGCTCCTTGGCCCGCGCCTCCGCCTGACGCACCGCCAGCTCCTGCTCCCGCCGACGCAGCGCGTCCTGCTGATCCTGGATCCGCCGCTGCTGCGCCCGCTGTTCGGCCTGCCGCCGGTCCTCCTCGGCCTGCCGCGCGGACTCGGCCTCCGCCTGCTCCGCGCGCTCCCGAGCCTCGACTTCGACATTCGCCGCCTGCTCGGCCGCCACCCGACGCCGCTCCTGCTCGGCCGCGTGACGCTCCGCCAGTTCCCGTTCCTGCTGCTCCCTGCTCGCCTGCTCGGCGGCCTCGCGCTTGGCCTGCGCCGTGGCGGCCTCGGCAGCCCGGAACTCCCGCTCCTTGGTCACCGCCGCCTCGATCTCCGCGGCACGCGCGGCCGCCTTGGCCGCCTCCGACGCCGAGGGCGGCAGCAGCTGGTCCAACCGGTCCTGGATCGTGCCGGTCAGTATCCGCGGCGCCTGCTCCGCGTTGAGCACCAGGTAGCGCGCGGGTTCCGCCTTCGCCCTGGCCAGGAACGTGGCCCGCACCCGCTCGTGGAACTCCCCGGTCTCGGCCTCGAGCTTGTCCGCCTGCCCGGTCCGCTCCTCGCGCCGGGCCCGGGCGACCTCCGGGTCCAGGTCGAGCAGCACCACCAGGTCGGGACGGACGCCCTCGGTGGCGAACGCGGAGAGCGAGGCCACCTCGTCCGCCTTCAGTCCCCGGCCGCCGCTCTGATAGGCCACCGACGAGTCCACGTGACGGTCCGTCAGCACGACCGCGCCGCGCTCCAGCGCCGGACGGACGACCGTCTCCATGTGATCGGCCCGGTCGGCGGCGAACAGCAGCGCCTCCGCCCTGGCCCCCAACTTGTGCTCGTCGGCGTGCAGCACCAGATTGCGCAGCACCGAGCCGAGCGGCGTCGCCCCGGGCTCCCGGGTGGTCACCACCTCGTAGCCGCGGCCGCGCAGCCACTCCGCCACGGCGGCCAGCTGCGTGCTCTTGCCCGCGCCGTCGCCGCCCTCCAACGCGATGAACCAGCCGGCGTACGTCCGGCCGGCCGATTCCCGCTCAGCCTGTGCCGAGCCGCCGACGGCCCGCCAGGACCGCATCGCGCGCAACTTCCCAACCATGTCGCCAAGGCTACTGGGCCTTGGCGACAACGAGGTCACGTCGCGTTGTTCTTCGCACGCAACTTCCCAGCTGCGCCATGTCGCCAAGGCTACTGGCCGCAGGCGACAACGAGGTCACGAAGTCACTCTCGGTCGACGCCTCACTCAGCGGACTTCTTGGCCGCCGACTTCTTCACCGTGGTCTTCTTGACGGCCGTCTTCTTGGCCGCCCCGGCCGACGCGGTCTTCTTTGCCGTCGTCTTCTTGGCGGCGGTCTTCTTGACCGCCGTCTTCTTCGCCGCCGGACCCTTGGCGCGCTTCTCCGCGAGCATGTCGTACGCCTGCTGGACGGTCAGCTCCTCGACCGTCGTGCCGCGCGACACGGTCACGTTCGTCTCGCCGTCGGTGATGTACGGCCCGAAGCGACCCTCCTTGGCCACCACCGGCTTGCCGTTCGTCGGGTCCTCGCCGAACTCGCGCAGCGGCGGCTTGGCCGAGCCGCGCCGGCCGAACTGCTTGGGCTGCGCGTAGACGGCCAGCGCCTCATCCAGCGTGATGTCGAAGATCTGGTCCTGGCCGGAGAGCGAGCGCGAGTCCGTGCCCTTCTTCAGGTACGGCCCGTAGCGCCCGTTCTGCGCGGTGATCTCCTCGCCGGACTCCGGGTCCTTGCCGACCACCCGGGGCAGCGAGAGCAGCTTGAGCGCGGTCTCCAGGTTCACCGAGTCCACGCTCATCGTCTCGAACAGCGAGGCGATCCGCGGCTTGACGGCGTTCTTCCCGGTCTTCGGCAGGTCCTCCGGGAGCACCTCGGTGACGTACGGCCCGTAGCGCCCGTCCTTGGCGATGATCTTGTAGCCGGTGGCCGGGTCCACGCCGACCTCGAAGTCGCCGCTCGGCCGGGCCAGCAGCTCCTCGGCCACCTCGACGGTCAGCTCGTCCGGCAGCGTGCCCTCCGGCACGTTCGCGCGGGCCAGCGAGTTGCCCTCGTCGTCGTACTTCTCGATGTAGGGCCCGTACTTGCCGACCCGCAGCGCGATGTTCCCGCCGATCGCGATCGTGTTGATCTCGCGCGCGTCGATCTCATTGAGCTTGCTGGAGATCTGCTCCTTGAGCCCCGCGTCGCCCAGGTAGAAGGACCTCAGGTAGGGCACCCGCTCGGCCTCGCCGCGGGCGATCCGGTCGAGGTCCTCCTCCATGTGCGCGGTGAACTCGTAGTCCACCAGGTTGCCGAAGTGCTTCTCCAGCAGCCCGACCACCGAGAAGGCCAGGAACGAGGGCACCAGCGCGGTGCCCTTCTTGAAGACGTAGCCGCGGTCCTGGATGGTCGAGATCAGGCTCGCGTACGTCGATGGACGTCCGATCTCGCGCTTCTCCAGCTCCTCGATCAGGCTCGCCTCGGTGTAGCGCGCCGGGGGCTTGGTCGAGTGGTCCTCGGCGGTCAGCTCGGCCGCGCGCAGGGCTTGGCCCTCGGTCACGTTCGGCAGCCGGCGGTCCTGGTCGTCGAGCTGCGCGTCCGGATCGTCCGAGCCCTCGACGTAGGCCTTCATGAAGCCGTGGAAGGTGATGACCTTGCCGGAGGAGGTGAACTCGGCCACCCGGCCGTCCGTCGCGGTGCCCGCCACCCTGATCGTGACGGAGTCGCCGACCGCGTCCTTCATCTGCGAGGCGACGGTGCGCTTCCAGATCAGCTCGTAGAGCCGGAACTCGTCTCCGCTGAGCCGGGTGTTCGCCGGGGTCCGGAAGGTGCTGCCGGATGGCCGGATCGCCTCGTGCGCCTCCTGGGCGTTCTTGACCTTGGAGGTGTAGGTGCGCGCCTTGTCCGGCAGGAAGTCGGCGCCGTAGAGCTCGCGGACCTGCGCCCGAGCAGCCTTGATCGCCGTTTCGGAGAGGGTCACCGAGTCGGTGCGCATATAGGTGATGAAGCCGTTCTCGTACAGCTTCTGCGCCACCGACATCGTGCGCTGGGTGCCGAAGCCGAGCTTGCGGCTCGCCTCCTGCTGCAGCGTCGTCGTGCGGAAGGGCGCGGACGGGGAACGGCGGTAGGGCTTGCGCTCGATCGAGGTGACCGCGAAGTTCGCCCTGGCCAATCCCGCGGCCAGCGCGGCGGCCGCGTCGGCGTCGAGGTGCAGCACGCCCGCGCGGCTGAGCTGCCCGTCCGAGCCGAAGTCGCGGCCCTGCGCCACCCGGGCGCCGTCCACCGAGAGCAGCTTGGCGCCCATCGTGCGCGGATCGTCGGTCGGCTTGTCCGTGTCGAAGAGCGCGGACAGGTCCCAGTACGCGGCGGGCTTGAAGGCCATCCGCTCGCGCTCGCGCTGGACCACGAGGCGCGTGGTGACGGACTGCACCCGGCCCGCCGACGTGCCCCCGGCGATCTTGCGCCAGAGCACCGGTGAGACCTCGAAGCCGTAGAGCCGGTCCAGGATGCGCCGGGACTCCTGCGCCTCGACCAGCTCGTCGTTGATGTCGCGCAGGTCGTGCAGCGCGCCCTGCACCGCGTCCTTGGTGATCTCGTGGAAGACCATCCGCTTGTACGGGATCTTCGGCTTGAGCGCCGCGACCAGGTGCTGCGCGATGGCCTCGCCCTCGCGGTCCTCATCGGTGGCGAGCAGGAGTTCGTCGGACTCGCGGACCAGTTTGCGCAGCTTGGCGATGTGCGCGTCCTTGCCGTCGGAGATCACGTAGAACGGATCGAAGTCGTGATCCACGTCCACGCCGAGGTTGGCCCACGGCGAGGCGCGCTGCTCCTCGGTGAGCTTGTCCCTGGTCTCCTTGCTCGGCAGGTCGCGGATGTGGCCGATGCTGGCCTCGACGGTGTAGCCCGGGCCGAGATAGCCCGCGATCGTCTTCGCCTTGGCCGGCGACTCCACGATCACGAGACGTTGCGGGGCGCTCCCGCTCTTACTGCTCGGCGGCACGGTCGTTGCGTCCTTCCGGTTCCTTCTTACCTGGTGGGTCCCTGCGGCCCTCGATACCCCGGTCACCGCCGGGGGAATCACCCGTTCCGCGCCGGCACCCCACCCGCCTCGACGGCGGCCCGATGGCGCGACACGCCCACCAGGTTACGCCCGGTTGAGCGCAAGTATCGCCAAGTGGGGATCCGACGGGGAGTTCGGGGCGGGTTCCGGGACCTTCCAGAGGGCGCCGCAGAGGCTCTGGAAGGCGTTTTCCGGGGCTAGGAATCGGTGGTCAGGAACCCCTCCTCGACCAGCGCGCGCACGGCGTCCAGCGCGCCGGAGCGCAGCGCGGCCGGTTCGATGCCGAACTGCCCGGCGATCCGGTCGAGCAGTTCGCCGAGCGGCCGTTCGCCGTCCGCCGCGCCGACCACGGCGATGCCGACCGGGTCGATCTCGCCGGTCGCGCGCAGCCCGCCGGTCTGCCGCAGGCGCGTGTCGGTCGGCGTCCAACCTCCGTCACCAGGCTCTGCGGTCTGCTCAAGCACGACGCCGGGCGCCACCTTGAGGATCGTGCCGAGCAGCTGCTCATCCTCAGTCTCGGCCAGGAAGGCGTGCCGGGCGAACCACTCGGGCACGTGTACACCGAGCGGCTGCTCGATCTGCCTGGTCAGTTCCTCCAAACGGATGGTCGGCTGATCCGTTCCGGTGTTTTTGAGGATGATCCAACCGAAGGCCACGCCCTCGATCCGGTTGGCCGCGAAGTAGTCCAGATAGGCCTGGTAACGCTCGACGTAGCGCGGCGAGTTGTGATCCCCCGAGTCGCGCAGCCACAGCTCGGCGTACTCGGCCGGGTCCTGGAACTCGCGCTGCACGACCCAGGCGTCGCAACCGGTGCCCCGGATCCACGGGGCGAGCCGCTCGCGCCAGTCCTGACCGGCCACGTGCAGCCAGTTGGCGAGCACGTGGCAGTAGCCGTCCTCGGCCAGGTGCGCCGGAGCCTGCTCGAGGAAGCGGCGGCACAGCTCGTCACCCGGCAGACCGGCGTCGCGGTAGGTGAAACGACCCTGGCCCGCGGCGGACTCAGGAGAGATGACGAAGGGCGGGTTCGAGACGATCAGGTCGAAGCGCTCGTCCTTGACCGGCTCGAAGAGGCTGCCGCCGCGCAGGTCGATCCGCTCGGCCTCGATCGGGCCGAGCGAGAGGGCCGCGGTGAGCCGGGCGAAGTCCAGCGCGCGGAGATTGAGGTCGGTGGCGGTGACCTGGTCGGCGTGTCGGGCCAGATGCAGGGCCTGCACACCGCAGCCGGTGCCGACGTCGAGGGCTCGGGCGACGGGCTCACGGACCGTCAGCTGGGCCAGCGTGGTCGAGGCGCCGCCGACGCCGAGCACGTAGTCCGGCCGCATCGGCGCGTTGCGCCCGGTCACCAGGCCGGCGCCGAGGTCGGAGACCAGCCACCAGTCGACATCTGATTCACCATAAGGCCGGATGTCGACGAGCGCACGTACGGTACCGTCTGTCCGGTCCTCGGCCAGCAGCCCGCCGGTCATCGCCTCGGACAGCGGCAGCGCGGCCTCGGCGGCGGCCCGGTCCACGTCCTCCTGCAACACGAAGAGCTTGGTCAGCGTCGCGACCGGCGAGTCGTCCTCGGCCACCGCGTACGAGGCGGCGACGGACTCGTTGCGCCCGAGCGCCGCGTACGCCGTGGCCCCCATCGCCTCCAGGCAGCCGTCCACCGTGTACTGCGCCTTCTCCAGCGCGGTGCGCAGCCGCTCGATCGCCGCGGAATCCCGCATCAACTCGCTCATGCGGCCACATTAACGAAAGCGGGGCCCGGCACCTCCGTGCCGAGCCCCGCTACTACTTATTACTGCTTACTACTGCGCTATGCGGGGGTCGCCGCGTTGTCCGCGCCGTCGTGCTCCAGGGCAGCCGTGCCCTGGCTGGGCACCTCGGCGCTCACCGCGATCGACTTGCGCTTGGAGTTCCACACCGCGACCACGATGATCAAGATCGCGACGCCCGAGATCAGGCCGCGCACCGCCGGGTTGCTCTCGGTGCCCAGGGACAGCGCCACGATCGCCGGGGCGATCAGCAGCGAGACCAGGTTCATCACCTTGATCAGCGGGTTGATCGCCGGGCCCGCGGTGTCCTTGAACGGGTCGCCGACGGTGTCGCCGATGATGGTCGCCTCGTGCGCAGGCGAGCCCTTGCCGCCGTGGTTGCCGTCCTCGACCAGCTTCTTCGCGTTGTCCCAAGCGCCGCCCGAGTTGGCCAGGTAGACGGCCATCAGGGTGCCGGTGCCGATCGCGCCGGCCAGGTACGAGCCGAGCGCGCCGACGCCGAGCGAGAAGCCGACCGCGATCGGCGCCATCAGCGCGAGCAGCCCGGGCGTGACCAGCTCACGCAGCGAGTCGCGGGTGCACATGTCCACCACGCGGCCGTACTCGGGCCGTCCGGTGCCCTCCATGATCCCGGGGATCTCGGCGAACTGCCGCCGCACCTCGAAGACCACCGCGCCCGCCGCGCGGGAGACCGCGTTGATCGCCAGGCCGGAGAAGAGGAAGACCACCGCCCCGCCGATGATCAGGCCGACCAGGTTGCGCGGGTCCGCGATGTTGAGGATGCCCAGGTACTGGTAGTTCGAGGCGGTCCCGGCCAGCAGGATGCCCTTCTTGGCCACGGCCTCGGTGATCGCGTTCTGGTACGAGCCGAACAGCGCGGTGGCCGCGAGCACGGCGGTCGCGATCGCGATGCCCTTGGTGATCGCCTTGGTCGTGTTGCCGACCGCGTCCAGCGAGGTGAGCACCTTGGCCGCGTCGCCCGTCACGTCGCCGGACATCTCCGCGATGCCCTGCGCGTTGTCCGAGATCGGGCCGAAGGTGTCCATCGCCACGATCACGCCGACCGTGGTCAGCAGGCCGGTGCCGGCCATGGCCACGCAGAACAGCGAGAGCATGATCGAGCCGCCGCCGAGCAGGTACGCGCCGAACACGCCGGCCGCGATCACCAGCGCCGAGTACACCGCGGACTCCAGGCCCAGCGAGATGCCGGAGAGGATGACCGTGGCCGCGCCGGTGAGCGAGGTCTTGCCGACATCCTTGACCGGACGGAACGCGGTGTCGGTGAAGTAGCCGGTCAGCTGCTGGATGGCGACCGCGACCGCGATGCCGATGACGACCGAGACCAGCGCGATCACCCGCGGGTTGCCGGTGCCGCCCGCCGTGGCGTTCGTCAGCTTGGCCATGGTGTCCGGCAGATAGGCGAAGGCCGCGATCGCGACCAGGATCACCGAGGCGATCGCCGAGATGAAGAAGCCGCGGTTGATCGCCTGCATGCCGGAGCGGTCGTTCGGCCGCGGGGAGACCGCGAAGATGCCGATCACCGCCGTGACCACGCCGATCATCGGCACCAGCAGCGGGAAGACCAGGCCCTGGTTGCCGAACGCGGCGGTGCCCAGGATGAGCGCGGCGACCAGGGTGACCGCGTAGGACTCGAACAGGTCGGCGGCCATGCCCGCGCAGTCGCCGACGTTGTCGCCGACGTTGTCCGCGATCGTCGCGGCGTTGCGAGGATCGTCCTCCGGGATGCCCTTCTCGACCTTGCCGACCAGGTCGGCGCCGACGTCGGCGGCCTTGGTGAAGATGCCGCCGCCGACGCGCATGAACATCGCCAGCAGCGCCGCGCCGAAGCCGAAGCCCTCGAGCACCTTCGGCGCCTCGCCCTGGTACGCGAGCACCACGATCGAGGCGCCGAACAGGCCGAGGCCCACGGTGAACATGCCGACGACGCCGCCGGTGCGGAAGGCGATCCGGGTGGCGCGGTTGGCCCCCGACTCGCGCGCCGCCGCGGCCACGCGCACGTTGGCGCGCACCGCCAGCTGCATGCCGACGGACCCGGTCGTCGCCGAGAACCCGGCGCCGATCAGGAAGAAGATGCTGCGCCCGATGCGCTCGTTCCAGTTGTCAGCGGGCAGCGCGAGCAGGATCAGGAAGGCGATCCCGGCGAATACGGACAGGGTGCGGAACTGCCGGGCGAGGTACGCCGTGGCGCCCTCCTGCACGGCCGCCGCGATCTCCTTCATCTTGTCGGTGCCCTCGCTGGCCGCCTTGACCTCGCGCACCAGATAGGCAGCCACTCCGAGGGCTGCCAGCGCGACGATCGCGACCACGATGACCAATGTGATGTTCCCGCCCGAAAGGCTCGGGGTGGAATCCGCCAGAAACGGCTCTTGGAGCCGGGGCATCTCGTCCTCCTTGACGTAGTCGCCCCGGCCGCCGCAGGAGTGGGTGGGTGAGACTCCTGACAGTGCTGGAGCGTGCAGTGGATCCGGAGTTTACGCACGGGCCATGGGTTAGACCAGCGTCGAGTGAGGAGTTGATCACGCAAGGAGATGTGATCCACGTCTCAACGGGCGGGGATTCGCGGGCCCGCGACGTCGCGTTCCGGCGAAGTTCACCCCCAAGGGTGCAGAGCGGGATTCCTCGTCGGTCGTCGGTCCACCCGGAAACACGCATATCCCCGCCGCCCGCGCGGGGCGGGAGAAGGGGATATGCGTGTTCTTCATCTTTCAGGTGGTTCCCGACGCGGCGTCAGTTCACGCCTGGGACGGGAACTCCATGTTGTCCGCTTTTGGGACCAGACAGAGGCAAGCACGGAACTCCGGACGCGAATGCCTCGCGTCCGGAGCCCTCAAGCCCGCGCGGTCCACGGCCGTGACGGCCGTTGTCCCGTCAGCTGTAGTCCGGGTGGTGCACCGGCCAGCCCATGCGGATGACCCCGCCGGTCGGCACGGTCTCCACCTCCAGGTCGTCCACCAGGCCGCGCAGCACCGCGAGGCCCATGTCGGCCTCGATGCCGTTGACCTCGAAGAGACCGGCCTCGCCGTCGCCGTCGTCCTGCTTTGGCACAGGGCCGCCGGTGACCAGGTCGATCACCGCGACGCTGAACCGGTCCCCGGGCGGGCCGAAGCGGACCAGCACCGGCTCGCCGGGGGCGCCCGAACGATGCAGCCCCACGGCACGCGAGCAGGCCTCGCCGACCGCCAGCCGCACCTCGTCGAGCAGCCCGTCCTCGACCCCGGCCCGGCGGGCCAGGGCCACCGCCACGAGCCGTGCGGTGCGCACGTGCTCCGGCAGCGGGGCGAACCGCAGCGAGACGCCGTCCTCCTCCGGCTCGCGGCCGGGGGCCGCGGCTGATTCGGCGGCCTGAACACCCGTCATCTGATCCTCCGCAAAGTCGCGATCCCGGTCATCCACGCGCCGCGAACGTCAGTCGGTGGCCGAGATGGCTTCCTCGACGCTCTGGTGGATGGGGAAGACCTTGGTCAGACCGGTGATCCGGAAGATCTTCAAAATGCGCTCCTGGGTGCACACCAGACGGAGCGAGCCGTCGTGCGCGCGCACCCGCTTGAGGCCGCCGACCAGCACGCCGAGCCCGGTGGAGTCGAGGAAGTCCACCGCCTCCATATCCACCACGAGGTGGTAACGCCCCTGGTTCACCAGATCCACAAGCTGCTCGCGCAGCTTTGGGGCGGTATAGACGTCGATTTCGCCACCGACTTCGATGACCGTACGGTCACCTTCGTGCCGGGTCGACAGGTACAGATCCACGGGTCCTCCAGCACAGCTTCTATGCGTTGTCCGCAACCGTCTCGCCGAGCGCGCGAGCCGGGCCCGGTTCCATCGGTACCCTGCATTCAATCACTCTCCGGGGACACCCGGTGACGGAATGGCCCAGCTTCGGGTCAATACGTCGAAGGGCTTCACCACGAAGAGTGGCTTGGTGCGTACCACGACGGCCAGGAACGCCTAACCTCTTACTACCATGCCACGTTCCCGGACCGCTGAGGAGATCCTTCGCCGACTTGTCTTCCTCGGCGGGCCGTCCCGGGCCGAGTCGGCGGTGCACGTGGAGCACATCGAGGCGCGCGAGCCGAGCTACGCGGACTGGCCGGAGTGGGCGGATCCGCTGCTGATCGAGCGGCTGCGCGCGAACGGCGTGGACCGCCCGTGGTCCCACCAGGTCGAGGCGGCGGAACTGCTGCACGCCGGGCATCACACGGTGCTGGCGACGGGCACTGCTTCAGGGAAGTCGGCAGGCTACCTGCTCCCCGCGCTCACCCGCCTCCTCGCGGACGCCAACGGAGGCGCGAACTACGCAACAGCTGCCGGGTCGCGCGTTTCTACCACCGGAGCAGATAATTCCGGCACAGATGCCGGCGCGGACACCGGCGCTCGCGATTCAGCCGCCGGAGCGCACCGCCCGGCCGTCTCCATCCGCCGGGGTTCCCTCAGTCGAGGCGGCGCCACCGTCCTCTACCTCGCGCCGACGAAGGCCCTCGCCGCCGACCAGGCACGCCGCCTGCGCGAGCTCGATCTCCCCATCCCCCCGGCCGTCTGCCTCGACGGGGACACGAGCTATGAGGAGCGGCGCTGGATCCGCGAGCACGGCGCGTTCGTGCTGAGCAATCCGGACATGCTGCATTACTCGGTATTGCCGGACCACCGGCGCTGGGCCTCGTTCCTGCGAAGGCTGACGTACGTGGTCATCGACGAGTGCCACGGATATCGCGGGGTCTTCGGCGCGCACGTGGCGTCCGTCATCAGAAGGCTGCGAAGGCTGTGCGCCCACTACGGCGCGGACCCGGTGTTCGCCCTGGCCTCGGCCACCACGGCCGACCCGGGGGCCACAGCGGCCCGGCTGACCGGTCTTCAGGTCGCGGAGGTGACCGAGGACGGCTCGCCGCATGGAAGGGTCTTATTCGCCCTGTGGGAGCCTCCGTTGACCGATGGACGGGGCGAGCTGGGCGCGCCGACGCGGCGGACGGCGGTGGCGGAGACCGCGACGCTGCTGGCGGACCTGGCCGGGGAGCAGGTGCGCACGGTCGCGTTCGTCCGTTCCAGGCGCGGCGCGGAACTGGTGTCGGTGATGGCGCGCGAGGACCTGGCCCGCGGCGGCGGCTCGGGCGAGAAGATCGCGGCGTACCGGGCGGGCTATCTGCGCGAGGAGCGCCGGGCGCTGGAGGCGGCGCTGCAGTCGGGCAGACTGACCGCGATCGCGGCGACCAACGCGCTGGAACTCGGCGTGGACATCGCGGGCCTCGACGCGGTGCTGCTGGCGGGCTACCCGGGCACGCGGGCGTCGCTCTGGCAGCAGGCCGGCCGGGCGGGCCGAGGCGGCCAGGAGGCGCTGGCGGTGTTGATCGCCCGGGACGACCCGCTGGACACGTACCTCGTCCACCATCCGGAAGCACTGTTCGGCAAGCCGGTGGAGGCGACGGTCTTCGACCCGGGCAACCCGTACGTCCTGTGGGGCCACCTGTGCGCGGCGGCGGCAGAACTTCCGTTGCGCGAAAAGGACATGGAACTGTTCGGCCCCGGCACGCACGCGCTGGTGAACGAACTGGGGAACGCGGGCTGGCTGCGCAGGCGGGCCGACGGCTGGTTCTGGACCCGCCCCGAGCGTGCGGCGGACCTGAGCGATCTGCGGGGGATGGGCGGCGAGCCGATCCGAATCATCGAGGCCGACACCGGACGGTTGCTCGGCATGGCCGACGGAGGCTCGGCGGCGGGAGCGGTGCACCCGGGGGCCGTCTACCTGCACCAGGGCGAGAGCTATCTAGTGCGAGAACTGGACCTAGACGCGGCGATAGCCCTGGTCGAGGCGAAGGACCCGGGCTACGCGACGTACGCGAGGGAGGTCGCGCAGGTCCGGATCGTGCAGGAGGAACGAGCCGAGGACTGGAACTCGCACTGCCGGATCGCCTGCGGCACGGTCGCGGTGACGAGCCAGGTCGTCGGCTACCTCAAGCGTGACTCGAGAACGGGCCAGGTGCTCGGCGAGGAGCCGCTGGACCTGCCGGAGCACACGTTGACCACGAAGGCCGTCTGGTGGACGGTCACCCCGGCGGGCCTGGAAGACGCGCTGCTCGCGGCCCCCGACGTCCCCGGTGCGGCCCACGCGGCGGAACACGCCTCAATCGGCCTACTCCCCCTGTTCGCCGACTGCGACCGCTGGGACCTGGGCGGCCTGTCCGCAGCCGAGCACCCCGACACCGGCCTGGCCACCGTGTTCGTACACGACGGCCTACCCGGCGGAGCAGGCTTCGCCGAGCGCGGATTCGCCAAGGCCAGAGACTGGCTGACGGCGACCAAGGACGCGATCAAGGCCTGCGAATGCCGAACCGGCTGCCCGTCCTGCGTGCAGTCCCCGAAGTGCGGCAACGGAAACGAACCCTTAGACAAGACGGGTGCCATCCGGCTGCTGGAGGTTTTGCTCAAGCCGAGCTAGCGGGTAGATAGCCGTCGTTGTCAGACCGGGAGAAAGCACGTGTTGACGATGGCGACGAGGGCGAACACCGCAATTCCGACAGCACGCGCAGCAACCGCACGCCCCTGCCACAGACCAGGCGGCGGCAAGCGAAGCAGCGACCAACTCGCGGAAGCGAGCAGGCACCCGCAGCCAGCGAACGCGCTCAGTCCCGTCTGCAGCATGCGCGAACGGGGCCGCAGGTGGATCCCCGGTGCGCGGAGCAGGGTGCATACCGCAGACACGTGCAGCGGGAGTCGGATCACGGACTCGCGGGGCGAGCCGCGGGCCGCGGACGCGCGGACCAGGCGGGGCGCGGAAGCCCGGACCAGGTGGGCCGCGGACGCCCGGACCAGGTGGGCCGCGAACGCCCGGAGCCGGGGGCGGGCCGCGGATGTGTGCTGCCTCGTGCGTGTCGGGCACGAGCGCAGCGGCGGTGGCGGCCAGGCCGGTGGGGCGCGCGGTGCTGTCCGGGTCGGCATGCGTGTTCGGAGGGCCGGGCTCGGAGTCGGATTTGCCGGTGCTGCTGGAACTGCCGGAACCGCCGG
>Ga0073928_10006323_pt1 | contig 16000 bp, 17 predicted proteins | sample PaiPotPPA55metaG_FD_76969 | JGI IMG/M metagenome (GOLD analysis project Ga0073928, IMG submission 76969) | Iron sulfur acid spring bacterial and archeal communities from Banff, Canada, to study Microbial Dark Matter (Phase II) - Paint Pots PPA... ... | reverse complement strand
GGCGTCGAGGCAATCCTTGCGTTACGGGTGACGTGGATCAGTCAGGACCGGCGGTGGGAGCGCTGCTGGGCAAACCGACCCGCGTATGTCAACTGAGCCGCCGCCTAAAGTGTCACGGACCCGTTTGAAATCGTCTACGATGTGCGCGTCAAGGAACACTTGCGGGAGATCGAGCGAAAGCATCATCCGATGATTCGCCAGACGATCGAACAGCAGTTGAACTACGAGCCGGACACTGAAACCCGCAATCGCAAGCCCCTCGTGCGCGAGTCAGACTTCGAGGCGGAGTGGGAACTGCGTTTCGGGCCGGACAACCGATTTCGCGTCTTTTACGCCGTCGATTCCGATCGCCGCCAGGTGCAGGTCCTGGCTATTGGCGTCAAGAGAGGCAGCCGGCTGTTTATCGGCGGTGAGGAGATCGAATTATGACAATCGCTTCCATTGCCGACGTGAAGGCAAGATTCAGTGCGTATGTCAAAGCCAGCGGCCAAAGCCCCGTCGTCATCACGCGAAACGGCAAAGCCGTGGCCGCCATCATCCCCCTGTCGGACGAAGACGATTTGGAGCGGCTCATGGTCGGCTACTCGCCAAAACTCCGTGCGATCCTCTCCGCCGCGCGCCGGCGGATTGCCGACGGGAGGGCCATCCCGCACGAACAGTTCTGGCGCGAATCATCCCCCGCCGCAAGGCGCAAGCCACGACGAAAGTCCGCGTGATTGGCGCTGAGTCCGGCGCCGCGTGCTTGGGCAGTGTAGCCATATCCGTCGTCATAGAGTTCGCCACATTGCTGCGGCGTCGCATCGAAAAGGGAAGATGTCCCTACGGCAAGCGACCCGCGGGCGAGTGTGCCCGCGGGTCGCCGGGTTGTGGAGACTGTGGGTATTCGCGTTCAATTCCCGTCGCCGTGCTCATGGTCGAGAAGGTGGTGCAGGTCCCTGTCGTCCTGTTGGCTGTGGAATGTGAGAGAGCCGAACAACCCGTCCATTTCGTGATTGAGGCCGGCGGTGAAGTAGATCTTCTGGCTATCGCCGGCGCCGGCATCGTTGCCGGGGGTGAGGGCCCAGAGGCCGTCGATGGTGACCGGCTTCTCGTCGGCGCCGCGGACGAAGCCGCGGAAGTGGCCCTTGGCATCGAAGATGTCGATGTGGCCGCTGCCGAACTGTCCGACGAGGATGTCGCCGGCCAGATGGCCCCAGCTCGACGGGGCCTGCGCCACGCCCCAGGGCGAGTCGAGGAACTTGCCGTGATGGAATCGCTGGAGCAGGACGCCGCTGGTGTTGTACACGTCGACGAAACCGTTGCCGGCGCCTTCGACGTCATCGTGCTTCGCAGCGTTCTGCTTGGCATAGGTTACATAGAGCTTGCCGTTGAGGTCCTGCACATTGAACGGAGCGAACCCGGCGGGGATGCGCGGGTCACTGAAGGCGCCGGCGGACAGATGGACCTGGTGGAAGGACGTGTCATACGCCTCGATCGTCCCGGCGCGGAAATTGGTGACGAACAGTTCCGGGGAGGTGCCGACCGTGCCAAGCGTCGCGCCCTTGTAAACGGCGCCGTTGGCGGCGTTGGGGATTGAGGAGTTGTCTACCGCGATCTGGGCGTTGTTGCGGTCAATCGTGGGATCCCACCCGGTGATCGCGCCGTCCTCGCCGACGAAGATGAAGACCGGCTTGGCGGTCTTGCCGTTGGGCAGCGAGATCGTGAATCCCAATCCGCCCGCGAAGACCTGGCCGGTCGGGTTGCCCATCACGGGGTTTTTGGCCGTGGATCCGCCGCCCGGGATTGTCACGACCAGCGGCGTGGCCTTGGGGTTCTGAGGCGTCGGGGTCGGCTGGGCAACGCCGTTCCCGTCATAGAGCGTGGCGACGCCGGCATTGTTGTCTGATACCCAGAACGGCGTGTTTGGGCCGAACGACACGCCCCAGGGGTTGAGCAAATTCGGGTCCGTATGCGCCGCCGGCACGAAGCCGTCGGAGACGAGATTCGTCTGGCTGACAAACGCATCGGATTCCTGATGGCCGAAAGGCCCGCCGGACATGAGTCGTCGTGTTTCGAGAGTCTCAATTCCCGGTAACGCAAGTGATCTGGCTGTTTCCATCATTCGATCCTCCAAAATTGGCAGCGATGAGGGCCTCCGGCAGCCACGCGGCACGCAACGGGTGGGTCCGCACTCAGCCTTGGCAACGCTACTGCGATCTGCGGCTTGCCACGCGAAGGTGCAAAGAATGCAGGCGATTTCGCGCATCATCCCTGCGCATGTTGCATTTCGGGGCCGCTGGGAGAACAATCAATGAACCAACCGATTTTCAGGAGGTTCCGAATGGTCACGAAGATCAATCGCGAAGAACTGAAGGCCAGGATCGATCGTGGCGACAAGTTCAGCTTGCTCGAGGCCCTGGGGGAGGACTCATACCGACGGGCGCACCTGCCGGGCGCGGTGCGTATCCCCGACAACGAACCGGCCGAGCAGTGGGCGCCGCGGCTTGTGCCGGACAAGAACCGCGAGGTCGTCACCTACTGCATGAACGAGATGTGAACGGCCAGTCCAATGGCCGCCCGTGCTTTGGTGGCCCAAGGGTACAAAAACGTGCGGGAGTATTCCGGCGGGAAGCGCGACTGGTTCAATGCAGGGTATCCCATGCAAGGCGAGAATCCCAAGGACCCGTTCCCGGCCAAGAAGTAGATGGTGAGAGCGCGTTGCGGCGTCGTTCGGCGCTCCGTGCTCGCATCACCGATGCTTCGCGTTGCCGCAGGGTGCGGCGACCGATATAATTCGCTCGCAATAATGGGAGATTTCGAGTCCAACATCGCCGTTCGCGACCGGGTCCAGGGCGTGATAGACCTGATCCGTCCGGCAGTGCAGGCCGATGGGGGGGACATCGAGTTGGTCGACGTCGCCGCTGATGGCGTCGTCCACATCCGCTTCCACGGCGCCTGCCATGGGTGCCCCAGCAGCAATCTCACCCTTCAGATGGGCATCGAGCGCAATCTGCGCGACAGAATCCCGGAGATTACACGGGTGGTGCCGGTGCAGTGAACCACGGGTTTTCGATTTGCCATTTGCCATTTGCGATTGGATGCGGGAGGCGATCGAGTTGGCGAGACAGGCCGAGTCGCTCGGCGAGGTGCCGATCGGGTGCGTGGTGGTTCACGATCCGACGGCGCGCGTCGTCGGCCGCGGATACAACCGCCGGCAGACGGACCACGATCCGACCGCCCACGCCGAAATCCTGGCCCTCCGCCAGGCCGGGCCGGCACTGGGCCACTGGCGGCTGCTGGACTGCACCATGTACGTGACGCTCGAACCGTGCCCGATGTGCGCCGGGGCGCTGGTCAACGCGCGGATCCCCCGGCTGGTCTATGGGTGCGACGATCCCAAGGCCGGCGCGGTCAAAACGCTGTATCAATTGTGCGACGACGGGAGGTTGAATCACCGAATCGTGGTGCAGGCGGGTGTGCTCGCCGAGGAGTGCGGGCAGATGTTACAGGACTTTTTCCGGGCCCAGCGCCGGCTGGGCAAGAAGTGAGCGGCGGCGACGTGAAGCGAACCCCTGGGCCGGTATAATCCCGCCTCGCGTGATGGCCGCAGATGACCCTTGCCTCCTTGAGCGCCCCGCCCGCCCCGAGCGGGCGGCTTATGCGATGCGTGCGCTTGGCAAGGCGGCCCTGCCGGAACGGATCCACTTGGCGGGAGTGGAATACCGGCTGGGGCGGACGGTCAAGCACGATTTCTTCGCCGCCACCGGGTTTTATGCAAATGTGAGCGGCCAACGGGTGGTCCTGAAGATCAGCCGGACGCAGGACTTTGCCGGCATTCCGATGCTGTGGAGCGGAAAGCTGCTCAGCCGTCGCGAACAGCGGTTTTACCGCAAGCTTCAGGACCTGCCCAACATACCCCGCGTACTGGGGACCCTCGGGGAGACGGGATTCGTGCACGAGTATGTGCCGGGCCAGCCCCTGTCCAAGGACAGGCCGGTGCCTGATGGGTTCTTCCGCCAGTTGCAGGACCTGCTGGAGGAACTGCACCGCCGCGGAATGGCTTATGTCGATACCGACAAGTCGCAGAACATCCTGCTGGGGGACGACGGCCGGCCGCATCTGATCGACTTTCAAATCAGTTGGGACCTGGAAGAGCTGGGCGACGGGTGGCTCAACCGACTTTGGGTCTCCCACCTTCAGAGGTCGGACCTCTATCATGTCCTGAAGCACAAGCGGCGGCTGCGGCCGGATGAGCTGACGCCCCAGGAGCAGGAGCAGGCGCGGCGGCAGTCGATGCTGCTGCGGTTGCACCGGTTCGTATTCAAGCCGTATTTCCGTTTCCGCCGCCGCACCTTCCAGCGGCTGCGGCAGACCGGCCGGCTTCTGCCCGAAGGAAGTAAGTGACTGCCGATTTCCGGAGGAATTCTATATGAACGTGCTGGTAGCGGGCGGGGCGGGCTACATCGGATCTCACACCGTCAAGCGGCTTAGGGAAGCCGGGCACTCGCCCGTAATTTACGACAACCTATCCCGGGGCCACCGCAGCGTGGTGGACGTCCTCCAGGTGCCGATGATCGCCGCCGATCTGAACGATCGCGACACGCTCATCCGCGCGCTTCGCGATTATAAGATCGAGACGGTGATGCATTTTGCCGCGTATGCGTACGTGGGCGAGAGCGTCGAAAAGCCGCTGATGTATTACCAGAACAACGTCGCCACCACGATCAGCATCCTCCAGTCGATGCAGGAGGCCGGCGTCGAGCGGTTCGTCTTTTCCAGCAGTTGCGCCGTCTACGGAGATCCCGACAAGGTCCCGATTACCGAAGATGAGAAGAAATCTCCGGTCAGCCCCTACGGCCGCAGCAAGCTGATGGTCGAGCAGGTACTGGCCGACACGACGCTCGGCTGGAAGTCGTTCAGGTTCGCGGCCCTGCGATATTTCAACGCCGCCGGGTGCGCGATGGACGGGTCACTGGGCGAAGACCACGATCCCGAGACCCACTTGATCCCGGTGGTGCTCCAGGCGATCCTCGGTGTCCGCCCCGGAATCACCGTCTTCGGCACGGATTATCCCACGAAAGATGGCACCAACATCCGGGATTACATCCACGTCGACGACCTCGCGGACGCTCACATCCTGGCGATGGAAAAGCTCAAGGCGGGCGAGCCGATCTATCTGAATCTCGGCACGGGCCATGGTTTTTCCGTTCTGGAGATCATCCGCGCCGCCGAGAAGGCGACCGGCAAGAAGGCCCCGGTCACGTACGGCGCCCGCCGGCCGGGCGATGCGATCGCGCTCTATGCCGACCCCTCACGGGCCAGGAAGCTGCTCGCATGGGAAGCCAAGTATAAAGACCCGGAGACGATCATCCGCTCGGCATGGAATTGGCTTTCAAAACATCCGCAAGGGTATGGCGAGTGATCGCGCGGTCATTCCCAGATGTATCGCTCGTCGAATTGAATGCCGTGCCGCCGCAGAAACGCGACGAACTCCTCTTGAAACGACAGACGACGGTGGTGTTCTTCCTGGTTGGCGATGTAGCGTTCAACGCGGGTCACATTTGACCGGCTCACACTGAACGCTCCATACCCGGTCTGCCAGGCGAAACCAGCTCGCGTGGGCCATTGCTCATGGACCCAGCGGGAAGAGTTGGTTTTGAGGATGCGCATGGTGTCCGCGAGCGAGCGCGTCGCGGAGAGTCCGATCAGCAGATGTATATGATCCGACACGCCGTTAATGAGCAACGGCGTCGCATCACATTCCCGCAAAATGCCGCCCATGTAGGGGAACAGCCGCGGGGAAAGATCCGGATCGATCTGAGGCAGGCGGTCCTTGGTGCTGAAGATCACGTGTACCAGGAGGTTCGTGAACGTGTGTGCCATTCGCGGCACGTTACCAAGAGGTGGCCCGCCTTTCAGCGGCGAGGATCTTGCGCCCCCCGGGGGCTGCCGGTGATTGCATCCTCATTCCCCAAGGCTGGCGCCTTGGGCTACAGTCGTACCGCCCCTCCGGGGCCGGGGGGAATTGCGCGTCCCAATAGCCCCCGGAGGGGGCGGCGAAGATGGTAGCCCACGCCGTCAGCCGCGTGGCGGCTTTCGCCCCTCCCGGGCTGTCGGTTATTTCACCCGCACCCCCCCAAGGCTGACGCCCTGGGCTACAGTCGTACCGCCCCTCCGGGGCTGGGGGAATTGCGCGACCCAATAGCCCCCGGAGGGGGCGGCGAGACGGTAGCCCACGCCGTCAGCCGCGTGGCGGCTTTCGCCCCTCCGGGGCTGTCGGTTATTTCACCCGCACCCCCCCAGGGCTGACGCCCTGGGCTACAGGCGTACCGCCCCTCCGGGGCTGGGGAGAATTGCGCGACCCAATAGCCCCCGGAGGGGGCGGCGAGATGGTAGCCCACGCCGTCAGCCGCGTGGCGGCTTTCGCCCCTCCGGGGCTGTCGGTTATTTCACCCGCACCCCCCCAGGGCTGACGCCCTGGGCTACAGGCGTACCGCCCCTCCGGGGCTGGGGGAATTGCGCGACCCAATAGCCCCGGAGGGGGCGGCGAGACGGTAGCCCACGGCGTCAGCCGTGGGGGGGCGGCGTCGCATCCAGGCGGAGGGCAGATAGCCCCGGTACGGGGCGTAAGAAAGGTCCGATCGCTACGTGATCACCGGTTCCCGTCGTGTACTTTTCTGCGCGAATTCCTGCGCCGCCTTTATGAACCCGAGGAACATCGGCTGGGGCCGCAGGGGGCGGCTGGTCAGCTCAGGATGCGCCTGGGTGCCGAGGAAGTAAGGGTGGATCGTCTGCGGCAGCTCGAGAACCTGCATAATCGGCTGCGTGGGGTGCTTGCCGCTGAAGATCAGGCCGTGTTCCTGGAGCGTGGGGATATACCTGGGATCGACCTCGTAGCGGTGGCGGAAGCGCAGGCGGATGCGCGTGGCGTTGTCGAAGAGCTTGGAGGCCAGCGAGCCGGGCTTGAGGTCGATGTCCTTGCCGCCGAGACGCATGTTGCCGCCCAGCCCTTCGATCTTCTTCTGTTCGGGGAGGATGTCGATGACGGGGTCCTTGCAGTTGGGATCGAACTCGGTGCTGTTGGCGCCGGTGATGCCGCAGACGTTGCGGGCGAATTCGATGACGGCCATCTGGAGGCCAAGGCACAGGCCCAGATAGGGGAGCCGATTTTCGCGCGCGTAGCGGATGCACTCGATTTTCCCCTCGGCGCCGCGAACGCCAAACCCTCCCGGGACGATGATCCCGTGGCAGCCGCGCAGCGCGGTCCGGGCGTCGGTGCGGCCTTCGGGATGGGCGTCGGGGCTGGAGCCGTCGATCAGCGACGTGTCGATCCAGCGGAGGTTGACGTTCACCCCCAGGCTCACGCCGCAGTGCTCGCAGGCCTTGATGATGCTGGCGTAAGCGTCGCGCAGCGCCGTGTACTTGCCCGTGACCGCGATCGTGACCTCCTTGCTGGCCTTGCCGATGCCTTCGACGAACCAACGCCACTTCATTCGGGCCTGATCTTCCACCCGCTGGTTGACGCGGTCGTGAATGTCCAGCAGCGTCAGTACCTCGCGGTCCATCCCCTGCTCGCGCAGCGCCTCGGGGATGAGATAAATGCTCTCGACATCGTGCATCGACACCACCCGTCGCATCGGCACGTTGGTGTACATCGAGATCTTTTCCCGCACCTTGTCCTTGACCGGACTGGAGGCCCGGCAGGCGATGATGTGCGGCATGATGCCGACCTCCATCAGCCGCTTGATGCCGAGCTGCGCCGCTTTGGATTTCTGCTCGCCCAGCGCGTTGGGCTCCAGGATGTACGTGAGAGCGACGAAGACGACCGAACCTTCCCCCTCCTCATACGCGAGCTGGCGGCACGCCTCGAGATAATGGGCGTTTTCGTAGTCGCCCACCGTGCCGCCGACTTCCACGAAAACCACGTCGGCATCGCTCTTGACCGCCAACTCGCGGAGCTTGAGCTTGATCTCGCCGGTCACGTGAGGGATGGCCTGAACGTCTCGGCCCAGGTAGCTCCCTTCCCGCTCCTTCCGGAGCACCGACGACATGATCTGGCCATTGGTCGTGAAGTTGGCGGCGGACAGGTCCTGGTCGAGCAGGCGCTCGTAGGTCCCCAGGTCCATGTCCGTCTCCATCCCGTCATCCAGGACGAACACTTCGCCATGACGATACGGGTTGAGCGTGCCCGAATCGATGTTGTAATACCCCTCCATCTTGATCGGCGCTACCTTCAGCCCCTTGTCCTTGAGCAGCTTGGCCAGCGACGAGGAGAAGATCCCCTTGCCCAGTCCGCTCATGACGGTGCCGACGACGATCACGTACTTATGGTGCCCCTTGCGATAACCGGCGGGCATGGGCGTGTAGAACTCAGTCTCGTCGGTCGACTGGCCGACTTTAGCTAGCAGTTCTTGGTTGCTCATTTCCATTCTCGATTCAAATATCTTCGGACAAACTGTTCATACTGCATCTGCGTATCGATCCCGTGCGTCGAGCGTTCGACGATCAGCACGTAAATCGACCGTCCGTGCTCCAGCACACGGAGTTGTTCCAGCTTTTCGCTCGTTTCCAGCCGCGTCGGCGGCCAGGAGGCGAATCTGAGCAGCAACTCGCGACGATAGGCGTAAACCCCCAGATGTAAATAGTAGGGGGGCGAGTCTGGCGCGGTCGAATCCCGCCGGAAGGGGATCGGCGATCGCGAAAAGTACAGCGCCCGGCCTTGCAAATCAGCAACCACTTTCACCAGGTTCGGATCGCCCGGGTCGGCGCCCGTAGGGAACGGCGCTGCCGCGGTGGCCATGTCGTCCCCCGAGGCCTGGAGCCGCTCGATCAGCGCGTCCACTGTCCCAGGCTCGATCTCCGGCTCGTCGCCCTGGACGTTGACGACGATCTCATCCGCCAGCGAGCGCGCCGCCTCGGCCACGCGGTCGGTGCCGCTCTGATGCGCGGGCGAGGTCATGACGCATCGGGTCTGGAACGGCCGCAGCGCCTCCACAATCCGCTGGTCATCGGTCGCGACGATCACCTCTCGAACGCGGCGGCACTTGCGTACCTGGTCGACTACGTGCTGGACCAGCGGTTTGCCGGTCTCGGCGGCGAGAAGCTTGGCGGGAAAACGGGTGGAACCGAAGCGGGCGGGAATGATGACGGTCGCAGTCAAAGTCGAGGCTCGTGAGCGGGCCGCGCAAGTCCAACTTCAAACCGCGAGGCGACTCTATCGCCGGTCGTAGGGGCTGTCAAACGATCAGGACTTTCGCCGCGGGGATGAATTCAGACCGCTCGGAAGCCACGTCCGCGCGGGTCCGCGACGGCAAGGACCAGCGCGGTCAGGCTGGATGGCCGAGCGGGACGCAAGGCGCGGCCGACCGTCTGCAACGTCGCCCCTGTCGTCAACACGTCATCGATGACGAGCACTCTCTTGCCGCGGATCGATCTGGGTCGGATGAGCCTGAAGGCGCTGCGGAGGTTGTCGAACCGCTGGGCGCGGGAGTGAAGGTGAGTCTGCGTCTCGGTGTTGCGGATGCGGGCCAGCGGCCGCTTGAGCGGCGTGCCCGAGTATCGCGCCAGACATCGGGCGATCACCGTTGCCTGGTTGTAGCCGCGGTGCAGTTGCCGCAGAAAGTGCAGCGGCACGGGGACAAGTACGTCGACCTGAGGAAGCAATTCGCGGATGACCGGCTGCTCGAGCAATCGCCTGGCCAATTGCTGCCCGATGGCCCACCGGCCCTGGTATTTGAACTGGTGGATCAGGTCTTTAAGCGGATCATCGAAGACGCCGAGGCGGAGGATTCGGCTGTAATGCGGCACGCCGTCGCCCTTGCAAAACGGGCAGGGCGCGTCGGTCTGGACCAACGGCGCCCCACACCGCTGACAGGCCGCGGCCGACTCCAGTTGAACCAATCTCCCGAGACAGGGGCCACAAAGGAATTCACTTGGCTCACAGGGGCCACGGCAGCCGGCGCATACCCCCGGATAGCAGAAGTCGAACACGTCCTGCACCAGCCGCGGAAGACGCACGGATCGAAGTGTACCAAACAGTGCTTGGCTGTGCCGATCTGAAGTTCTGTCTCTTCGTAGTTTATCCGCCGGCGCACCACACCCGCCACATCTGCCGGTAGGCGCTATCGAGGTCGCGCGCGAATCGGCGGTGGTCCATCAGAGGTGAAGCGGCCAGTCGCTGGCGCATGGCCGCCCGCAGTTCGCGGAGGCGGCCCAGGTCCCGCGCCAGCACGCAGGCGATGCGGACGAACGCCTCGGGCGTGTCGGTTGCCAGTTCGGGAAGATTTGCCGCGTGCAGGATGCTCCTGCCGGCCCGCGACACGCTCGTGTCCCCCGCCAGGCTCACGCACGGCACACCCTGCCACAGGCCGTCACAGGTGGTGGTGATCCCATTGAACGGAAACGTATCCAATGCGATGTCGATCCGGTTGAACCGCTCGAGGTACTCCCGGTGGGTAGCGGTCTTGCCGATGAGGTCCACACGATCGACCGGCAGGCCCATTTGTGAGAGTCTTTGTGGCACAGCCGCCCCCGGCTGTGAGTCTTCTGACACAGCCGAGGGCGGCTGTGCCACACTCAGCAGCAGTCTCGATCGGGGCACCGCTTCCAACACCTGCGCCCAAAGCTTCGCGCACGGCTCGCTCACCTTCACGATCTTGTTCAGCGAGCCAAAGGTGACGTAGCCGTTCTTCAGGACCGGCGGCTCAGCCACGTCCGGCGCGTCCTCATCGGCAGTGTAGCACCAGCAGCTATTCGGCAGCCGCACAAGTTGCTCGGTGTGGTACCGCTCGGTCATCCCCGGCGGGTCCTGCTGCTCATCGGTGATCCGGTAGTCCATCGTCGCGAGCCCGGTCGTATTAAAATAACCCACCATGTTCACCTGGATTGGTGCCGGCTTGCGGGCAAAGAGCGTCAGCCGGTTGTCCGCCGCGTGGCCCCGAAGGTCCACCAGGACGTCGATCCCATCCTGCCGGATGAGCTGCTCGAGTTGGCTGTCGCTGAGCTTGCGGGTCTCGTGCCAATGCTCGACCATTCCCTTGAGCTTCGTCGTGACTCTGTCCTGCACCTCGGCGTCACTGTAGCAGAACAGCTCGAATCCCGGCGCGCCGGGATCATGGTGCTCGATGGCGGCCGTGATGAACTTGGTGACCGTGTGCTCGCGGAGGTCCGGCGAGACGTACCCGACCCGTAGCCGCCGGTCTGGCCTGCGATCGTTCTGGTGAGGCGCGGTGCGCGGCCGAAGAGGCTCACAGTGCCGCCTCCCCCACTCCAGATGTTCGCGGAACAGCTCCTCGGCGCCGTAGCGAGGGTCGTAGTGAAGCGTATAGAGCATCGCGCTGCGCGCGGGCGCGTACTCGCCGTTGCGTTGCAATACGCTTCGATAGCAGGTGGCCGTCTCCCGTGCGTCGCCCGAGTCGGCGGCGAGGCCCGCCAGCACGTTGGCGGCGCGGAGATGGCCGGGCCGCAGTTTAAGCACCTGGCGGTATGCGGCCATCGCGTCGCGGGCCCTCCCAAGCTTGCGCAATGCCTGGCCGCGGTTGTAATGGGCCTCCGTGTAATCGCTGCGGAGGGCGATGGCGTTGTCGTAGGCCGCGACGGCCTCGGCCAGCCGGTTCAGCTTCTCAAACGTCACGCCGAGGTTATTGTGCACCTCGGGCAAGTTGCCCCGCGTGCGCAGGGCGGCGGCCAGGTGGGGGATGGCTTCGGCCGGCCGGCCCGCCGCTCCCAACGCTGCCGACAAGTTGATGTGGAACTCCGCCACGCCCGGCGCCAGCGCCACCGCGCGCTGCATTGCAACAACGGCCTCGTCGGCGGCGCCGCGCCGACCGGCGAGTACGCCGAGCATCTCCCAGGCGTCGGCGTCCTGGACGCTATGTCGAAGCGCCCGCCGGCACTCGGCCTCTGCCTCTTGCAGCCGGCCTTGTCGCTCCAACCGCATCGCCTCGCGCATGTTCATCGGATTCCTCCCGAACGGCACAAGCACGTGCAGGCTCGCGCCCGGCGCCATGGCCCGCGCGGGCCGGCGGGGGGCCGGGTCATCGATAACCGACGCCCGACCGCCGCCGGCCCGCGCCATCGACTCAACCTGGGACGCGCAGCGCGATGCGGTGTCTCAGTCTTCTGCCGTACCCGAGCAGCAGTGGATCCTCGTACGTGGCAGTCAAGGGGTCGGTCGAGACCGTCGCGGGCGCCGCCATCGGCGGCCGGCGAGGTCCTGCTCGGGCCAGCGACAGGATCCGCGGCGAGAACGCAAGCGCCGTCTGGGCTGCGGCCCGCGGCGCGCCGCCCGCGGCGTTCACGGTAATCGTATTATTCGGCCGATACCTGGCCACCGCCAGTTGGCCGGTGCTGTAGCTGGTGGATCCTCCCACGACAATGTCGAAATCGGTGTAGTCGATCAGCACGGACTTGGCGACATCGTTCTTGGCAACCGTGCCAGAGGGCGTCATGTCGGTGTAGGTCTGGCCGCTGGAGCCGAAGGTCCCGTCCAGCGACCCGTCCACGACTGAAATTCGAGTGAGGATAAAATCGCACCCCGTGCTGGAGTAGGTTCCGCTACCGGCGGCCACGATCAATGCGTTTGGGTCGCCTTCTGGGTCGCCGGTATAGTTCGCACTGAGCGTTTCGATGCTCGCCCCGTAGGGGATCGCCAGCGAGTTCGGCCCGGCCGGACCCGACCCAATTGCCACAACCCCCTGCGTGCCCCAGGTCGTATCCCTCACGCCATTCTGCGTGTACCTGACGAACGAGAACTGGTTGCTGCAATTCGGGTTAGCCGTGGTGTAATCGGTCGGCCCCACCGAATAGATGGACCACGCGGGGTTGGTGGGCGGCGGAGTTATGTTGGCGTTCGTCCAGCAGACGAGGCTGTAGACATTGTCGTTGGATCCGTACCCCGTGCCACGGCATCCGTTGATGGCGTGGCCAGAGGCGATGCAACTGATGTTTGCGTCGGTGTATCCCGCTCCGCCGGTGCCGGACACCCAGTTGTATCCGAAGTTGGCGGTGTCCAGCACACCAGCGTTGGTGGTGCCCGCCTGGCAGTCGGTCAGGGCCAAGACCATGGAATTGCAACTGGAGCCGCTGGGCGAGCCCGGATTGGAGAACTGTGCAAACCCGCCCACCAGCAGGTCATACTGGCTGGACGTGCTGGTGTTCGTGAAATCGGCCTGCATGACGAAGTTGGCCGACTCGGTTCCGCCCGCTGGACTTAACGTCTCCATCCCGTTGCTGTTGGGACCGAATGTGCTGTCCAGCGACCCGGCGGGGATGCTCCCGTTGGCGCTGGTCGTCAGCCGGGCGATGGCCATCTTGGTCCCCGTCCCATCCGGGCCCACTAAGACGAGGAACCTGCTGGCGTTGTGCGCCTCGATCGTCATCCCCTTCACCTGGCCGGTCTGCGAGAGCGTTACCTTCCCCGTCAGGCTTGCCCCGAAGCTCGTGTCGAGTGAGCCGTCGGAGGTATTCAGTCGGGCAACGCAGAACTTCCCATTGGCGACGCCGGCAATATAAATGTAATTGCTATCCACGAGCATCGCATAGGGGATGTTGGAGGTGCTATCGAAAGAGAAGACGGAGGTACCGTTGTTCGGCCCCCATCCAGTATCCACGGCACCCGCGGGCGTAAATCTCGTCACTGAGATTTCTGGGTAGGATCGCGAGCCGTCATTGTACGGCGCAGCAACATAGATGGAATGAGTTGCGGCGCCGAGGTCGATCGCCATCGCCGTGCCGCCGCCGCTGGAATAGGTATTTCCATACGCGGGCGCGGCGCTCTTGCCGCTGTAGGTTGGCGAGACGCCAGAATTGGAATCGAGCGTCAGCGGAACAGTTTGCGCGCTGCCGCCGGTGGGGGTCACGGACAGGGTCGGCGAAAAAGTCTGAGTCTGGGGCGGATTCACGGGGCCGTACGAGGAGGTCGCTTGCTTGAACGTGCCGGGGTTGCTGTACGGGCCGAGGCTCCCATTGCCGAAGTTGAACGTCTCGGAACTGGGAGTCACGCTCCCGTCGGTGGCGGCCGTCAAGGTAAAGTTCTGGTTGACCACGATCGGGCCGTCCACCGCGCTCAGTCCTGCATAGAAGCTCATCATGAAGCGGCACTCGAGCGGCTCGACCGCCGCGAGCAAGACGCCAGTCCGTCGCCTCCCCCTGGCTTGCTCCTCGCGCCGACCTCGATTTCCGTTTCTATTCTTGGATTCTCTCATGACGTGCGACTCCTTCCTGAAGTCAAGATTTCCGACGGCCCCGTGCGCCGCCACTGATCTGAACCCCCGTATTAGCTGGACCAACCAAAACCTCGCTGACTTTAGTAAATGCTCAGCAGGTCTTCATAGCTGAGGTCCACGACAAAGCCGCTGGAGACTCTTGGAAGAATCTTGTCCCGCTCAAACTGCTCCGCATGTCCGTCGGCGAATCCGATGTTGCATCTGGCGAGATGTCGAGTGGTAAGAAGGAAAAGTACCCCGTCCGGAGCGGTACCGTCGGGATTCCCGATCACTGCCCGCGCCGTCGCGTCCCGCGGCGCCATCTGCTCGTAAATCAAGAACTTATGTTCGGCGTGGCGGATCTGCGTGATGCGGATGCCGGCGAAGTCGTCCGCCTCCTGGTCCGGCTTGTGTGTCGGTTGACCGAGGAGATTGATGTTGAAGTTATAACTGAAATTTCGAAAGTGTCCCGGGTTTGGTTGCCAGGTGCCTGGCGCCCCCGCGAGCATTGGTGGCTCATCGGAGGGGCAGACGAAGACCTGCTGCCGAACCGCCGGGGAGTTGGCCACGTAGGGCATCAAGCGGCCGCCGGCGTCGGAGTAGTCGTAGGTGCCGGCCTTGGCCACAACGACCCCGTAGTAGGGGAAGACGTGCGTGTACATCCCGGGGATCGGCAGGCGCCCGCCGTTGTCGTTGCAGTACATGGCCACGGCGTGATAGATCTGGCGGATATTGCTCTGGCATTTGATGATGCGGGCCTGCTCCCACGCACGGGAAAGCACCGGCAGCAGGATGCCAATCAGCAGGGCGATGATGCCGATCACCACCAGCAACTCAACGAGGGTAAAACCGGTGCTAACGGGCAAATGCCTCGTCTGGCGGCCCCTGCTCACCGTAACCCGGCTCCCGAACCGCGGCATCATTGGTTGGCTCCTCTATTAATAATATCCGCACGAGGGCCGCCGTTATCGGACGGAATTTTCGGAATTTTTGCAAAAAACTTCGAAAGACTTTTCCGCGGCAGGACAGACTGGCCGGCGGCCAGCCGGCGGGCCTCCCGGGTGGCGAAATAGAGACGGTCGGCCACCTGTTTGGCCGTGAGCCCCAGCGCCGCCGCCACCTGGGCGGGCGGTTCGCCGCCAAGGGCAATGCGGCGGAACACCTCGAGGCTCAGCCGGCTCAGGCGCTTGCGCAGGCGGCCCATGATCCACTCGGCCAAGTCCGTGCGGGCGACCGCCGCCAGCGGGTCGAGATCGGCCGCGTCTGCGATGTCTTCATCTTCGCGACCGAGCGAACGTGTGCGGCGGCGGGCAAATCGGCGGAGCAAGTCGATCGCCCGGCTGCGGGCGCGGCCGCCCAGCCACGCAATGAAGCCCTCCGCCGAAAGCCCCGGACCTGAATCCGGCATCCACTCGAGCACCTCGCAGGACAGGTCGTGAGCGAAATCCTGGGCCGACGCGCAGCAGCGCACCCGCCGGCGCGCGAAGCGCTCCAGCGCCGGCCGCAGGAGGCAAAAAAGCCCGTTGCAGTCGCGGGCATCGGCAGCTTCGGGCGGCTTGCCGCTCGACATGCATCTGCGGCAGCGGATCGCGCCCGGGAGGGAGCCGGCGATCGCTCGGCAATCTTCGGGGCCGAGGCCCAGTTCCCGCTCCGCGCGCCGACTCGCCCGCTGAGCGGCCGAAGCGGCCCCGCCGGATGCGGACGGGACGCGGGTCATCCGCCACCCCCCCCCCCCCGGCCCGGGGGCCGGGGGGGGAAATCCTCCCGGGTGAACGCCCTCGCAAATTGGGCGCAAACGGGCCCCCCTTCGCCCCGGC
>Ga0073928_10006322_pt1 | contig 16002 bp, 10 predicted proteins | sample PaiPotPPA55metaG_FD_76969 | JGI IMG/M metagenome (GOLD analysis project Ga0073928, IMG submission 76969) | Iron sulfur acid spring bacterial and archeal communities from Banff, Canada, to study Microbial Dark Matter (Phase II) - Paint Pots PPA... ... | reverse complement strand
TTATTCCGGGGTTGGTGTTGCAAGGGGGCGTCTTGGAGTTGGGCGGCTCTTTCCAAGGGGGCGTCATCACCAATCTGGCGCTGGACGGAATTACATTGACCAACACTCTGCCGGTAACGGGGATCTTCAACGTCACGAATAGCACGGTCGCTGGGAACTTCACGGTGACCAGCGGGGCGGTGTTGAACGCCAACAGCGCCACGTTCCTGGGCGCGGTGACGGTGGCGAGCGGCGGGTTGTTCAACTGCAACGGGACGGTGACGACGGTGACGGTGGCCAACGGCGCGGTGTTCAACGACCTTGGGTCGGTGTCGGTCACTGCGAACGGATCGGTGACGGTGGCTGGAGGCGGCGCATTGAATATGGCGGGCCCTTTGTATTTGTATGGGCCGCTGACCAACTCCGGGACCATCAACATGACCAATTCTGGCATCACGATCTACAACGGTGTGGCCAATTACCAGGGCGGATTGGTTAACCAGGCCGGAGGGTTGGTGGATATCTGGGGCTACGCAGGCATCTCGGGCGCTTACGGGCAGGATTACTTCATCAACAAGGGCATGTTGACCAAGAACGGCGGTTCGAGCACCGCGATCTCCCTTTCGTTCTTTGATACCAGCGCGGGGACTGTGACCAATCTGTCGGGAACGCTGAGCTTAAGTGCTTTTACCAATACGCTGGCGGGCACCTTCTACGCGACGATTGGCACGGTGATTCAGTTGGGCGGCGGCGTCAGCTCCGATCCGCTGACAGCCGGGACGCCCCTGGTGTTGGGAGGCGGAGGACAGTACGAATTTACGTCGGGTTATTTGCTGCTGCCCACCAACGTTATTCCGGGGCTGGTGTTGCAAGGGGGCGTTTTGGAGTTGGGCGGTTCATTCCAAGGGGGCGCGATCACCAACCTGGCGTTGAACGGCATTACGTTGACCAACGCTCTGCCGGTGACGGGGAGCTTCAACGTGACCAACAGCACGGTCGCTGGGAACTTCACGGTGGCTGGCGGGGCCGCGTTGAACGCCAGCAGCGCCACGTTCCTGGGCGCGGTGATGGTGGCGAGCGGCGGGTTGTTCAACTGCAACGGCACAGTGACGACGGTAACGGTGGCCAACGGCGCAGTGTTCAACGACCTTGGGTCGGTGTCGGTCACTGCGAACGGATCGATAACGGTGGCTGGAGGCGGTGCATTGAATATGGCGGGCCCTTTGTATTTGTATGGGCCGCTGACCAACTCCGGGACCATTAGCATGACCAATTCCGGCATCACGATCTACAACGGCGTGGCCGGTTACCAGGGCGGGTTGGTCAACCAGGCCGGAGGTTTGGTGGACATCTGGGGCTACGCAGGCGTCTCGGGCGCTTACGGGCAGGACTACTTTATCAACAGGGGCACGGTGGCCAAGATCAGCTCAGCTTCGACCGCATCGATTAGCATTTCCAAATTCACCAATTCGGGCGCGATAACCTCTCAGAGGGGAACCTTTCAATTGAACCCGGTCACGCTCCTGTCCACCGGTAGTTTGAACGTTGGACTGAACGGCCCGACGGATTTCGGCAATCTTGCCTTCGCCGGAAATGCCGCTTTGGCGGGGACACTGGGTGTTACCCTGAACAGTGGTTTTCTGCCGAGCTTCGGAGAAGCCTTCAACGTGCTGACTTATGGATCGTTCTCGGGAAGTTTTGCCAACACCAATCTTCAGTCCATCGTGAGTCCGCTTGGGTCTCCCGGCTTGCAGAAAACAGTCCTCTGGCAGATCGCTTACGGCAGCACTGCCCTCAGCATCACGGCCACACAAAGCACCTTCCAATTCATTTACAACGGCACGAACGGCACGCCGGGTCATCAATATATCGTATTGACGAGCACCAACGCACAGCAGTCGCTGCCGAGTTGGAAGCCGGTGACCACCAATTCATTCGACACCAATGGCGGATTTGCTTTCACCAACAGTGTGGACACCACGAAGAGGCAGCAGTTCTTTATCCTGAAAATCCAATAGCGCCCGGCCTGGCTTTCAATCCAGCCCGAGAATTTTGCGGCCGGCCTCGGTGATCATCGAAGGGTTCCACGGCGGGTCCCAAACGATTTCCACGTGCGCGGCCTCTACTCCAGGCAGGCCCAGCAGCTTTTGTTGCGCGTCACCGGCGATGGCGCCGCCCATCCCGCAGCCTTGCGCGGTGAGCGTCATCTTCACCAGAACTTCGCTGCGCCCATTCGGCCGTGGTTCGATAGCCAAGTCATAGACCAGGCCCAGATCGACGATGTTCACCGGAATTTCCGGATCGTAACAGTTCCGCAAGACTTCCATGACGGATTTTTCGTCCACGGGGCCAGCGGACACGGGAGGCTGCTCGACGTCGGCTGCGGGCTGCATCCCCAGCGCGTCGGCATCCTTGGCGGCGATGCGGAAAAGTGCGCCCTGCGCGTGGACGGTGTAGCTGCCGCCCAGAGTTTGGGTGATGTCCACTGCGGAGCCCAACGGCAAGACGGCCGCTTCGCCCGAAGGAATCCGCGTGGCCTCGCAATCGCGCGTCAGTTCGACCGAAACGACATTGTGCATAAAGAGTAGCGCCGAAATTTCTGGTCGTGGACCAAGTGCCCGATAACCTACTCTGTGGAGATGCGTATCGCCAGTGCATTCTATGCTCGCGAGATACAGCGGAACCGTGAGGGCGTCTTGCCGGGAAAGAGGGCTTGCCGCGAAGTGGCAATTGTGCGACGTGTTTGCGCGCAATTTTTTGCCCGATGACTCGATGCGAATCGCCTTCCTGACTCACGAGCCGTTCTATCCGCCGTCCGGAGGCGGCTCGGCGGAAGCTGTTTATCTCGTCGAGGAAATGGTCCGGCGCGGGCATGAAGTGGATATCTTTTGTCCGCGCGTCGCGGACGCGGCAGAAGTCGAGAAGCGTTTCGGGGTGAACTTGCATGAGTTTCGCGCCTGGCAGATGGGGCGTTATGCCAAGCTGAGAAATGTCAAATATTTGCTTTACCCGTTCTTTCTGGAACGCATGGTCGAGTCGGAGGCGCGGCGGCGGAAATTCGACATCCTCCTTTCGCAACACAGCATCGCCGCGGTGACCGCAGGAAAATTGCGGGCCAAATCGAAGATCCCGGTGGTCATGAACTTTCTGGATTACTTATCAGGATTCATGGAGTCGTGGCCCTCCTACGTCATGCCCAAACCGGTGCTGGCGCGAATCATGGATTACGAACTCTCGCTGCCGTGCCGTTATCAGGCGGACGCAGTGCTCACGGTGTCCGACACCCTGGCGGATTGTTTCGCAGACCGGGGTTTTCCGCGGACCCGGTTGCTGCCCATCTACTACGGATATGATTCCAACCTGTTCAACGCGGTTTCGCGGGCGGCCTTTCCCGAACCCGAACAGCCGCCGGTGGTGGTGATGCACGGGTCGTTCGATCAGCATCATCTGGGAAGGATCGCGCGGGAGGCGTTCGACCGCGTCCTGGCCGCGCGGCCGGAGGTGAGCTTCCGGTTCATCGGCCAGCGAACGGCCGCGTTGAATCGTTTGGTCGGCATCATGAAAAGCGAACACCCGGGCGCGCGCATCGAGTGCACCGGCTTCCTGCCGTATGCCGAGGTGGCCCGCCGGCTGGCGGGCGCGTCCGTGGGATTGGTGCCCTATGAAGCGTCGCGAGGCGTGCATTGCGCATTCGTCGCGAAAATCGTCGAGTACCTGGCGATGGGCCTGCCGGTGGCGAGCACGCCGCTGGACAGCGCCCGGCGTTATTTCGCCGGAGAACCGTTGACGCGCTTTTCGGGATTTGACGGAGCCAGCTTCGCCGGGAAGATTTTGAGCTGGCTGGACGAGCCACTGGCACAGCGCCAGGCGCTGGCGGCGCCGGCCATGGAAAAAGTCAAAGCACGTCTTGACTGGCGCGTGATTAGCCGGAATGCCATTGATTTCGTAGAGGCGACGCAGCGAATGGCCGCGAGTTCGCGATGAGCCGGGCCGGTGATGCGTGAGCCGCCACGCCGTTGCGCTTTATCTGCCGGCCAGCCGGTGTCGAACCTCATGCAGCAATCGTTTTGGGAAAAAGCAATCAAGTCGAGCGCGGATCCGCAGCGGGCCAGGCACTTCCTGGAGATGCTCGCGGGGGCGGACGGGGGCGCCGCCGCGAGGAGATTTTCCGCTGCGCAGACGGGCATTCTCGCGACGCTGTTCGGCGGTTCGCAGGCGTTGGGCAGGTTGCTGACGGCCCATCCCGAATGGGTCGCGGCGCTGGAACCCGAATCGTTGAAATTTCCACGACGCGAGCAGGGTTTGCTCCATGAACTTGCCGAACAAATCCAACAGCCAGTGGAGCACCGTGACTACCCGGCGGCGTTGAAGAGCATTCGGGAATTCAAACAACGCGAAATGCTGCGCATCGCCGCCCGCGACTTGGCGCGGCTCGGTTCGGTATTGGAGATTACGCAGGAGATTTCCGACGTGGCCGACGTGTGCCTTGATGGCATTTGGCAAATCTGTCACCAACGACTCACCGAGCGTTATGGCCGACCATTTCATTGCGACGCCAGCGGCAATTGCCAGCCGACCGCCGCTTGTCTCCTGGGTTTGGGCAAACTTGGCGGACGGGAACTGAACTACAGTTCGGACGTGGACGTCATGTTCGTTTACGACGAGGAAGGCAGCGTTTTTGCCGAGACGCCGACGCGCCGCAACAAACCGCGGCAAATTCTGACGAACCATCAGTTTTTCGAAAGGCTGGCCGAAGACATGATTGCGGAAGTCTCCCGCTCCACGCCGGAAGGAATCTTGTATCGCATCGACTTGCGCCTGCGTCCCGAGGGGGACGCCGGACCGTTGAGCCGCTCGCTGCCCAGTTTCGAAAATTACTACGCGCAATGGGGCCAGACCTGGGAACGGATGATGCTGATCAAGTCGCGCGGTGTCGCCGGCAGCAAAGCGCTCGCGGCGGAGTTTCTCGAGATGATCCAATCGTTCCGCTATCCGCGCTCGGTGAGCCGGGGGGTCCTGAGCGAAGTCGGGGCGATGAAAGACCGCATCGAGAACGAGGTCGTCAAAGCGGGCGAACTCGAACGCAACGTGAAGCTGGGCCGCGGCGGCATCCGGGAAATCGAATTCATCGCCCAAACCCTTCAATTGCTGCACGCGGGCGGGCAGCCGTTTTTGCAGGAGCCGCGCACGCTGGCGAGTTTGGAAAAGCTGACGCAATACGAGTGGCTGGCCCCGGAGGAATTTCGCTTGCTCACGGCGGCTTATCGGTTTTTGCGCGAGGTCGAGCACCGTTTGCAAATGGAAGACAACCTGCAGACGCACACGATTCCGTTGCCAGGCCCCGCGTTGGATCGGCTGGCCAGATTGATGGGTTTCTCGACACCTCAGAAATTCGAATCCGCGCGCCGCCGCCACACGGGCGCCGTGAGGCGGATTTTCCGCCGATTGCTCAAAGCAAAGGCGTCCGATACCGAGCGTGCTGCTGCTTCGCCGTTTCCGCGCAAATTCCAGGGCGCGGAAACCGAGTGGAAGAAGCTCCTGGCCGACCATGGTTTTGCCGACACCGATCGGGCATTTCGCGTCCTGCGAGAATTCGTCGAGGGACCGGGATACGTCCATGTGTCGCCTCGGACCAGCCAACTCGCTTTTCAGTTGCTTCCAAAATTCCTCGACCTTTGCTCAAGCCGGGGTGCGAAGATGGTTTCCGAGGACGCAAGAATCAAAATTTTGTCCGACCCCGACCGGGTTGCCGTGCGGTTGGACAGCTTCATCAGCGCTTATGGCGCGCGCGCGACGTTGTTCGAGTTGTGGAACAGCAACCCTTCCATTTTCGAGCTGTTGCTCGAACTCTTCGACCGTTCGGAATTCCTGGCGGAACTGGCGATTCGCACGCCGGACCTGGTGGACGAATTGGTGGCCAGCGGTCGATTGCGCCAGCGGAAATGCGCCGCAGAAACGTTGCGGGACTTGCGTCACGGTCTCGACGACAAAGACCAACACTTGTGGGTGCGCCGTTATCATCAGGCCGAACTCATGCGCATTGGCTTGCGGGACATCCTCGGTCTGGCGCCTGCCGAACAATATCTCGCCGAGCTGTCCGCCCTGGCGGAGGCCTGCCTGCGATACGCCCTCGAAGTCGTGATGCGCCGGCATAAGCTGAGTGCGCCTCCATTCGCCATCATTGGCCTGGGCAAACTGGGCGGGGCGGAAATCGATTACGGTTCGGACCTGGACATTATTTTCGTGGCCGAGGCGAAGACCAAAAATCCAACTCCGTTGCTGCCGCTGGCGATCGAGACGATGGATTTGCTTTCGCGGCGGACGGAGCAAGGGATCGTGTTCCACACCGACGCGCGGCTGCGCCCGGACGGCGAGAAAGGCCTGCTGGTCAACACCCTGCCGGCGTTCGAGGAATATTATCGCCGGCGGGCGCAACTCTGGGAAATTCAAACCCTGACGCGGGCGCGGCCAGTGGCGGGTCACGCGCAGACGGGCGAGCGGTTCCAGAAATTGGCGGCCACGCTGACGAATTTCGCGCAACCGAGCCTGCCGCTCGCGGCGTTCGATCGGGATTGGAAGCAGAAAATCCGGCAGATGCGGATGCGGATCGAGACGGAACGCACACGCGCCGGGCAGGATGAATTGGCGATCAAGACCGGCTGCGGCGGACTGATGGATGCCGAGTTCATCGCCCAGGCATTGTGCCTGGAATATGGCTGGCAGGAGCCGAACACGCTGCGGGCGTTGGGACGCGGGCGCGACTCCAGAGTGCTCCCGCGAGCCGGCTTGTTCATAGAGAATTACCGCCAACTCCGTCGCGTGGAGGCAATCCTGCGCCGGTGGAGTTACGAGAGCGAATCCGTCCTGCCCGAAGATCCGGCCGCCTTTCGGCGCGTCGCTATGCGCAGCGGTTTTGCAACTTCGGAGGAGTTTCGCGCGTCGATCTCCAATTGCCGCCATGCGATTCGAGAAGTCTTCATGAAGGTGTTTGGCCGTAACTAACGGCAGCGATGAGCAAAATGAGGATGCGGGCTTCACATGCGCTCGCGCTGGCGGTTGGCCTCATATAGGAATACGGCCGCAGCGCTGCCCACATTCAGAGAATCGACTGACGGCGCCATCGGTATGGCGGCGGCCTCGTCGCAAGCGGTGAGCACGCCGGGCGAGATGCCGTTGCCCTCGCTGCCGAACACAAGGCAGCAATCGCCGGCCAAAGACGCACCGGACAAATTTCTGCCTTCGATGTGCGGATGCGCGGCGATGCAGCGGACACCGCGGGCCCGTAAATTCGCGAACGTTTCGGTCAGGCGCGGGGGTTCGACGACGGGCAATCGAAAGATCGTTCCCATCGAACTTCTCACGGCGCGCCGCAGGAATGGGCTGCTGGAGGTCTCGCCGACGATGAGCGCCTGCGCTCCGAACGCCGCGCAGTTTCGGACCAGCGCTCCGAGATTCTCCGCGCTCGAAAGGCCGTCCACGGCCACCAGCAGCCACGGGCGCGAATTGCGGTCGAGCACTTCCTCGAGCGAACGGCGCGCGGGCACTTTGCCGACAGCCAGCAGTCCCTGGTACATGGAAAAACCGGTGAGCGTCTCGAGCAGAGCTTTCTCCGCGACGAAGACACGGACGTTCTCCGGCCTCGTCTGCAATAGCGGCGCCAACTCACGCAGCCATTGTTCCGGCAGCAACACCGAGACGACTGTGAGCGTGCTCTCGAGCAGGCGCCGGACGAGCTTGTCGCCTTCGGCAACGAAGATTCCCTGTTGCCGGTGCTCCATCTGGAGTCGCATGGTGCGATACGGCTGCAGGTCGGGAAGGTCGAACGACTCGATGCGCTGGACTTCGAACATGAACGGACTAAATCACGGTTGCGGCCTGGAGACACAGGGTGGGGCAGGGGAGGGTTTGAGACGTCAACTCGATGCGCACGTGATGGGCGCTGATTTTGTTCAGGCGCTCGGCCATGACGCGATGGGCGATTTCCGGGCGGTTGCACTCGCGGCTCAGATGACCGAGATACAAATGGCGCAAGTCGGCGGACATGATCTCTTCGGCAGCGTCGGCGGCGGCTTCGTTGGACAGATGGCCGTGCCGCCCCAGGATGCGTTGTTTGAGACTCCAGGGCCGGCGCGGACAATCTTGCAGCATCTTGACATCGTGATTGGACTCGAGCAGAAGGACATTAGCCGCCCGCGCGCGTTCCAGCACCAGCTTCGTCGCGTGGCCGAGGTCCGTGATGAACCCCAGGGTTCCGTCCTGGGTGCGCAGCAAAAAACCAACCGGGTCCTGGGCGTCGTGCGGGATCGGGAAAGTCTCGACGGCAATGTCGCCGATTTCGAAACTGCCGCTGGTCTCGAAGAGGCGGCATTCGAAGCGGGTCTCGAGCTGGTATTCCATCGCCTCCTTGGTGGGCCGGTTGCAATAAATCGGGATGCGCAGCTTCTCGCTTAACGCCACCAACCCGTGGATGTGGTCCGCATGTTCGTGAGTGACGAGGATGCCGTCCAGTTTTTCCGGCGAGCGGCTGATCGTTGCGAGGCGATGGCGGAGCTGCCGCAGGCTGAATCCGGCGTCGATGAGGACCCGCGTCTCCTCGGTTTCCACATACGCGCAATTGCCCGAGGAACCGCTTCCGAGAATGGTCAGGCGAACAGGCACGCGTCAGGCTACCCAAGGGCCGCGCTGGCGCGCAACGGATTTCGTCGTGACGACAGAGCGTGGGGCGTGATGCGTGAGCCGACCTATGTCGTTTAAGGGTATAGTCGGCTCCCCGATCAGAAAAAGTGTTGATTAGTTCGGGGATGCGTGATCCGTCTGGGCTGAAGCTACGGCACGACCCCCAAATACTGTAGACCGGTATTAGGCAAAAAGATGGGGGCAAAAAGATGGCAGGAATTTTTAACTGCTGATTAGCCTGATTTACGCTGATTGACCAATGCCGAGGAAAGGAGGAGTAGGCGGGCTGCTCTGGAAACGCGTGGGATATTGGAGTGCCGTCGAAGGAGGGCGCAGGGAACCGGAATTCGAAAAGCCGAATTTTTAACCGCGAAACACGCGAAAGACTCGAAAAAACGGGAATGAGGCAAGAAGATGGAAGGGAGGTTTAACCGCTAATCTACGCTGGTTTACGCTGATTGGGGCAAAACATGGTTTGATCCAGGATGGGCACAAGAGGCCTCACGCAACCCCGAAAACACTCGCTCGCGATTTATCAAAGTTCGGGGCAAGCGGACGCAACTCCGATAAATCGCGAGCGGGAAGCCGCAAAAAAGGCATGCCAAAAGTTTGCCCGCGAATCACGCGAAACAGACGAAGAAGGCACTTACGAGAGAGGCCGTAGGATAGACTACACAAACGGACCCCTCACCTCGACCCTCTCCCCTTCTGAAGGGGAGAGGGAGGAGCACTGCCAGGGCGCAGCTGTAAGCCATGTTGCGGACTCCTCAGTAGGTTGTGAAGAAACCGTGATCACGAAATTGGCTCGCTTTGGCAGTCAGTTTGTCGGATAGTATGTTGGTTTGTTGGGGCAATCACCCCATTCGCAATGACGAAATAATACGGATATTAAAGCGAATAATTCCTATGAAAAAAATATCCATCATGCTGGCAGACGACCACACCGTAATCCGCCAGGGCTTGCGCGCTTTGCTTTCGGCGGAGGAGGACCTGGAGGTCATCGGCGAGGCTGAAAATGGCCGGCAGGCAGTGGCGCTGGCCCGGAAGTCGCCGCCAGACGTGGTGGTGATGGATGTGGCGATGCCGCTGTTGAACGGATTAGAGGCGACACGGCAGATTATTCGGAACCATCCTTCGACGAAGGTGCTGGTGCTGACGTCGTACGGCGATGACGAGTGCGTGTCGCAGATGATGAAGGCGGGTGCGACGGGTTATCTGATCAAGCAAACGGCGGCGAACGATCTCTTGAAGGCCATTCGCGAGGTGCATCGCGGGAACGCGTATTTCAGTCCGGCAGTGGCCAAACGGTTGCGTGACCAATGCCGCGATGCGTTCGCGAACGGTTCGACTCCGAGAAAGAGCGGCGAACTGACTTCGCGCGAAGCCGAGGTCCTGCAACTGATCGCGGAGGGATTCTCCAACAAGCAAATCGCGGCGCAATTGACCATCAGCATCAAGACTGTGGAGAAGCATCGTCAGCAGGTGATGAACAAGTTGGGTATCCACGACGTGGCGGGCCTGACGCGTTACGCCATCTCGAAGGGCGTGATCGAGCGCAAGGTGCCGGTGGTGTTGTGAGTTTTTAGGACGCGGATATTGGGGCGCCGCGGCCCCGACCTAGAACAAAACTAGGGGATCTGTCGGGACCCCGAGCGGAACAAACTCCTATTGGCTCGGGGCAGCAGCGCCCTACCGGGGAATCGGGATGCATTTCGCGCTTCCCTTCGATTAGATTCTGCTGAAACCTTCCTTTGTTTCCGAACGTCTTTAGTTTCGTATGCTGCGCCGTTTGGCGGACACGAAATGGGACTTTGGCACCGCTGCTCACCTGTCGAACCGGGCGGGTTTTGGCGGGCCGCCGGCGGAAATCGAAAAACTGGCCGGCCTGGGCCTCGAACGGGCCGTGGCCCATTTGGTCGACTACGAGTCCATTCCCGATTCGACGGAAAACCCGGCCTGGGCCAAGCTCGATCCGGAGCGGGCGGAGAAATTGCGCGCGGCGCGCCAGGCGAGCGAGGACGAGCGGCGGCAGATGTTCCGCGCGTGGCAGCAAGGCGAGCGGCAACATTGCGTCGAACTGCGGCACTGGTGGCTGGAACGCATGGCCACGGGTCCGCGTCCGTTGCAGGAAAAAATGACGCTGTTCTGGCACGGGCATTTTGCGACGAGCATGGAGAAGGTGCGGGATGCTTACCTGATGTGGCGCCAGAACGATTTGTTCCGCCGCCACGCGACGGGGAACTGGCCGGATTTGCTCATCGCCGCCGCCAAGGACCCGGCGATGCTGGTCTGGCTGGACCAGGCACAAAGCCGCAAGGAGCATCCGAACGAAAACTTCGCGCGCGAGGTCATGGAACTCTTTGCGCTGGGCGAGGGCCATTATACTGAGAAGGACATCACCGAGGGCGCGCGCGCGCTGACGGGATGGTCATACGCGCGAACGAGGCAGGAATTCATCGAACGCCCCTTCTGGCATGATCGCGGCGAAAAGATCATTTTCGGCAAGACCGGCAATTTCGATGGGGAAGATTTTCTGCGGCTCATCGTGGCCCAGCCACAGGCCGCGCGGTTCATCACGGCGAAGCTGTGGAAATTCTTTGCGGGCGCAGACGCGCCGCCGGAATTGGCCGCGGCGCTGGCTTCGGAGTTCCGCGCTGCGGGCGACAATTTCAAACCCGTCTTGCGGGCGATGTTCCTGAGCGAAGCGTTTTACGCGCCGGACATCGTTCACAACCAGGTGAAGAGTCCGGTGCAATGGCTGGTGAGCAGCGTGCGCGTACTTGAGCGCGGGTTGCCGCCGCCGATGGTGTGCGTGGGGCTGACGCGTAACCTGGGCCAGGATTTGTTCGCGCCGCCCAACGTCAAGGGCTGGGACGGCGGCTTGAACTGGATTACCACGGCGACGCTGCTGGCGCGTTACAACGAGGCGGCGACGCTGGTGCAGGGAGACTTGTCGAGCATGGCTGGCGCGTTTCCGAACCAGCCCAATGGGATGCAGATGGAGCGGCGATTGCAAAATGCGCGGATCGGCGGCGTCGATCCGGAAAAGCTGTTCACGCAAGAGCAATGGGCGGACAAAGAGGCGCTGATCGCGGCGTTGGAGAAGCGGTTGCTGCAAGGCAAACTCAAACCGCTGCAGGAAAAGACTTTGCGCGATTATCTGGCGGAGCAGGGGGAACTGCGGCCTGGACACGTGCGCGATGCGATCCGGCTGGTCATGGCGACGCCGGAATATCAATTGACGTGAAGGAACGGTTATGAACGAGCACATTACATTTCGGACGCGACGCGAGTTTTTGCGCAGCACGATCCTGGGCGGGGCGCTGTCGTGGACGGTGCCGTCGTTTCTGGCAAACACGTTCGCGGCGTTGCACGCCGAGGGGGCGGACAAGGCGACGCAGATCACGACGGGCCGCAACGGCACCATCCTGGTGGTCCTGCAAATGGCCGGCGGAAACGACGGCCTGAACACGGTCGTGCCGTACGCGAATGACCATTACCATCGCGCAAGGCCGAAGCTGGGCCTGTCGCAAGACAAGATTCTCAGGCTCAACGACGAGACGGGTCTGCACGCCAATTTGGCCGGATTCAAGGAATTGTACGATGCGGGGCAGCTTGCGGTCGTCCAGGGCGTCGGTTATCCGAACCCGAACCGCTCGCACTTTCGTTCGACCGAAATCTGGCAGACGGCAAGCGACGCCGATCGATTCGAGAGCTACGGCTGGCTGGGACGTTATTTCGACAACGCTTGCGCCGGTTGCGACCCGACGGTGGGCGTGAGCATTGGCCGCCAGATGCCGCAGGCCTTCGGCGCGCGGAGTCCGAAAGGGGTGAGCCTGGACAATCCGCAGAATTATCGCTTCATCACCGCGAAGCGCGGCCCGGACGGCGAGATGAGCAGCACTGAGGAATCTTTCCGCAAGCTGAATCAAGCGGACGCCGCGGTGGAGGAGAATTCTGGCGGCAGCATCGGCTCGATCCACGGGTCAGTGATGCACGCGGGATCGGCGCTGGATTTTCTCGAGCGCACCGCGCTGGATGCGCAGGTGAGCTCGGACGAAATCCGCGCTCTGGCGAGCCGGACGGACAACAAAGCCACGTACCCGGCATCGCCCTTGGGCAACTCGCTCAAACTGGTTGCCAAGTTGATCGGCGGCGGGCTGCCAACGCGCGTTTTTTACGTTTCCCAGGGCGGCTACGACACGCACACCAATCAGACCAACGCGCACGAACGATTGCTGAAAGACTTGGGCGATTCCGTGAAGGCTTTCGTCGAAGACATGAAAGGGCAGGGGAACATGTCGCGCGTGCTGATGATGACGTTCAGCGAATTCGGCCGACGCGTGGCCGAGAACGCCAGCGGCGGCACGGACCACGGTGCCGCGGCGCCGATGTTCATCATCGGCGACAAGGTCAAGGCCGGTTTGCTCGGGCGCTATCCCAGCCTTGCGCCCGCCGATTTGTTCGAAGGCGATTTGAAATACCACGTGGATTTCCGTTCGGTGTACGCGGCCGTGCTCGAGAGTTGGCTCAAAACCCGGAGCGAGCCGATCCTCGGTAAGAAGTTCCCGCAGCTTGAGATCATCTGACGGGGCCATTAGCATTTGGCCGTGAGTGAGTTGCTCGGGCAGGTCGAGAAAAGCATCAGCGCGCGCCGGCTCGCGGGTCGCGGCCAATCCATCGTGGTGGCGGTGTCCGGAGGGCTGGACTCCATGGTGCTGCTGCATCTGCTGCGGCAATTGTCCAAAAAAAGCGGGTGGGGCCTGGCCGTGGCCCATTTGAACCACTGTCTGCGGGGACGAAGCAGCGACGCGGATGAGCGATTGGTGCGAAGGACCGGGGAAAAGCTCGGGTTGCCTGTGGTCATCGAGAGGGCCGATGTGCGCGGCTTCGCCCGAAAACGGGGGATTTCGCTCGAAATGGCTGCGCGCAAGTTGCGGCACGATTTCCTGGCACGAACAGCGGCGCGGCGCGGCGGCAAGCTGATCGCGCTGGCCCATCACGCGGATGATCAACTCGAGCTTTTCTTCCTGCAGTTGCTGCGCGGCAGCGGAGGCGAAGGGCTTGCTGGAATGAAGTGGCGCAGCGCCTCGCCGAGCGATCGGAACATCAAATTGATCCGTCCGCTCCTCGACCGGGCGAAGGCAGAATTGCGCGCGTATGCGGCCGAAAACAAAATCCAGTTCCGTGAGGATGCAAGCAACGCGCGGCTGGACATCCAGAGGAACCGGGTCCGGCATGAATTGTTGCCGTTGCTTCGCGCCAAGTATCAGTCGGCCCTCGAAAAGACCGTGTTGCGCGCGATGGAAATCCTCGGAGCAGAAGCCGAATTCGTTTCGGGAGCGGCGCGGGAATGGCTCGCACAAATGCGGAGGCCGAAATCGAAAAAGCCTAAGCCCGGGGGAGCTAAGCACGAATCAAGAATGCAACGAAGCAGGGGTGGGGACGGCTCGTCCCCACGGGCCGGGCTTTTGACTTCGCAACCTGGGGACGTGCCATCCCCACCCCTATTCTCAAATCGGCCCTGCGCAGGAGCTCAGGTTGCGCAGGGCAAGCACGCGCTTCCGGCGGGATTCGAAGATCTGCCAGTGGCGGTGCAGCGGCGTGTCATTCAAGTGCAATTACTCGAACGAAACGTGGCGCCAGAGTACGAACTTGTGGAACAACTTCGCGCCTTTCCGGACCAGTCTGTGAATGTTCCGCAAACAATCGCGGAACGTCCTAAATCGCTGGCAATGACCCGCGATTCCAACGGTGTCGTGCGAAGTGCGGACAACAACAGTGTGGAATTCGACGGATCGGCCAAGGAAGTGAGGTTGTATGGCGCAGCAGGGCGTGTGGCGTTCGACGGGGCTAAAATCGATTGGCGGTTGCAGTCGAACAAGCGCGCCGGCAAGCCCAAGTCCGTCTCAGGCCGCGAATGCTTCGACGCGGACAAAATCGGCGCACAAGTGGTTCTTCGCCATTGGCGCCCCGGCGACCGTTTTCAGCCTATCGGCATGGCGTCGCCCGTGAAATTGCAGGATTTTTTCACAAATGAGAAAGTGCCCCGCTCGCGGCGTCATCAGCTCATTCTCGGTATCGCTGCCTCTGGGGAAGTGTTTTGGGTGGAAGGAATGCGGATTTCGCAACGGTTCAAGCTGACAAAAGAAACGAATCGCCGCTTGCAATGGCGCTGGCGTAGGCGATACTTGGCACGGTTGCGGCTATAGGGCAGCCGTGGTAGGTTAGCGGCAACCGACTACAAATGCCAGACGATAATAGATACAGTGACGAAGACAAAAACCCGCGCAAGACGGGCGAATTTCGCGTTCCGCCCCGCACCTGGCTGGTTTGGATTGCCATTTTTGGCGGCGTGATTTTGCTCATGCTGTTCAAAGACCGGGTGGACACGCAGGGGGAAGTGCTGTCGCAATATGCGTTTTTCCAAAAGGTGGATGCCAACCTCATCAAGGAAGCGACCATCAACTACAGCCCGCAAACGCTCCCGCTGACGGAGATCAAAGGCAAGTATTACCGCGCCGACAGCTCCGGCAAGCCGCTGACGGATAGTGCTCCGGTGGTTTTCCACACCAAAGCGCGGTTGACAGACAAAATGGAGGAAAAGCTTTACAGCCTGCCGCAGTTCGAACCCAGCGAGCCCAATACGATGCTGTTGAACGTGATTTGGAGCGTACTACCGGTGGTGGTCATCGCGGCGCTGATCTGGTTCGTCTTCATCCGCCAAATCAAAATGGCGGGCAAAGGCGCGCTGAGTTTCGGCAAGAGCAAGGCCCGGCTGCTCGCCAAGGAACGCAACAAAGCCACGTTCAAAGACGTCGCCGGTATCGACGAAGCCATCGAGGAAGTGTCCGAGTTGGTGGAATTCCTCAAGGATCCGAAGAAATTTCAGAAACTGGGCGGGCGGATTCCCAAAGGCGTTTTGATGGTCGGACCTCCCGGCACGGGCAAGACGCTTTTGGCCAAGGCCATTGCCGGCGAAGCCGACGCGGCATTTTTCAGCATCAGCGGTTCGGATTTCGTCGAAATGTTCGTGGGCGTCGGCGCCAGCCGCGTGCGCGACATGTTCGAGCAGGCGCGCAAGAACACTCCATGCCTCATCTTCATTGATGAAATCGACGCGGTCGGCCGCAGCCGCGGTCACGGCCTGGGCGGGGGCAACGACGAGCGCGAGCAGACGCTCAACGCTTTGCTCGTCGAGATGGACGGCTTTGACACCCAGGAGGGCATCATCATCATCGCCGCGACCAACCGGCCCGATGTGCTGGACCCGGCGCTGCTGCGGCCTGGACGCTTCGACCGCCAGGTGACCGTGAACCTGCCCGATGTGCGCGGTCGCGAGGCTAT
>Ga0073928_10006321_pt1 | contig 16004 bp, 11 predicted proteins | sample PaiPotPPA55metaG_FD_76969 | JGI IMG/M metagenome (GOLD analysis project Ga0073928, IMG submission 76969) | Iron sulfur acid spring bacterial and archeal communities from Banff, Canada, to study Microbial Dark Matter (Phase II) - Paint Pots PPA... ... | reverse complement strand
TAAACTGGTCCTCACGGTACGATTCCATGAAGAACCCACGGCTGTCCTGAAAAATGTCCGGGACCAGCACCGCGACGTCTCTGAACGACTTCGACTCAACCTTGATGTCCATCTGTCCGGGGAACCTCGTAGTGTAAGTTTAGACCTGTTGCCAGGGAATTTCCGGGCGCCGGTGCCCGAATTACTGAAGCAGGATCTACCGCTCTAAAATCCGATCGGTAAGCTTGATCGTCAACTTGGGTTCTTCGCCCTTTTCCACCAGCTTTGCAAGGTCAATGCGATAGTTCCAGTCGTAGAGGGCGCGCAGCATTTCCAGTTTTTTTCGGCCCGCCTCCGTTGGTCGAACCAGCTGCCGGAGACCAAAACCAATACGCCTCAGGAAGGCCGAGACAATGAACGCCCTTCGACAGCTTTGTATCCCTTTCATTCCATAGCACTTGTAATAATAAAGGTAGCGGGTTACGGCCGCATCCAGGGCAAAGGAGATGGGCGTAAATCGGTTCACGGTCGATTGCCCGCCCAGGTGCGTGATTGTGAAGTCCGGTGTGTACAGAATGGGATAACCCGCTTCCCACACGCGCCGGCACAGGTCTGTATCTTCGTAGTAGTAGAAAAACTGCTCGTCGAATCCGCCCAGACGCTTGAGCAAATCAGCGCGCATGAGGATGAAGCATCCGGCCAGCCAGCCGACGGACCGCTCTGTGTCGCCCTTCCACCCTTCGTACTCACCCCCTTGAAACCAGGCTGAAAACCGCGCCAGCGGTCGCAGGCCCAGTGCCAGGCACCATTCAGCGCGGATATTCGGCAAAGGCCGAATGCAGGCTTGATAGGAGCCGTCGGAGTTGAGCACGCGGCAGCCGAAAGCGCCCCCTTCGGGGTGTTTGTCAGCGTACACCACCAGATTATCCAGGGTGCCGTCGTGGATGATCGTATCCGGGTTCAAGATGAGAACGTACTCGCCCGTGCTTGCCTGGATTCCTACGTTATTGCCCTTGGCGAACCGCAGGTTCCGCCCGTTCTCGATCAACTGCACCCGTGGGAATTTGCGCCGGATGTGTTCGACCGAGCCATCCGTAGAACCGTTGTCCGAGACGATGACCTCAAACTCGGTCTTGCGCGTTGTCGCGTATATGGACTGCAGACAGTCGCTGATGACCTTAAGATCATTCCAACACAATATGACGATTGATAATTTCATACGGAGCGTTCCTGACTCTTCAGCGAACGAAGCTACTCTGGACGCGCTAGCCAAGACTGCTCGGGCGCCGCCTGCTTCGTCCCTCGCATTGAGACGCGCTGTTTGGCTCGACTCGCAGAAACTGTTACGCAAATCACTGCCAACAAAGCGTACCATGCGGTGGTCTGGTCGAAATAAGAGATTCCAAAATATGCCACTACATTAGCGAACATCGACGCACCCAGCGCCAGGGGAAAAACTGCTGTTTGCGATCTCCTTTGAATGCAACCCGCTTTCAATTTAGGTTGCCGTCGCGGCCATAGTGCGCTCTTACCTGGTAATAAGTCAGGCGTCGGCGACAAGTGCCGCAACTCGCGAACTCTTGGTTTTAGAGCGACCTGTCACCAGCTTTCCGAGGAGGATTCCAGGGTGCTCAATCGCATGGTAACTGGCTACGGCGATGCCGGCGAGCAGAAGAATTGACACAATCCAACTAAACGCGGCGGTCTGTGGCCAGACAGTGAAGCCAATCCAAAGGGCGGGTACCTGCCCAAGATAGATCCCATAGGAGTACTTCGCCACATAATGGCTTGCGGTGCGAAGCCAACGGAGTCTCATGTCCCGGAACTGGGGGATGAGGGCTCCAAGAATCCAACATACAAGCCAACCACGATATGCGGGATAACGATCCACGGGGTCCGGGAATACCGTCTGCAACAAAAGGTAAATAGCCATGATGGAGCTTACCGCGACAGGCCATAGCCATGAGCTTAGGGCGGGAGTCCGATTCTTTGAGAGCCGATAGGACATGACGCCGGCTACAAAACACGGAGCGACCTCAAGAATATCCAGTCGGCCCAACCCCCGGACAAGGTGCATAGAAAGCGCCCGGTCGAACGTCAGACCGATTAGGACTGCTGCGCACCCCACCTTAAGAAGGTCCGCAATGCTATGACGTTTTGCGAAAAGAAACAGAAACGGCAACGCTATATACATCTGAACTTCCAGCGGGAGACTCCACATCGGACTGATCACCGATAACTGTCCCGCTACGTTTTGCACCAACAGAAGGCTTGCGATGATCTGGAAAGCGCTTCGAGCTGCCGGCGCCCCACCCGGTGTTTGCGGCACCCCAAACGCGCAGGCGAGCAGAACGCAAGCAATACTTAAAGGGTATATTCGGAAGGCCCGCCGAATATAGAAGCCTCGAAAAAAGTCGCCGCTATTTTGCTCTTCCGAGCGCTCCAAAGAGAGCATCAGAACCAGGCTCGTGTGGACAAAAAACATAAGAACGCCCAACCGCCCCATGTCATAAACTACCGGAAACCGATTGGCCAACCCGGCCGCCATGAACAGGTGATCGACGAGCACGAGCAACACAGCGACGCTGCGCAAAAAGTCGAGATTGCGAGATTCCGTCATAGGTTCAATTCCTGACGCAAAATATTGCGCGACTGTCGGACCAGCTCAAATGACGACAAATAGGGACATTATTCAACAACATCACGAATAGGGCTTGGCAAAGTCTCTCGCCGCCGCTGTGGCCTGGAAGCAAAACGGGTAGTTCAGACTTACCCAATGCGATAAAGCTTGGTGAGACCTTGGGTGGAGCCGCGAAGGGTTCCTAAACGGAACAGAATGGGTTGGGGAGTCGCACCCCATATTCAGAAGTGGCTTGTAGTCATCCGGTTGTCGAGCTATGAGACATCGGGCAGCTTCACCGCTGCCTGCGCGGTCTGCCTGATCCTCCGGAAAGCCGGCACACACAGAGCATAGGCAATAACACAGACGGCGGCGCTTAGGGCTATGTTGGCCGATGGCCTGTTCGCCAGCCCGGCGAAGCGCGCGCAAAGACCGATACCAAGAGCGCCCGCGGATGCCAGTACCGCCGGCACAAACGCTCGTCCATACCGAAGCAAGTCCAAACCGGTGAGCCCACGCATTCGCCAAATTTGAAGCCCATAGCTAGCAACAATCGCAAGCAGGGCCGCGACTTGCCCTCCCACCACCCCAAATAACCTGCAGGCTGGATAGATTGCGATCATCATTATTACCGCGGAAGCGGTGACGGCGCGCCGGTGCAGGCCCGGACGTCCCATACCGGCAAAGACACTCGTGATCAGGACGTTCAGCAAACTCAGGAACACTACAACGGCCGCGACCGCCAGCGGTCCAGCAGCCGCCTCATATCGCGTCCCATAGATGAGCCTAAGAAGGGAGGACCCGCACAAGTAACAGCCAACCATGGCAGGAAGCCCCAGAAGAATCACCCATGAAGTCACTTCGATCAGGATACGGTTGACGCGCTCTTTGTCTTCCTGAACGTGCGCGAAGGTGGGCAGGAGTATTTGAACCAACATGTTTGTGAGGAAGACCGCGGGAGTCTGGACCAGGTACACCGCCATCGTGTACACGCCCAATGCTGTGGCGGAGTAAAGCTTGGCCAACACGAAGATGTCGGTACGGGTGAAGATAAGATTTAGAAACGACAATCCGAATCCCTGCTTTGTGAACCGATAGAGTTCGCGTACAGCCTGTCGGTCCCAGCCCAGCCGGGGTAGCCCGGGGCACACAATATAGGACAAGAGACAACGGAAGGCGTTCTCGCTGCAAGAGCCAATGGCCAGCGCCCATACGTCCCGGAGAACAAAGCTGAGAACTACCGTCAGGATAACTCCACAGATGGCGCCGCCATTGGTGATCGCCATCCAGCGTCCGAACCTCATCTCTTTCTGGGGCAAAATGGAACGAGGACTCATGGCACCATCGAACAACATGCTCAAGAGCGCGACTCGAAGCAGCGCAGACAGTTCCGCGTTCCCATAGAAATGGGCAACAAAAGGGGCCATCGAAAAAATAATGCCGTACGTGAGGATCGAGCGACCCATCCCCATCCACCAACCGGCATTAAGGTATTCGTCTTCCCCTCCTCTCGGGTTTTGAATAACCGCGAACCTCTGCCCGATTTCAGTCATACACATTACTAGTGCTGCAGAGGACATGACAATCGCCATGGTCCCAAAGGCGCTGGGCGCCAGTAGCCGTGCAAGGATCATGTTGCGGGCAAACCGGCTACCTTGCTCCGCAACGCTTCCGCCAGTCAAAAACAGCCCACCCCGCATTGTCTTGGCCCTGAGGGTACCGCCCCGCAGCACCTGCTCCAGGGTTGCCCTGCCTCGGACGTAAAGTTTCGTAAGATTCATTTCGCTACTGTTATATAGAGAATTTAAAAATTGCTATGTCGTATTAAGACTTGAAATTGTTATGTCAGCAGGCTTGCTCTGCAGACTCCGTCTATTCAGAAAGCTGGATTGTGACGTCCTTAAATTTGCTGAAAAGGCGCACGCGCAATTGAAATCCTTAGATGAAACGAACCAAATCTTTTCTGTTCTGCTGGTGGCGCTGCACGACTCGGAGTGCCAGTGGGGGACTAATCCAAGTCAGCAGCCATTTCACTGAGAAGTTGAGCGTCAGGTCTAGTTGTGCCGCCCTTGACGCTGCTTCGCGCGCCTTTGCGTATTGTCCAGTTTCCAGGTACCAATTGGCCCAACCGCTGTGAACCGAGCCTAGCTGCTCTCGAATGAGCTTGCGAATTTCCGACGGTACGGCGTCCCCCAAGCGCGTCAGCGCTTCGAGCTTGAGTTGAGTATCTCGCAGCCAGAATTCCAGGTTGTCCCACTCTGAGCTGACTCCGACATGGCGAATCTCCCCGGGAGACCGGTCGACCGCGACCAGCGGACGGTTCACGTAGCAGAAGCCCGTGAGCATAGCTAGCCGAAACATAAATTCACTGTCTTCACCGAAGCGCAGGTTGGGATTAAATCCGCCCGATCTTGCTACCACATCGGCCCGTACCAGGAGAGTGCACGTGCAGACGACCATGCCGCCACCTCCCGGGCTGAGCAGCACCCGCAGTACGTCTGTGTTGACGCCCATCATTCCTTCATGCCGGTAGCTTTCTTCCGCCAGTTGGAACATGGTCCGAGTTTCTGGGTAATTGAAAAATCGCGTGTCCGTATAACATCCGCCGCAGCGGGAGCCAAATCGCTCCAGGGCCTTGAACTGCCATTCGAGCTTTTCTTTTTCCCAGACGTCGTCCGAGTCCAGCAAAGCGATCCACTCGCCTCGCGCTTCAGCCAGTCCCTTGTTCCTCGCCGCACTGACGCCCTGATTGGCCTGGGCAAAGTAGCGGATTCGATCGCCATAGGCTTCCTGAAGGATTTTGCCGGTGTCGTCCGACGATCCGTCATCCACTACGATGACTTCGATGTCGGAGAATGTCTGGTCCAGGGCGCTTTCGACGGCGTTTCGGACCTTAGCTGCTCGGTTGTAGGTTGGGATTATTACGGATACTTTGGGTTTCATGAATCGGTTCTCTGGCTGTTCATTCTGAGCTTTGCCACTGGGTATTTTCAGGAGGGCAAGTCCCGTATAACGCCGTGGATGCGTAGGCCATTGCCCTAACTAGTCTTGAACGGCAAATCAGTCCCTGCTGCGGAGAAAGCAAGCGCCAATCGGTCCTGCTCCAGGGGGGCCATGCTCGGAACCGCCGCCTGCCTTGCCTCGAACGTTGCCACGCAAACGCAGCCGAGCAAGGCGAATAAGAGCATCTGCAAGTGATACATAAAGGCAACTCCGAAGCACGACACCACACAGGCAAAAAGGGTCGAACCCCAGCACCAGAGGCACCATTCCTGCTTGCGATCCCCGTTCACTCGTTTCCTCGCCGTCCCGATTGCCCCAAAGCTCCGGCTGAAGGTCGCAATAGCAAAAACCAGGGTCACCAGCCCTCCGGTCAAGGCGGCGGCGACAAATAGGTTGCTGGTATCCCACATATCCCAGTCCCACTGGTCGTAGTACTTGTATCCAAGAAGCCACCAGTCGCTGAAATGCCGGATGGTTTGGTTTACCAACGTATATCGGTGATAGCTGGATGAACCTCCGGTTATGTCCACCCGGGAAATGAGGTGCCAAACGGGCGCTTTCATGACCAGGTGCAGCGACACCAGCATAAATACGAGTCCCCAACGGATGATGCGCATCCGCTTGCGCAGGGGCCAAAAGCCAAGCCCCAGAAGGCCCGCGCCACAGGCCATCCAGGGCGTGCTCGCGTGCGTAGTAATCAACATAGCTGTGGCTCCAGCGAGTCCGACGGACGCGATTATCCGGGACCCTTTCACAGTCCACAGCCAGAGGAACAAAGGAACCAAAACGCCGGCGAAAACGCCTTCACCCAAAGGACCCATCACTGCCGACGAACGTAACTGCCCATCTCTTATGGTCGTCTCGACCGGAATATTTACGCCCCCGATCCAATTGAATACATTTACGCCCGTAACCTGCTCATTGATCATGCAGATGCCATGGATCGCGCATACCACAGCCAACACCCCGAGGGTGCGCCGGACCGCGTCGCCATCTTCGATGAAGAATCTCAATACCAGGTAGCCGCCCAGAGCGTCCAGGAAACTTGCCAGGCTCGCGATCAACATCGGTGCGCTCATCCATTGAATCGAAATCACTACGAACGCGGACACCGTCCACAGCACCACGACCTGATCGATGGGGGTGAATCCAGTCGGAAACCAAGGGCCTGACGATGCTTTGAAACGGACAGCTCGTACTAGCGCGACCAGGATCAGGATGCGCATCATCGTAAAGTGCACGCCCCCCACTAGCACTACTTGTCCTATTGGGATTGTTAAGACCGACAAAAGGAAAGGTACAATCACGTTCTTGCGCGGAACGGTCAGGATCAACACGATGGCGATCAGCATCCAGACCGCTACCGCCGGATGTAGCATGGTTGCGCTCGCGCCGCCCCCAAATCGAATGTGTTCAGGTTCCATTAACTATGCCTCAGGTGACACGCCAAATGGAGCAGGCTCGAAGCGCTCGAAATTTGGCAGGCTAAGTAGTCACTCAACAGTCGTGGGAAGCTAAGGCTTCTTTCAACTGGAGCGAGGCGGAATAACGCGCAACCAGAAACTTCCGGGACCATCATCCCAAATTGCAAGCGAGCCAAATGCCCCTCGGAGCAAATCTTGTTGAGTACGGTACATGAATTGTGATCCCCAGATCACTTCAAAGCGGCTGCTCCACGTGAGAAATGCTTGAAGGAGGGATTGCTCATTCCAAAACCGCAGTTCCTTTGTCAGCCAACGTCTCGGATAGGGCCACGGTAAGAAAATGTCGTGCATGTGGATGAATACACCCGGGAGGAGTCGCGGAAGGATCTCCAGATATTCATACTGCACATCGCTGCCTTCTTTTAGAACGTGGCTGCTGTCGATGAAGAGGATGTCTTTTTCGCCTAACTCTGAAAACTCGGAAAGTGGAACTTCCTGCACTGGGCAGGAGCGCACAGTTACAAAGTCGGGCAGATCACGCAGAATTTCTGGCGGATACGGTTCGATCGCAGTGATGCAACCGCTTTGGTTCTTTGCCATGGCACGCGCGGCGATCAGAGTGGAGTATCCGGAGCCAATCTCAATGATCCGTTTGGGCTTAAACTCGCGCACCATGCAATACAGGATTTCCCCGTCAACTCGGCCAAAAGTCCTGTTGTTGTTGGTGAATATCTCGTGCGCCATCGCGTCGTATTCCTCTTTGAATCTGCGAAAGCGGTTGAGTAAGTGGAGCTGGAAATCTGGGCGAAGATCAATACCGACCATTTCGGAAGGATCCCAAACTTTGTCTGGAATGGTTCTCGTGTCGGGCACAGGTTCATAAAAATGGTTTGGCACAACATGGATCCCAACGTTTTGCAAAGCACGAAATGCAGCGACTCGGGCGCGATGTTTAAGACTCATAGGTCTGGCGTTATGCTAGCACGACGTTGTGAGTTACACCCGCCTCGACAGGTTTGCAATTGTTGTTCAATACCGTTGAGCAGGGGTCTCTCACCGCGTAAACAAACTACGGTACACCGCGGATGCTTGACCAAAACAGCTCGCTGGAGAATTCCAGCTACTGGACTACAGCAGTTAGCCCAGTTGGTGGATTCACGCTCGCCTGTGACGCGGCATTGTATTGGTAGGCTCCCGCATTCCAGGCGGAACCGCGGCTATTTGTCTTTCTCGAACCGGGAACTGCCGTGACTACCCCATTTATCGTCTGCCTTGTCGCATAACCCGTGGTATCGCTACAAAGTGCCGCAAGACCAGGCGTACCGCAGCCCGGAGTCGTGCTCGTCAAATTCGCGTGCGCTCCAACCGTATTGTCGGTTTGAGACGTGGTCGAAAATGGGTAACTCTGAGAGGACGTAAAGCCCTGACTGGTTGCGGTTGCATTGCTCATCACAACGTCGTTGCTGTTTACCATCCTTGAAATTGAGCCACTTACTATACCCAGGTCGATCATCGCATCGTTGATGCAATGATTGTTCTGGATTTGCAGTGCAGTAAACGACGTGGAGTGTTGCCCCACTCTGGCGCAGCCTGCTGCGTACCGGATAGTATTGTTCCAGATGTAAACAGGCCCTGCTCCGTTTGTGTTCTGCGGGATCTGCGGCCCGTTGGCTACGGGGTCAGCGTCAATAATGTTGTTCCAAACGTAATCAATTTCATTTGGATTGCCGATCTGCAGCGCCTCGACACCGTAAATGTTATGGGTGTAGTTATCGTGAATGAGGAAAGTCACCGTTCCGGAACCTATTACTCCGGTTGTCTCAATTACATTTCCGTGCTGAGGGCTGAACCCTTCAGCGACGTTGTAGAAGTTATTCCCTCCGATCTCGATGGTTGCTCCGGGATAACCAGCCACCAAAGCGCACTCCACCACGTTGGCGCATATACTGTCTACGAGGCTGAAGTTGCCGATTCCCCCACTGGAACAGTGTTGACCAGCGATAATTGCAGTTTTGCCGGCGCAGTCCGCGCCATCCCCGTCCGAGTTGTCTATTACCACGCTACTCAGGACGCAATGGGTACATTTGGAAGCTGCGCGTCCGATTAGGCCGATGTTCTCGGTTGCCGATGCTCCATGGGTCCAGCGGTGGAAATACCAGTTATTCCAGATGAGGTTGTCGGAATTGTTTGCCTCGATGTTCCCACCCGATCCCCAACACGCCCCAGCCGCGTCAACGTTCCAGTAGAGGTTTTTCGCTTCAATCCAGTTGAAGTTGACGTAATTTGCGCCGTTCACATAGAGAAAGTAATGCAATCCCATACTGCTAGGACAATTTTCGGGTGCGTTGATTGGCGCATTTCCCGCATCGAAAACAGGGCGATTCCACGATGAAGGGCAGTTCGTGGTGTTGTACCACGTCGTGTCGCGGTCGATCGTGATGGGACTGCCGCCGGAGCCGCTCCACGTCCAGGTGATCGGGAAGTTTGCATTTCCCCAGTTGTCGCAGCCTCTCAGAATGAAGCTGTCGCCAGCTGAGGGAGCGTGGCTGCCGGACCACGTCTTCATGCCCGGCAGATGCGCCCAAGACGTGGTCTTGGACATACCGTCGTTGGAGTCTGAGCCGCCGGTCGAAATGTAATAGGTTGTCGCCAAAGCGCTGCCGGTGCTCGCAGCACAAACGATCAAGGCCACCAAAACCCAGCGAACCAAACGTCGCATTCTAACCCCCGAACGGCGTATATCCAGTTTGGAGGCTACACGAGGCCATATGTGCCATCCACTGGCTGGAGGGACCAATTGAGGACAGGACTGGGCCCTGTACCTCCTATTAAAGGAATGTCGAACGCGGGGCAGAGCTGACTCCTGAAACACGAGCGAGAGTACCGCGCCCATGCTCTCCCTGATCGCGGGGAGCCAGGACGCCAGTGTTACCTGGAAGCTATTGAAAGTACATCCTTTGCGAGCAACTTCGTGATAAGAACCTCGACAATACGCGTCGCCGCGCGACCGTCCCACTTCTCCGGAACGCAGTTGGCGCCTAGGTGGGAAGTTTGCTCGCGGATGGCTTTACGGATGCCGTCGGACTTGGTTCCAGCGATAACGTTGGTTCCGCAGGTAACGGTGACCGGCCTTTCGGTATTCTCTCGCACGGTCACACAGGGCACGCCAAGACACGTCGTCTCTTCCTGGATTCCGCCCGAGTCCGTGATCACCAGCGCCGCATTCTTCATCATGCACATAAAATCCAGATAGCCCAAGGGATCCACCAATCGAATCCTCTTTGACGTAGAAACCGGCTGCGATCCGCCGGGTGTCTGCTTTCCGCTCCCGGATTCAAAGAATTCCGCAAGGCCGAACTCCGCAATTCTTTGTTGCGTTCTGGGGTGTGCCGGGAAAATGATTGGGCAGGAGTGCGACAATTCCTTGAGCCCTTCGAAAATACTTAGGAATGTCTCACGATGGTCTACGTTCGACGGACGATGAAGCGTCAGCAGCGCATACCGGGTTACTCCGCCGGTGACCCTAGCTCTAGCTTGGCTATCTCGGAGCCCAAACTTCTCCAAGACGTTGGAATCATCCGCTTTGGCTTTGAACGCCAGCAGGGAATCGATCATGGTATTGCCGGCGAAATGGATTCTCTCGTTCGGAATGCCTTCGTGAATCAGATTCTGAATGCCACTCTCTTCGGTTACAAACAACAAGTCGGAGAGATGGTCGGTCACGATGCGGTTCACTTCTTCCGGCATCCCACGGTCAAATGATCGCAAACCGGCTTCGACATGTGCGATCAGCGGACGCGTTCCGTTCGAATCGAAGGAGATCTTGGAAGCAACCAACGCGCACGCTACTGTTGAATTTACATCTCCCACGACGATCAGGGCTTCGGGTTTTTCCGTCAACAAGACTTCTTCGAACCTGCGCATAATCTCTGCCGTCTGCGCGGCGTGCGACGCGGAGCCTACCTCCAGGTGAACGTCGGGCTTCGGCAAAACCAGATCCGCAAAAAACGATCCTGACATGGACTCGCCGTAGTGCTGCCCGGTGTGGACGAGGATCGGCTGAATGGACTCATCCGTTCCATTGTTCCGGTTGTGTTCGCGGATCGCTGCAATCAAAGGTGCGGCCTTCATGAAATTAGGCCGGGCTCCGACAATAAGCATGATCTTCATGGTTGGGTTCTTTGTGAGATTCCTTTATGCGATGTTTGCTTCAGAAGCTCTGTTGATTTTGCCGATCGACTAGCTCGGGACGTCGCTCTGGATCGTAGCGCTCGCTTGATTTTCGGCAGGAACCCGGTGTTGGCTAGAACGTACTTACCCGCCTTGTTTGCGCCTGCCGCCAGTGTTTTCACGCTATTTAAATATACTCCCTTGCAGTGCGGCGCAAAAACGTATACTCGCGCAACCGTCATCGTTGCGTTTCCAAAGCGTCTCTTATAGTCCGCGTGTCCCGCGCTAAAATCCATTACCTGCACGCCTTCTTCGCAACATCGCTCCATCAAGATGCTTTGCAGCACAGTTCCAACGGAATAGTCGCGATATTGAGGGTCAAACCCCAGAAAATCACTGGTGTACGTCTTGTTGCAAACCGTTCCAATCGCGAAGGCGGCCGGTTGTCCTCCGAGATATGCGACGAACGCGCGCAACCACCCTTTTGCCGCACAAAACTGCAGTCGGCGCCGCATGGATTCCGTGTCGCTAAAACCTACTCCCAGGCCGCGCTGGTAACTCCGACGCGCGATTTCCTCAATGTGTGAAATTGCGATTTCCAGGTCGCTAGCTTGCATATAACAAACGAATTCCGCGCTCCCAGGGAAGTCCGTGTGGATCTTCTTTTTCTTTCTTCGTAATTGTTCCTTCAGGTTTGCCGATAGCTGGCCATAGACTTGGTCGAAGTCCCCTGTAATTCGCAAAATGTGATTCTGCGACATTTCAGGAACGTGGTCGCGACACAGGAAACTTGGCAATTGCAAAGCCGCCCGATAGATCTCCGAATCGTGAATCGTCGGTATCTGCGCGTAGTCCGCTTCTGCATTACGCAGCGATGCTAGCAGCGATTTCAAGATCAACGTGCAATTCTCTGGCGTCTCCTCGCCGCGAAATCCCATGAACATCAGCGCGCGGGAGCGCGCGCTGGGAATCCGCACATAGCCTAGTCGATGATCCACCCTGGTCCGGTCGAGACGCCCAGCCAGTAACGCGCTTGGTTGGCCATGTCGACAGACTACGATTACATGAGGCCGCACCGTGTTCGAGGATGCCTGGATATATTCAAGATAAAAATCGATGTCGCCGTCGCGGTGGCCCTCGAACGAAGTCCAAAGGGTGCGCAGTTGTTCCTCGATCTCGTCGATCGTCGTGACGACCCGAGTCGTGACTCCGTCGCAAGCCTCGGTTGATGTGCGCGGTTCGATCGAAGCGTTAACATTCCTGCCCGGCGCGCACATCGACCTCGACCCAGAGTCACGGACAGCGAAATTCATCTCCTCTTCGATGAGGATATCTTTGGGCGTCATTAGCAGGTTTGTCTACGATCTGATCGTACGTGGGGTGCTCATCCGCGTCTCCAACTCGGCAGAGCGAGCGTTTGTTTAGCGTCCGTCTTTGTCGGCGAAAGCGTACAGAAGAAAGCCCAATTCGTACGGCCGGCATTCGAACAAAACACTCAAGTTGTCACGGGAAGTCTGGTTGTCGCGCCGGGAGAATAAGCCCGCCGCAACGTTTAGATACTTTCTCGAGGTTGGGCGCGCAATGCATCGCCACACCAGGTTCGCGGTACCGTCTTCCATGTTGAATCCAAGTTCATTGTCCGCAATCCATTGCAGTCCCTTATAAATCCAGGGTCGAAAGTCCGATTGAATGGCCTCACCCAACGCAAGCAGCGTCATCGGCGCCATTCCGTGTTGATGAACGGAGAAAACTGGGAAGCCATCCACAACTCGCCCGGTCGCCGAGTCATAGTGCCACCACCACTGGCCCGACGATCCCTGAGATTCGCAAATGTTCAGTGCGCAATCGAGTGCTTTGTCCTTTGCTTTGCTGTCACCAAACGCCATCGCGAATTTTGACATCGCATAGATCGGATAGACTTGATCCGCAAAACTACCCACGCCGCCTCGCACCATGCCGGAAATGCTCTTGCTGCGGGAGAGGTGGCCGAACGCTCCCCGCTCACCTTGATTCCGGATCAATAGGCCGTACGTCTCCATGGCAAGGTCTTTTGCTTCGGGCAGCCAGCCGGACTGCGCCAAGCTCCCGTGGGATAGCCCGGCGAGAAACCACGCCAACTCCATGGTCCGTCCTTGTTTGGCATCACCGAAACGCGTCAATGCGCTCCTAACATCTAATGAATGCGCAACTTCACTCAGTCGGTCGGGCGCTACCAACGCACACAACCACAAGAGCAAGCCCAGATCGCCGGCGTTGTCGACCCATTCCGTATTGGCCAGCAGGCCGTCAAAGACCGGTTTGATTTCAATCGGCGAGTTCGCTCCAGACTCTTCCAGGCGATGGAGGCCCATCAGGGTGATCACCGTGTATCGGTGGGAGATACCTTCCTGAACCAAGCCTTTGGGAGTCTTCTTGAGCTTGTAGCAGAACAGCTGCTTTTCCCGATCGAACATCGGCACTAGTCCCGCGACCGCCAACCCGACCAGTCGCTGGATAGTTTCTTGAATCTCTTCAGGTCCTTGAGAAGAGTTCGGCGCGTTCGCCGTCATTACGCGAGACATGGATTTGTTGGACATTTCCCCTCCAGGATCGCCGCGATGTTGTCCACAATACTCATGAGCGCAGGGCGATTGGTGTTCTCCGGCTTTGCCGGTCGATTCCATCGGACTAAGTTGATTTTTGTTCGAACATCTTTGACGCTCTCCAGAAGGATTAGCCGGCCACTTTCCGCCAGATACTGGTCTACCGCGCCGATCTTTCCACGAAAAACGCTGTATACCGGCACGCCCAGCGCTGCGGCCTCTCGATTCATCGTGCCGCCGCCGCTAACCACCAGGTCTGAGAACCAGATGAGATTCAACCCATCCACCGGGGTCTCCGGAATAATTAGGTGGCCGCTCGCGATCAAATGAGCCCACTCCTTCCGCAACTCGGCTCCCTGCTTTCCATTTCGAGGAAGCGCCACGGCTCGAGTGTTCGTTTTTTCTCCGAGCATCCGTAAGGTTTCGGCGAACAGAAGCTCCGCTTCGGGATTGTGGTAATGAGCTTCAGTCGCCGGGGGACGCAAAGTCACTAGCAGGCTGGCTGGAGAGATTCCCAGAACACTCAGCACCGACGGATCCGGGCGAAAACGGGGAACGTAAACATCTTCCTTCAGTCCGGGGTATTTCAAAGTCCTCCCCGATTGTTTGCTCATCACGCCGTCGGGTATGACGTTGGGCATGAACGTCCAGTCCGGCTCCACGAACCCCGTTTTCGTACTGTGCTCATAGTCATGCATCATGATTGTCGGGATGCCCAGCGCTTTGCACGCAAGCACCTGTGCGCGCGAGCCGTGCGAAAGAGCGACATTGGGCTGTTGCGAAGCGGCGATTGGAAGCAACTGCGCTGCCCGCAAGCAATTTCCCAACACTTTGAAGATTTTGTTTCTCCCGTAGTGTCCGCCAATCACTTTGCACGGCAATTTGAAAAACTCCAGCAATTCGCAAACTTGGTAGATGTCTCGGGCGGTTAATACAACTTCGGCTCCTCGATTCTCCAGCTCTTTGATTATGGGCAGGAAGAAAGGAACGTGAGGAGAATTGTCAATATCAACCCAGACTTTCTTTCCCAGCAAACGCTGTCGGTACGATGCTGCGGGACCAATGGAGATAACTTCAGCGATGAGGCTCGCCGGCGCGATTTGCGCCGCGGGCAGACCGACAACCTTGGGCCGAATGGTTACTGCGCCTTGCGACATTTGTACACCTCGGGTAATGGGGGGACGGCCTAGAGTTGCAGAAGAAGAGCGCCGTTAGAACGCGCCATCGCCCAGCAGCACTGCCCTCGGCGTTTCTGCAAGGATTTGCACATCAAGCCATAGAGACCAACCGCGCGCGTATTGCAAGTCGAGTCGTACCATGTCATCAAATCGCACGCGGCTGCGCCCGCGCACTTGCCACAAGCCTGTGATGCCAGGCTTGATTTCCAGCACGCGTCGGCGGTGCCACACGTCGTATTCCTCGTATTCGTATTCCAGAGGAGGGCGTGGACCGACCAGGGACATATCGCCCTTCAGAACGTTAAAAAATTGTGGCAGTTCGTCCAAACTGGTCCGTCGAAGAAACCGGCCAATGCGCGTCACGCGTGGGTCATTCTTCATCTTGTAGACGGGCTTGCTCGTCTCATCAGCCTGGCCGTCGTAGTCGCCGCTGATCAGCTGTTTCACGAAGTCCTGGTGAATCTTCAGATCGTTGTTCACGTACATCGAACGGAATTTGAGAAAGGTGAAGGAGTTGCCAAATTGCCCGAGCCGCTGCTGCTTGAACAGCACCGGCCCTTTCGATGTGAGCTTTACTAGTACCGCAATCAAGCAAAGCACCGGAGCAGCAACGAGGATCGCCAACCCGCTGCCAGTCACGTCCATAACTCTCTTCAATAGGAAGGGAATTTTCTTGGCTTCCCGCTGGTGGAGCAAATCTGGATAGAAGGTCGGGTTCGACAAAATGTCCGAATCCTTATCATCATCATCGGAATCGTCAGCGAATGAATGCAAAGAAACTTCCACCATGTGCAGGTCGCGCGGACCCATCTCAACAGCGAGCGCTCGATGAACTTTGTCGAGCAGTGCGCCGATCGCCACTTCCTCGCCAAGATCTCCCAATTCCGTGAATATGATTCCCAGGATCGCGTCGTCTCGGTACCACCCGGCCAAATCAGTCTCTCGCCGTGCTGAATCCGCCGCCTTCACAATTCCCCTGGACACCGTTGCTTGTCGGCTGGTCCCAATGGCCGCTTGCGCATTCAGCAGCAACAGAAAGAATTTCTTC
>Ga0073928_10006319_pt1 | contig 16009 bp, 27 predicted proteins | sample PaiPotPPA55metaG_FD_76969 | JGI IMG/M metagenome (GOLD analysis project Ga0073928, IMG submission 76969) | Iron sulfur acid spring bacterial and archeal communities from Banff, Canada, to study Microbial Dark Matter (Phase II) - Paint Pots PPA... ... | reverse complement strand
TCGGTGAACCGGGACTTGCGCATGGTGGTCTCCTTGCGAGGCCAAAGCCTCTGGATTCTCCACCTATTTCCGGACCACTTTACGGGCTACACGTCATCCGACACTTCAGATTCTGTCGCCGCGGGGACCTTATGGCGCGCTACTTTAGGTTAAGTTACTGTATCACCACGCCGCTGGTCGCCTTTGGCCATCTAACAGCGGGCGTCAATGTAACGTCAACAAGTGGAAATCGCCTGTGTTGCTGACAGAGTGGGCCGCGTAAAGAGCCTGCAAAGCGGTATGAAGTTCTGGACGTGCGGTCGATAAAGATTTAAATAACTGTCCGATTTGAGGTATGCCTAATGCAGCAACGCGTACTACTTCTCACAATGTTCGCAATGAGCGCGCTTTTCGCGGGCTGCAGCGGAAGTTCCGGATCCATGTTACCTGGCAATTTGCTAACTCAGCCCGGAGTAAATCCAACGCCAACCCCGTCCGGCAGTCCATCGTCGAGTCCATCGGCGGCACCGAGTGCTGCTCCAACACCGAGTTTTATCTTTCCCTCGCCACTCGCGACACTCGTTCCGAACAATCCCATCGTCAGCCTTACAAAAGGCTCCGTTACGTTTGCCGCAACCTTTTCGGCTAACACCGGAGGCAACGGGACGATCGACGTCAATCTAGGTTTAAACAATGGCGACATCGTGCCAGCATTGCCGACCGATAATGCGAATGTTGCAGCGACCGTTAAGGTCTATGCTTCGTTCTATAACCCGACGTCTGGCACAATAAGATTTGGAACCACTACGCCGCTTGTCGTGATGACCGATACCAGTGGCTTCGGAGGCGCAACGGTCTGCGAGCTTGATGCGTACACCCAAAACGGCTCCTCGCTCAGTTGGAATTTTGTAGCCTCGGGCGCGGTCTTATTGAATACGGCGACGATCGCTCCCGTATCGCTCGGCGTCGGAGGGACGGTAAGCTTCAATCCAGGTCAACAACTTGTCGCAGTTGCATGCCACTAGATCGCATCATGGAAATCATACTAAGCCGTTCCTTTTCATCCGATCCTCTGTAACCACTTCGCGGAGCGGAGAGATCATCCCAGCATACTACTGAGCTGGCAGGCGGACGGTACCAGTGCTGACGCCACAAAACAGTAGCCCTTATCGCTAACCGTGCAAAGACCGGTCTTTTTGATCGCTTTTTTAAAACGCGATACGAGCCGGCCTTTCTTCTCATTCACGTCATTCATGATATAAATGCCACCCGATGGCGCCATAACGCGAGCTCAACCGTTATGTCTCTATGGCGAATCCACGTGCAAAGAACAGACCCGGTAACCCCCGCACCCCACGGGTCCTCGTACGCCGTGTGCAGGGGCGGAAACGCCCCACGCACGTAGCGCGGAAATATTATTGAAAAAGCTGTTCGGAGCTTAAAGAAAAAGCGCCTCAAGGCGCTTGTGGATTACCGATCTTTGTTTCTGTTAAAGACTTGTGTTTACGGTCGAGAACGCGCTGCTGACGTTCTGGCCCAAAGTCGTGACAACAGTGATACAGACAGCGGCAATGAGTGCGACCATGATGCCATACTCTACCATTGTGGCGCCTTCGTCATCGCGAAGCACATTTTTAAGTGTCGATACCATTAAGAGATCTCCGTTTTATAGAATTGTCAGCGCGGGACGAAATTGCTACGAATTGGTTCCATACAAGCAAGCACCCACAGAATGCAGGATTCGAACCTACTCGTTATTTAGCACACTAAAAGCGAATGTTTGAAGAAGTATCGAAGACCGGGGCCAAAGGAACTGTTAATACACGCAACCGTAAGACCGCTTGTCGGAATGCACGCTGCCCGCTTTGTAAACGCTCGCTACCTGGGCGGGTGCAGAAACCACTTTGTCGCGATCCGGACCGGCCTATCGGCTCTCGATCTGGGCCCTCTGCTGTCAGCACCACCGCACGCGACAATCGTCTGAATTATTAACCCGAACCGCGACGAATCCGCAGCGATGCCAATAGATGCTATCGTGATCTCCCGACTCTACTATATCGAGTTCGTCGTCTGGAAGAAGCGCATAAATTGTCGCGCACGGAAACATGTCACCCTCAACCGCATCCGATCATTGCCTCGCGAAACGCGAATCGGCCGCCATGCTAAATTCGGTCGACGCGTCCTCAGGACCCAAGTATATCACGCCGCATTGGCAACGGCTCGGTATGGTACAGCACCGAGTCTGATGCCCAAGTCTGTAACCGAGGTACAGAAGGATGACGCCTATATGACCAGCTTCGCTTTTCAGGTTGGAAGTGGTCTCTTTAATGGGCAATGGGCGCCGCGTGGTCGATCTCTCCGGTGCTTTCGAATCATAAGGGTCAACTCGCCCGCGTAATATGTAAAGGCATCGGCAGGAACGCGCTCACTGGCAAGCTGCCGATACATTTGGGTCAGTAGCCACTGCCGCCCTTTAAAGTCCAAGCCAGCAGGACGAGTGCTACGCGCATAAGCTTCCGCGTAGACCTTCATATCGTCCAAAAGGTAACATGCACCCGGCATGAGAGGAACTCATCATACAGCAACACGCTAGCTTGGGATAAGCTCGGAGTGTGATACTTGCGAACCGGTTTTGCTTTAGCTGCGCAAGCGACCCCAAAACTCGTCGTATATCTCCAGGGGAGCGTCCGGAACACCTTTAAGATTGTGCCGTGTTGTGTAGAACAAATTCGCAACTATGTCGTGGACAGCTCAAGGCGTGTTTCTTTACTCCGATGCGGACGCGTGGCAAGCCATTCGGCGAGGATCCAGACGGATGCAGCTGCAAGAATATTGTAGGCATTACCACCCCAGCTAGTCTCGTCGTGCAGTGTGGCAAGAAGCCCCGGTATAAGGGTGAATGCGGTAAAAACCAGCCACATCAGTGCGAGAAGGCGCGCAGCGAGAACGCCCAGCGTTCGCAGGAGTACCGCGATGCCGGCCAAGTCAAATGCCGCATCTGTAAAGCCAACCCAGAAGGGCCGCCCGAACGGCATCCACGTCGGTACGAATTCCGCGTTTGCGTGTGCGCCCGTTAAATGCACCAGTCCGAAAACAATTGAGCTGATTGCGAATACGATACGCGCGACACGTGTCGCGTTCAACACGTCTGCGGAGTGAGACTTTGAGATGGTCGCGTAAGAAATATTGCAGCAGTAACCACGATTAGTTCTTGACAAACGCCACCAAGCACACCAATGTAGACTGCCGGGAAATGACCCAGGACAAGCGGCGCCGTATAGAATCGAGGCAGCCAAAAAAGCGCGACAATCAAGTACACGAACGCCATTATCACGGCACTGAACCTTGCGCTTCGGCGGTCAAGAACTGCTGCGCCTCCCATAACTAGCAAGATGCCCATGATGTACGCGATCACCTGTTGCCCAGGAATATTATCCCCCCCGGTCCTGAAGCGGTTGGTGCGCGGGATCCAAAGGCCCCAAACGAGATCGACTACACCCGCCAAAATGGCCGCCGCTCCGTAGACGAACATGCCAATTTTCATCGCCATGGTCATGCGCCAATCTTCACCAGAACGAGAGGCGCTGCCTCCGATTTGGAAGTACCGTGGGTGCACGACCAGATGATCAACGAAATGGCGGTCGTGCGCCAATTTTTTCCATGGCGTTGCCATTGTGCGGCGGTGAGGAGAAGATCTTCTATCCAGCCTTCAAAGAACGCGCCGAGGAAACCGAGCAGCGCGACGAAGTGTGGAGGCGTTGAGGAGCACGCTGTCGCCAAGAGGCTCATCAAGGAACTGAAAGGGCTTGAACCCTCCGATGAACGCTTTGAGGCGAAACTGTCGGTCCTCATTGAACCGGTTAAGCACCACGCGGACGAAGAAGAGAAAACGATGTTCCCCATGGTCCGAGCGATTTTCGGAAAAAACGAACTCCAAGAACTTGGCCAGAAAATAAAAGTTGCGAAGGGAAAAGAAATCGCGCCTGCGCGGCAAACGGTAAAACGCTATCAGATCACCGAGTTTTTTTCCGGCGTCCGCCGTTAACAGGGCTGCCCGCGCGTTGCGCCATCGAATCTAAGAAATCCGCGGTTTGCTTCAATACTTCGCCGGCACCGACGACGGTCTCTCCAATTCCGCGGGCCCGCGTTGCCGTTTCATGCACGTTGTCCGCGGCTTGACGTACGGTGCGCTTCGGGTTCTTAGCCGCGCGCCTCGTCGCTGTCGCTGTGCCTTGCGCTGTCTTTTTTACTGCACGCCCGGCCTTCGCAACGCCTCTCACGGTCGCCTTCATCGCGGCTTTCGCTTTCTTCTTAACCGTTCCGGCAGCCTTACCTACACGTTTTGCGCCGCCTTTCGCAACGCTGACGGCCTTTTTTGCCGGACTCTTCTTCGCCCGTGATATTCGCGCAGCTCTGCGTTTGCGTGTGGTTTTACCGGCCATTCAATCCCTCCGTTGAGTATCCGAGAAAGCTTCCCATAAAACCCTCACCGTTAAACGAATCGCGTGACCAAGCGGCCTAAAGGTCGTTACAATTCCCATTGATGGGTAGACTGGCAGAAGCTAAAACTTGCAGAGGGGCTTCGCACGTGGCCACAAGCGACGAGGGAGCGGAACACGAAGGCGTTGCAGCTTCGGTAAAGCAGCTCGCGGAAGATTTGGGGCTGCTCGTTCGCAATGACCTTGAACTGGCGCGTAAGGAAATGGCTGAAAAAGCCAAGAGCATCGGCGCAGGTGCCGGCCTGCTCAGTGGATCGGCCATTACGGGAATGTTGACGTTGGGTGCGCTCACCGCCTTACTCATCATCGCCATTTCTATGGCCCTGCCGACCTGGATTGCTGCGCTTATTGTCACCGCGCTGTGGGCGGCGATTACCGCGGCGCTCGCTCTCGTGGGAAAGAAGAAAGTCCAAAGCGCAGGTCCGCTCGTCCCCGAGCAGACGATTCAACACGTGAAGGAGGACGTGCAGTGGGCGCAGAGCGGCCTCAAGTCGCCGCTCGAATAGTCCCGCTTGCGAAGCAGACGTTTGCGAACTTCGGGCGACATAAGGCGCAATGGCTGGCGGCTGCAATTGCGTATTTCACTATGTTTGCGATCGCGCCGCTCATCATCGTTATCGTCGAAATTGCCGGCCTAGTATTAGGCCACCACCGAGCTATGCTGGATACCCTCTACGGATATCTCTCCCACACGGCGGGCAAGTCTGCAGCCAGTGGCATCCGCGGCATCGTCGAAGCGACCTTCGCGCAAAAGCGCTCCGGGATCATCGCGCAGATCATCGGCTGGCTTGTGTTCATCCTGGCCGCGATGGGACTCTTCGCTGCTCTACAAGACGCACTGAACACGGTTTGGGATGTAAAGGCCAAGAAGCAAAGCTTCATGGATGCGATCCGGAACCGCGCCCTTTCGTTCGGCATAGTGCTCGGCATTGCGTTCCTGCTGCTCGTTTCTTTGGGCGTCAATGCGGTGCTCACCATAGTAGGCCATTCCCTGACGGACATTTTTCCGTTGTTCCCAACGCTTATGAAGATTGTGGACTTCGCCGTTTCCTTCGCAATTATCACCGCTCTGTTCGCATCACTGTTCAAGTTCTTGCCAGAGTGTCGAGTTCAGTGGCGAGACGTTTGGCCGGGTGGAGCGGTCACATCTTTCCTTTTCGTCCTCGGTCAATTCTTGCTGGGATGGTATCTGGGCCGGGCGGGGATTTCATCAACATACGGCGCTTTCGGAGGTCTCGTCGTTTTTCTAGTGTGGGTAAACTATTCTGCGCAAATCATGCTCATGGGAGCCGAATTCACGCATGTCTACGCTGGCGAGTTCGAGTCTGGCCGTACCAAAGCCATACACGGCAATGTCACAACTCAACGAGCGCGCACCGCCCCGGAGGTTAAAAATGTTCAATGAGGTCGAGGGAATGATCCAACGAGCGACCAGCGGAGAAATCGATCAATCTTCCGTATCGCAGGCCGCCGAGGAGCATATCTCAGCGATAGATCCTTCGCAATTGACGCAGCACCTGCAGACCGCAGCTGATAATGCGAATCAAAACGGACAAAGCGGCGCGGCCCAACAAATCATGGGCTTGCTTTCGCAGCACAGGTCAAACCTGGAGGGACTTAAGGGTCAGGTAGTCTCGCTGATTACGAGCAACCCGGAAATCCTTCAACATTTCGAGCCGGGCTTCGCTAAGGGGATCCTCGGCCGCATCTGACGGCCTGAATCTCAACACAATGAGGGCCTTCTCGGGAGTAATCAGCAATGCACACAGCATCCTCCGCAAGACGCGTCGGCCTTCACATCCTTCTCGCGTTCGCGCTGCTTGCCGGTACGTTTAGTCCCGCGTCCGCATTCCTAGACAAGACGCGCTTTCTAGTTCACATCGGAATCGCATACTTTGTGTTCCATCATTGGGTCATGAACCCATATCGCGAAGGCGGATTCGCCGAGGGAGCGCCGCACCGGACGGCCGCGATCGTTAAGGGCGGCGTCGCGCTGCTGTTTGCCATGCATGAGGTTCACGTGTCCGAAAAGATCGCGCAAAAGAGTAAGGATCCGCTGCTTCAAAAATTAGACGCTGGGGTCGCCGGTCTGGCCAATTCTTTCGCAGCAGTTGGTCAACGCATGAAGGGTGGACAGTTCAGCCCTCAAGATATCAATGGTCTGGATACGCAAACGTCCGCTGTCGGATCGCAGGCTTCGGCCGGCGGCGCGACTATTAAGGACGTCCCTGTCCCCGTGCCAGGCACGTAAAGGAGGCAAAAATTCATGCGCGCATCCGATTATTTTGCGGCACTGGGATCCGCGGCGCTCGCGGTTACTTTGATAGCCGCGACTCCTCATCCGAAGCCCGCCGCGCACGCTACTTCCCACGCGTCGTCGCGTCTCGTTACGATCCGCATGGACACGGATTTCCGCCCACACCGCCGTTCATCTTTTGGAAAAGTTGAGGGATACGACCGGCGGAAACACATGTGCGCATGGGCGACCGGATACAGTGGGTGAATCCAGACGACCAAAACCACACTGCGACAGGAATGTCATTTACCGGTAGTTCCGTGCCCGCGAACTACAAGTTTCAGGGCGACTTCACCAAGCCTCATGGGCGAATTATCGATGCGACCGAATGGAGTACCGGTAATGTGCGCGCACATGGCGGCAAGTCCCCGATCTTCGTTGCTAAGCGCGTCGGGCACTACTTCTACGCGTGCGGATATCACATCGGTATAGGGCAAATTGGAGTAATTGTGGTCGGACCTTAAATGTGGAATTATATATTGCGAACGTTATGGAGAAGCAGCGACTCCACCACGGATGAAAATGGAGATGTCCGGTATTGCTCGAGCCCCGCGTGGGAAGTCACCCCTATATACCTCAAACCGCGTACTGCGCGGGAAGGAAACTTCTGTGCGATTATTAGTTCTTTGCGTTCTAATGATATTCTTCGTGACTCCTGCTGTGGCGATGCCCCATCCCGTGGCCACAGTTCACTGTACGGCAAGCAATCCGCGTGTTTGGGTGAATACGGACACGCACGTATATCACATGAGGGGAGATAAATACTACGGTAAGACGCAGCATGGAATGTTCATGTGCAAGCGTTCAGCAATCGGCGCCCACAATCACGCGGCCAAGTCCAACAATCAGTAGACAACACAACCATTCCTGCTCGCGCGGACACCGCCGAGCAAAATAGTAGCTATTCAGCCCTCAGATCGACGGCATGACCCTACCGTTCGCAATTCGGACTTCCGGCGTGCACGACGGCTAACGGTTGTTTTACGAAAGCCAAAATGGGTAGACGCACGAGCACGGGTTGGGCGCAGGAGGAATCCCTGGACGTTGACGCGGTTTCGGCAATTTGTCCAAATTGCCACATCCTGCTCGTGGAATCTGCTAGTAACAGCTTCGCCGATCTCAACTTCCGGCGAACAATACGCGACGGCTCGGGCGAACTATGTGAGCAATAGCTGGGGGAGGCGAAAGCTCTGCAAGCAGCTCGGATAGTCTTTACCAAATCGCCGGCAAGGTGATAGCCCCGGCAACGGGCGACAGCGGCTTCAACAGCACCGCGCAGTGGCCCGCGATTCTTCCCGGCGTCATCGGCGTTGGCGGCACGACGTTATCCGCGATCTCGCCGCGCGTGGAAAGCGCTTGGTCCGGTGCGGGAAGCGGCTGCAGCAAAGTGTATGCGAAGCCAAGCTTCCAAAGCACGATTAATACGGGGTGCTCGCTACGAGCAGAAGCCGACGTGTCGGCGATTGGCAATCCAAACACCGGAGTTGCTGTTTACGATACATTCCGCACGTCGGGTTGGGTCGTGTTCGGCGGTACGTCGGTTGCGACGCCTATTATCGCCTCCGTGTACGCGCTCTCCGGAAACACGAACAACGCTACTTATCTATACGGCCACGCTTCGAGCCTGTACGATCCCAAGAGCGGCAGCAACGGTAGTTGCGGCGCACCGCTCTGCTCTGCAGGCACGGGTTGGGACGGCCCGACGGGTGAAGGAACTCCCAGAGGCACCGACGCCTTCTAGTCCTGGCTCTATGTGAAGATGATAGGGCGATGTCACGTCAGCATCGCCCTTACTCTATCTGTCACATCGGGCGCATCTTATGACCGGACATGACATGAGAACCGTGCTCCATCGGGTTTCTGCGATTTTGCCACCATAGCCAGGCGGTAATTGCTGCAAAGACGATGTTGAGAACAAACGTGTAGTTGAACGAGAATAACGTCAGCTCGCTGCGCAGTTGGGTATTGGGCATCGGCACGAGATGAATACTCGTGAAGATCAGATCCATGACGACCGCTGCCGTGACCATTGTGACATAAAACACGGCGCCGATATAGAGTGCCATCTTCAATCCATAGTAGCGCCGATACACATCGAGCAACGGGAGCACGATCAGGTCCGCGTACAGGAACGCCAACACTCCGCCGAAGCTGATGCCGCTCACCCAGAGGATCGCGGCGAGCGGGACGTTACCAATGGAGCACACAAAGGAGATCACGGCGATTAACGGACCGATCAATGCGTTTCCGAGGAGCCGTTCCCATCCGGTAGCATGACTGAGGAACAGCGTTTTCCAGACGCCGTTGGGGACGAACACGCCGAGTACGCCGGCGATGAGAAATCCCGCCAGAAGATCCTTCCATAACATGGACCAGTCCATGGCGAAATTCTGCGCGACCAATATTGGTGTACGGGGATTACGTAGCTTATCCCACAGAGTAGCGCCCTCCACCGTCTCATCGCCGTGCTCATGCCCCATAGCTTCGGCCACGTGCTGACGCGCCTGTTCGACGAGCTGCGTGGGGTACGTGGCCTTTACCAACAGCGTCATGATCACGACCAGTAGCACGCCGCCGATCCATTCGCCAACGGTAAATTGCCACCCCATCAGAAGATACAGAATAACGCCGAGCTCAATCACCAGATTTGTTGACGCGAACAAAAAAGCGAGTGAAGGGATCAGCGCAGCGCCCTTCTTGAAAAGAGTCTTGCTTAGCGCTGCTGCGGCGTACGAGCAGCTCGAGCTCGCCGCACCGTACGCCGTGGCCAGCGCGATTTCGCGCGTGCCGTCTCGACCAAGCGCTTTTTGCATGCGCTCCTTAGAAACTACGGCTTGAATAATTCCCGACAATAGAAAGCCGAGGACAAGACTCCAGCCGACTTGCCAAAACATTCCGGCTGCCAGCACCAACGCCTGGGCGATCAAATGTAGAATGTTCATGAGTCCTTTTCTCTAATGCCGAAGCGTAGGGCCTCGCGCAACACGAATCCCTGCGAAATAACGAGGCGCCCGCTGACGGTTCAACAATGGTTTGCCTGCAAGTAGGGCAGGGCGGCAATGAAAAGAATTTGGCTGAAGAGCACCAGGGCGAGCACGGTGACGGCAACGATCGCCGGCAAACTTCTATCCGTCAAGTAATCCGGGGGCAAGTTCAGGCCGGCCAAGCCCGGTATTCCGGCGCTCGACGTGCATATCGAGCCGTAGAGGCCGTCTCGGCGCGGCGAGTTGCGGAGCAGAAGTTGCGCGTACGCTGCTTCGTGACCGATTCTGCATGCATCATCCACGGCGTGTTCGCGCCGGCGGTTCAATATCTGTTCAACCGCTCGGAATCCGGGCAGGACCAGCATTGCAAAGAACATGTTCCAGGCGAACGCGCGCCACTGATCTGCTCGCCGCAGGTGCAGCAGCTCGTGACGCATTACCAAGCCGATATCTTCCGGCGAAAGTTCCGACACCATACCGGCGGAGAGCACGACCGCGCGCCCACGCCAATGTGCGAAGGCAATCGGGTTAGGCAGCGCTATGAATACCAAACCGGCCGGCATTCCGAGCTGCGTGCAACAGCCGTCGAACGTGGCACGAATATCGCGCGGGGGATCGCAGGCGAATCTGAGCAGGGGACCGACCTCCCGTTCTGCCGCGAGTAGCTGCCACGCAGCGCTCGTTACGCTTAGGAGCGCTAAGCCGGCCCAGATTGCCCAAATCCATTCATGCGCGCCAACCAAGCCGTGGTAGATCGGGTCGGTAATCGAAAACGTGCAAAAACGGCCCGCCAACACGCCTAACGGAATAAGGAAGACGACCGGCCAGACAACGCGGATCCACCGCGTGACGACAAGCAACGCCGCAAGCCTGTTTTGGCCCGACTTCAATTCGACCACCGCAGTAAGCCTCGACGTTCGGCCTTCATCCTCCTGACGTCCCGCAGGCGAAAGTGAATAACTCGTATGCTCCTTGCGTGACAACGAAAGGATCTGCACTTCCACGACGGTAGCGATCCGGTTTGATCTTCATGAAAACGCTATGGCAACGAAGCAGGGCTCGCGATAGATCTCTGTCGCGCGGGTATAACACGACGCTCTGGGTCGGCGCGGGTATCGGTTTCAATTTCCAGATGTGCCTCCAGCGAAGGGCAGCAGTCATAGGCACCTTGCGTGACGACGAACGCTCCAGGCTGCAAGCCCGCTGCCACGACGGCGGTGCGATTGCCGGATTCCAGAACGATCTGGACCGGCACGCGGAGGTACCGTGGGCGCAACGAGCGTACTGCGAATTGAACCAAGAAAAAACCACATGACGAGCACTGCCAGGATGGCGCCGATGACGATCGCGTCGCGCAGGTTCGTGACCGCGTCGGCTACCAGCGTAGCTTGGTTCCAGTACGGCTCCATAGTCGCGCCCGCCCCAAGCGCCTTGGCCTCACGGTCGAGTACTGCATTGACCTCGTGGTAGATCTGCACGATGTTGCCGCCCCGCTGCGCGTAGACGTTGAGCAAGACGGCGTCTTGCCCGTTCGCGGAAACGATTGAGGTTTTCGGTTCGAGGGCATCGTGAACGGTAGCTACTTGCGCGACGGTGATAGGCGTTCCGCTCCGATTGTCGACCACGATCTGTTCGATGTCGGCGGGCGTCTTCGGCGCACCGCTCACGAGAAAGATTTGCCGCTGGTCAAAGGCATTGAAATGCCCGACCGACGTGATTTTATTGTTCGCCGCAATCGCATTTGCGATCGTGTCGAGCGGAATCTTGAGTGCCGCAGCCTGACGCGGATTAACCGAAACCCAATACTCCTTGATGCGGCCGCCGACTGTTCGCCTGTGCGATTCCCGATAGCCCGGTCAGCATTGGGCGCAGCTGGTACTCGCTGATATTTCGCGTTTCCGTGAGCGTCTTGCCGGGGATTGTGACGACGTAGCCCAACACCGGAAAAATGTTTGGGTTAACGATTTGGGCAATGAGGTCGGTGCCTGGTGGCAGCGAGGCGCTCATTTGAGAGAGTGCCGCGTTCACGCGCTGCAGATCGAGATTGACGTCGATCTTTGGGTCGAAGGTGACGGAAACTTGCCCAGAGCCTTGCGCGGAGTTCGCCTGTACGAGCTGCGCGCCGATCACGGTCGAGACCACTTGTTCGATCGGCCGCGTAATATTCTGTTGCACCTGCGAGGGCGTCATCTCGCCATTCTGCGCGACCACGACGACGCGGGCAAAGGCGACCTTGGGGTAGATCGACATCGGAAGCGAGCCGACGCACGCCAGACCTAGCACAACAAGCACACCGAGCGTAAACAGAATGCCGCGAGCGTGCTGCATGGCGAAGTTGGCGAATTTCATGGTTTACCCGGACGATACTACTCACTGTAGTACCTTGTCAACCAGCAACGGAACTTAATGCAAGTTCTACTTCGCTTAGGCTTGCGTTCGTACGACGCTGCGTCGTATGCTACCACGGAATGAGCCCTCAGAAACACTCCAGGTCAGCCCGCCCGCTCGGCCCGCGCCAAGCCGCGATTATGGCATGCCTTTGGGCCGACGGTCCGCTCTCCGCTACAGACGTCCACGAGGCCCTCTCACAAAAGGATGATCTCGCATACACGACCATTCACACTGAACTCTCGCGTCTGCTAGAGAAGGGTTTAGTAAAAAAGCGCGGGCGCAATCTCGACACGAAGTATGTCGCAGCAATGAGTCGGGACCAATTCTTGCAAGAAACGGTCCGGCAGACGCTCTCTGATCTCATCGGCACGCACGGTGCTGCGGCAGTACATGGCTTCGTGGACATTATTTCGCAGGACGCGGAGGCGCTTGCCGAATTGCGCCGGGCCATAGAGCGCGGCCGGCGTTAAGCCATGCGGCTCGTTCGCATCATCTGGGCCATCCTCTTCATCCTGCCGCTCGGTTTTTTTGCAGATCGGCTCTGTTATATCGATCTCGTCGATCCCATGTACCACTCATTGTTGTGGATGCATGAGCGTCTGCCGGCGATTTTCGCCGTGTTTGCAGCGATCTCTGCCGGCGCAGCGCTTTTGCGCTTCGTGCGAATCCAAGGCCAAATCCGAGCGCTTGAGTCGCTTCGCTCTCGCACTCCCGATGCGATTCTTGATGCCTTCGACTACGCCGCCACACGCGCCGGACATACGCGCCTCAATATCGTATACATTGACGTCTCCTCAATTTTCTGCTTTGCGATCTTTAGTGGACGCGTCGTCATATCGCGCGGTTTTGTCGAGCAATTGAGAGGCGAAGAGGAGCTGCGGCTCATTGCCGCTCATGAGACACTGCACGTTCACCGGGCAGACCCGCTCAAAGCACTACTTTGGCATTTATTTTTTGCCGCGTGGATCGTGCCGGGATTTGAGCCGCTCGAAGAGGCGTTCTATGCCCGCCGCGAGCGTATTGCGGATGGCCTTTCACGAGCGCTCGATCCGCTGCGGTATGATGCCCTCTTGGCCCGTTTTGGCGCACGAGTCTGTAGCGGTACCCCGGGTGCGGGTTTCCGCTCGATATCCAGGCAAGGAGGCGCGCTAATTCTGTGGGGTCTGATTCCTTCCATCATTCCCGTTTCATTACTGGTGCTTCTTGTCGCGAGCCACGTGATGTTCGTCCAGAACTTGCCATACCTTCAATCTCACCATTGTTGAAGAGCGGCATTAGTGGGGTCGGAGTTAAAACGATTGTGGGCCGGAGCGTGAGACTTCATGAACCGTAGAGAACTGCTAGCTTCGGCTGGAGCTGCAACTATCGCCGGCATGCTGGGTGGATGCTCCTCTCGCGCTACGGTCACCGGGGCCGGCGCGGGGTTATCGCGACAGAAACCGACTGATGTTGTCGAGATCGTCGACACGCACTGGGAAGTCCGTCCGGGGCTCATCGTGCCGCTTCGGAGCTACGGCGGCGTTGTTCCCGGAAGGGTCCTGCGCTACAAGAGCGCGCAGCCCGCAACCATCCGTGTTGTAAATCGCACCAACGAAGCGCAGACAATACATTGGCACGGCTTAATCGTTCCAGACACCGTTGATGGGGTGCCTGAACTCGGAACGCCGCCGGTCCTTGCGGGACAATCGCACGATTACGCCTTCGTGGTTCGCCCCGGCGGCACGCGCTGGTACCACTCGCATATGCATGAGGGTCTCTTCAGCGGTATGTATGGTCCGTTCATAATCGACGATCCGACCGATGGCATGGACTACGATCGCGAAGTCATTTTGATGCTGGGGGCGTTTGCTGCACGCATTCCGAACACGTCGTCGATCACCGACCAGCGCCCACCTGGTTCGCCCGGACTCACAAAGCCGGCGATGAGCACGGATAAAATGAGCGGGACGCGGCGGATGGAGGGAAGGCAGATGCCGGACACGCCGGAGATGAACGGCACGAACGGTATGTCCGGCGGCGGTGCGATGGATCAAATGCGCGGCCCGAACATGGGCATGCGCGACGCGGTGTACGCATCATACGGCATCAATGGGAAGGCACTCGGCGCCGGCGAGCCGGTCCGGGTAAAGCGCGGGCAACGCGTTCTTTTTCGGATCGTCAACGCCAATCCAACTAAGACGTTTCGCATCGCGTTACCGGGACATCGATTTGAGATAACGCACTTCGATGGATATGCCGTACCTCAACGGCGCAGCACCGATGCGCTCGAACTCGGCGTGGCCGAACGGATTGATGCGATCGTCACGATGAACCAGCCCGGAGTGTGGATTCTCGGCAGTACGGTTGCCCAGGAACGAACCCACGGCCTGGGCGTCGTCGTCGCATATGACGGCTTTCGTGGTTTGCCGCAGTGGCGCGACGGCGCGAGCGATGTGTTCCGTTATACTAATTTTGGGAACGCAGGCGTCACGCCGCAGACACAACGCACCTTCGATTTGACGCTGCGTAAGTCGTCCGCTTTCCGCGACGGGTGGAGCATCAACGGCAAAGTCTATCCTCATACCGAGCCGATTGGCGTAGTTGAAGGGCGCTCGTACCTGCTGCGCTTTAGCAACATGTCAATGATGGAACATCCGATGCACCTCCATGGGCATGGTTTTGAAATCGTGAAAGTGGACCGCATACCCACGTCGGGAATCGTGAAGGACACGATCACTGTACGCCCAAGGGGTGGGCGCGTTGACGTACTCCTGCGCGCGGACAATCCCTATCGGGGGCACTTTCTGTTGCATTGCCACAATGAACAACATATGCAGGGTGGCATGGCGACCGTCGTTCGATACGAATAAGCGTTCCGGAGCGCGACATAAGACCTAATCGCCTTGAGCCGCAGCGCGCACCCACAGCGATGGAAATGCACGTTCCAGTATGGTACGCTGCACTGCCCGCCGCTGTGCTTGCGGTTTTTCTGACGGCGGGTTTCCGGCTCGCGCAACGGCTTGTCGAGCGGCATACGAAGCCTTGCTCGAACGCTTCGCTGTCTCGTGGTGCACCGCAACGCCCAGGCGCCGCATTTCGGTCGCCGGCAATAGTGCCCTATCTAGAGAGCCACCACTGCTAGACTAAATGGCATCTGGCACTATAGGATGTAGTACCGCGCGATTCCGGGTATTTCGTTTGAACAGGTTTGTTCTAAATCGGAGATGTTACGAAATGACGTTCGGTAGGTACACGCAAGCACTAGCTTTCTTTTTTGGCGGGATTATCTGTGGCATGGCAGTTATTGGGCCGACACACGCAGCATTCGCCGCGCCCACGATGCAGAGCGGCGCGACCGCCTCTATGGGTTCAGTCGACATGCAGTTCATGAAAGCCATGCAGTTGATGAACAATGACATGCGAAAGGCGAAACTCACCGGGAATCCCGACCGCGACTTCATGACGTTGATGATTCCGCATCATCAAGCTGCAATCAACATGGCCTTGGTCGAGCTAAAGTACGGGAAAAGCGCTAAGGTAAAGAGCCTAGCCAATAACATTATCCGTGCCCAGCGCAGCGAGATCACGCAGATGGAGACTTGGTTGCAGGCAGCATACTGAATCGGCATCGACCATCCTGTATCCGTTCCGACGCATGACTGTTTGGAGCAGCACGCATTGCTCGCACTAGCACGGAAGGGGATCTCGCGCATACGAAGCCGCATCCGATAAGCGGAAACTTCGTTAAGGGGGTTCAGATGCTCGATTCGCTCCTTTGGCTCTGGGTCGCGGCGGCTCTCGTTTCCACGGCGTATGTCGCGTGGGACGCGTGGCAGTTCAATCCCGAAGTTCCCGTGATGAAGTGGGCGTTCGTGCTCGTG